>Ga0116149_1000164_pt1 | contig 88774 bp, 74 predicted proteins | sample AD_UKC057_MetaG_FD_89787 | JGI IMG/M metagenome (GOLD analysis project Ga0116149, IMG submission 89787) | Active sludge microbial communities of municipal wastewater-treating anaerobic digesters from USA - AD_UKC057_MetaG | ecosystem: Engineered > Bioreactor > Anaerobic > Digestate | place: USA...
CATCGTCTATCTTCTGCAAGGTCTCGGGGGTTAGGCGCTGAAGATGGGCAGCATGATCAAAATCGCCTTCATCTTTCCCGTCATAAATCTCCGGCCACTCAATGGTCTGTTTTTTCGTTTTTCGATTCATCGTGATTCGGCCTCCTGATGCGTGGGAAACTGCAGGACGTTCTTACTGGCTGCGATTGCCCCTTGACTGACGATCCAGTCGGCGATTCGGTTGCTTTCCTTGGCCAGGTATCGAAGATCCGACGTCTCCGTGTAGTGGGTGATCGTGACGTCGCCCGATAGCTTGTGGCCCATTAACAACTTGGTCTTCCAAAATTCAATTCCGCATTCCCCGGCCACGGCCCGGAAGGTCCGTCTTAAATCGTGCGGGGACACCTTCACCCCTGCCGATTCCGAGACCGCCACCAGGACGCTCCGAGTGTCCGTGATATGTCCATCGCCTGATCGGGCGGGGAAAACATAATTTCCGGAGCGGGGTCTCCGTTCAAGGATCTTGATTGCCTCATTCGGAAGGGGAAGGGTGAGGGGGATTCTGTTTTTCGGATCGGGGAGGTACCACCATGCTTCGTCAAGGTTAACACGATCCCAGGTGAGCGCCGCCCCCTCGGACCATCGCGCCCCGGTGAGCATGAGAAAACTGACCGCGTCGGCCATTGTCTCCGCGATCCTGGTTTGGTCCTGGGCGTTCCTCAGATCCCTTAGAATGTTCCAGGCAGCGCCGATCTTGTCGGTAGGTATGCGGCCGGATCGGGACGGGACGCGGTTCCAGAGCTTCGCATCGGAAAGGACACGGACAGGGTTTTCGGGAAGGATCGGAGTTTCCCCGTCACGATATGCTGCCCGAGCATAATTCAAAAGCGCCCGAAGGACTCTGAAAGCCTGGTTCGCCTGGGCGGGACTCCGTTCGGATAGCTGCCGAAACCGCGCCACCACCTTATCGCGGGTGATCGCAGCGAAGGGACGGTCCGCCCATCCGTTGAAACTCCCCCGGAGATGCTTGTTTATGTCGTCAATGGAAGACTGTTTCAGGTCCCGGCGATCCTCGATATACTTTTCGACCAGCTTCTTCAGGGTCACGGCGTGGGCTTTTTCGACCTTTTTTATTTTGACGGGATCAGCACCCGACAGCATCGCCGATATTTCCTTCCTGGCCATCCTACGGGCTTCGTCAAGGGTAAGCGTACCGTGTTCGCCCAGGGAGATCCGGCGAGACTTCCCGCTGCCCCGGACCCGCCCCTGTACAACATAGGTTTTTTTTGCTACGGTAAGACGAATTCCGAAGCCTTTGGGATCGTCGGCCCAGATTAGTTTTTGACCGGAAGAGGGGAGGGGGAGACTTTCGATGGACCTTTTTGTGAATTTCATGCGGCCTCCTTTCTACTGCCTCGAATTTCCGTGTAAGCACAACCTCAATTTTCAGTGTAAGCACAATGTAAGCACTCAAAAATCAAACTTCATCCTAGACTGTAGGGATTTATCAATCATATAATGCTTGAAATGTCAAGGGATATATTGCTTACACTAACATGGTAGTAGGTAGTAATAGGGGGCGATTTCGGACTTAAAATCCCTCGATCCTTGAGATTGTGAGGGTTCGATCCCCTCCCCAGGCACCAGTCATTGGCGGGAGAAACAAGGTGTCCGGCGTTGAAACCCGATATTCTCTCTGTTTGAAAGGTGCGACTCAGCCCGAAATTGTACCCATTTGTGCCCGGAGGCAGGACAATCGTCCATCAACTTTCATGGAGGTGAAGGATGTGGAACGCGTCGAAGTGCGATTTGTGCGGTGATTGCTTGGTCAAGTGCCGGTATGTCGATTACGACAAGGACCGGGCGGCAAGAGAAATAAAGCTGCTGATGGAGGGCAAGGCCGCGGACATCCTGGACCGCTGCATCACCTGCAACGCCTGTTTTCAGTATTGCCCGACCGGTGCGGATCCGGCGAATCTGATCTGCCGGATGCAGGAGAAGATGGAGAGCCCGATCTCCGAGAGCTTCAAGCCGGTGATCAATTCCGTGGTCAAGGCATTCGAGCAGGGCAGCCGGGATGTTCAGGTGATTGAGGGCGACCCCGGCAAACCCGCGCTGTCCTTCGATTCGTTTACCTTCGCCCAGTTTCCGGCCGGCACCCTCGAAAGCCGGCTGTTCAAGGGCATGACCGTGGTGCGGGGACGAAAGTATGCATCCCTGGTCGGCATGGCCCACATGGGAGGGGAGAGCCTGGCCGAAAAATATGGCCAGCGGGTGATCGATTCCCTGGCCGAGCTTGGCAGGGAGATCGTTTACATTCACAACGAGGGATATATTCTCGCTCATATCAAGGCCAAGGAACTCGGGATCGAGGTGCCCTATGCGTATCGGCACCTGTTCGAGTATCTGTTGGCCTATTTCGAGAAGCACCCAAAAGACATCGTCAAATTAAACAAGAAGGTCGCGTACCAGCCGAACTGCGCGGTCAGGTGGTTTCCCGAGCAGAACGCCTGGCTGGATGAAATTTTCGATCGTATCGGCGTGGAGCGCGTATCACGAAGGTATGAAGGGGTAAATGCCCTGTGCTGCGGGGGGCCGGCACTCTTCGTCAACAACGAGCTCTCCACGGGTATTCAGCAGAGCAACATTCGGGACGCGATGGACAACCGCGCCGAGGCCCTGATCACGATCTGCCCGATGTGCGACACGGTGTTGCGCGGTCAGACGGCCAAGGCCGGATTGCCCCAGATATTCATCACCGATCTTTGCCGCATGGCGCTGGGCGAGGTCGCCTGGCCCGTTTCCTGAGGCGGCCTGAACGGACCCGCGTCGTTCGACAGATGCCCCGCCGGAGAGACGAAAAATTGACGGCGCGCCCCGAAATCCCTTGGCCCCCGGAAGTGTGCGGGTTCCATTCCGACGCGCGAGATGACGTCCAAGGCATGATGGTCCAGCAATAGGGGAGATATCCGATGATCGCAAAAGCCTCACAGGTAGATCTGAAGCGGGAAGTCGAGCATCTGGAAGCCGAGTTGGGCAAAGCCCGTAAGGCCCTGGAGGCGTTACGGGAAAGCAACGCGAAACATCGACTTTTGCTGGAGAAGATGACGGACACGGTCTGGACGCTCGACATGAACATGAGGCCGACTTATGTGAGTCCGGCCACCATCGAGGTCCTGGGATACGCTCCGGAAGAAAGGTTGACGCAGCATCTGTCGGAAATGGTGACACCGGAAACCTATGCGCGGATCTGTGAGCTGCTCGGCCGGGAACTGGAGAAGGAACGGGAGGGGACGGGCGACCCCGACCGGACGGTCCAGTTGGAGATGGAGTATTACCATAAGAATGGGGGGACGGTCTGGCTCGAAAACAAGGTCCGCGCGATTCGCGGGCAGGACGGCCGCGTCATCGGCATACACGGGGTGTCGAGAGACATCACGCAGCGAAAGATGACGGAGGAGGCGCTTCGGAGAAGTGAAGAGCGATTTCGACAGATCTCCTGCCTGACGACCGATATTATTTACTCCTGCGTAGCCGATACGGGCGGCGTTTTTTCGATCGACTGGCTGTCCGGGGACACCGAAACGATCGCGGGCTTCACGATCGACGAGATCAAGGCGCAATCCTGCTGGCGCTTTCTGGTGATGGACGAGGACCTTCCCCTCTTCGATAGGCACGTCACGGGACTGCCCCCGGGGCAGTCGATGTCGACTGATCTTCGCCTTCGGCATAAGGACGGGAGGATTTCCTGGGTGACCTCTTATGCGGAATGCATCGAGGATGCAACGTCACCGGGAGGCTGCCGTCTCTACGGCGGGTTGGTGGATGTCACGAACCGCAAACAGATCGAGGAGGCCCTGAAGAACGCGAACGATCAGCTCGAAGCGGCCAACCGGGAACTGGGGCATGCCTATGCCTGGATGCGGGACAAGAAGGACCAGTTGAAGCGCCAGCTGGACCGGGAAGAGATGGGAATCCTGCTGGACATCGCGGGATCGATCGAAGGCGTTTCGGAAAAGGTCATGGAGTACCTTGGAAAATCGCGCGACAGCCTGATCGGCCAGGGCGTCCGGGAATTGATCAAGGAAGAGTACCGCGACGACTTCTTCCGGGCGTTGCGGCAGGCCTGGATGGGGTCGTCCGACGATGTCTTCGTTGAATTTCTCGATGTCCGGGACAGGGCGAAGATTTTCGATGTCAAATTGACGCGGATGACCCTGTCCGGCACCCGGCTCGTCCTGATGACGCTCCGCTGAGTTTCCTTCGCTCAGGGTTATCCTTCCCGAGCCATCACGAATCATTCCGCTGCATTCCGCCAGAGCTCGCATCCTGGTGATGCAGTAACTCGTTCGCCGGCGGCACGCAGCCCTTCCAGGTATCAAAGTCCCTCCCTATCTTGAAGCGTCACAACACAAATAGCAGACATCTGCAATTTAGATCATTTTGTCTTGACAACACCGGGCAGGGTGGTATGCATACCGAAATCGAAATGACCGATGCCACTGGGATTTCGCCTTACAATCCGTTAAGGATGTCAATCGCTTTCAAACAACTCACGGACAGCGAGTCGTTCAAGCGATGGATGACCGACACGGTCTTCCGTTTGAGCTACGAAACGCGAAGGGAGGGAGCCATTGGTGTTTGAGGGGGGAGAGGACAGGTTGACGCCAATAGAACGGATCGAAACGGCGCAGGCCGGAGGACGCAGCGCCCTGACGGAGGCGGAGGCGAAGCGGTTTCTGGCCGCCTACGATGTACCCGTCGTTGCGGAACAGATCGCGAAAGATGCGAAGCACGCGGCGGAACACGCGGCCGCGATGGGGTTTCCGGTCGTTCTCAAGGGGCTGGGGGCGAAACTGACCCATAAAACGGAGCGGGGGCTCGTCCGCCTGAACCTGAAGGATGAAGCGGATGTCGCCGCGGCCGCGAGCGAGATCACCGTGGCCGCGGGCTCGGACCTCGAGGGATTTCTCGTCCAGCCCATGCTGTCCGGGAAGCGGGAATTCGTGGCGGGCATGATCCGCGACGAACGGTTCGGGCCGGTGATCATGTTCGGTCTTGGCGGGGTCTACACGGAGGCCCTTCGGGACGTCACCTTCCGCATCGCCCCCTTTGAGGCGGCGGAGGCGCGGCGCATGCCGGACGAGTTGAAGGCCGCGGCCCTGCTCGGCCACTTCCGCGGAGAAGCGGCCGTGGACCGGGATCAGATCGTCCGCGTTCTGACCGGCCTTTCCCGGCTGGCCCTGGCCCATCCGGAAGTGGCTGAGGTCGACATCAACCCTCTCCTGACCGGACCGGACGGCCGGGTCCGTGCGGTCGATGCCCTTGTCGTGCTCGGCGGCTCCGCCCTGCCCGACAGACCGCAGAGGGACCTTTCCTTCCTGGATACGATGCTCGCCCCACGCAGCATCGCCCTCATCGGCGCCCGGCGGTCCAATAGCGGCGGCTGGCAGAACCTCATGCGCGTCATCGTCGGACTGGGTTATACGGGGAAACTGTACCCGATCAATCCCCGGGCGGAGGAGATCGAGGGGCTTCCGTCCTACCCGAGCCTTCGGGAACTCCCGGAGCCCGTGGATCTGGTGATCGTCGCCGTCGCCGCGCCGATGGTGCCCGCGGCCCTGGAGGAGTGCATCGCCACCGGAAACCGGAACGTGCACATCTTTGCGGCCGGCTTCAAGGAAACCGGGGAGGAGGAGGGCCTGCGGCTTCAGGGAGAGATCGAGGAAATCGCGATACGCGGCGGACTGAACGTCATGGGCCCGAATTGCATGGGCCTCTACAATCCCGCCCTGCGCCTCGCCACGTGGCGGTCCGCCCCGACCAAAAGCGGCGACGTCGCCTTCGTCTCGCAGAGCGGCGGCCATGCGGGTGACCTGGCCGCCCTGGCGGAGCGTTCGGGCATCTATTTAAGCAAGGCCATCAGCTACGGGAATGCCCTGACCCTGGACAGTACGGATTTTCTGGAATACCTCAAGCACGACGAACAGACGCGCATCATCTGCCTGTATCTCGAGGGGGTTCGGGACGGCCGGCATCTGCTCAGGGAGATTGCGGACATCAATCCGCGCAAGCCCGTCATCGTCATGAAGGGCGGCCTGACCGAATCCGGCGCCCGGGCCGTCGCCTCCCACACGGGCTCGCTGGCCGGCGGTCCGCACCTCTGGGAGGCCGTGTTCCGCCAGACCGGGGCGGTCCGGGTCGATTCCCTGGAGGAGATGACCGATGTCGTCCTGGCCTTCCGGAACCTCGGAGAACCGGCGGGACGGCGTGTCGCCGTGATCGGCACGGGGGGCGGCATTGGCGTCTGGGCGGCGGACGTCATTGCCCGGGCGGGACTCGAACTGCCGCTGCTCAGCGAGAAAACGCAGGCGGAATTCCGCGCCTTCATCCCCGAGGCGGGGAATATCCTCCGGAATCCCGTCGATGCGGGCATCGCCTTCGCGGACTTCGGCCTGCTCGAACGGGCCCTGCGCAGCATCTCGGCCGATCCACTCATCGATGCGATTGTCATCACGATCCACGTCGACTGGACCTACAATTTCGACGAGGGCAGACACATCGACCGGCTCGCGCACTATCTCGCCGGACCGGCGCGGGAACATACGTCCGGAAAGCCTTATCTCGTCAGCTGGCAGCGTTACCGAACGCTCCCCGGCATCGTGGAGGCCGCATCGAGGCTTTATCAAACCCTGATTGCCGGCGGCGTTCCCCTGTATGAAGGCCTTCCGCGCGCGGCCTCCGCCCTGAGCAAGGTCGTCACGTATCACGAATTTCAACGAGGTTTTCCCCCCGGATGACGGGTGCCGACCGTTTTTACGGAAGCGCCGGGGGATGCTTTGAGTCAAGAAACTGATGGAGGTAATTCATGGAAGGGGTGTTTGTGAAAGCACAGGAACTGCTCGCCCTCTATGGGCTGAAGGTGATCGCCGCCCTCGTCATTCTGGTCCTCGGACGATGGGCCGCCAAGGGCATACAGAAGTTGACGGCACGAATCCTGCGAAGGCACAGCGTCGATCCCGCCATCGTTTCTTTTACGGAGAGCCTGGTGTACGTGGCGATGATGACGTTCATCGTCCTGGCGGCGCTCGCCCAGCTCGGGATACAGACGACATCCTTTATCGCGGTCATCGGCGCCGCGGGCCTGGCCATCGGTCTCGCCCTGCAGGGGTCCCTGGCCAATTTCGCCGCCGGATTTCTCATGCTGATCTTCAAGCCCTTCCGGGTCGGGGATTATATCGAGGGGGGCGGGGCCGCGGGATCGGTCGAAAAAATCCAGATTTTCACGACACACCTCGCGACCGTGGACAACAAGGTGATCATCATTCCGAACGCGAAGATGATGGGCGACAACATCGTCAATTACTCGTCAAAAACGACTCGGAGGGTGGATCTCGATTTCGGGGCGAGCTACGGCGATGATATCGACAAGGTCAGGCAGGCGATTCAGACGGTGGTCGCAAAGGAGTCCAGGATTCTGAAGGATCCCGCAGCCGCGATCCTGGTCAAGAAGCTTGCGGAAAGCAGCGTCGATTTCCAGTTGAGGGCCTGGGTCAACACCGGCGACTACTGGGGCGTCTACTTTGATGTGATCGAGGCCGTGAAAAAGGAATTCGACGCGCAGGGCATCTCCATGCCGTTCCCGCAGAGGGATGTGCATGTCTTCACGGTGAAGTGAGCACGGCCCGTGGCGCTTCTCGTTGACATCCGGAAAGCCCGCGAGTCCGGTCGTACGAGGACGAGGCGAGCACGAGACTGGAAGCGCCTGCCGGCGGCCTTGATCTGCCTTTGGGTCCTGGCCCACGCCTGTCCGGCGGCCGCGGGCGGGCATTCGACCTGTATGGAGGGCATGGATCCGCGCGGGGCCATTCTCGTCATCGATGGCGACGGCAATATCCTCATCGAACGGAACGGGGCACCCCAATACGTCCCGGCGTCCACGATCAAGCTGCTGACGGCATTGGCCGCGATCCATCATTGGGGATTGTCCCACCGATTCCGGACGGAATTCTACGTGGATGCCGAACGGAATCTGATAATCAAGGGCTACGGCGATCCCTTCCTCGTCTCGGAGGCGTGGGAGGAAATCGCAAAGTCGCTGTCAGCGAAGCTGCGTGGGTTCAATCATTTGATCCTGGACAATTCCTACTTTGCGCCCGGCATCGTTATTTCGGGGAGGGGAGACTCCACGAATCCCTACGATGCCCCGCCCGGCGCCCTGTGCGCGAATTTCAATACGGTCCATGCCGATCCGGACGCGGAGGGCCGGATCGCGGATACGGAGCCGCAAACGCCCCTGTCGCGCGCGGCCGGAGAACGATGCAAAACCCTGGGCCTGAAGCAGGGCCGTTACACCTTCAGCCACGACGAACGGGACATCACGCGCTATGCCGGTGAAGTCGCCCTGTATTTCATGAAAAGGGAGGGCATCGACATGGCCGGGGATATTTCCACGGGTCCAGTGCAGGCGGGTGATACGCTGGTGTACACCCACGTGTCCGCGTTCACCCTGGAAGCGGTGATCCGGGGAATGATGGAATTCTCGAACAACTTTATCGCCAACCAGCTCTTCCTTAACCTGGGCGCCGACGTGTACGGTCCGCCGGCGACCCTGGAGAAGGGAATCCGCGTGATCGACCGTTACCTCAGGGATGAACTGGGGATGACGAATGTCCATATCGTGGAAGGATCCGGACTCTCCCGGGAGAATTGCCTGTCGGCATCGGAAATGGACGCGATCTTGATCCAGTTCGAACCCTATCGCCATCTGCTGAGAAAACGGGCCGGCGTTTCCTTCAAGACCGGACGGCTGGAAGGGATCCGCACACAGGTGGGCTATGTCGAGACTGAAGCCGGGGTCCCATGTCGCTTCACCGTTTTTCAGAACAAGGGGCGCCCGGAGATCGATATGATTGTCCGCTGCATCAAAACGCGCTGCCGCCGTCTCCCCGAGGACCACCCGGTGCGCGCCGAGCCAGCCGCAATTCCGTCGCCATCAAAAAGCTCCCCGGATCGTTGAGCCGTTTCCGCCGCCCGTCGTTCAGATGTGTGATAACCATTCACCTGACGCTTCCCCGGTGAAAAGTGCATGCAATCCTGCTTGACTTATCCGTGTCATAACGCGATATTGGGAAGGCATGGCGGTCACGGAGAGAGGGCTCGGATGAAACGTTCGGAAAGGTCGGCAAAGTCCCGCGCAGACGCACCCGTCTTCGCCCGGCAGGCGACCGACTCCTGGGTGGATGCCAGGCAGCGGACGATGCTGTTCCGGGACGTTCCGCAGGAGCGGGGCAACCGGTACCACGCCCAACGGGAGAAGGAAGAGCCGCACGTGCTCCATTTCGAGGCGGACCGGGTTCTCGTCGGCCGGAGCCTCGAACGGACGGTCCGGAGGCGTCCGGGAAGGGCGGTTAAGAAGCGGGTTACACCGGCCCCCTCATCGGGAGAGCAAGGCGCATGAATCCAGACATCCTGGAAATCCTGGAAGATGAGTTCGATTCGGAAACCGACGCGGATCTCGTTGCCGAAAGCTCCGCAGCGGTGGTCCTGAAAGGGCAGAATACGCGCAGCCGGAAGGCGCTCTTGAACCAGGAGCTCACCATCCGTTACTTTCCCTTCCGCATCGGAAGGGCCCGCGGAGGGATGACGTCGTTCCACGACGAACCCGATCTCGCCCTGGAAGACCCTCGTCCCTATCGCCTTTCCCATCAACAGGTCATCCTGGAGCGGCGGGGAGAGACGATTTTTGTGGTCGATCCGAAGAGCCGTTCAGGATCGTGGGTGAACGGCAGACCCCTGGGAGGGGCGATCGGGGGCCCCGCGGAGTTTCCGCTGCCTCCCGGAAAACACAACATCCGGATGGGAACGGATCATTCGCCCTTTGCGTTTACGTTTGAAGTCATCGCCGAAACCGGGCGCACCGTCGCCTGGAACGACATCCGCTTCGAGGACCAGCCGGTCCCCGTCTCCGTCCTCTATCAACGCCTTTCCCGGCAGACGGCTGCGATCTTCCGTCTTTTCTCCGAGGGGGACGGCCGAAGCCTTGCGACGGCTTGCGACCTGGTCCGATCCATCCTCGCGAACCCCGGTATCGTCGATCCCCTGTATTACTTTTCCGCCATCCCGGAGCCCTTCTTCAAGGACCTGATCGCCACCCACTCCCTGAATGTCACCCTCTATGCGATCAAGCTCGCCCTCACGATTCCGCTTGATGGGGAGGATCTGGTGAAGTTCGCGCTGGCGGCGCTCTTTCACGATGTCGGGATGTACGAGGTCCCGAGGAAAATCGTCCACAAGCGCGATCTCATCACCCTGGAGGAATTCGAGGTTATCCGTCGTCACCCCGAGGACGGGGAAAGGCGTCTGAGGGAAGTCATCGCTGCCGATGAACTGCTCAGGACCGTGGCCCTGGAACACCACGAACGGATCGATGGAAAAGGCTACCCCAGGGGAACCAAGAGCCTGTCTCGATTTGCGGAACTGATCGCGATGGTCGATTTCTTCGAGGCCCTGACGCACCACCGCCCCCAGCGCGGTCCCGTTACGCCCCATGAAGGCATGCAGCATCTCATCTGCCTGAGGCACGGGATCTTCAGCCCCGCCACGGTGAAGCTGTTCATCAAGGGTTTTTCCCTGTTTCCCGTCTACAGTGTCGTGCGCCTGAATACGGGTGAAATCGGACAGGTCATGGCCACCCATCCCGACTGGCCGCTGCGTCCGACCGTGCACGTTTTTTTCGACCGAAACGGCCAGGTCGTCTCGAACGGGAAAGAGATCGACCTCGTCAAGGAAAAATTCATCTACATCGTCAAGGATATCTCCGACCGGATCTTCGTGGACCATTACTTCAGGATTTAATCAAAGAATTCCGGAGGTATGGGACTCCCGACCGGAGAGAAGGGGAGGAAGAAACACATGAAAAAGATCGCGACGCTCTGCATTCTCTTGACCCTGTCGGGCTTGCTGGCCTGCGCCACCACCGGCAGTTCGCGCTATCGCGAGGGCGACAATACGGGGCAGGATGTCGGCCTCACGGTCCAGGACGAAAAGCGCCTGACCGAGGAGGCCCTGCCGCAAATGCGCAAGGATTACCCGGCGGCGAAGAACGCCGAACTGCAGAAATACATCGAGAATCTCGGCCAGAAGATCGTGAAGGCCAACAAGGTGGACGGTCAGCCCTATCGCTACACCTTCACCGTGGTCGATGTCGAGGATGTGAACGCCTTTGCGCTGCCGGCCGGTCAGGTATTCGTCACGGCGCCGCTGATCGCGATGGCGTCCAATGAAGCGGAGCTCGCCGGAGTGGTTTCGCACGAGATCGGGCATATCATGGCCCGGCATACGGCGGAGCGGATGTACGCGATGGAAAAGGCCCAGAGCAAAACCTGGCTTTACACCGCCGGGGGCGGGGTGGTCGGAGCGGCGGCGGGGTACGGTCTGGGGCGTGTCCTCTGCAAGGAGGGAGATACGGCCTGCCTGGCGACCGCGGCAGCCATCGGTGGCGCGGCCGGGGCCGTTGGCGGCCTTTTCGTTCAGAAGTACACCTTCATGGCGAATTCCCGCGAGGATGAAATGGAGGCGGATCGGATCGGGTTCAGGCTCGCCGTGGGGGCCGGGTACGACAAGGACCAGGTCGGCAAGTTTTATGAAAAACTCCTGGATGCCGAGAAGGCCGGCCGAAGCGGAGGCGGCGTCCTGCGCAGCCTGTCGGACGCGATGAGCACGCACCCGCCCAGCGAAGAGCGGGTCAAGCAGATGAAGGAGCTGGCCGGGAGTCAGACGGCGTCCAGAAACGCGCTGCTCACCACGCCCGCGTTCAGCCGCGCCCGGCAGATCTCGCAGGGAATGCAAAAGAAGCCCTGAGCGACGGATCGGATGCGCCGGCCCGGGTTCGGCGAACCGTACGCGGCTCAGTCATCCCCGAAGCTGATGCCCATGTCGCGCGCGGTGAGGATGGAATCCGAGTCCAGCGGCACCGATTTCATCTTCTCGACGGCCTCCGCCAGCGGCACGGCCACCGTCGTGGGGGGACGCAGGGCCACCATGACGTTCCGCTGACCTTCCGCGATGAGCCGGACGGCCGCGGCGCCAAAGCGCAGGGCCACCAGCCGGTCGAAGGTTGTCGGCGATCCGCCGCGCTGCAGGTGTCCCAGGACAAGCGAGCGGGTGTCCTTGCCGGTGCACTTCTGGATTTCGCGGGCCACCCATTCGCCGATGCCGCCCAGGACCACCTCCTGGCGGCCCGCCTCGCCGCCGCCCTTGTGGATGAGGCTCCCGCCCTCGGCTTGGGCCCCCTCCGCGACGACGACGATGCTGTAGCGCTTTCCATGGAGTTCGCAGTCCATGATCTTGTTGCAGACGCTTTCGATCCGGAAGGGGACCTCCGGGATCAGGATCACGTCCGCGGAACCCGAGATCCCGCTGTTCATCGCAATCCACCCGGCATAGCGCCCCATCACCTCGACGACCATGACCCGCTCGTGTGCGCTGGCGGTCGAATGGAGCTTGTCGATCGCGTCGGTCGCCGTGGACACCGCCGTATCGAATCCGAAGGTGATGACCGTGCTCGCCAGGTCGTTGTCGATCGTCTTCGGCACGCCGACCACCGGCATGCCCATCGCGGACAGCCGGTTCGCGATCCGCAGGGAGCCGTCGCCGCCGATCGCGACGAGGACGTCGAATCCCAGTCGTTTGAAGTTGCTCAGAATCTTTGCGGAGACATCCCGCGTCTCGGGATCCCCGACGGCGTTCTTCACCGGCATGGCAAAGGGATCCCCCTTGTTGGTCGTGCCGAGAATCGTGCCCCCCAGCGAGACGATGCCCGCGACCTTTTCGGGCGTCAGGCGCGTAATCTCGTCGGTGTCCAGCAGGCCGTTGTATCCGGTGTGAATGCCGTAAACCTCCCACCCGCGTCGATAAGCCGCCAGGGTCACGGCGTAGATGACAGCGTTGAGCCCCGGGGCGTCTCCCCCCCCGGTATTGACCGCGATCTTCAAGCGTTCATTCATGGCCGCCTCCTTTGGATGATGTTACCGATGCCCCCCGGGTATGTAAAGGGGATTATAGGGGGAGGCCCGCCCCGCGTCAAGAAAAATGGCCATTTTCTCCTTGACTTAGGAGACGCGCATCGATTAGCTTCTGCCTTCGAAAACGGGCCCGGGCCCTGCGGTGCTGCAGGGTCTCCTGGACGGATCGCGGGGGCCGGCGGGCGTTGTCAGGCCCGGCGCCGTCCGCATCGCCCGCGAGACGGATGCGGCCGTGGTCCCCTTCTACACCACGGCCGAACACGCCTGGTACTTCAGGAGCTGGGACCGCTTCATGATCCCGAAGCCCTTCTCCCGCGTCACCCTGCGCTTCGGAGAGATGCTCCGTTTCCACGCGGATGTCGGGGAGGAGGGATTCGAAGCCCAGTGGGCGATGCTGGAAGCCGTCATGCTCCCCGCCCTGATTTTCCCGGAATACCGAACCCGCCGCCCCTGACTCCCCGCTAATGTCTTGACGGCCCGGACAAGTTCCTCTATAGTCCCGCCCGTGCCGAACTGCATCGATTCCGCCGTCGCGGCGGACAGCATAAAAGCGAGGAGGACGACATGAAGATCATTCTATTGGGCGCGCCGGGCGCCGGAAAAGGCACGGTGGCCAAACTTTTGACGGAGCATGACGGATCCGTCCAGATCTCGACGGGCGACATTTTGCGCGCGGCCGTCAAAGAGGGCTCCGATCTGGGAGAAGAGGCCAAGGCCTATATGGATCGGGGCGATCTGGTTCCGGACGCGCTGATCATGAAGATGATGGAGGTTCGTCTCCAGGGGAAGGACTGTGCCGGGGGATTCATCCTGGACGGGTTTCCCCGCACGATCCCGCAGGCGGAGGATCTCCAGGTCCTGCTCGACAGGCTCGGCATCCGGCTCGATTTCGTCGTGAATCTCGAAGTGCCCCGGGATGTGATCATGGACCGCCTGACCACGCGGCGGACCTGTGCGAATCCGGACTGCCAGGAGATCTACAACGTCAAGAGCAATCCACCGACGGCGGACGGAAAGTGCCGGAAATGTGGAACCGACGTGATTCAGCGGGCCGATGAAACCGAAGAGGCGATCGGCAACCGCCTCAAGACCTACCAGGACAAGACCGCCCCCCTGATCGTGTATTATGAAAAGGCCGGTCTGCTCAAGAACTTCCTGTCCCTGAACAGCCGGGAGACCGTCGAAAACGTCAAGATCGCCCTGAAAGGCGCTTGATTCAGGGCCATGATCGATTATGACCAGGCCCTGAACGAGGAGCAGCGCCGCGTCGTGATGGAGGGCGACGGCCCGACGCTCGTCATTGCCGGAGCCGGGAGCGGCAAGACGCGCGCCCTGACGTACCGCGTTGCCCGCCTGATCGAAACGGGGGTATCGCCGGCCAGGATCATGCTGGCCACCTTCACGAACAAGGCGGCCCGCGCCATGCTCGGGCGCGTCCAGTCGCTGGTCGGAGACGACCTCCGCCCGCTCTGGGGAGGGACCTTCCATCATCTTGCCAACCGGACGCTCCGGAGGCACGCCGCGCGTCTGGGGTACGAACCGGGATTCACCATCGCCGACAGCGAGGATGCGCGACAGCTCATCAACGCCTGCATCGCCGAGGCGCAGTCGGGAAGGACGGGCGAGAAGTTCCCGAAGGGCGACGTCATCCGCGAGATCGTCAGCCTCTCCGTCAACACCGGCCGCGACATGGGGGAGGTCATCCTTCAGCGGTATCCGTTCTTCTCCCATCTGAGCCAGGAAATCGGCGATGTCGCGGTCCGGTATGCCCGGCGCAAGAGGAGGGAGCAGATCATGGATTTCGACGACCTGCTCCTGAACTGGCGGCAACTGCTCAGCGAACAGCCGGACCTGTCGGAACAGTACGCCGAGCGCTTCCTTCATATTCTGGTCGACGAGTATCAGGACACAAACCGCCTACAGGCGGAGATCATCGATCTGCTCGCCGCCCGCCACCGGAACGTCATGGTCGTGGGGGATGACTCGCAGAGCATCTATTCCTTCCGCGGGGCGAATTTCGCCAACATCATGCGCTTTCCGGAGCGCTATCCCGATTGCCGCATCTTCAAGCTCGAGACGAATTACCGCAGCACGCCGGAAATCCTCCATCTGGCGAACCTCAGCATCGTCAACAACGAGAACCAGTTCGCCAAGACGCTGCGTCCGATCCGGCGGACGGGCTTGAAGCCCATCGTGGTGCCGCTCAAGAGCGACGTTCAGCAGGCCAACTTCGTCGCCCAGCGTCTGCTCGAACTCCTCGGGGAGGGAATCCCTCTGCACGAGTTGGCCATTCTGTACCGGGCCCACTACCACTCCATGAATGTCCAGATGGAGCTCACGCGGCGCGGCATCCCCTTCGAGATCCGCTCCGGGATCCGTTTTTTCGAGCAGGCCCATGTCAAGGACGTGACGGCCTACCTCCGCGTGGTGGCCAACTCTCTGGACGAGCCGGCCTGGAAGCGCATCCTGGGGCTCTACCCGAAGGTTGGAAAAGCTACGGCCGACAAGGTCTGGCGTTACCTGTCCGACCGGGAGGACCCGCTGCGGGCCGTCGAGGAAGCGGGGTTCCCGGCACTGGCGTCGAAGGCGGCCCAGCCGGGACTGGCCGCCCTTCAGCAGACCCTTCGGGCCCTCCTCGTCACGGACCGGACCCCGGCAGCCATGATCGACGTCGTTCTCGAACGCGGGTATCAGGCCTTTCTCGAACAGCAGTACACCGACATGGCCGCGCGCCGCGAGGACCTGGAGCAGCTGGCCAACTTTTCCGGACGGTTCGAGGGGCTGGAGGATTTTCTTGCGGAACTTTCCCTGCTGGCCCAGACGACGGAAGAGGGGGAGAGCGAGCGTGAAAACGGCCGTGAGGGCAGGGTGGTGCTGAGCACCATTCATCAGGCCAAAGGCCTGGAGTGGTCCGTCGTCTTCCTCATCTCCTGCGCGGACGGGATGATCCCCCTCGCCCGCTGCCTGAAGGAGCCGGACGGGGAAGAGGAGGAGCGGCGGCTCTTCTACGTGGCGTCTACCCGGGCGAAGGATCAACTATACCTGAGCTATCCGCTGCTCGACTACCAGCGGGGCTCGGGGTACGATGTCCTCTCGCCCTCCCGCTTCATCAGCGAAATCACGCCGCTGTCCCGACGCCTCAAGGACAGCCCGTTCGAGCAGTGGAACATCGGCTACGAGGACTGACCCCGCCGCGCCTTAAGACTCTCAGACCCAGCGGTCGGATTTGGCGCGCGCCTCGTATTCGGCCTTCAGGGCGATCTGCGTCGCTTCCGCGATGTCTTCGACCCGCTTGACCCAGTCTTCGAACTTGATGTCCACGCCGAAGATGCCGACCATCTCGTCCTTCTCGTCGACGATCGGCGCGGAAACGGTGATACACAGGGCTCCCGTCATCTTGGAGATGTAGAAGTTCGTCACGTGCATCTTGCCGGTCTGCAGCGGCCGGATAAACCATTCCCGGTCCGACTGGTCCGTCCCGACGCCATAATTCTCGTACTTGGCCCGATCCGCGATGTTCGTGATGTTGCGGGTCGTCTTCTTCCCGTTCATGTCGACGACATAGGCAAACTGAATCGAGGGGTTTTCCTCGATAAACTGCAACATCACGGGTTCCTGGAGTTCAGGCTGCATGGACTTCATCACCGGGTGCTCGATGACCTGCTTGACGACGGCGACCGCCGCCTCCGCGGCCCGGTACTTGATCTTGTCCAGTTCCGACATGAACAGCTCCGGCAGGTGCTTGCGGATGAGCTTCTCCATTTCCTCGTTGGAGATGCTGGTCATCCGCCCCCCCTCGTACTGGTCGAGGATCCACTTGTGGATCTTGGAGATGCCGGGGTGACGCTTGTCGACCTGGCTCTCCTCGGCGAGGTGGAGGTGGGAGTTGATCCAGAAGGCGATGCCGGCCTTGCCGGACTTGTCGGTGATCATCGGCACGATCGGACGCTTGAGCAGGCGGGTCGTGTCGAAGATGTTGTAGATCTCCTCGCATTTGATGAGTCCGTCGGCATGGACGCCGGCGCGGGTCACGTTGAAATCGGCCCCGACGAAGGGATAGTTCGCCGGAATGCGATAGCCGATTTCCTTGTCGAAATAGTGGGCGATGTCGGTGATGACCGTGGTGTCGATGCCGTCCGCGTGGCCCCGCAGGCCGATATATTCGATGATGAGGCCCTCGATCGGAGGGTTCCCCGTGCGCTCGCCCAGACCCAGCAGGGTGCCGTTGGCCGCGGAGCAGCCGTACAGCCAGGCGGTGGAGGCATTGATCAGGGCCTTGTGAAAGTCGTTATGGCCGTGCCACTCCAAGAGATGTCCGGGAACGCCGGCATCGTCGATGAAGGCACGCACGAGCTTGTCGATCGCGCGGGGCAGGGAGGCCCCGGGATAGGTCACGCCGTAGCCCATCGTGTCGCAGAGGCGAATCTTGATGTCGATGCCGCTCTCCTCGCGGAGCTTCATCAGCTCCAGGGCGAACGGGATGCAAAAGCCGTAGATGTCGGCCCGCGTGATGTCCTCGAAGTGGCAGCGCGGGACGATGCCTTCGGCCAGAATCGACTTCACGATGCCCAGGTAGTCGTCGAGGGCCTTCTTCCGGCTCACGTTGAGTTTGAGGAAGATGTGGTAGTCCGACACCGAGGTCAGGATGCCGGTTTCCTTCAGGCCGGAATCCTTGACGAGCCTGATGTCCTCCCGGCTGGCCCTAATCCAGCCCGTGACCTCCGGGTAGGGCAGGTTCAACGCGAGGCACTGGGCGACGGCCTCCTTGTCCTTCTGGCTGTAGAGGAAGAACTCGGACTGGCGGATGATTCCGCGGTCCCCGCCCAGGCGGTGCATCAGCTTGAACAGGTCGACGATCTGCCGCACCGTGTAGGGCGGACGAGCCTGCTGACCGTCACGAAATGTCGTGTCCGTGATGAAGAGGTCGTCCGCCGGGGTGATCGGGATGAGCTTGTGGTCGAAGTCGATTCGGGAGATCTCTTCGTACGGGAAGACATCCTTCTGCAGATTCGGCTCTTCGATGTCCTTCAGATCGTAACGCCAGAACCGCGTATGTTCGTGATCGAGGACTTTTTTCTCCTGATTCCATTTAGGCATGATTCATTCTCCTGACCTGAGGAAGTTATAAAGCGAGCGCGTCTTTGTCAATAGAAAAAGGCGTCAGGAGACGATCTTCAGGGAAAGCTCCATCAGTTGCTCGATGCTGACCGGCCCGGGGGCGTCGGTGAGCAGGCACGTCGCCTTCTGCGTCTTCGGGAAGGCGATGACGTCGCGGATGGAATCCGCACCCGTCATGATCATCATCAGGCGGTCCAGGCCGAAGGCGATTCCGCCATGGGGCGGCGTCCCGTATTCCAGGGCGTCCAGGAGGAAGCCGAACTTCTGGCGGATCTCGGTATCGGGGAGACCGAGCGCCTGGAAGATCAGCGACTGCACCTCCTGGCGGTGGATCCGGATGCTGCCGCCCCCGATTTCCGACCCGTTCAGGACGAGGTCGTAGGCGCGCGCCCGAACCTTGCCGGGATCCGTCAGCAGCAGGGGGATATCCTCGTCCACCGGTGAGGTGAACGGGTGATGCGTGGAGACGTAGCGTTTTTCCGACTCGCTGTACTCGAAGAGCGGAAATTCCGTGACCCAGGTAAAGGCCAGTTGATCCGGTCGGACGAGGCCGAGTTTCCGCGCGAGGTGGAGGCGGAGGTTTCCGAGAATCTCGCGGACGAGACCGGGCGCATCCGCCAGCAGAAGGAGGAGATCGCCTTCCGCCGACTGCATGCGGCGATTGATCTCCGATATCTCGGACGGCGACATGAACTTGACGATCGGGGAGGTCCAGCCGTCCGGCGTGACCCTGGCCCAGGCGAGCCCCTTCGCGCCCAGGGCGGTGACGAAATCGTTCAACCCGTCGATATCCTTGCGGGAGAGCTTCTTGGCGCCCTCGACGCGGATCGCCTTGACGATGCCGCCGGTGGCGATGGCCTCCCGGAAGATCACGAAACCGCTCTCCGAGAGCAGGTCGGTGAGATCCGTGAGTTCGAGGCCGAAGCGGACATCGGGGGCGTCCTTCCCGTAGCGGTTCATCGCCTCGTGAAACGACAGGCGGGGAAACGGCTGGTCGAGTTCGATGCCGAGCACGGAGCGGAAGAGATGGATCATGAGCCCCTCCATGACCTTAAGGACATCCTCCTCGGAGATGAAGGACATTTCGCAGTCGATCTGGGTGAATTCCGGTTGACGGTCCGCGCGCAGGTCCTCGTCCCGGAAGCATTTCACGATCTGAAAGTAGCGGTCGAAGCCGGCCACCATCAGAAGCTGCTTGAAGATCTGGGGGGACTGCGGCAGCGCGTAGAAGGCGCCCGCGTTGACGCGACTCGGGACCAGATAATCGCGGGCCCCTTCGGGGGTGCTTTTCGTGAGGAAGGGCGTTTCCACCTCGATGAAGCCGTTCTCGATCAGATAGGCCCGCGTTTCCGCCGCGGCCTTGCTCCTAAGCAGGAGATTCTTCTGGATGGAGGGACGCCTCAAGTCCAGGTAGCGGTATTTCAGACGGACGTTTTCCGAGATCTCCGCCTCGGTGTCGAGGAGGAAGGGGGGCGTTTTCGACTCGTTCAGGATCTGGAGGTCCAGGACCATGACCTCGACCGCTCCGGTCTTCAGGTCGGGGTTTTGCATGCCTTCCGGGCGGGTTCGAACCTGACCCCGGACGGCGAGCACGTATTCGCTCCGGATGCGGTGGGCCTCACGGTGGATGTCCGGACTGATCTCCGGGTTGAAGACGATCTGGACGAGTCCTTCACGATCGCGAAGATCGACGAAGATGACCCCGCCGTGATCCCGGCGCCGGTGCGTCCATCCCATCAGCACGACGGTGCGGCCGTCGTCCGCGACCGAGAGCGTCCCACAGTAATGAGTCCTTTTGATTTGGGTGATGAATTCAGACAAGTGTTTGGCCTTTCTCAAGTAATTTTCCCCGGACGGTTTCGAAAAGGCCGTCCAGGGCAAGGGTTTCCTGCAAACTGCTCCGCATGTTGCGCCACTGCACCACGCCCGCGGCGATCTCGCGATCCCCCAGGATCAGGGTGTAGGGGCAGTTCAGCTTGTTCGCGCGGCGCATCTGGCTTTTGAGGCTGCGCCCGGCGTAATCGACCTCAGTGCGGATCCCGGCCTTCCGCAGACCGTTGGCGAGATCGAACGCGACGCGCCCCGCCTGATCCCCCAAAAAGGCGATGAACAGGTGCGGGACGGGGCCGAGTTGCGCATCGTTCGGCTCGATGAGGGAGAGGAGACGCTCCAGGCCGATGGCGAAGCCAATTCCGGGGATGTCGGGGCCGCCGAGTTCGCGAGCCAGACCGTTGTAGCGTCCGCCGCCGAGGACCGCGTTCTGGGCGCCGAGAGCGCCCGTCGTGACCTCGAAGGCCGTTCGTGTATAATAATCGAGGCCTCGAACCATTCCGGCGTTGATTTCGGGTGTTATATTCGCAATGGTTAAGTATTCCCTGAATGTCCGGAAATGGGCGTCGCACGCCGGACAAAGGAAATCGAGGATCTTCGGCGCCGACAGAAGCTGTTCGTGGCAGGTCTGGAGTTTGCAGTCGAAGATCCGGAGCGGGTTCGTGTTCATCCTCCGACGACAGTCTTCGCACAGGTCCGCCTGTTTGCCCGCGAGAAAGGCGATGAGCCGGTCCCGGAGCGCCGGGCGGCAGTCCGGACATCCCAGGGAATTGATTTCAAGATGAATGTCCGGCAGGCCGGCGCGGACGAGAAAGTGCATGAGCATGACGATCAGCTCCGCGTCCACACGGGGGTCGTCGATTCCGAGAATCTCCGCGTCCAGTTGATGAAACTGGCGAAGACGCCCCTTCTGGGGGCGCTCCCGCCGGAACATGGGGCCGATGGTGAACAGGCGGGACAGCGGATCGGCGGCATAGAGGGTGTGCTCGAGATAGGCGCGGAGAATCGACGCGGTCGCCTCCGGCCTCAGGGTCAGGTATTCGTCGCCGCGATCGAGAAAGGTGTACATTTCCTTTTCAACGATGTCGGTGGCCTCCCCGATCCCGCGCCGGAAGAGTTCGGTTTTCTCCAGGATGGGGACCCGGATCTCCATAAAGCCGAAATCGGTGAAGACCCCCCGGGCCAGCCGCTCGATGAATTGCCATTTGCCGGTTTCCGGAGGGAGAATGTCCTTGAAGCCCCGAACCGCCTGAATCGTATCCATGATTCTCTCCCTGTGGGCGCCCGCGAGGCGCCCTTTTGGAACGCGATTCACTAACACATCGGGTTTGAAAAGGCAATCAAAATCAATGCCGTGAAGGATCTCGAGCGGAAAGGGGGGCGCATGTTTCGATCCGGTGTCCATCCGAGGAGAATTCCACCGCGCCGTCAAGATCCGTGCGATAAAAGCGAATCCCGAGGCGGGCGTACCTTTCCAGGATGTCCGGATGCGGGTTCCCGAAGCGGTTTTCCCATCCGCAACTGACGACGGCCCGGCTCGGCCTCACCCCCAGCAGGAAGGGCTCCGTGCTGGAGTGACGTCCGCCATGATGGGGAACAAACAGGACATCGCTCGCCAGATCGGTGCGACGGCTCAGGAGCCCTGCCTCGGCGGGACCGGAGATGTCGGCCGGCAGGAGAAACGAATTTTTTCCGTAGGTCATTTTCATCACCAGCGAGCGGTCGTTCGTCTCCCCGTTGTCCCTCGGCCCGGTGGCATAGGAAACCTGTTCCGGGCTCAGGATGGTGAGGGTAACGCCATTGATCGTGCGGGGGGGCGTCCCGGCGGAAACCCTCCGGAGGGGAATGTTCCGCTCACGGACGATCCGGAGAAAATCCCGGTAAAGCGGCGAGGAAGGAGACGGAGGGGGGGCGTCGCCGACCCAGACCTCGCCCACGGGAACATGCTGCACGATAAAGAGGAGACCGGCCAGATGGTCATGGTGCGCATGGGTGAGGACGCAGATATCGAGGGTTCGCACGCGTTGATGCCAGAGATACGGGGCGGTGACGAACTTTCCGACATCAAACCTCTGATCGTGGAACCCCCCGCCGTCGACCAGCATCGTCTTGCCGAAGGGGAAGCGCACCAGGGTGGCGCTGCCCTGACCGACATCGATCGCGTTTAGGCGCAGAAGATGCGACCGGAGGGGTTGCCGGTTGAGGGAAACGGAGACGGCTGTCCACACGACGAGCAGCGTCACCAGCACAACGGCGCGTCCGGAACGGGGAAACGGGTGCGCGGGAGGGTCGGTGGGGAAGGCCCGCGGTTCACGCGAGGCCGGGAGGATCGAGGCGGCCAGGACGAGGCAGGCGTAGTAGAGCAGGATCTCGGCGAGGCTCGGCCGGAACAGGTACACCGAGGCATGCGGAAAGGAGGCGCAGAATTCGATCAGGGCAACGGAGAGGTGGACCAGAATCGCGTCGATTTTAACGATCCAGGCCGAGAGGGCCGGTGCGATCGGCACGAGAAAGATCAGCGCCGTGCTGAGCGGAATCGAGAGGACGCCCAGGATCGGGGTGGCGAGAAGATTGGCGGGAAAGGTCACGAGAGAGATGCGATGAAAATGGTAGAGAACGAGGGGAAGGGTACCCAGGGTTGCGCCGACGGTCGCGGCGGCGAACACGGCCGTGGCGTACAGCCGTGCATGCAGCCAGCGTCGGGCGCGATCCGCGAGGGCCGCCCCGGGGCTCGCGGGCGGGGACGGTTTCGGCACCCGGGCGATCAACCGGGGCGTGAGAAAAAGGATGGCCAGGACGGCAGAAAACGATAACTGGAAGGAGATGTCGTAGAGGGAGGAAGGTCGGAACATCAGAATGGCGAAGGCGGCGAGGGCCAGCGCGTTGTACAGATCACGCTCCTTGTCGAGAAGGATGGCGATCATGAAGACGACCACCATCAGGGCCGCGCGAACCACGGATATCCCGGCGCCGGCGATGAGCGTGAAGATCAGGACGGGAAAGACCGCCAGCAGGATGGAGGTCTTGCGCGCGTCCACCCAGAGCAGCGCATTCGGAAGGGTATTCAGGACGGCCCGCGCGAGGAGGAAGAACACCAGCGCGACGATGCCGATGTTGAAGCCGGAGATGGCGAGGATATGGGATGTACCGGTGCGATTGAAGGCCTCGCGGACGGACTCGGGGATTTCTTGCTGATCTCCGAGAATCAAGGCCTGCAGGATTTCGGCTTCCGGCGAGGCGGCGTGGGCATAGATGAAGGATTTGAGGCGGGCGCGGAAGGTTTCCAGGGCCGTCTTGAGTGGCTGTCCCTGGTCCCGCCGCATGACGACCAGCCCCCGCGCATCGGGAAGGTAGGCCCGCACCGGGATCCCCTGGTCGCCCAGATAACGGACGTAATCGAACCCGCCCGGATTCCGGAAGTTTCGCGGCGGGCGGATGACCGCCTGGAAGCGGAGGATGTCCCCGAAGCGGAACCGGCGCTCGGGGACGCCGACGGACAGAAGCATTCGGCCCGTGACCCCCTTCCGGGTGTCGCCCCGGAGGATGGAACGGGCGCAGAGGACCAGATCCGTCCCGTCGGGGGAGATCCGGGGCGCGTCACAGATCATCGCCTCAATCGTTTCCTTTTCAGGACCGGCAGAGTTTGCTATAGAGTCCGATGAAACAGGCAGCGCGAAATTCAGATTCGCGTTCAGGACGCCGACGGTGAAAAACGAAACGGCCAGGAGCCCGGGGACGATGGACCGGCCGGCAGGGCGCCGGCCGAATGCCAGGAGCAATCCCAACAGGGCGACGAGGACGGTCAGGGGAATCGCCGGTGCCGGGACGGGGTGATAATGCCCGGCGACGATTCCGGCCGAAAGGGCCAGACAGAGCGGAACGAGAGGCCTTTGCATGGGTCACCTGCTGCGCGCTTCACACGGGAGGCCGATTCCTTGAAGGGATATATCGTGAAACCTCCGGATCTTCAACCCAAAACCGTCCCGGGAGCGCCGCCCGCCGTTGAGGAAAAACTGGCGAAGCGCATCCGCTGGCTCATCGTCTGGCGGCTGTTCATCGTCACCTCCCTGCTCGGTTTCGTCGCGCTGATCGATGTCCGGGACGCCGCCCTGCTGCCGGATATATCCCGGACGTCCCTCTACGCGATCATTATCCTGACCTACCTGCTCACCATCGGTTTCATCCTGTTGCTCAAACTGACGCGGGCGCCGATTCTCAACGTCTACATCCAAAGCATGGCCGACGTGCTGCTGATCACCGCCCTGGTTTACATCACGGGAGGCATTCGCAGCGTCCATGCCGCCTTTTATCCACTCGTGATCATCTATTCGGTCCTCTTTCTGATGCGACGGGGCGGCCTGATTACCGCCTCGGTCTGTAGCGTCCTGTACGGACTGCTCCTCATTTCCGAGCATCTTGGACTCGTCGCGCCGCTGTATTCGACGGCGTATGTCGGTCAATCCTTCACCGCCGGTTACGTCTTGACGCGCATTCTCATCTATTCCGCGTCCTTTTTCATCATCGTCTTCCTCGCCAGTTTCGTGGTCGAGCAGGAAAGGAAGGCGCAAACGCTCCTGGCCGAGACGGAGAGCGCCTTCAATCAGCTCGACATCCTTCATCAGAGCATCATCGATTCCGTGGACGCCGGAATCCTGACCATGGACGTGAACGGTCTCGTCAAATCCTTCAACCGCGGCGCGGAACGGATCACCGGGTTTCTGGCGCGGGAGGTCGTCAACAGACCCGTCGGCCAGATCTTTCCCGATTTCGTGGACATCCTCGCGCGGCCTGCGGACGCCGATTCGGGCATATCGGAACGTCGACCGCAGTTTTCCTTCCGGTCGAAGGGGGGGCAGAGCCTCCTCATCGGCTGCTCGGTCTCGACGCTGAACGATCCGGGCGGACAGCGTATCGGCGATATCCTGATCTTTCAGGATCTGACGGAAGTCCGGGCGATGCAGCGCGCCGTCGAAGAGAACAAGCGCCTGGCCCTGGTCGGGGAGATGGCCGCCGGCCTCGCCCATGAAATCCGCAACCCCCTCGCTTCGATCACCGGGTCCATTCAGGTCCTGAAACGGGATCTCGCCCTGAAGGACGAGGATGAAAAACTCATGCAGATCATCCTGCGGGGCAAGGAGCAGCTGGAGGGATTTCTCAAGGACTTTCTGCTGCTCTCCCGGGCGCCCGCCGCGAAGCGTGACAGAATCGCCCTTGACGTCCTGATTCGGGATGTGGTGGAATCCGTCCGCTTTCTCCCGGATTGGCATGACCGGATTCGGTTGTCCCTGAAGGTGGCGCCGGACGACGCGCTCATGGCCAGTGCGACGGAGATCCGCCAGGTGATCTGGAATCTCATCCTGAACGCCGTTCAGGCCATGCCGGAGGGCGGAGACCTCCGGATCGAGATTGTCCGTCACCCCCGCGCCGGGGGGGACAGGGGGCGGCTGGAGGTGATCGTCGCCGACGAGGGCGAAGGGATCGAAGAACACCTGCACGACAGGATCTTTACCCCCTTTTACACGACCAAGGAGCGAGGCACCGGCTTGGGGTTGGCCATCGTTCAGCGGGTCGTGACGGGACATGGCGGACGGATCGAGGTGAAGAGCCGGCCCCGGCAGGGGACCGCCTTCCACGTTTACCTCCCCTGCGGCGACCTCGGGAGGGATTAGCGGAAAGGGACGCGATGCCGAAGATTCTTGTTTTAGACGACGACCAGAACATCCGGGACATGCTGGTGATCATGCTGACGCGGGAAGGGTACGATGTCCAGGCCTACGGAGATCCTTTCAAGGCGATGCAGGGCCTGCGGAAGGAACCCTTCGACCTCATCATCACCGATTTGAAGATGCCCAGAATGGATGGTCTGGAGTTTCTGCAGCGGGCCAAGAAAATCGCGCCGGAAACGGTCGTCATCCTGATCACCGCCTACGCCTCCGGCGAGACCGCCGTTGCGGCCATGAAGGAGGGCGCCTTCGACTATATCGAAAAGGACTTCCGGATCGAGGACCTGATGAAGATCGTCGAACGTGCGCTGGACGCCAGGCGCGAATGCAGCGAGGACGCGCTTTTCCGTCAGGAGGTGACCAATGCGGTCAGCTTCGGTGCCATGATCGGAAGCAGTCCGGAGATGGTCAAGATCTATGCCGTCATCAACAAGATTGCCGATACGCCCGTGAACGTCCTAGTCCTGGGCGAAAGCGGAACCGGCAAGGAACTGGTGGCGCTGGCGATCCACGAGAACAGCTCGCGGAAGGACATGCCGTTCATGGTGATCAACTGCGGCGGGATCCCGGAAAGCCTTCTCGAGAGCGAACTGTTCGGTTACATGAAGGGCGCGTTCACCGGCGCCCATGCCGACAAGCCCGGACTGTTCGAAGTGGCGCGCGGCGGCACGATTTTCCTGGATGAAATCGCCGACCTGCCCCCGCTGCTTCAGGTGAAGCTGCTGAGGGTGACGCAGGAAAAGACCTTTCGACGGGTCGGCGGCACGGAGGACATCCGGGTCGATGTTCGCATCATCTCCGCGACCAACAAGGATCTCCAGCAGCGGGTCCATGAAGGACGGTTCCGGGAGGACCTCTATTACCGTCTGAACGTGATCCCGATCCACATTCCGCCGCTCCGCGAGCGCAAAGACGACATCCCGATCCTCACGCGGCACTTCATCGAGAAGTACTCCCGGCAATTCGGGAAGACGATCCAGAATATCTCCACCTACGCCCTGGAGCTCCTCGTCGATTATCCCTTTCCCGGCAACATCCGCGAGCTGGAAAACATCATCGAGCGCTCCATCGCCCTGGAGGCCTCGAGCATTATCCTCCCGGAAAATCTCGTTTTGACGAACGGCGCCACACGCTTCAAGGCGCCGGGCGACGCAATCGATATCCCCCTGGAAGGCATCCATCTCAACCGGGAGCTTGCCCGCGTGGAGAAGGCCTATATCGACGCGGCGCTGGAGAAAACCTCCGGGTCCCGGAAAATGGCGGCGGACCTCCTGAATATCACCCTGGACTCCCTGCATTACCGGATCGACAAACTGTCCAATAAAGCACCATGAATAAATTTCAAAAAAAATTCTTGACAAAGGATCGGCGATCCTTTAGTGACTTAGCACCGCATTTCAGAGGGAACAGCGTAATGAAGGCCGCAGCGTTCGGGAAAGACAAAACTTTTTTCGTCTTCTTTAGCTTTAGGCGGAGGTCTGCCTGATGGGCTCATGACCACATTGAGGGATCTTGAGCCGTGGGCGGACCAGATGACCGCCCACGGCTTTTTTTTGCCGTGGTGACTGCCACGGTTTTTTTTATCCGTAAAGGAGGGAATATGAAAACGATCGGTAAAGGATTCATCATGATCACCGGGATGCTGCTGGCGCTGGCGACGGGCGCCGGCGAGACGACGGCGGCGCAGAACATCCGGGTCGGCGCGGCCATCAACATGACCGGCCCCGCCTCAACCTTCGGCCAGTATCACGCCAAGGGGATGAAAGACTATTTCCGTTACGTCAACGAGGTCCGAAAAGGGGTCGGCGGACGCCAGATCGAGATGCTCCTCGTCGATACGGGCTACAAGGTGCCGGAGGCCGTGGCCGCCGTCCGCAAATTCGCGGTGCAGGAGCGCGTGGACATGATGGCGACGTGGGGGGCGGGCGAAGGCCTGGCCGCGAAGCCCATCGTCCAGCAGTACCGCATTCCCACCATCAACTTCTCGACCAGTTGGGAGATTCTGCAGCCTCCCGTCAGTTACATGTACCTCCCCTTCGGCAGCTACCGCATGGATTGCCAGGCGGTCCTGGAATACATCCGCGCCGTTCACAAGGGGAAAGAGGCCCCGCGGGTGGGGCTGCTCACCTACAACAATGCCTATGGGCGTTCGATCCATCAGCCGACGCGCGAGTACGCGGCCAAAAACGGCATCAATCTCGTCGCCGTCGAGGAATTTCCGCCCAAGACCATGGATCTGACCACGGAAATGCTGCGGCTGAAAAAAAACAACGTGGAATACGTCTTCATGCAGGTCCTGCCGGCCACGGTTGTCACCGCCCTGAAGAACGCCGACCGGGCCGCCTATGAGCCACTGTTTCTGGGAACCTGGACCTCCACCGACCCGGACTTCTTTCCGATGGCCAAAGGGCTGATCCGGGACCGGCTGGTGATTCAGTTCCCCGGCGGCGTTCCGTCCGACCGGTCCAGGGGGATCAGGATCCTGCAGGACCTCTGGAAGCGGTACGGGACCGTCAAGGAATTCGATGCCTCCTACTGGGAGGGCGTCGTCGTGGGCATGATCATGGAGCGGGCGTTCATCCGGGCGAAGGAAAAATACGGCCGGATCGACGCGGCGACCATCAATCGGGCCATGGAGGGTTTCCACAACGAGGATTTCGGCGGCCTGGTGCCCCCGGTCACCTATACCGCAACGGATCACGGCGCCTCCTTTACGGCCAGGATGGTTCGGGTCCGCGAAAACGGAGAGTTCGTCCCCCTGACGAATTTCTACGTTCCGGGGAAGGAAAAGATCCGGATGCTGAAGAAATAGGAACGCCCGCGATGAAAGCCTACCGGAGTCAACCCCGCATTTTCTCCCGGCGCGATCCGGATTCGCGCCGGGCCGAGCTGGACGTGAGCGGCCTCACGCTTCAGTTCGGCGGCGTCACGGCGCTCAACGACGTCGGACTGCGCGTGGATACCGGCGAGCTCGTCGCCGTGATCGGTCCGAACGGCGCCGGGAAGACCAGCCTGATGAACTGTATCACCGGATTTTACCGGCCCCAGCGGGGAAGGATCCGTTTCAACGGGCGTGACACGACCCACCTGCCCGCGCACCAGCTGACGGGAATCGGGATCGGCCGCACCTTTCAGAATATCGAGCTCTTTCCCGGCATGACCGTCCTGGCCAACATGATGCTGGCCCGGCACATGCACTGCCGGTATCGCCTGATGCCGGCCGCATTCTTCACCTCCGGGGTCCGCCGCGACGAGGTCCGACAGCGCGTGATCCTCGAGGAGGTGATCGACTTCCTCGAGATGCAGGCGATCCGAAACACGCCGGTCGGGTCCCTGCCGTACGGGATGATGAAGCGGGTGGAATTGGGCCGCGCCCTCGCCCTCGAACCCCGGCTTCTGGTCCTCGACGAACCGTTTGCCGGCATGAACCTGGAGGAAAAGGAGGACATGGTCCGCTTCCTGCTCGAGCTTCACCGGGCCTGGGGTCAGACCATGCTTCTGGTCGAGCACGACATGTCCATCGTCATGGGGATCGCCCAGAAGATCACCGTGCTCAACTTCGGTCAGAAACTCGCCGAGGGAACGCCGGAGGACATCCAGCGCCATCCGGACGTGATCAGGGCCTATCTGGGGGGAGACGCAACATGAGGATGGAACCGGTGCCGCTTCCCCAACCGCAGCGACCGGAGGGTTCCCCTCCGTCCGATGCCGCCGTCGATACGCTCCCCAAAATGCTCGCCCGGCAAGCGTCGTCCCCGGACGGTCATCGGACCGCGATTCGGGAAAAGGCCTACGGTATCTGGCAGACCCTGACCTGGACCGAGTATGAATCCTATGTCAGGCGGTGCGCGCTGGGACTCGTCTCTCTCGGACAGCGCCCCGGCGAAATCAACGGCCTCATCCTCGACAACGGCCCGGAATGGCTCTTCGGCGAGCTCGCGACGCAGGCGGCCGGGGCGATTTCACTGTGTCTGTTTACCGCGGCCGTGTCCGACGAACTTGCCGGGGCCCTGAAGCGCGTGTCGGCGCGTTTCGTCATCGTCCAGGACCAGGAGCAGGTGGACAAGCTTCTGGAGGTTCGTGACCGCGTTCCGGACATCCGCCACGTCATCTATGTCGACCCGACCGGGATGCGGCCCTATCGGGAGGACCCCTGGCTTATCAGTTTCGCGGATCTGATCGCGCGCGGCGAGCGTCTCGAGCGGGAGCGACCGGGGCAGTACGAGGCCCTTTTGAAAAAGGGAAGGGCCTCCGGTCCGGCGGTCATGATCCTGACCTCCGGAACGACCGGACTGCCGAAGATTGCCATGCTGTCCCACGGCAATCTCCTGGCGATGGGGACAAAATGGCGGGATGCCCTGCGAATCCGCCCGGGCGAAAACTGGTATTCCATGTCCCCCCCCGCCTGGATCGTCGATCAGATGTGGGGAATGGGGGTGGCCCTCGTGAGCGGGATGACCATGAATTTCGCCAATACGCCGGAAACCCTTCTGGAGGATTTCCGCGAGATCGGCCCCCATCTGCTCATCACCTCGTCCCGCTTCTGGGAGGATATGGCCTCGCGCATCCGCGTCAGGATGGGCGACGCGGGCTGGCTGAAGCGAGCCCTGTTTTCCTGGGCGGAGGGGATCGGCCGGAAGGTCCTGGAGGCGGAAGAACGGAATATGGCGATCCCCCTCAGCCTGCGCTGGCGAAGGCGGATCGCGGACCGGATCGCCTTCAAGCCCCTCCTCGACCGCATGGGCTGTTCGCAACTGCGCTCGGCCTTTACCGGCGGACATCCGATCAGCCCGGACGTCATTCGTTTTTTCCGTGCCACGGGGCTCAATCTCAAACAGTGCTACGGGCTGACCGAGGCGGGGGGCATCTTCCAGGTTCAGCCGGATGGAGAAGTGAAACCGGAAACGGTGGGGAAACCCCTTCCGGACACGCAGGTCCTGATCGGCGAAGACCAGGAGGTGATGGTCAAGAGCGATGCCAATTTCACGGGCTACTATCAGGACTTCGCCGCCACGGAAGCGGCCTTCCGCGAGGGATGGCTCAGGACCGGGGACGCCGGCTATCTGGACGAGGATGGGCATCTGGTGATCATCGGCCGCCGGGAAGAGATCATCCGCAACAAGGAGGGTCAGGCCTTTTCCCCGGATTACATCGAAACACGCCTGAAGTTCAGCCCCTACATCAAGGAGGCCGTCGTCTTCGGCGAGGGGAAGCCCTTCCTCACGGCGCTCGTCAACATCGACTTCGGCAACGTCGGCGCCTGGGCGGAGGAGCGGATGATCCCCTACACGACCTACAACGATCTCTCGCAGCAGGCCGAGGTGGCCGATCTCCTTCGGGAAGAGCTGCGCCGGACGAACGAGCGGCTCCCGGAAGCGATGCGGATCCGGAAGTTCATCCTGCTGTACAAGCTGCTCGACGCGGACGACGAGGAGCTGACGCGGACCGGCAAGGTCCGCCGCCGCTTCGTCTACGGGCTCTACCTGCCCCTGATCGAGGCGATGTACGGCGATCTTGCGACGCTGCCCGTCAAGGGCAAGGTCAAATACCGGGACGGACAGATCGGGGTCATCGAAACCAGCGTGCGCATCCTTGAGGCATGAGCGGAAGGAACCGTCTATGGATTTTTTCATTCAACTTTTGGTCAATGGGCTGAGCGTCGGCTTCCTGTACGGGCTGTCGGCGATGGGATTCGTCATGATCTTCAAGTCCTCCAGCGTGCTTAATTTTGCGCATGGCGAACTCCTCGCCCTGGGCGCCTTCGTTTTCCTCTCCCTTCATTCGGTCGTCCAGCTCCCGATCGGGTGGGCCTTTCTCGCGACGCTCACGGCGTGCTTCGTCCTGGGATTTCTGATCGAACGGTTTTTCCTGCGGCCGCTCATCGGCGAGCCCCTCATTTACGTCATCATGCTCACGGTCGGCCTGGCGGCCATGCTCCGGGGGCTGCTCCTCCTCATCTGGGGGGGGAACCTGCGAACCCTGCCGGATTTTCTTCCGGCCTGGATGGACATCCAGTCGGGATGGCTCCGCATTCCACCGGTCTATATGGCGGCGATCCTCGTCGGCGTCCTGTTTCTCGTCCTCTTCGGGCTTTTCTTCAAGTATTCGGCGCAGGGCATCTTCATGCGCTCCGTTGCCGACAACCAGCGGGCCGCCCTGTCCCTGGGCGTGCACGTCCGGCGCGTCTTCGCCCTGTCCTGGGGCATCGCCGCCCTGGTGGCGGGCATGAGCGGCATCATCCTCGGTCTCATGAACGGGATCAGCGTTCATGACCTCAGCGCCGTCGGGCTGAAGGTCTTTCCCGTGGTTATCTTGGGGGGGTTGAACTCCATCAGCGGCGCCGTGATCGGCGGACTGATCATTGGGGTCCTCGAGGCCTTCACGGGGGGATACCTCTCGCCCTCCCTCCGGGACGTCGTCCCCTATATCGTTCTCGTCGTCCTGCTGCTCGTCCGGCCTTACGGACTCTTCGGCCTGGTCGAGATCGAAAGGGTTTAGGGAGGATTCATGAGAAAGCTCCGCCTTCACCCCTGCGGCAATTACAAGGAATCGTACACGGACGAACTGGCGATCTTCGGCTCCGATTACGGGCGGCTCTGGTCCCTGGCGGGGCTCGCCGCGCTTTTCTGCGCCGTTCCGTTCATCAGTCCGCCCTACCTGCTTTACGTCGTCAACATGATCGGCATCTACGCCATTGCCGCGATCGGACTCAACATCCTGGTCGGGTACACGGGGATGATCTCGCTCGGTCACGGGGCCTTCTTCGGCGTGGGCGCTTACGCCGCCGCCGTGATGTCCGCGACGTTCAACGTCCCCTTTCTCCTGAGCGTTCCCGCGGCCGGCCTCATCACCGCCGGCGTCGGAATGATTTTCGGCATCCCATCCGGCCGGCTCAAGGGCCTCTACCTGACCATCGCGACACTGGCCGGTCAGTTCATCATCGAATACGTCCTCGTGCACTGGGAGGGGGTCACGCGCGGGACGGAGGGGATCACCGTCCCCGCCCCGACCCTGTTCGGAATCTCCCTGCAGGGCGACATCCGATTTTTTTACGTCATTTTCACCGTCCTGACGCTCATGATCTGGATGGCCGTCAATCTCATCCGGACGCGCTACGGCCGCGCGTTCATCGCCATCCGCGACAACGACCGCGCCGCCGAGGGCATGGGCATCCCCATCTTCAGTTACAAGATCCTCTCCTTCGGCATCAGCTCCTTCTACGCCGGACTGGCCGGCGCCCTGTGGGCCTATTACATGGTCAGCGTCACCTCGGAGCCCTTCAATCTGTCGCTGTCGGTCGAATACATCGCGATGGTGATCATCGGCGGCCTGGGGAGCATCGCGGGCTCCATCTACGGGGCGGTGTTCATCACGGCACTCAACGAATCGCTGCGCTGGCTCACCGACCTGATGATGAACTTCGGGTTCATCACCCGGTCCGGCCTCAACATGGCCCCGCTCCGGGAATTTGCCTTCGGGCTTGCGATCGTCCTGTTCATCCTCTTCGAACCCCGCGGCCTGGCGGAGCTCTGGCGGATCATCCGGTCGAGTTTCCGACTCTGGCCCTTTTCCTATTGAGGCGAAGCGATATGGAAGACACGCTTCTCGAAATCAACAACATCAGCGTCGTGTACGCCGATGTGATTCAGGTCCTCAAGGGCGTATCGCTCAAGGTTCCCGACCGATGGATTGTCTCGCTCCTGGGGAGCAACGGGGCGGGGAAGACCACCACGCTCAAGGCCGTCTCGGGGCTGCTCAAGCCCGAGAACGGCCGTGTGACCGACGGCGCCATCCTGTACCAGGGCCAACCCCTCGAAAACCGGTCCCCGGAGCAGATCACCCGCCTGGGGATCATCCAGGTGCTCGAGGGGCGTCAGCCCTTCAAATACCTCACCATCGAAGAGAATCTTCGCGTCGGGACGGCCACGCGCTGGGGCAGGCCCTATCGAAAGGACCTGGAGCTCGTGTACCACTACTTCCCCGTCCTGTGGGACCGCCGCAAGGCGCTGGCCGGTTACTGCAGCGGCGGAGAACTCCAGATGCTCGTCATGGGGCGGGCCTTGATGGCCCATCCCAAGCTCCTGCTTCTCGATGAGCCTTCCCTCGGCCTGGCGCCCCTTGTGGTCGAGGAGATCTTCCGCATCATCGCCCGGATCAACGGGGAGCAGCAGACCACCATCATCCTGGTGGAACAGAATGCCCGGATCGCCCTCGAGATCGCCCACTACGGATACGTGATGGAAAACGGCAAAATCGTCATGGAAGGCGCCTCGGAGACGCTGAAGGGCAACCCCGACGTCAAGGAATTCTATCTGGGCGGGGGGGGCGCCGCCGGGCCAGGCGCCTATCAGCAACCCAAATCGTATCGCCGGCGGAAGCGCTGGCTGTGACAGGGGTGCGAGCGCACGCCATTGACAAGGAGGGACGGATGGCAGACGGGTTCGATGCATGGGAACATGAGGATGCGGAGGCGAGGCGGGCGCGGAAGTTCTCCCGGATGCGCGCCATGCTTGAGGCCGGCCATCGGGCGTCGTCCCGTCTGCGTCGGATCCTCGACGAAACAGGCCTGAAACCGGCGGATTTTTTGCAAGGCGCGGACCTGGAGCGCCTGCCGGTCATTTCCCGCGAAACGCTGATTCAGTGGGAGCTGGCCGAACCCCCGTACGGCGGACTGGACGACCCCGCTGCCCCCGTGGATCGGATCTTCATTTCCCCCGGGCCGGTTTACGAACCCCACCTGTCCGAGGCGGACACGCTCTGGGCCCGGGCCTATCATGCCGCGGGGATCGGAAAGGCGGACCTCGTCCTGAACGCCTTTTCCTACCACCTCGTCGCCGCCGGCCTGACGTTTCACGGAGGGTTGCGCCGTGTGGGCGCGACGGTCGTTCCCTCCGGCACCGCGGGCGCCCAGCAACAGGTCGAACTGATCCGGGATCTCGGGATCACGGCCTATACCGGAACCCCCAGCTTTCTCATGGCGATCATCCGGAAGGCGGAGGAGATGGGGTATGACTGTAGACGGGATTTTCGATTGAAGCGGGCCTGCTTCGCCGCCGAACCCCTTTGGCCCTCGCTCCGGGAAATGTTTACGCGGGAATACGGGCTGGAAACGTACCAGATGTACGGCGCCACCGAGGTCGGCGACGTGGCCTATGAATGCCGCGAGAAGTCGGGCTGGCACGTCTGCGAGGAGGTGCTCGTCGAGATCTGCGATCCCGAAAGCGGTCGACGCCTGCCCGCCGGTCAGCTCGGTCAGGTCGTCGTGACGCGGTTCAACGGCATCTTCTTCCTGATGCGCTTCGGCACAGGAGACCTTTCCCGTTTGATCGAAGCGCCCTGCGCCTGCGGAAGAACGGCGTACCGGCTGGACGGGATCGCGGGCCGCGTCGGGGAGGCCGTCAAGGTGCGGGGGATGTTCGTCGCGCCGAGCCAGATCCAGCGCCTCGCACAGCGGTTTTCAGGCAAGCCCTTCCGGGTCCATGTCCGGCGGGAGGGCGACCGGGATCTTCTCGTCGTCCGCGTCGAGGGTGCCCCCGACACGCCGGGCGAAGGCTGGTCTTGCGATGAGGAATTCAAGCGCGTCTTCCGAGAGATCTGTACGGTCGGCGTCGACCGGCTGGAATGGGTTCCGCGGGGAACGCTCGCGGCGACGGACCGGCCGCTCGTCGACGAGCGGGACTGGCGGTAGGCCGCGCGGGGACGGTTGACAACCCCATCGGGACGCGACAGGGTCGCTTCAGGCGCCCGGCTGCGTCCCGCCTCACCGCGGGGGGTGGTGGGCGGCGATTTCGTCGGCCAGACGATACCAGCGCTGGACACCGTTTTCCAGGCGATAGTAGTGGATGAGGTAGGCCACCTCCAGGGCAACGAACAGGGCCGTGACCGTCCAGAGGGGCGCGGTCGGGGCGAAGAGGGCGGCGAGGAAAAAAAGCAGCGCGTACAAACCAACCGCCAGCGTCACGTGCAGGTGAGCGAGGCGTTCATGCTGCAAATAGGTCAGGCGGGACTGGTGGAGCGCCCGAAGCTCCGTCCATGCCTCATCCGTGGCGGCGCCCGCCAGGGCCGCGCGGACCCTCCGTTCGTGGTCCCTCATGTAGCGGATCATCCCGGTCTCCTTTCCGGCCCAGCCAGTAGGTTTCGATCACGGACACCCCCCAGAGAATCAACAGGACACCGAGGGCGGCGGCATAGCGGACGGAATGCGGCCTCAGGGCCTGCCCCGCCGCGCGCAGGATCGCTTCCGGGCCGGGCGTGGCTCCCGGTCCGACGAAGGCGTCGAGCGACTGCCAGATCTGGACGAGGGCGACGGCGAACGTGGCGCCGGCGACGACGAGAAAGCAGGCGAGCAGACTCATGCCCCGGACGTAACGGCCAAGCAGGATCTCGCCGGTTCCCGGTGCGGCCAGCGCGGACAGGAGGACCGCTTTGGTGACGGTTTTCATGGAGATGAGGGACCCGTATCGGGGATCGACATGTCCTTCATTTTCAACTGGATGACGGACGATCCGTTCAAGTGGTTGAACTGCGGGGTGAAGGCGATATCCAGGGTCGAGCCGGCGATGGCGGGGAGCAGATGCCCCTTGTTGAACCAGATGGAGCTGCAGGAGGCGTTGTTCGATGAAATTCTCATCCGGAGGTGGTTGTTCCCGACCACGGTCGGTGTCTGAACATTGACCCCGCGGATGCATACCACCGGTTCGGGGTTCATGCTGCCGAACGGCGCCAACAGGCCAATCTGTGACAGCAGATCCTGATTGATGTCGGAGAGTTCGCACTGGGCGTCGATGGCCGTCTGGGTCATGAACGGGACGCCGGACAGGCTTTCCGCGACGATCGCCTCGAACCGGCGCGCGAACGGGGCAACGTCCTCCGCGAGGATGGAAATGCCCGCGGCGAAGCGGTGGCCGCCAAAGGACAGAAGGCCGGAGGCGCAGCGCCTCAATCCCTCATAGATATTGAAATCGGGGACGCTCCGTCCCGACCCCTTGCCGACGCCGTCCTTGAGGCTGATCAGAATGGTCGGCCGGCCGTAGCGATCGACCAGGCGCGCCGCGACGATTCCAATCACCCCGGGATGCCATCGTTCGGAGGCGAAGACGAACGACGACCGCGTTCCCGGGGAGGGATCCTTTTCGATCTCGGCGATCAGTTCATGGAGGATTCCCTTCTCGAGGGCCTGGCGCTTTCGGTTGAAGCCGTCGAGAAGCGCGGCGGACTGCCGGGCCTCCGCTTCGCTTTCCGTCAACAGAAGGCGGACGGCCTCCCCCGGCGAGGCGATGCGTCCGGCGGCGTTGATGCGGGGGATGAGACCGTAGGACGCCTTCGACGAATCGATCGCCTGGTGATCCAGGGAGCAGATCTCCTTGAGCGCGACCAATCCGACACGCCTGCCCTCCGTGATCAGATCGAGGCCGATGCGTGCAAAAATGCGATTCTCGTCGATCAGGGGGGCGATATCCCCGATGGTCCCGAGGGCAACCAGATCCAGATAATCCCGGAGGTTCGGGTAAGGGCGGTTCGTCCAGAAGCCGTCCTGACGCAGCTGCCCTCGGAGGGCGATGAGAAAATTGAACACGATCCCGACCGCCGCCAGGGATTTAAAGGGAAACGGACAGTCCGCCCGGTTCGGATTGATCGCGGCGACGGCGGGGGGGAGGGTGGGTGGGACCTCGTGATGGTCGAGGATGATCGTGTCGATTCCGAGTGAACGCGCATGGTCGATCGCTTCGTGGTCGGAAATCCCGCAGTCGACGGTGACGATCAGACGGACGCCGCGGACCGCCATATCATCCACCGACGGGAGGTTCAGGCCGTATCCCTCTTTGATGCGATCGGGGATGGCGTAAAGGACATCGGCGTCGATCGTCTTGAGGAATTTGTACAGAACGACCACGGACGTGATCCCGTCGGCATCATAGTCGCCGTAGATCATGATCCTTTCGCGGTTGTGAAGGGCCCGGGACAGGCGCCGCACCCCCTCGAGCATGTCTTTCATGAGGAAGGGGCTGTGCAGGTCGCGCAGGGAAGGGCGGAGGTAGCGGCGGGCCGTATCCGGATCCTGGATATCACGATTGATCAGGATCTGGGACAGGACGTCGTGGATGCCCAGCTCCCGGATGAGGGATTCCTGAAGCGTCCGATTGCCGTCGGGGATCTTCCATCGCGTCGTCGGCAGTGTGTGGACCATGGTCACTCCTGGGGGATGTCCGGCATCCGTTTGGTTCCGCGATATATGATTCATGTCCCCTCCGGTGTCAAGCAAAGAATGGGGAGGGCAGGCGGACCGGACGCCATCCCTCTCGCGTCTTGATATTTGGCGTGCGAAGTGATACGCAAAACAGAATCGCGGGGGGGCGAACCGCGGAAACGGGGCGTGATGGGAGGGACGTATGTCGAGAAGAAGTCTCCTTTGGATCGTGATGCTTTTGCTGCCGCTGGCCCTGGGGATGGGATCCCGGACGGGTGGCGATTCCCCCGAGAAGATCCCGGCAACGACGCAGAAGTTCCGGGCGTCCTTCATCGACCAGATGGACGTGCTCACGTCCTGCACAAACGTCAGCATCGACGGGGCGACCTACCTGCAGGGAAAGCGCGGCGAGGGGAATTACACCATCGGGTTCGACAGGATCGCATCCGTGGTGTTCCGCCTGTCCGAAGGCAGGCTCATCGGGGTGGTCAGACTCCGGGACGGGTCGAACCTGGAGCTCATTCTGGACGGCAGCCAGAAGGCCTACGGCGCCACGGACTATGGAACGTTTCGGATCAGGCTCCAGGATTTGAAGAAAATGACGATCGGCGGGAAGGGTTAGCGGGCCCGGCGGACGGATGCCGCCGGGCAAGGACCTACAGGGCCTTCTTCACGAATCCGGAACGCAGGCAGCGCGTACAGACGCGGACGCGCTTGATGGCGCCCGTCTTCTGATCGATGCACCGCATGCGCTGCAGATTGGGATACCAGACCTTCTTGGTTTTGTTGTTGGCGTGACTCACATTGTGGCCGAACGCCGGTCCTTTTCCGCAAACTTCACACATTCTTGACATTGCTACATTCCCCCTGACCAAACTGTGCGCGATACCTAAAGCATTCCCACGGATATTGCAAGCATTTTTTTGCGGTCATTTTCCTCCGATCGCCGGCCCAAGCGGTCAATTTCTCAGGACCGGAGGCTGGCCCGTCGATTCGAGGACGCGCATCCAGATCGTGCCCTGCGGATCGAGCCTGGCCTTGGAGGAAACCATCTTCAGGGGCAGATGGACGTATTCGTCCTGTATCAACCCGACCAGCATCCCCGTTTTTCCGGCCATGCCGGCATGGACCGCGTACTGACCCAAGGCGCCGCAGTAGATGCTGTCGCTGGCGTTGGCGGTGACGCTCCGGATCATGTAGCTGGGGTCGATATACTTCAGGTTGACATCAACATTGAGCCGGGAGAAGTACGCCTCGATCCGGGTTTTCAGAAAGAATCCGATGTCTTTCAGCCGGGGATTGCCGGAGGCGTCGGTTTCCACCGCGTTTTGACCCGGTTCGATGTGTTCCTGTCCCGCGCCCTCCGCGACGAGAATGACCGCGTGGTGGCGCTGCCGCAGGCGCTTTTCCAGCGCGACCAAGAACCCCTTCTCGCCCTCGAGATCGAACGGGACCTCGGGAACGAGGACGAAATTGACGTCGTTCTGGGCGAGCGCGGATCCGGCCGCGATCTGGCCGGATTGACGGCCCATGATCTTGACGAGGCCGATGCCCATGGGGGCGCCCTTGGCCTCCACGTGGGCGCATCGGATCGCGTTGACGGCCTCGGAAATGGCCGTGTCGTATCCGAAGGTCTTCTGAATGAGCGTGAGATCGTTGTCGATCGTTTTGGGGATCCCGATCACGCTGATGTTCAGCCTGCGACGCGTGATCTCGTCGGTGAGGGCCTCCGCCGCGCGCATGGTGCCGTCCCCGCCGATGCAGAAGAGGAGGTCGATGTTCATCCGCTTGAGGGCGTTGACCATCTCCTCGATATCCTGCCGTCCCCGGGAGGATGACAGGATGCTCCCCCCGACGCCGTGGATGTTCTCCACGCTGTCGGGATGCAATTCCATCAGGGGGTAACCGAAACGGGGAATCAGGCCGCGGAACCCGTAGCGGATGCCGACGATGTTCCGGACCTCGTAGCGGTGGTACAGCTCCATGACGATGGCGCGGATCACGTCGTTGATTCCCGGGCACAATCCTCCGCAGGTGACGATCGCCGCCTTGGTCTGGATCGGCTCGAAGAAGATCTTCTCGCGCGGACCGGCGAGTTCGACGGACAGGGGGGCGGCGTCGGGTTCCTTCCGGAGATCGTCTCGATCCTGCAGGAAGTGATCGAACAGGACCCGTTTGCGGTCGGACGTGAAAAAGCTGACGTTCAGGGGGGAGTTCGTGGTGCATTCCCCCAGCGACTGAATCGTGAAATCATAGGGGGGATGATTCATCATGCCTCATGCCTCCTTACCGAAGGGACCGGGTCCCGCTTAGGGGGCCGGCTGCTGGAGGGCCACACGGCCGCAGGTGCGGCCCGCATCGAGGAAGACCTTGCGCCCCTCGACGCGCAGGCGCCCCTCCGCGTACCACTGGATGGCCTGTGGGAAGATGCGGTGCTCCTGCTCGAGAATCCGCGCGCCGAGGGTGGCCTCGGTATCGGCCTCCTCGACCGGAACCACGGCCTGGATGATGATCGGGCCGGTATCGACGCCCTGGTCGACGAAATGAACCGTACAGCCGGAAAATTTCACGCCATACTCCGCGGCCTGTCTCTGGCTGTGCACTCCGGGAAACGCGGGAAGCAGCGCGGGGTGGATGTTGATGATCCGCATCGGAAAGGCCGTAAGGAAGGTTTCCGTCAGGAGGCGCATGAAGCCGGCCAGGGCGACCAGTTCCACGCCATAGTCGTTCAGGACCCCGACCATGGCGGCGTCCGCCGCCACCCTGGACGGATAAGCCCCGGAGGGGACCGTCACGATGGGGATGCCGTGGCCCGCCGCCCGTTCGAGGGCGAACGCCCGGGGATTGTCGCTCACGACGACGGCAATGCGGGCATCGAGGGTCCCTGCCTCGATCCGGTCGATGATGGCCTGGAGGTTGGATCCGTTTCCGGAAACCAGGACACCCAGTGTGATGATCCGTCTTTTCATGCGAGGGGCTCCGATGGAAGGCATGCGTGGATCAGGCCGGCGGGAGAAGGACGACGGAGGGCTGCTCCGGATCCCGCTTATCGATCTGTCCGATAAGATAGGCCTTTTCTCCCATCTGTTCCAGCCGTTCGAGGATCTCGCCGCTTTCCTTCTCAGGAACCACCAGCATCATGCCGATGCCCATGTTGAACACGCGGTACATCTCGTCGTCCACGATGTTGCCGATTTTCTGGATCGCCGAAAAAACCGGGTGAACGGGCCAGGTGCCCTTCTGAAGGATAACGCGTGAGGCGGCGGGGATGATCCGCGGGATGTTATCGATGAAACCGCCTCCGGTGATATGGACGATGCCCTTGATCGTGAAGTTCTTGATGAGGTTCAAAACCGTCCGCACATAGATCCGTGTCGGAGCCAGGAGCTCGTCGCCGATGGTATGCTCGAAGGCCTCCAGACGGTCGCCGAGGCGATATCCTCCCCGCTCGAACAGGACATGCCGGGCCAGGGAAAAACCGTTGCTGTGCAGGCCGTTCGAGGCCAGACCGATAATCCGGTCTCCGACGCGGATGGCCGAGCCGTCCAGCAGCCGGTCGGCGTCGACGATTCCCACGCAGAAACCGGCCAGATCGTATTCATCGTCGCGATAGAAACCCGGCATTTCGGCCGTTTCGCCGCCGATCAGGGCGCAGCCGGCGTCTTGGCAGCCCCGCACGATGCCGTCCAGGATTTCCAGACACCGCCCGACATCGATTTTGCCCAGGGAGAGATAATCCAGGAAAAAGAGGGGTTCGGCGCCCTGAACGACGATGTCGTTGACGGACATGGCGACCAGGTCGATGCCGATGGTGTCATGCCGGTTCATCTCCTGGGCGATTTTGAGCTTCGTTCCCACGCCGTCCGTGGATGAAACGAGCACGGGATCGCGATACTTTCCGGGGTCGAGGTGGAACAGACCGCCGAAACCGCCGATTCCGCTCATCACTTCCTTGCGGAAGGTCGTCTTCACGAGGGGCTTGAGGCGCTCTACAAAGCGATTCGCCTCGTCGATATCGACCCCTGCCGCCTTATACGACGCATTGTTTTGCATGTGGTCTCCGAGAAGAATAAGGATGAAAGCCGCGCCGCTCCGGCGCAAATCGATGGGTTTGCTTAACCCACGGAGGGACAAATGTCAAATCATTCCTTGCGGCAAGAGGCGATTTCTGATAACGATTCAATCGTCCTTAATGCGGATATCATTGAACTAAATCAGGCATCGTGCATGTCAGACCGTCCGAATCGACCCCAGGAAAGCGTTGCGCGGCCGTTTCCCCGGCCCGAACCCGAGACGGGATCTCCCGCCGCGGTATTCATGAGACGCTTCGCACGTCTCGATCAGCCGGTTCGCTTCCTCAAGGGTGTCGGTCCCAAGATGGCCGAGCGGCTGGCCCGGAAGGATCTGACCACCATCGAGGACCTCCTCTACTTTCTCCCGCGCTGTTATGAAGACCGCAGGAACCTGAAACCGCTCGCTCAGATTGTGGCGGGACGGCGGGAAACCGTGGTCGGAAAGGTCGTCCGCAGCGGGCTGATGTCCCGCGGATATCGCCATCAATTCCAGGTGACCCTCATGGACGACGGCGGAACGATGACCGCCCGCTGGATCCGCGGCCGCTTTGCCTATCTGCACGGGATCTTCCGGGTCGGTGTGACGGTTATCCTGACGGGGGATGTTCGCGACGCATCTTCGGGCCTGGAGATGATCCATCCGGACTTCGAAATCCTCGACGGGGAGGATGAAAAAGACCGGCTCCCCTTCAGGCGCATCGTTCCCGTCTACTCGGAGACGGAAGGCCTGACGCAGAAAACGATCCGCCGCGTCATGGCCGGCCTCTTGGCGTCGCACGCGGACGATCTGGTCAGTCCCATCCCGGACTCCGTCTGCCGGCGTCAACGCCTCATGGACATGCCGGAGGCCGTACGCCGTGTCCATTTTCCAGGTCATGACGAGGGGATGGACGACCTGAACGGGATGGGCTCCCCGGCCCGGCGGCGCCTCGTTTTCGACGAGCTTTTCTTCTTCCAACTCGGCATGGCCCTCCGCTACCGCGACAACATGACGGAGTCCGGCTATCCCCTCGACACGCAGGGGCCGATGCTCAAGCGCTTTTTCGGTGCGCTTCCGTTCCGGTTGACCCCCGCCCAGGAACGCGTCTGGTCCGACATCGCCCACGATCTTGACCGATCGTCCCCGATGAACCGCCTTTTGCAGGGCGACGTCGGCAGCGGCAAGACGGTCATCGCCCTGGCGGCCCTGGTCACGGCCTGTCAGAGCGGGTTTCAGGCGGCGCTCATGGCGCCGACGGAGGTGCTTGCCGCTCAGCACCACCGGACCATCCGGCGCTGGCTGCAACCCCTGGGGATTGAGGCCGAACTCCTGACCGGTTCCCTGACGGCACGGGAGAGGCACTCGGTGTACGGCGGGATGGAGCGGGGCAAGACTCCGGTCGTCGTCGGGACACAGGCCCTGATCCAGGCCTCCGTCTCCTTTCAACGTTTGGGCCTCATCGTGATCGACGAGCAGCATCGCTTCGGCGTCCTTCAGCGCGGTTCCCTCCGGGGCAAGGGGCGCTATCCGCATGTTCTGGTCATGACCGCCACGCCGATCCCCCGCACCCTGGCGATGACGCTTTACGGAGACCTCGATGTCTCGATCGTCGACGGGCTGCCGCCGGGGAAGAAACCGATCCACACACGCGTCCTCACGGAGGGGCAGAGATCCTCGGCCTACCGGGCCATCCGCCAGGAGGTCGAACAGGGCCGCCAGGCGTTCATCGTCTATCCCCTGGTCGAGGAATCGGAGGTCCTGGATCTGAAGGATGCCTCGCGAATGGCCGAACATCTGAAAGCGGAGGTCTTTCCGGACTGCGCGGTCGGACTCCTCCATGGCCGCATGACCGGGACGGAGAAGGGCGACATCATGGAGCGATTTGCCGCCGGGAAGATTCATATCCTGGTGGCGACGTCGGTCATCGAGGTGGGAATCGACGTGCCGCGGGCCTCTCTGATCGTGATCGAACACGCCGAGCGCTTCGGCCTTTCCCAGCTGCACCAGATGCGCGGGCGCGTCGGCCGCAGCGAGATCGCCTCCGCCTGTCTGCTCATGGTCGGCACGGGCGCGACGTTGACGGCGCGGCGACGCCTGAAGATCATGGCGGAATCGAACGATGGATTTCGCATCGCGGAAGAGGACCTGGCCATCCGGGGGCCGGGCGAGTTCATGGGCACGCGCCAGTCCGGCATCCCCGATTTTCGCGTGGCCCACCTCGTCCGGGACATGGGCATCCTTCAGGCAGCGAAGGAGGAGGCCTTCCGGGTCGTGAGCGAGGATCCTACGCTGACGCATCCCCGTCACGCGGCGCTCAGGCAGGTGCTCTTCCGGCGCTGGGAGGGTCGGCTTCAACTCGCCCGGACAGCGTGAACATCGGGAATTCGCTTTGACAAATCGGCGAAAACTGATATAGAAGCACCGCCGCTGGAGGAACGGGGATCATGCGAACCATCGGGCTTGGATTAATGGGTTTCGGAACCGTCGGAACGGGCGTCGTCAAGCTTTTGCAGGACAACCGCGATGTCCTCGAGGCGCGTCTCGGCGCCCGGCTTATCCTCAAAAAAGTCGCGGATCTGGATATCGACAGCCCCAGACCGGTGGCGATCGAGTCCGGGCTTCTGACCCGAAGGGCGGAGGACCTGATCGCGGATCCGGACATCGATATCGTCATCGAGCTGATGGGGGGGTTCGAACCGGCCCGGACACTGATCCTCAACGCCCTGTCCCTTGGCAAGCACGTCGTCACGGCGAACAAGGCCCTGCTGGCGACCCATGGGAACGAGATCTTCTGCGAGGCCGAGGCCCGCGGGGTGAACATCGGCTTCGAGGCCAGCGTCGGCGGGACGATTCCCGTCGTCAAAACGCTGCGCGAAGCGCTGGGCGCCAACCACATCCGGTCGATCTTCGCGATCATGAACGGGACCTCCAACTTCATCCTGAGCAGGATGACGGACGAGGGCGAATCCTTCGACACGGTCCTGAAGCAAGCGCAGGCCCTGGGACACGCCGAAGCAGACCCGACCTATGACGTGGAAGGGATCGACACGGCGCACAAACTCGCGATTGTCCTCTCGCTCGCCTATGGCCGCCGCGTCCGTCTGGAGGACATCTATCGGGAGGGCATATCCCATCTCACGCCGCAGGACATCGATCTGGCCCGGGAATTGGGATACCGGATCAAGCTTTTGGCCATCGCCGTCGAGAGGGAAGGCGGCATCGAGGCGCGCATCCATCCCACGATGATTCCCTTCAACCATCTCCTCGCGAGCGTCAACAGCAACTTCAACGCCTTCCACATCATCGGCGACGCCGCGGATTCGGTCTTTCTCTACGGGCAGGGTTCGGGCATGATGCCGACCGCGAGCGCCGTGGTGAGCGACCTGATGGATATCGCTCGGGACATCCTGAAGGGCATCTCCTGCCGCGTGCCGAGCCGTGCGCTGCACGAGGCGTCGATGCCCGATATCGCGATCCTTCCGATGGCCGAACTCAAAACGAATTACTACTTCCGCTTCTCGGCGGTGGATCGTCCCGGCGTCCTTTCGAAGATATCGGGGATTCTCGGACAGAAGGACATCAGCATCGCCGCGGTCATTCAGAAGGGGCGGAAGCGCGATGGCGCCGTGCCGGTGGTCATGACGACCTACAAGGCGCGCGAGGCCGACGTCCAGGCGGCCCTCCGGGAGATCGACCGCCTCGACGTCGTCATGGGAAAGACGCAGCTCTGCCGTATCGAGGATGAGAGCCTTTAGGAACGGCCCCGGCCGGCGGGACGGTTGATACGCATGAAGTATGCAGTGTTGCTTGGCGACGGCATGGCCGACGAGCCGCTCGACGAACTGAGCGGCCGGACCCCGCTCGAGGCGGCGCGGACGCCGAACATGGATCGCGTGGCCGCGGAAGGGACCCTGGGGCTCCTCGATACGATTCCGGACGGCTTTACCCCGGGAAGCGACGTCGCCAATCTCTCCGTTCTCGGCTACGATCCCCGCGAATGCTATACCGGGCGAGGGGCCATCGAGGCGGCGAACATGGGGGTGGGCCTCGGACCGCGCGACGTGGCCTTCCGCTGCAACCTGGTTACCCTGTCGGACGACAACCCGCCCGTCATGGAGGATTTCACCGCCGGTCACATCCCGTCGGAGGAGGCCGGACGGATCATCCGCGACCTCGGGGAGGCCCTGGGTGATGGTCAGCGCGAATTTTTCCCGGGCGTCAGTTACCGTCACCTCTATGTCCGGCGGAATGGCGAAGTGGCGATGCGCACGACGCCGCCCCACGACATCGTCGGACAGCCCGTCGACCGCCATGTTCCATCCGGCGAGGGGGCCGCGGAGATTCTCGACATTGCGGACCGCGCGCGGGGGGTCCTCCGGGATCATCCCGTCAACGCCGGGAGGCGCCGGCAGGGACTGCGGCCCGCGAACGCGATCTGGCTCTGGGGGCAGGGCAGGGCGCCGAAGATCGAGAAAATGACGGCAAAATACCGGATCTCCGGCGGGATGATCTCCGCCGTCGACCTCCTGAACGGCATGGGCGTCTATGCCGGGCTCGAGGTTTTTCGCGTTCCGGGGGCAACAGGCTATATCGATACCGATTACGGCGCCAAGGCGCGGACGGCCCTTGAAATCCTGGGCGAGCATGACTTCGTCTTCCTTCACGTCGAGGCGCCTGACGAAATGGGGCACGAGGGCAACCTGGCGGGAAAGATTCGGGCCATCGAGGACTTCGACGAGAAAATCGTGGGGCCTGTCCTGGCCGGGCTCGAACGGGGCGGGCCGTTTCGCCTGCTTGTTCTGAGCGATCATCCCACGCCGATTCGCATCCGCACCCATGCGGCCGATCCCACCCCCTTCGCCGTCCTGTCCTCCCTGGACGGGGAGAACCGGCAGAGGGGAAGCGCCTACGGCGAGACGGCCGCGCGGAAGAACGGACTGATGGTTTCCCCCGGATACCTCCTCATGAACGCGTTCATCCGGGACTGGAGGGGATTCATTGACCGGGCATCGGGTTGACATACGCGTGATCTACGCGGACACGGATGCCATGGGGATCGTCTATCACGCCAACTACATCAAATGGTTCGAGATCGGACGGACGGAACTCATGCGCGCCCGGGGCATCGCCCATGCCGACATCGCCCCGCTCGGATTCATGCTGCCCGTCACGCGCGTCTATTGCCACTATCTGATGCCGTCCCGGCTGGATCAGGTCCTGGCGGTCCTCACGACGATCGATTACGTCAAACGGGCCAGCCTGAAATTCACCTACGAGATCCGGGATGAGGCCCTGATCGAACGACGGGTGGTGGGCTACACCGTGCACGCCTGCACGGACCCCGGGGGTCGGGTGGTCCGCCTGCCGGCGGCCCTCGTGGAGCGCCTGCAGGCCGTTCGCTGAATCCTATCCCGTTCGGGATCCTATAGAGAGGGAAGACCATGGCCACGAAAGTCAACAAAAAAGAATTGAAAGAGCCGGATATGCTGCAGAGCCAGTTCGCGCAGGTCCTGTTGATGCTGCAATGCCACCGGACGCGGATCGTCCAGGCCGCCGTCGCGATCGGCGTGGTTCTCCTCCTGGGCTGCGGCTGGGTCCTTTACGAATGGAGCAACGGCCGTGCCGCGGCGGCCCTTTACCTCAAGGCGGAGGACGAGACGATGCGGGCCGCGCGCTCCACCCCGTCCAACCGGGATAAGGCCCTGGCGACGTACGCGAAGATCATCGAGCAGTACCCCCGCAGTTCGAGCGCGATGCTCGCCCGCTATCGCCTCGCGGGCGACGCGTACGATCAGGGCCGGTTCGATCGCGCCATCGATCATTACGACGCCTTCATCAAACAGGCGCCCGCGGACTCCCCGCTCGTCGCCCTGGCCTGGAACGGTCTGGGCTGCGCCTACGAGGCCAAGGGAAACCTGCCGCAGGCCCGCAAATCGTTCGAGCGCGCCTTGAGCTCAAAGGCCGGGGACGGATTTTCGGGGATGACGCATCAGAATCTGGCCCGCGTCTTCGAGGCCCGGAACGATCCCCGCCAGGCGCTCACGCACTACCGCAAGGCCCTGGAGAAGGTCGACGATCCGGCCCTGGCGCGGCTTCTCAAACGGAAGATCGCCCTACTGAATTGAGGTTTTGACATGAAGAACAGAACATTGATGTCCGGCAACGAGGCCATCGCCCGGGGGGCATACGAATGCGGCGTCCGGTTTGCGAGCGGCTATCCGGGCACCCCCAGCACGGAAATCATGGAGTCGTTCGCACGCTACGACGGCGTCTATGCCGAATGGTGCCCGAACGAGAAGGTCGGCCTGGAGTGCGCCATCGGCGCCGCGCTCGCCGGGACGAAGGCCATGGCGGTCATGAAGCATGTCGGCGTCAACGTCGCGGCCGATCCGCTCTTTACCGTGAGCTATACGGGAACCAACGGCGCACTCGTCATCATCACGGCCGACGACCCCTCCCTCCACAGTTCCCAGAACGAGCAGGACAACCGCAATTACGCCAAGTTCGCCAAGATTCCCATGCTCGAACCCGCCGACAGCGCCGAGGCGTACGCCTTCATCAAGATCGCCTTCGCCCTGAGCGCCCAGTTCGACACGCCGGTCTTCCTCCGCACCACGACCCGCGTCTCCCATTCCAAGTCCATCGTGGAGATCGCCGATCCCGTCCCGGTGGAGGACACGACTCAGGTCCGCTTCAATGCCCCCAAATACGTGATGGTTCCGGCCATGGCGCGTCTGCGCCGCATCGAGGTGGAAAAGCGCATGCAGGCCCTGAAGGCCTTCGCCGAGACCTTTGAAGAAAACCGGGTCGAGATCAACCGGACCGACGTCGGCGTGATCACCGCCGGCATCCCGTATCATTACGCCAAGGATGTCTTTCCCGATTATTCCTATCTCAAGCTCGGCATGGTCCATCCGCTGCCTGAAAAGACGATCCGGGACTTCGCGTCCCGGGTCGACCGCCTGGTCGTGATCGAGGAGCTGGATCCCTTCCTCGAGGAGCAGATCCGCGCCCTGGGCATCCCCGTCACCGGGAAGGACGCCTTGCCCTATACGAACGAATTCGACCCGGGAGTCATCGAACGCGCGCTGCGGACGGCGCCCCGGGAGGAGTCCCCGTACGTTCCGCCCGCCGTGCCCCCGCGGCCGCCCAACCTCTGCCCGGGATGCCCCCATCGGGGGCTCTTCTATGTTCTCGGGAAGCTGAAGGTCTTCGCGGCCGGCGACATCGGCTGCTATACCCTGTCCTTCATGAAACCCCTGGAGGGCCTGCATGCCTGCATCTGCATGGGCGCCAGCATCGGCATGGCGCACGGCATGAGCAAGGCCCTGGGCGAAAAGGGGAAGGGGAAGGTGGTCGGCGTCATCGGGGATTCCACCTTCATCCATTCGGGCATCACGCCGCTGCTCAATGCGGCCTATAACCGCAGCGACTGCGTCTTCATCATCTGCGACAACCGGACCACCGCCATGACCGGGATGCAGGAGCATCCCGCCACCGGATTCACCCTGCAGGGCCAGCCGGCCAAGACCCTCGATTTTGAACGTCTGGCCGAGGCCCTGGGGATCGATCAGGTCCGCGTCATCGATCCGTACGACATCCGGCAAACCCGCGCGGTCATCCGGGAGGAGCTCGACCGGAGCGGACCGTCCCTGGTCATCTCCCGCCGGGCCTGCGTGCTTTTCCGCCGCGCCGCGGGACCGCCGCAAAAGCCGCTCCGCGTCGACCCGGGCAAGTGCATCGGCTGCCGGAGCTGTCTCGGGTTGGGATGCCCGCCGATCTCCTGGCGCAAATTCTCGGACCAGGCCCCGGACCGGATCGTGAGAAATGCCAAAAAGCAGGAAGGGAACGCAGTCATTGACCCGCAACTCTGCAACGGGTGCACCGTGTGCCAGCAGCTATGCAAGGCCGGCGCGATCGTCGCCGGGGAGGAGTAAAGGGATGGGCAGACCAAAGGGTGGTACGAAGGGCGATACACCGGTCCGGAGCATTCTGATGGCGGGTGTGGGAGGGCAGGGTATCCTGCGCGCGAGCGACATCCTCTGCGAGGTCATGATGCGCTCCGGTCTCGACGTGAAAAAGAGCGAAGTCCACGGCATGGCACAGCGGGGCGGCTGCGTGACAAGCCATGTCCGCTACGGGGCAAGCGTCCATTCCCCCATCGCCAAGAAGGGCGAGGTGGGGATCCTGCTCGCCTTCGAGAAGATGGAGGCGCTCCGCTATCTCGATTATCTTTGCGTTGAGGGAATCGCGATCGTCAACGACACGGAAATCTACCCGCCGGCCGTCAATCTGGGCGACGCGCGTTATCCGGAGAATGTCCTCGCGCTCCTGCCCCTGCCCCCGACCTCCGTGAAGATGGTCCGGGCGCAGGAGATGGGCGTCCGCGCCGGCAATCCGCGGACCGAAAATATCGTGCTCCTGGGCGTGTTGAGCCGTTATCTGCCGCTCGACGCGTCCGTTTGGGACGAGGTCCTCAAGGCCTCCTTTCCCGCCAAGCTCGTCAACGCGAACCTCAGGGCCTTCGATCTCGGCCGGGCGGCCTGAGCGCACAGCCCCGGCCGGATTGCTTGACATGGCGCGGACAATGGGTATCTTAGCGCGGAGGACGATCGCCGACTGAACGAGGAAGGGGTTCTGCCGTGTCGGAAGACTACTACAAGATTCTGGGCCTGGAGAAATCCGCCGGACCGGAGGAGATCAAGAAGGCCTATCGCAAGCTTGCCCTGAAGTACCATCCGGACCGCAATCCGAACAACAAGGCGGCCGAGGAGAAGTTCAAGCAGGTCAGCGAGGCCTACGCCGTCCTCAGCGATTCCGAAAAACGCCAGCAGTACGACCAGTTCGGCTCGACCGATCAGTTTCGCCAGCGCTACAGCCAGGAAGACATCTTCCGGAATTTCGATCTGAACGACATCCTGCGCGGCTTCGGATTCAGCTTCGGCGACGCGGGCGGGGGAGGGCGGATTTATACGGGCGGCGGGCGGAGACGTACGTACCGCCAGACGGACGGCGACCCCTTTGCGGACCTGTTCGGCCGTGGAGGCGCACCCTACGGAGGCCCCGTTCCGCAGGCGGGACAGGATCTGGAGTACAACCTTTCCATTACCCTGGAGGAATCGGTCTTCGGGGCCGAGAAAAAGCTGTCGCTCCAGAAGGAGGACCGGTCCGAGGAGATCAGCTTCAAGATTCCCCCGGGAATCGCGAACGGGAAAAAGCTTCGCCTGTCCGGCAAGGGGGGGCCAGGTTCCGGCGGCGGTCCGCCGGGCGATCTGTACATGAACATCCAGATCCTGCCGCACCCCATCTTCGCCCGGGACGGCAACGACCTGTACATCGAGAAGTCGGTCCGCTTCTCTCAGGCCGCGCTGGGAACGGTCCTGGATGTCCCGACCCTGGACGGGGGGACAAAACGCATCAAGATCCCGGCCGGAACCCAGAACCAGACCAAGATCCGGATGAAGGGATACGGCGCCCCGGGACTCAAGGGGGCCGCAAAGGGGGATCAGTACGTGAAGATCTCCGTCGAGGTTCCGAAGAAACTGACGGACCGGCAGGCCAGGCTGATCCGGCAGCTCGACGAGGAAGGCCTCTAGTCCCGGATGCAATGTCTTATAAGATACATTATGTATACTTTATCCTCAGGACAGCTCGACGTCGCCCGCCAGACCCAGGCTCTCGCCGCAGATGACGACCACCCCCCGGAGGCCGGGGATCCCCTCCGCCACCTTCAACCCCTTCTCGATGTCCCGGGATGACTGGACCAGGTTCCCGATGCGCGTGGCCGCGGCGTCGGCGAGCGCGGCCGATCCGGACAGGACGCAGACGGCATCGGCGCGTCCGTAACTGAACGAATGCCCGACGGTCCCCGAAGAGGTGCAGACGCCCAGGGGCATGCGGTCGGACCGGATGACCAGGGCGATCTTTCCGCTCAGGGGGGATTGTCCCGCCAGGATTTCCACCTGAAGATCCCTTTTGCAATCCAGGTAGATATCGCCTCCATTCTCAACCATTACATTAGAAATACCCGCGAGGGTGCCGAGGCGGCGGCCGACGTATTCCGCGATCGCCCCGGCCACGGCAGCCATCGGGCCCACCTCCGTCTGGCGTGCCGCCAAGAGCATCCGCCTGACGATGTCCGGCGCGATCGGATCTTCGGGAAGGGGGATTCTTGAATGGAGAAAGTCCGGGTGGAGTCGGGCATAGACCTCGATCTGGGCGCGGCAGGCATGAACGGCCTCGAGCGCCTCGCGCGACAGGTCCCGGTCCGCGCGGAGGAACAGGTCCGTTTCCCGGACGCAGACGGCAAAGGCGGGAAGGTCCCCTTCCGGTACGATGCGGTTGCGGTACGTCCGGGGTTCGCAGCGCCGGTCCGGGGCATCGGGAACGGATCGTCGCCCTTCCCTCTCCGACCGGCCGTTCATTGGAAGACCGTCGCCCCGTGCTGACCGATCAGCCTATCTGCGGCGTCCTGAAGCCTCGTCGAGGCGGTCACGCGCGTTTCGTCTCCAAGCGAGACGACCGTTTCCGCCCCGTTGTCATGAATATGGATAAATCCATCACACTTGCCCGGAGGGTCCCTCATGAGGAGGTCGCGCAGGGACTGAAGCGTCTCGACGGTCGCGTTTCGGGCGGCCAGATGAAAATGGACGGAGGAAAAGGGCCGGTCCATCGCCTCCTCCAGGCGCTCGATGTCCGTCGCCACGACTCGGACGCTCTCTTCGCCGACATCGATCGTGCCGCGGACCAGGAGCGGATCATCCCCGTGCAGCAGGTCGTACCCCTTCCGATAGGTCTCGGAGAAGAAAATGCACTCAAAGGACCCCTTCAGGTCCTCGAGCGTCACATAGGCCATCGTGTCCTTGCGCCGGGTCTTGACCTCGCGCCGGGCGTTGACGACGCCCCCCATGGCCACCGTCTCCTTGTCACGCCTTTCGGCCAGCGATGAGGAGTCCGTGTCGGCCAGCATGGCGAGTCGTTCTGTGTACTTGGACAGCGGGTGGCCCGTGATGTAGAAGCCGAGCGTGTCCTTCTCGTAGGCGAGGCGATCCTTATGTTCCCACTCGGGCAGATCGGGAATCGCATCGTACCGGGAATCCGCGGACGTGTCACGGGCGTCGGCCGTGTCCGCAAACATGTTTGCCTGACGGCTTTCGGCCTCGCGCTGACGAACGTGGATGCGCTCCGTCAGTTCGTCCAGGGACATCATGAGCGGGCGGCGTTTGCATCCCATCGCGTCGAAGGCCCCGCACTTGATGAGGCTTTCAATGACCCGGCGGTTGACCTTCCGGAGGTCGACCCGCGAGCAGAAATCGAACAGGGAGCGGAATTTCCCCCCCGCGTCCCGTGCCTGGACGATCGTCTCGATCGCCCCCAGCCCGACATGCTTGACCCCGGCCAGACCGAAACGGATGTGCGCCCCGGAAACGCTGAAGTCCCGTCCGGAGGCATTGATGTCGGGGGGTAAAACCTGGATGCCCATCTCACGGCAAACCCCGATGTATTTGATGATCTTGTCGCGGTTGTCCTTTTCGCTCGTCAGCAGCGCCGCCATGTATTCCACCGGATAGTGGGCCTTCAGGTAGGCCGTCTGGTAGGAGATCATGGCATAGGCGGTGCTGTGGGACTTGTTGAAGCCGTATTCGGCGAAGCTCTCCATCTGCTCCCAGATCCGGATCGCCTTCTGCTCCGGGATTTGCTTCTGCTTCGCCCCGGAAAGGAAACGCGGCTTCTCCTTCTCCATGGCCGCGACTTTCTTCTTGCTCATCACCTTGCGGAGGGTGTCGGCCTGTGCCATGGTGTAGCCGCCGATCACGCTGGCGATCTGCATGACCTGCTCCTGGTAGAGAATGACGCCGTAGGTCTCGCGCAGGATGTCCTCCAGGTCCTGGACCTCGTAGGATATCCTCGTCTTCCCCTGCTTCCGGGAGATGAATTCCGGCACCATCCCCATCGGCCCGGGACGGTACAGGGCGATCAGGGCGATGACGTCCTCGATGCAGTCCGGCTTCATGTTGACGAGGATGTCCTTCATCCCGGAGCTCTCCAGCTGGAAAACCCCGTCCGTCTCCCCGCGCATGAGGAGCCGGTAGGTCTGCTCGTCATTCAGGGGCAGGTCTTTCATGAGCAGCTCGACCCCCCTGCCCTCCCGGATGAATGTCAGCGTATTCTTGATGACGGTCAGCGTCTTGAGGCCCAGAAAATCGAATTTCGTCAGTCCCACTTCCTGGAGATCGTTCATGGAAAACTGGGTGACCACGTCCTCCTTGGGGCTCCGGCAGAGGGGGACGCGCTCGACCAGGGGCACGTCGGAAATGACGACCCCGGCGGCGTGGGTCGAGGCGTGCCGGTTGAGCCCCTCCAGGGCGAGGGACAGCTCCAGGAGCTTGCGGATGCGCTCATCCTTTTTTTGCGCCTCCTGGAGGCGCGGCTCCATCTGGATCGCCTCGTCGAGGGAGATGTTGAGGATGTTCGGAATCAGCTTCGCGATCCGGTCGACCTCGCCGTAGGGGATGCTGAGGGCGCGGCCGACGTCGCGAACGACGGCCTTGGCCTGCATCTTTCCGAAGGTGATGATCTGGGCGACGTGATCGGCGCCGTATTTCTCGGTGACGTAGCGGATGATGTCGTCGCGGCCCTCCTGACAGAAGTCGATATCGATGTCCGGCATGCTGATCCGGTCCGGATTGAGGAATCGCTCGAAAAACAGGCGGTAGCGGATCGGGTCGATGCTGGTGATTCCGATGGCGTAAGCCACGAGACTCCCCGCCGCGGAGCCGCGTCCGGGACCGACGGGGATGTTGTTTTTCTTCGCATGATTGACGAAGTCCGCGACGATCAGGAAGTAGCCGGCAAACCCCATGGTCCGGATCATGGCCAGTTCGTCGCGCAGCCGCTGGTGGTAACGATCGCGCAGCGCGTGGTCTTCCGCGGGAACGATGTCGGGCAGCAGCGCCTCCAGTCCCTCGTGGGCGCTGCGCTCCAGACGCTCGTCCAGCGTTTCGTCCGCTTCGAGGGAGAAGTGGGGGAGGTAGAACTTGCCGAAGTCGAACTGATAGCGGCACCTCTCGGCGATGGCGGCGGTGTTGGCGATCGCTTCGGGGCACTCGGCGAAAAGCGCGCACATCTCGTCCGGGGAGCGGAAATAGAAGGCATCGGTCGCGAAGCGCATCCGGTCGGCATCCCCGAGCGTCTTGCCCGTCTGGATGCAGAGCAGGACCTCATGCGCCTCCGCGTCTTTCCTTTCCAGATAATGGCAGTCGTTCGTGGCGACGAGGGGCAGGTCGAGGCGGCGGCCGAGCGCCCTCAGGCCTTCATTGGCCTGCGTTTGCTCGGGAAGTCCGTTCTGCATGATCTCCAGATAAAAATTCCCTGCGCCGAAGATCTGCCGGTACTCCTCGGCTGCCTTCGCGGCGCCGGCCTCATCGCCGCGGAGGATTCTTTCGGCGATCTCTCCGTGCAGACAGGCGCTCATCCCGATCAGGCCCTTGTGATGAAGCGCCAGAAGCTCCTTGTCGACCCGCGGCCGGTAATAGAAGCCCTCGAGAAAGGCGGCGGTTGTCAGTTTTTTCAGGTTGTCGTAGCCCTCCGCGTCTTCGACGAGGACGACCAGGTGATGGGAGGACTCGCCGATCCCCTGCCCTCCCTTGGTGAAGCGGCTCTGGGGGGCGACGTAAAGCTCGCATCCGAGGATGGGTTTGATGCCGGCCTTGACGGCGTGCTGGTAGAAATCGACGGCGCCGTAGATATTGCCGTGATCCGTCATCGCGATGGCCGTCATTCCGAAGTCATGGGCCTTGCGGAACAGATCGTTCAGGCGGATGGTTCCGTCGAGCAGACTGTACTGCGTGTGCAGGTGAAGGTGGGTGAAGCGGGCGGCATCACTCATGGCGCGCGGGACCTTCTGCCTTCCCCCGGGCCGTCCGGAACTTCAAGGGCCGCGGGTCGTCAATCCAGCCAGTAATTGGGGGCCTCCTTGGTGATGATGACGTCGTGGACATGGCTCTCCCTCAGACCCGCGGAGGTGATCTTGACGAAGCGCGCCTTGGTGTGGAGGTCCGGGAGGGTTTGGCAGCCGACGTAGCCCATCCCGGCCTTGATGCCGCCGATGAGCTGATGGATGCTGGCCGACAGGGAGCCCCGGAAGGGAACGCGGCCTTCGATGCCTTCCGGCACCATCTTCAGGGCCCCTTCCATGTCGTCCTGATAGTACCGGTCCCGGCTTCCCATTTTCATGGCCTCGAGGGAGCCCATCCCGCGGTAGACCTTGTAGCTCCTGCCCTGGAACAGAATGGTTTCCCCGGGACTTTCCTCCGTCCCGGCAAAGAGACTGCCGATCATCACGGCATGGGCGCCGGCGGCCAGGGCCTTGACGACGTCGCCCGAATATTTGATGCCGCCGTCGGCGATCACGGGGATGCCGTGTTTTGACGCCGCGCGGTAGGCATCGCGAATCGCGGTCATCTGGGGAACGCCTACGCCGGCGATTACGCGGGTCGTGCAGATGGAGCCCGGGCCCACGCCGACCTTGACGGCATCCACCCCCGCCTGGATCAGGCTCTCCGCGCCTTCCGCGGTCGCGACATTTCCGGCGATCAGCTCGCAGGCGGGGAAGTTCGCCTTCGTGGCGCGAACCGCCTCGATGACCCCGCGGGAGTGTCCGTGGGAGGTGTCGATCACGATGACGTCGGCGCCCGCCGCGAGGAGCGCATCGACGCGAGCTTCGCGGTCGAGGATCCCTACGGCCGCCCCCACGCGGAGACGTCCCAGGGAATCCTTGCAGGCCTGGGGATATTTCTTGATTTTTTCGATGTCCTTGATCGTGATCAGCCCCTTCAAACGGTACTGATCGTCGACGACCAGGAGCTTTTCGATCCGGTGCTTATGGAGGAGCTTCTTGGATTCGTCCAGAGAAATGCTGGAGGAGACCGTCACCAGGTTTTCCTTCGTCATGACGTCGGAAACGGGCTGGTCCAGATCCGTTTCGAAGCGGAGGTCGCGGTTGGTCAGGATGCCGACGAGCCGTCCGTCCTTCACCACGGGCACACCGGAAATCCGGTACTTGTTCATGAGCTCCAGGGCATGGTGGACGCGTTGCCCGGGGTCGATGGTGATCGGGTCGACGATCATGCCGCTTTCGGACTTCTTGACCTTGTCGACCTCGATGGCCTGGCGTTCGATGCTCATGTTGCGGTGGATGATGCCGAGACCACCCTCCTGGGCCATGCAGATGGCGGTCGTGGCCTCCGTAACGGTATCCATGGCGGCGCTGATGATGGGGATATTGAGGGCGATTCGCGGGGTGAGCCAGGTCGCGCTATCAACATCCCCCGGAAGGATGGCGGATTCCGCGGGGACCATCAGAAGATCGTCGAACGTCAGGGCCTCGCGGATGGGATCGTCCAGCATGGATCAGTTCTCCTTTTCCCCGGGTGTTTGAAGGATGTATCGTTGGTGATCGATGTGCAGCTCATAACGGTCGGATTCGCCATCGTAGACAATCCGTTCCGCGAGCTGATAATAGGCGGCACGGGAGAAGCGGGTTTCGAAGGTTCCGCGTTTTACGCGACAGTACAGGACGTTGTCCTTGCCGATGCGAAGCGTTCCGGGATCCAGCGGTTCCAGGGTGTCGTCCGACAGGGAGAGCAATAGGCAGGCCGGCGGGTTTCCGTTCTCGGCCGACCCGGCATGGACCGAGCGGACGACGAAGGGGGCGTCCTCGACGTCCACGGTGCACCTGTCCTCGCCCAGATCGATCAGATATTCCCCCCGGTCGTCCTGTATGAGATGCGCGTAGAAAAGATTGACGATTTCTCGACGAAACATCTCCTGCCCGCGGTAAAACCACACCCCGTCCTTGTCGATTCTGATGTCTGATCTGGGCGTCATGTCCGTCTGCGCCATGGTTCGCTAATCTCTCCAAAGCCCCCGGCTGTCCAACAGGAGCGTGACCGGACCGTCGTTGACGGAATCGATCCTCATCATGGCCTGAAATTTTCCGGATCCGATCCGTCCGAGCCGGTCCCTCCCGATCCGGATGAAATGCTCATACAGGGGGCGGGCCGCCGCGGGATCCTCGGCCGCGATGAATGAAGGACGCCTCCCCTTGCGGCAGTCGGCCAGCAGGGTGAACTGGGAAATGACCATCATCTCGCCCCGGATGTCCTCCAGGGAGAGATTCATCTTGCCTTCGGCGTCGTCGAAGAGGCGCAGGTGGAGAATTTTCTTGAAGAGATACTCCGCATCCCGCTCCTCGTCCCCCTTTTCAATTCCGAGGAAGACCAGGACACCCCGGCCGGTTTCGGATAGGGTTGCGCCGCCGACTTCAACTCGGGCGCGATCGATGCGCTGGACGACTGCCCTCATGATTGTATCCCGTCATTCGCCTGCCTTACTACCAATAATCGTCGCCGACGGCAAGTCTTTTATCCGCGTTGGGCGAATGTCGGGATCTTCGCGCTGAGGTGTACCTACCCCGATGATTTCCGTGAGGGGTAGTGATGCAATTTCGAGATATCGTTCGATATTTGCATCGCCAAGTGAAAACAGATCGAGGATGCGGGCATACACCCGCTCCGTCCAGACCTCTCCCGAAAGGCCCTGCGACCGGATGCCGTACCGCAGGCCCTCCCGGTCGGCGGGCCTGATGCGGCTCAGGAGGGTTTTCGTCGTCCAGATGGCTCCTGAGCGCGCAAAGTCGCACAGGCGCCGCGCCTGGTCCACTGCGGACCCGGAGACGAAGGGCTCCTGGCCGGAACCCGCCAGATCGCGTGCCACCCAATCATCGCCGTCGACCAGGCCGATGTTCACGAAGAGGCGGCTCCCCCATCCTTTTCGACGCGACCACGCCTCATCCAAATTCCGGGCAATACGTCGCAGGTCCAACGAAAAACGGAGCGCGTCGAGGAGATAGCGGCGATCCCCGTCGCCCGGGATCGCATAACAGAGCAGTCCGTCCTGGGAATAGGCGATGTACGTCATCCGTGAGCATTGGGCCAAGCTATCGACGTCGGTCCGGAACCGTCGCATCAATTCAAAGAACTCCTCCGGCGGCAGTCCAGCGCGCAGCACGGAAAAATCCTGGATGCGCGCGGACAGGATGATGAAGGATGTCCATTGGAGGGCCGGGGGTATTGCAGGTTCGACGTTGTCTTGGAAGGCCTTGGATCTACGACCGTTTCCGTCAGAGGGTTCTGACGTCCAGGTCAGGTCGGGGAAGAGCGCCGTCTGAAGGGCGCGGGTGGTCGAATGGTCTTCAGGCGGCCGGTACGTTCGCTTAACGGGTCGGGACGAGATGCGCTTAATGGAGGAACCGCCCAGGCCAAGCACCGCCGGGATTTCCTGGATGGGCTTGCCGGTTGCTTTCAGGGATTGAACCTGCTCCAGGGTCGAAAGGACCTCCGGGGGAAAGTAACCGATCCGGCGGGCGCGGATGACCGGATCGTGAGGCCTGGCGACGATTGGTTTTGGCAACAGTCCAAGTTTTATGTAATTATTCAATGTAGCCCTGGACATCCCAGTTATTCTGATAAGATCGAGGCTGCTAAGCAAATTCTCCGTGACCGTTCCATCGGATCGCATCTGACCGCTTCCACCCGACGCCCTGTCGCTCAAGGTGTTTCCTCCCGCCTGAGATCTTGTTACAAGAATTCGTCCATGTCAAGGTGTAAATCAATTGATTATCATATTACATATTCTTATTTAATTATAAATATATGTACAGATCAACTTAACTATATGTATCATATTTGGACAATTCGAGACAGTCGGTTTTCGTTTGCTCCCGCCGATCGTCTATGATACGGTCCATACATGGAACGTCCGCAACACATCCTGTTTGTCACGCCCTGGATTTACGACTTTGCCGCCTTCGACTTCTGGATGAAGCCCCTGGGTCTGCTTTCTCTCGCCGCTCTCTTTCGTACAAACGGTTATGCGGTCAGTTATCTGGACTGTCTAATCGATTACGATTTCGAGGATCAGGCATACCAGAAGTCGAAACGTACGGATCACGGAACGGGACATTTTCACAAGGAGGCCATCGATAAGCCATCGTCACTTTGCGCCTTCCCGAGACGGTATTATCGCTACGGCATCCCGACCGGCCTTTTCCGCCAAAGACTCCACGCGATTTCCCCTCCGGACATGGTTCTGGTCACCTGCATGATGACCTACTGGTATCCCGGCGCATTCGCGGCTATCAGGATTATCCGTGAGTCGTTTCCGGGCGTTCCGATCCTCCTGGGAGGCAACTACGTCACGTTCTGTCCCGACCATGCCCGGCAATCCGGGGCCGATGGGATTTTTGAGGGTCCGGGCGAGAGGCATTTTGCGGAGATCGTGGGAACCTATTTCGACGATCGCCCCCGCGTCCTCCCCGATTTCGACGACCTGGACAGTTATCCCCGTCCGGCATACGATCTCCTGGGTCGTCCGGACCAGCTCCCCCTGCTCACCTCGAGAGGCTGTCCCTTTCACTGCTCCTACTGCGCCTCGAATCGCCTGCACCCGAAATTTCAGAGACGCCATCCGCTGCGAGTCGCCGAGGAGATCTTCGACTGGCACGACCGCTTCGGGGTTCGACATTTTTCCATTTACGACGACGCCTTTCTCGTCGACCCCCCTTCCCTCGCCCTGCCTCTGCTCGAGGCCATCGTCCGTCGCGACGCAATGCTGTCATTCCACTGTCCGAACGGACTCCACCTCAGGCACATCACCCCAGTCCTGGCGCGGATGCTGTTCCGGGCCGGCGTCCGGACGCTCAGATTCGGGTTTGAAACAGTCGACTCCGAACGACAGGCGGCGACCGGAGGAAAAGTCAACAACGATCACCTCATCGCGGCCGTCCGGTATCTTTGCGAAGCGGGCTATGAGGCATCCGATATCGGGGTGTACCTCCTCTGCGGGCTGCCGGGCCAGGCGCCCGGAGAGATCGACGGAAGCCTTCGCTTCGTCCGGTCCCTGGGGGCCCGGCCCGTTCTGGCCGAATATTCCCCTATTCCGGGAACCGCGCTTTGGCCTGAAGCCCTGGAGGCCTCCCCTTACGATCTCGCGGGCGAGCCACTCTTTCATAATAATACGCTGCTTCCCTGTGGAGGACATACCCTTCCCGAGCCGGCATACCGGGAACTCAAGCTGAAGGCCCGGATCCCCGCCGGTTGAAACTTCTTGATTCTGACGGCGATAACCGTTACACTCCGCTCCGCAGACGTTGACGGATCGTGATGGATATCCATTTCATGAGTGCATTTTCCCTTGTCCACTGGTGGAGGCCGTTCGCCCTTTTTCTGGTTTCCAGCCTGTTTCTTCTTTTCGGCATCTACGTCATGGTCCGGACGTACCACCTCGAAAATCCCCTCGAATTTATCATGGCCTTTTTCTCCTCCTCCCTCATCATTCTGATCAGCCTGGTCGGAATGATCTCCCCCTCGGTTCAGGTTTACCTCGCCTGGCGAAAACGATGACAGCATGAACCTCCAGACATTCAAGCGCCTTGCGGAACGAATCGAGCGTTACGAAGCCGAAATGGTTCAGATGCAGATCGATCTGTGCTCCTATCCGGCGCTCTCCCCGGACAACGGCGGGGATGGCGAACATGAAAAGGCCCTCTATCTTCAGAAGTCCCTGCAGCGACTCGGACTGACCGGCATCGAAACCCTCCCGGCGCCCGATCCCCGTGTGTCTTCCGGCCTGCGTCCGAACATCCTCGTCCGTCTTCCCGGGCGCCAACTGGGCAGGACGCTCTGGATCCTCACGCATATGGATGTCGTCCCACCGGGAGAACCCTCCCTCTGGCAGAGCGACCCGTATCGCGCCGAAGTCCGGGATGGCCGCATTTACGGGCGGGGAACGGAGGACAACCAGCAGGATCTTGTGGCCTCCATCTATGCGCTGCGCGCCTTCTGCGAGCTGGCGGTCCGGCCGGAATATAACCTGGGGCTCGCCCTGGTTTCGGACGAAGAGACCTCCAGCCTTTTCGGGGTTCGTCACCTGCTCGACCGGGCCGATCCCGTATTCCGGAAAGACGACCTGATCGTCGTTCCGGATTTCGGCGATGCGCAGGGGACCGCCATCGAAATCGCGGAGAAAAGCCTCTATTGGCTCCGCTTCAGGACGACGGGACGTCAGTGCCACGGGAGCCGTCCCGATCTCGGGCGAAATGCCTTCGCCGCCGCGGCCCACCTCGTCGTCAGGCTTCGGGAGCTCTATCAGTTCTTTCCCTCGCGGGACCCCCTGTACGAGCCCCGGGAAAGCACCTTCGAACCCACCCGCCGGGATGCCAACGTTCCAAACGTCAATACGATCCCGGGCGATGACGTTTTTTACCTGGACGCCCGCGTTCTGCCCGAATATCCCCTCTCGCGCGTCTTCGAGGTGATCCGAGCACTCGCCGACGATGTCGAACGGGTTCACCAGGTACGGATCGATATCGAGACCGTGCAGTCCGTTCCCGCACCGCCACCGACACCCGCCGATGCCCCGGTTGTCGCCGCCCTCCGGAAGGCCATCGGTCGCGTGTACGGCCTCCAGGCAAAGCCCGTGGGTATCGGCGCGGGAACCGTGGCCGCACTGCTCAGGCAGGAGGGATATCCCGTGGCCGTCTGGTCACGGCAGAACGAGACCGCCCACCAGCCCAACGAAAACTGCCTCATCAGCAACATGATCGGCAATGCCCAGGTCTTTGCCCATCTGGGCCTGAATCCCGGCTGAATCCATTCGGAGTCCTTTTTCATGCAATCCGTGACCGAAAAACTCACCTTCGACGACAACGCAACCCTGAAGATCCTGCTGGGCGAACAGGATGGCCACGTCCGCCAGGTCGAGCGCCTGACGCCCGTCAAGGTGTCCCTGCGGGGGAATCAGCTTTCCATCGACGGCAGCGCCCCGGACGTCGAACTGGTTCGATCCCTCCTGCTCCAGCTCTACGCCCTCGCCCGCAAGGGGTATCCGATCTATCCCCAGGACATCCTGCACGCCCATCGCATCCTGTCGGAAAACCGCCTGACGGACCTGGAAAAGATCTTTCTCGATACCGTTTTCATCTCCTCGAAGAAGCGTGCCATCACGCCCAAAAGCATCGCCCAGAAACGCTATATCGACGCGATTCGCGCCTGCGACATGGTCTTCGCCATCGGACCGGCCGGTACCGGAAAAACGTATCTGGCCATGGCCGTGGCCGTGGCCGCGCTGCAGGACAAGAAGGTCCATCGCATCGTGCTGACCCGTCCCGCCGTGGAGGCGGGCGAAAAACTGGGCTTCCTGCCCGGCGATCTGGCGGAGAAGGTGAACCCCTATCTCCGTCCGCTGTACGATGCCCTTTTCGACATGATGGATTTCGACCGCGCCTCGGCGTTGATCCACAAGGGGACCATCGAGGTCGCGCCCCTGGCGTTCATGCGGGGTCGAACCCTCAACGACGCCTTTGTCATCCTTGATGAGGCCCAGAACACGACGTCGGAGCAGATGAAGATGTTCCTGACCCGTCTCGGACTGGGTTCCAAGGCGGTGATTACCGGCGACATCACGCAGATCGATCTCCCGCAGGAGATCAAATCCGGACTCGTCGAGGCCGAGACGCTGCTTAACCGCGTGCAGGGGATCCGCGTCGTCCATTTTTCAGAGCTGGATGTGGTGCGGCACCCGCTGGTTCAGGAGGTCATCCGGGCCTACCAGCGGGCGAATGGAACGGATCCCCGCTCCAACGGACGTTGACGTGAGGCGAGCGAAATCCCGGTGAGGGTCATGACGGGGAATGGGGAGGGCCGATTGTGCCGGTCCTGATCGAAAACAGACAGACCGTACGTCGCGTCAATCGGGTCAGAATCCGGAGGATCCTGACGGAAATGATGACCCAGCTCGGCTGCGCCGATCAGGAGGTCAGCGTGCTCCTCGTGGACGACGCCGGCATTCGGACCATCAACCGCGATTATCTGGGCCGCGATCGGCCGACCAATGTCATTTCGTTCGCCCTGCGGGAAGGGGAGAACGGCGCGCTCAACTCCCACCTGCTCGGGGACATCGTCGTATCGGTCGAAACGGCCGCGTCGGATGCGAGGCGGGCAAAAATCAATTTCACGGACGAGCTGGATTTTCTCCTGATCCACGGGCTGCTTCACCTGCTGGGGTTCGATCACGAAGGGGTGTCCTCGACGAAAGCCGGCGAAATGAAGGCCCTGGAGCAGCGGATCTTTTATGCGCTCAAGGGGTATGAGATTCAGTGACGGTCAGCGTGCCTATTCCAGCACGATGGACTGCCCCGGGTGGATGCGGCCACGCTCGCCGAGCCCGTTCATTTCCTTCAGGGCCTTGAGGGAGGTCCGGTTCTTCTGGGCGATTTTCGTCAGCGTGTCGCCTTTTTTGACGATATAGGTCTTCGTGGCCTGTCGGACATTCCGGCCGGATGATTTATTTTCCCGTACGGCGTTCGCATTAACGGTGCGCCTTTTTCCGGGCTCACCCCCCCCTTCCTCCGCGACGGTTCTCCCGGCGATCCGGAGGACCTGTCCGGGCATGACCGTGTTAGAGCGCAGGCGGTTCATGCGTTTGAGATCGGAGACGGATACGCCATAGCGCTTGGAAACGGAAGAAAGGGTTTCCCCGCGGCGGATCCGGTGCGTCAGGGTCTTGCCCGTACCCGTGCCTGCGGACCCCTCATCGCCCTTGTCTCTTGAAGCCGCCTGGATCTTTTCGTAGCGGTAGCTGGGAATTGGAATCTGAACGATGCGTCCGGCCTGCAATCGCTTCTTCGACGAGAGACGGTTGAAGGAGCGGATGGCGCTGGCGGAGATCCGATACTTCCGGGCCAGACTGGCCACCGTCTCCCCCCGCTTGACGCGATGCCGGAGGGTGACGGTTTTCTTGACGACCACCGTCGGCTTGGGCTCCTCCCATGCTGGAATCTCCCCTTCGATGTTGACGAACTTTTCCGCCATTTCCAGGGGCACCCTCAGGGCGTATTCGCGCGGCGGCGTCGCCCGGTGGCGCAGTTCCGCGTTCAGACAGACGAGAAGTTCCTCCGGTTGTTCGATGCGCGCGGCGATGTCGCTCAGACGCATTGAGCGGTTCGTTTTGACAAGCTCGTAGGTGCCGAGATCTTCGCGCGGGGTGGGGGATCCCAGGTCCATTCCGTACTTTTGGGGGTCCTTGATGATGGCGAGCGTGGCCAGAAAGCGGGGAACGTAACGGGCCGTCTCGTAGGGCAACTGATGGTAAAGATCCCAGAACCGGTCGAAATAATTCACATGTTGACGGGAAATGACGCGCAGCACACGTCCCTCGCCGCAGTTGTAGGCGGCCAGGACGGTCAGCCAATCGCCGAACATGCCGTGGAGATCCTTGAGATAGCTGATGGCCGCGCGCGTGGATTTCTCGATGTCCATGCGCTCGTCGATCCATTCATCGCGGTTGAGTTCGTATTTGTAACCGGTCGATGGGATAAACTGCCACAGCCCCAGGGCCCGCGCCCGCGAGAGAGCGGACACCTTGAAGCCGCTCTCTACGAGCGGCAGCCAGGAGAGCTCCTCGGGAATCCCCGCCTTCTTGAGCTCCCTCACGATAATCGGACGGTACTTGAAGGATCGCTGATAGGAGGAGACGAAAAAATCCCGCTCGACGCTTTGAAACAGACGGATCTCCTTTTCAACGTCTTCGTTGATGCGCAGGGGGATTTCGCTGCGCTTCCCGGCGGTGACGGTTTGCTTGGCGCTGTAAACCGCGAGAATGCGCTTGGCGATCAGGAGGCGAAGGTCGTCTTTCTGGCGGGAGATGTCCGTATCGCCATCGGTTTCGATGATCAGGGCGTAGGCCTCGTCCAGCAGGTTCTGGGCATTTTCGAGGTCCCCTTTCTGCCAGTGGGCGTCCGACTCCTCCAGGAGCGCGAGGGCCTCTTCCATGATATCGCGTTCTTCGTCTTCGATCTTTTGCGGATCGTTCGGGTCATCGCTGTTCGCCGGTGCCGGGGCGCTGCCTTTGAGACGGTGCGCCCGGGCGGGGTGTCCGGTTGCCTTCGCGTCGGGGGACGGCAGTACGTTTTCCGATATCACGGTGGCCTTTTCACTGGTTTCCGGCGGGCGGCTGGCCGGTGACGGAGTATTGCCTTCGGCGGCGACCGAAGGGGTCGCCAGCATCAACTGCATGGCAATGAACAAACCCAGAGACGAAATCACACCCCTTCGGACCAACGTCATCATGAACCACTCCCCCTTCGGCAAACGCTTCGCCCCCAGGTCAAATCCCGGGTCATCAACCGCTCGTGCCCGTCCATAGCACACTTCAACGGCCTTGTCGCCCTTTTTATCCCAGCAGATAGGCCTCGATAAAATCGTCTATATCTCCGTCCAGCACGCGATTCACGTTGCCCACCTCCAGATTGGTCCGATGGTCCTTGACCATCCGATACGGATGGAGGACATACGACCGGATCTGGCTTCCCCAGGCGATCTCCTTCTTGTTTTTGTTGACCGCGTCCTGCTTTTCATGCCGTTCCTTGATTTTGAGTTCATAAAGACGCGATTTCAGATATTTCATGGCCATGGACCGGTTTTTATGCTGGGAGCGTTCGTTCTGGCACTGGACGACGATCCCCGTCGGCAGATGCGTGATCCGCACTGCCGAATCCGTTTTGTTCACGTGCTGTCCCCCTGCCCCCGTCGAGCGGTACGTGTCGATCCGCAGGTCTTTTTCATCGATATCGATGACGATCGTTTCGTCGATCTCGGGATAGACGAAGACCGATGCGAACGAGGTATGCCGACGCGCCCCCGCATCGAACGGCGAGATCCGCACCAGCCGGTGAATGCCGTTTTCGGCCTTGGCGTATCCGTATGCGTACGCACCCTCCAGCGTAAAGGTCACGCTCTTAATCCCCGCTTCATCACCGGGAAGGCTGTCGATCACGGTGGGGGTGAATTTGCGTTTTTCCGCCCAGCGGAGGTACATTCGCAGGAGCATTTCCGCCCAGTCCTGGGCTTCCGTCCCCCCCGCCCCTGCGTGGATGGAGACGATGGCGTTCAGGGCGTCTTCCTCGTTGGCCAGCATTCGCTTCAGCTCGTCCTGGCGAACGTCCTGATCGAGGCGGTTGAGTTCGGCGTCGATTTCGGAAAGGACGGCGGCATCCTGCTCCGCTTCGGCCAGCGCATGCAGATCGGCGAGTTCGTCGAGGGTGCGCTGCTGACGGTGCCAGCGCTCGACGGTTTCGTCGAGGGCAGTCTTCTCCTTGAGGATATCACGGGCTTCATCCGGGTCGCTCCAGAAATCGGCCCTTTGAGTCGCCAGCTCCAGTTCCTGGCGGCGGAGGCTCAGGGCGGGGACGTCAAAGACATTCTCCAATGCGTGTGATTTTGTCCCTCAAGCCTTCCAGTTTAGATGCGGTCTCGCTCATGTTTCCTCCTCATCCCGGCAACGATGGCCATGCCCAGGAGCACGACGATGCCACTATACGCAAAAAAGTCGCCGTATGTCGAATAAATTGTCTTGATCCCGGGGAGCCGGACCTCTCCGGAAAGGCCGCTCCGGAGAAAGAGCCCCGTTTTCTTCGTGATCTGGCCCGTCGGGGATATGAAGGCGCTGATCCCGGTATTGGCGGCCCGGCAGAGAGACAGGCGCGTTTCGACGGCGCGGAACACCGTCATGGACAGATGCTGATAGGGGGCCGAGGTCGGTCCGAACCAGGCGTCGTTGGTGATGTTGACGAGCATTTCCGCGCCCCGCCGCTTGTAGTCCGTTCCCGCTCCAGGGAAAATGCCTTCATAACAGATCAGGATCCCGAGACGATGGCCGTTCAGGGAAAGAGGAAAATAGCCCCGGCCGGGGCGAAAATCACCCACGCCGACCGCGAGCTTGCCGATGAAGGGGAAATAGCGGCGCAGCGGAACATACTCGCCGTAGGGAACGAGATGGACCTTGTCGTACCGACCGGCGATCCGCCCGGCGGGGTCGATGATAAACGCGCTGTTCGCGAAATTCGTTCCGAGGGCGCGGTCGGCGTAGGTCGGGCTGCCCAGAACGATCCAGACGCGGTGGTCGCGCGCGAAGGCCAGAATGCGTCGCTGAAGCGGTCCGTCGTCCTGGAAGTAGAAAGGAACGGCCGTCTCCGGCCAGACAATCACACCACCGGCGGGCGGGAGATATCGCGCGGACTGTGACAGGTAGGCGTCGACCGTGTCCCGCTGATAGCGTGGATTCCATTTGAGGTTCTGGTCGATGTTCCCCTGGATGAGGCTGACGGGGAGGGAGGCGGATAACGTCACCGCCTTCCGGACATCGGCCAGCCGCCAAAGGCCGTATCCCGAAAGCAGTAAAAAAACGATGGCGATCGCGGCGATGGATCCGAGGCGCATCGACGTCCGCTTCGCGATCAGGGCTTGAAACAGAAGCGCATTGACAGCGACGATCAGGAACGACAGACCGGCGGGCCCGGTGATGTCGGTGATCTGAATCAGGGGGAGATAGCGATACTGGGAATAGGCGAGCGCCTCCCAGGGGAAACCGGTGAGCATCAACCCCCGGATGAATTCGAGCCCCGTCCAGAGCAGGGGCACCGCGAGCAGCGGGGCGCAGTTGCGGAAAAGGACGCATCCCGCGGCAAAGGCGGCCGTGTAGAGGCTCAGGTAAGCGCAGAGGAGAAGCATGGCCGCGATGCCCAGGGTCAGTGAAAGGGAGCCGTATTTGACGACGACATACGCGATCCAGTAAAGGATGCCGACGTGAAAGACGAGGCCGGCCGTGAAGCCGAGAAGAACCGCCTCGCGGACGCCCTTCCCGCGGAGGGCGATGAGGAGGGGAATCAGCGCCACCCAGGCGATGGCCCCGCATCCGAACTTCGGGAAGGACAGGAAGAGCAGGACACCCGTCAGAACGGCGCCGAAGAGCGGACCGGGATTGAAGGCGCTCGCGGCGCCGGGGACGACGTTATCGATTTTCACTTTTCCGAATGCGGACTTTTTTGATGCTGCGCTCATCGGCGGCCTCGATCTTCATCTCCAAGGGCCCGATACGAACGATCTCGCCGGGAATGGGGATTCGCTTGAGGACATGAAGGATGAGCCCGCCCAGCGTCTCGTATTTTCCGTCGTCGAACGCGAGACCGTAATGGCTCTCTAGCGCCTCGATCTCGAGGCGGGCGAGAGCGAGCACGGTCCCGTCCGAAAGCTGGATCAGCTCGTCCTCCGTTTGATCGTGCTCGTCATGGATCTCCCCCACGATCTCCTCGATCAGGTCTTCGAGCGTCAAGAGACCTGAGGTTCCGCCATATTCGTCGATCACGATCGCCAGATGGGATTTGTTCTGCTTGAGCTCGTGCATCAGCTGGTGGGTGTTTTTCGTCTCGGGAACATAGTAGGGCTTCCGCAGGATCGAACGCACATCGTCCTCGGTTACATCCCGTGACCAGAACTTGAGAAGGTCCTTGACGTTGATGATCCCCACGATGTTGTCGATGCTGTCTTTGTAGACGGGCATGCGCGTATGACCGTGCTTCTGGACCAGGGCCAGCATCTCGCCGATGGAGGCGGAGGTGCTGCAGGCGACGATCTCCGTTCGCGGGATCATGATTTCGCGGACGAGGGTTTCGCGGAAGTCGAGGATGCTCTGGATCATTTCCCCCGATTGGGGATCGAGCAGGCCCTCTTCCTCGCCGCTGGCGATGATCGACTGAAGTTCCTTTTCGAGCCGGCCCTGGTCCTTGGCGGGCACGATCTCACGGAAAAAGGCGATGAGCTTCTGGGCGAAGATGGCCAACCTCCCCGGTTTGCGGGTTTAAAGGGCGCGGAGCGATTCCGGCCTCAACAGATCCCGGTCTCCCCGCCGGATGACCTCCTGAATCATGCGCACCGTTTCTTCCTTCTCCTGCGGCAGGCGAGCCCGGATCGGAAGGTAATTGGAGGCGTGATTCGAGGTGAAGAAACAGTCCGTAAACTGGGAGCAGGCAATCATCGTTCCGAGTTCGGTCAGAAAGCCGAAGGTGTCCGGAAGCTGGAATCGACCTGCCTGCTGATCCTCGTAAAGCGGGGTTCCCGGAACTACCATGACGGTGAGGGCTCCGGTGAAATCCGGATCGATCCGGGTCAGGATTTTCGCCGTTTCCGTTGCATGCTCGATGCTGTGCGTTCTTCCCCCGATCCCCAGCAGGACCGTGACGGACAGGATAATGCCCGCATCCTTGATCCGTCGTCCCGCGTCGACCATCTGCTCCACACCGACCCCCTTGCGGATCTTTTCGAGCAGGGCGGCGCTTCCCGTCTCCACGCCGAGATAAACCATCTTCAGGCCGGCCGCTTTCAGGTCCCGGAGATCGTCCGGCGTCTTGCGGAGGATGCTCTTGGCGTTGGCATAGGTTCCGACGCGCTCGGTGTCCGGCAGGGACCGGCGGATCGACGCCAGAATATCGAGCAGGCGGGGCTGCGGAATGATCAGCGCGTCCCCGTCGCAGAGGAAAACGCGCCTCACCCGACGGTAGTGCGAGGCCTCCGCAAGATCCTCGAGGATTTCCTCACGGGACTTGATGCGGAACTTCTTGTCCCGATAGGTCGGGCAGAAGGTGCATTTGTTGTGCGAGCATCCCATCGTGACCTGCAGAAGCAGACTGTAGGCCTCGCTGGGAGGGCGGATGATCAATCCTTCGTACTTCATGGCTGGCGTTCACTCAAGGGGTTATGCAAAGAATGATGAGTGCGGAAACGCACGCATGACCCCAAAAAAAGAGGGGTTGCCATTTTGGCCAACCCCTCATTCTTCTTGGCGGGGCCGAAGGGACTCGAACCCTCGCCCTCCGGCGTGACAGGCCGGCGTTATAACCAGCTTAACTACGACCCCGTTTTTTCTTTGAAAGACCGCACTCACCTCTTGTCGATGTTCAACTACCACATCCCCACAGGTAAAATCAATGCCTTTGTGACGGACTTGGTAGGCGGAACAGGACTCGAACCTGTGACATCCACGGTGTAAGCGTGGCGCTCTCCCAGCTGAGCTACCCGCCCCCGGCGGCATCCTCTCCTCGGTGGCAGCGCTACCTAACAGTAAACCCCCGTCCTGTCAAGCGATAATTGCCCGGACGATGAGGGGGTCTCCCGGGATACGGGGGCCAGGACGGCGGCCGGACGCTCGCCGCGGGTTCCGGGGACGATCCGGACGTCAAGACTCGCCCCCCCAGTGGGCTCCGCCTCGGGAATCAGGGCGTTGGCGAGCACATCGTCGATATGCTCCACCAGGACAACATGCAGCGCCTTCAGGATATTAGGAGGCACGTCGGCCAGATCCTTTTCGTTGTCCTTCGGGATCAGCACGGTTTTGATGTTTCCGCGATGGGCTGCCAGGAGTTTCTCCTTCAGCCCGCCGATGGGCAGGACGCGACCGCGCAGGGTGATCTCCCCCGTCATGGCCAAATCCCCGCGGACCTTCTGCCGGGTGAACGCCGAGGCGATGGAGGTCACCATCGCCACGCCGGCCGAAGGGCCGTCTTTGGGGATCGCGCCTTCCGGAACGTGGACGTGAACGTCGGTTTCCTTATAAAAATTGTCGTCGAGGTGAAACTGGTCCGAACGGGAGCGCACGTAGGTCAGGGCGGCCTGAACCGACTCCTGCATGACGTCCCCCAGTTTGCCCGTCATGGTGATCTTGCCCGAGCCGCGCAGGGTGGTGGCCTCAATGATCAAAAGTTCGCCGCCGACCTCGGTCCAGGCGAGACCGACGGTCGTGCCGACGCGGTCCTGACCCTCGGTTTCCCCATGCCGGTACTGCGGGATCCCGAGATATTTATCGAGAGACTTCGAGGTGATGGAAAGCTTCTTCGTGCTCCCGTCCGTTACGATTTCGCGGGCCACCTTGCGGCAGATGGCAGCGATCTCGCGCTCCAGGTTCCGGACGCCCGCCTCGCGGGTGTACTTGCGGATGATCGTCAGCAGGGCGCCGTCGGAAAAGGCGATCTGGTTCTCGCGCAGGCCGTTCGCCTCCCGCTCCTTGGCGATGAGGAATTTCTTGGCGATGCGGAGCTTTTCCATCTCGGTGTAGCCGGCCAGACGGATGACCTCCATCCGGTCCTGAAGCGGGGCCGGAATGCTCTGCAGGACGTTGGCCGTCGTGATGAACATGACGTCCGAGAGGTCGTAGTCCACCTCGAGATAGTTGTCGTTGAAGGCGTTGTTCTGCTCCGGGTCGAGAACCTCCAGCAGGGCCGACGAGGGGTCCCCGCGAAAATCGGAGCTGAGCTTGTCGACTTCGTCGAGGCAGAGCACCGGATTGCTCGACCCCGCCTTCTTCATGAGCTGAATGATTTTCCCCGGGAGAGCCCCGATGTAGGTTCGCCGGTGGCCGCGTATTTCGGCCTCGTCCCGAACGCCTCCCAGAGAAAACCGGACGAACTTGCGGTTGGTCGCGCGCGCGACCGATTTGGCGATCGACGTCTTCCCGACACCGGGGGGACCCACGAGACACAGGATCGAGCCCTTGTTCTTCTGGACCAGCGTCTGCACCGCGAGATACTCCAGAATCCGCTCCTTGACCTTCTTGAGGCCGTAGTGGTCCTCTTCGAGGATCGCTTCGGATTCCCTGAGCGTGTAGCGATTCTCCGTCTTTTCGCTCCAGGGCAGGTCGAGCAGCCAGTCGATGTAGTTCCGGACAACGGTCGCTTCGGCGGACATCGGGGCCATCATCTGGAGTTTTTTCAGCTCCGACTTGACCTTTTTGTGGGCCTCCTCGGAGAGCTTTTTCTGTTTGAGCTTCTTTTCGAGATCCGCGATCTCGTTTTTGAAGTCGTCCTTTTCGCCCATCTCCTTCTGGATGGCGCGCATCTGTTCGTTCAGGTAGTAGTCCTTCTGGGTCTTCTCCATCTGCTTCTTGACGCGGCGCTTGATCTTCTCCTCGACCTCGAGGATTTCGATCTCTGCCAGCATCATTTCGTAAATGGTCTCGAGACGGTCGGTAATGTTGAATATCTCGAGAATCTTCTGCTTGTCTTCCAGCTTGACGTTGAGATGGGAAACCACGATGTCCGCGAGCTTGGACGGCTCGTCGATGGAGGCGATCGTTCCGATGATCTCCATGTGGATCTTCTTGCTCAGCTTCGCGTACGTCTCGAACGCCTCCCGGATGCTGCGGATGAGGGCCTCCGCCCGGACGCTGTTGGGATCGTCGACGTCCGGGATCTCCTCCACGGCCACGAAGAAGAAGTCATCGGAAGGCAGGTATTCGCGAACACCCGCCCGCTGTTTGCCTTCGACCAGCACCTTGACGGTGCCGTCGGGAAGTCTCAGGAGCTGGATGATGATGCCCAGGGTACCGACCCGATAGATGTCGTTCTCGGTCGGCTCATCCTTCTGGGCGTTCTTCTGGGCCACCATGAAGATCCCCTTCTCCAGCTTCATGGCGGATTCCAGGGCGGCGATCGACTTTTCGCGCCCGACGAAGAGCGGCACGATCATATGGGGGAATACGACGACATCCCGCAGGGGAAGAAGCGGGATCTTCAGCAGGGAGCCGTCTTCACGATGTGTCATGAAATCACTCATGCGTGTTTTTCATCCGTTCGGGGTCGGATCGGCGTTCAGGCCGATTCCGATTTGTTTTCAAACAGCAGGATGGGTTGAGCGCCGCTCAGCACCACATCCTCGTTAATCACACATTCACGGACATCCAGGCGGGAGGGGATGTCGTACATGATGTCCAGCATGGTGTTCTCGATGACGGCCCGCAATCCCCGCGCGCCCGATTTCCGTCCGGCCGAAAGGCTGGCGATGGCCCGCAACGCCCCGTCGGTGAACTTGAGTTTGACCTTCTCCATCTCGAACATCTTCTGGTACTGACGGATGATCGCATCCTTCGGTTCGACCAGGATCCGGACCAGATCCTCCTCCTTCAGCTCGTTGAGCGTTGCAACCACCGGAAGGCGACCGATGAATTCGGGGATCAGGCCGTACTTCAGAAGATCCTCTGGTTGAACGTCCGTCAGCAGTTCGCCGATGCTCTGCGTCTTCCTGCTCCGGATGTCCGCCCCGAACCCCAGGGTGTTCACGCCGGTTCGCTTGGCGATGATGTCTTCGAGGCTGTTGAAGGCCCCGCCGCAGATAAACAGGATGTTGCCGGTATCGACCTGGATGAACTCCTGCTGGGGATGCTTGCGTCCGCCCTTCGGCGGAATGTTCGCCAGGGTCCCCTCGATGATTTTCAGGAGCGCCTGCTGCACGCCTTCACCCGACACGTCACGCGTGATGGACGGATTGCCGGTCTTCTTGGCGATCTTGTCGATTTCGTCGATATAGACGATCCCCTTGGACGCGCGCGCGACATCGTAATCCGCATTCTGCAGGAGGCTCAGAATGATGTTCTCAACGTCCTCGCCGACGTATCCGGCCTCGGTCAGCGTCGTCGCGTCGGCAATGGTGAAGGGGACGTTCAGGATCCGGGCGAGCGTCTTGGCGAGCAGGGTCTTTCCGGATCCCGTCGGGCCGATGAGCAGGACATTGCTTTTTTCGATCTCGACCCCTTCCATATCGACATCGGTGAACAGGCGACGATAATGATTGTAGACGGCGACGGAGAGGACCTTCTTCGTGCGATCCTGCCCGATGACGTACTGATCGAGAAACCGCTTGATATCCGCGGGCTCGGGAATTCCCTGGCCGGCCTGTTCCACCGCAGCCGGGGACGCGTCCTCGTCCACGATGCACTTGCACAGCTCGATGCATTCATCGCAGATATACGCCGAAGGGCCCGCGACCAGTTTCTTGACCTCGTTCTGGTTCTTTCCGCAAAACGAACAGTACAGCATGCCCTGTCCCTCCTGCTGTGTCCGCCCTTTTTTCGTCATGGATCCAACCTCACGGTTCCTTGCGGGCTAAGCCCTTTTGGCGATGATCTCGTCGATGATGCCGTAATGTCTGGCCTGTTCCGGCGTCATGAAGTAGTCCCGCTCCGTATCCATCATGATCTTGCTCAACTCCTGTCCCGTGACGGAGGCGAGGATTTTGTTGAGCTCGTCCTTCAGGCGCAGGATCTCCCGGGCCTGGATATCGATGTCCGTGGCCTGTCCCTGAAAACCGCCGAGGGGCTGGTGAATCAGGATCCGGGTGTGCGGCAGGGCATACCGTTTGCCCCGCTGTCCGGCCGCCAGCAGCAGAGCGGCCATGCTGGCCGCCTGCCCCATGCAGACGGTGCACACGGTCGGCTTGATGTACTGCATCGTGTCGTAGATGGCGAGCCCGGAGCTGACATGACCCCCGGGCGAATTCAGGTAAAAGAAGATTTCCTTATCCGGGTCTTCCGATTCAAGATACAGGAGCTGCGCGATGATCAGATTGGCGACGTCATCGTCGATCGCGGTTCCCAGGAAAATGATCCGGTCCTTGAGCAGGCGGGAATAGATGTCGAACGCCCGCTCGCCGCGTCCGTCCTGTTCGATCACCATGGGAATGAGCGGCATTTATCGGCCCTCCCCTTCCGCCACGGCGGTTTTGCGTATCGTTACCGTCGCCTTGTCCTCAACGAACCGGAACGTCTTGCGCTGGAGGAGGTCCAGGCGCACCTGTTCGAGGCTGCCCTCTTCCTCCAGTTTCGACCGCAGGGCCGGGACGTCCTTTCCGAATTTGGTGGCCATCTCCCGAAGGTGGGTTTCGAGATCCTCTTCGGTGACGGTCAGCCCCTCCTTGTCCGCGATGGCCTTCATCAGAAACAGGGTCTTGACGATTTTTTCCGCCTGCTCCTTCAGCTTTTCATGCATGCTGAAGCTCAGTTCGGCCGCCTGCTGCTTGTCCATGCCGGCCCACGTCATTCGGCGCTGCATATCCGCCATCAGGTAGAACGTCTGCCGCTCCACCAGGGACAGGGGCACTTCGAACGGATTCTCCTTCAGCAGCGCGTCCACCAGTACCTCCTGGAACGCCGCCTCGTCCCGTCCCTTCTGGTCCCCTTCGAGAGAGGACCGGACATCCGCCTTCAGGGCGTCGAGCGATTCGAACTGTTCAAAGTTCTTGACGAACTCCTCATCGAGTGGCGGAAGCTTCTTTTCACGGATCCCCTTGAGGCTGACGGTGAACCGGACATCCTTGCCCGCAATCTGCGCCTGGGCATAGTCCTCCGGAAATTTAACCTGGATGTCCCGGATTTCGCCCTTCTTCATCCCGACGATCTGTTCCTCGAACCCGGGGATGAAGGTGTGGGACCCGACCTCCAGGAAATAGTTTTCGGACTTGAGTTCGTCGAGGGCCTGACCGTCCAGGGTGCCGGCGAAATCGATCGTCGCAAAGTCCTTTTCCTTAAGCTCACGTTCCTCGGTGATGTCTTCAAGGGTTCCGTACATCTCCCGGATCTGGAACAGACGGGCCTCCAGGTCCGCATCGGTGACGTCCGTCTGGATCTTTTCGAGCTCGAGCCCCGCGTAGTTTTTAGGCTCCACCACCGGTTCGACCTCGACCGTGGCGGTGAAGAGGAGCGCCTGCTCCGGCTCGATCGGCTTGGGCTCGACCTCCGGCTGGCTGACTGGCGTCAAGCGCTCGCGCTCAATGGCGTCGCGATAGTGACGGTTGATCAGATTCTGGACCGTTTCTCCCTCGGCGTACTCCTTGTAGTGGGTCTGGAGCACCGGCCGCGGCACTTTTCCGGGGCGAAACCCCTTGATCCTGGCCTTCTTGCCGACGTCACGGTAGACCTGGTCCAGTTCTTTCTTAACATCCTCCCAGGGGATGACAAACGAAAACTTCTTTTTGACAGAAGAGATTTCCTCGACTTTTACATCCAGCATCTGTTCTTCCACGACTGTTCGACTCCTTAATCGAGCTAAAGGTTCTCCGCACCCGTGATGTTAACTGGTGCGAGAGAGGGGACTTGAACCCCTATCCGCAATGCGGGCTGGATCCTAAGTCCAGTGCGTCTGCCAGTTCCGCCACTCTCGCCGGGTTGCGGATTTATATATGCATTCCCCCCGGCGATTGTCAACGTTATTGTTCCCTGTCGCGCGACCGGAACCTCCACAAAAAAACCGCCCTACGGCGGTTTTAATGGTCGGGGCGAGAGGATTTGAACCTCCGACCCTCTGAACCCCATTCAGATACGCTACCAGACTGCGCCACGCCCCGACTTGTCCCGTTTTCGCGAAACGGCGTGTTTCCTATCACCATCGGGGGATGCTGTCAAGGACAATCGCGGCATATATTCCTTGCAAAAAGGGGAATTGTCCTGTAAAGCTCCTCTAAGGCCATGCGCATGAACCCTATGAGATCACGGAGCTTTTGAATTTGAAACGAAACAGAACCCTCTGGCGATGGATGGGAGCCGCCGTGCTCGTCGCCGGTATCTCGACCGGATCCCCGGCCGTCGCCGATATCTACAAGTATGTCGACCCTGACGGTGTGATTCATCTGACCAACGTGCCCACCGATGACCGTGTTCGTTACGAACTGCTGATCCGGGAAAAGCGGGTCCTCTTCCGACCCGGAACGGACGTCAAGAAATACGACCACATCATCGACCGGGCGTCGGAAAAATACCGCGTCGACCCGGCCCTGATCAAGGCGGTCATCAAGGCGGAATCCAACTTCAACCACCGGGCCGTTTCCCCCGTCGGCGCCCGGGGGCTCATGCAACTGATGCCGCAGACGGCGTCTTCTCTCAACGTGGCCGATTCCTTTCATCCGGAGAACAATATCGAGGGGGGCGTCCGCTACCTCCGGTACCTCTTGAACCTCTTCAACGGCAATCTCCCCCTGGCCGTGGCGGCCTATAACGCCGGAGAAGGGGCGGTCAACCGCTATCAAAACACCATCCCTCCCTATCCGGAAACCCAGACCTACGTCCGGCGCGTTCTCGACTTCTACCGCCAGTATCGTCAGAGCAACTGAAAACCGCCGGGCGACGGGCACGATCTCATTCGACCGTCAGGTAGGGCCGCAGGCCTTCCAGCCGCCTGGCCTTGATTCCGAAAACGCCGGTCAGCTCGTCAAGCGTGTGAAACACCTTCCTCCGGTTGCGTTCCTGGACAATCAGGAGCGCGGTTTTCGAACCGATTCCCGGAACGAGCGCCAACTCCTCCTCGGAGGCCGTGTTGAGGTCGAGCGGGATGCCGAGGGTCATGCGCTCGGCCGCGGGCATTTGACGCAGCCGGATCGATCGTTGTCCGTCCGGCGCGACGACCATATCGAGGACATCGCCCCGCCTCAGCGGCCGGTTGAGTCCCTCCGGAGGGGATGTCCGGAACGCGTCGTCCCACTCGCCGGTTCGCTTCAGGACATCACCGGCGTTGAACCCCGCCGGGACGAAGTAGACGCCCGGCCGGCGGACATCCCCTGCGAGCCGGATCTCCAGGGAAGGCGAACGCGCTTCCTGAGGGGGATCGACGGTCTTCTTTCCCCCGGACATCAGCGCCATCGCCCCGAGGATCGACAGGAGACAGACAACGAGGAGGGCGATTCCGCCCGTCTGTTGCCGGCCGGTCATCATGGAGGAACCTAATCCCTTTTCTGCTCCAGGCCAAAGGTATCGTGGAGAACCATCACGGCCAATTCGGTATATTTCGCCTGAACGACGCAGGAGATCTTGATTTCGGAGGTGCTGATCATGAGGATATTGATTCCCTCCTGCGCGAGCGCCGTGAACATCCGCGAGGCGACGCCGGAGTGGCTGACCATGCCGACGCCGATGATGGAGACCTTGGCGACATTGTCGTCCAGATCGACGCTGGCGGCGCCGATCTCCCGGCAGACGTCCTGAAGCAGGCGGCAGGCCTCCCGGCTGTCCTTCTTCGAAACCGTGAACGTCAGATCGGTATACCCTTCCAGGCTGGCATTCTGAATGATCATGTCCACCACGATGTTCCGCGCGGACAGGGGCGTGAAGATCTTCCCGGCGATTCCCGGTCGGTCCGGCACATGGACCACGGTCAGCTTGGCCTGATCGCGATCGTAGGTCACACCGGAAACCACTTCCTTTTCCATGTCTTTATCCTCCTTGGTGACTAAGGTTCCCCCCTCGTCCGAAAACGAGCACTTGACACAGATGGGAACGCCATATTTTTTGGCCAGTTCGACCGAACGGGGCTGCAGGACCTTCGCCCCCGTGCGGGCCATCTCGAGCATTTCGTCGTAGGAGATCCGGTCGATCCGACGCGCCTTCGCGCAAAGATTCGGGTCGGTCGTGTAGACGCCGTCGACGTCCGTATAAATGTCGCAGACGTCCGCCTTCAGGGCGGCCGCCAGGGCCACGGCGCTCGTATCGGAGCCCCCGCGCCCCAGGGTCGTGATATCGCCTCTCTCGTCGACGCCCTGGAATCCGGCGACGACGCAGATGATCCCGTCGCGCAGGGCCTTTGCGATCTCCGCCGTCTCCACCTCGAGGATTCTCGCCTTCGCATGGGCCGAATCGGTGCGGATCCTCACCTGGAAGCCGAGGAAGGATTTCGCCGGATGGTTCATCTCGTTCAGGATCATGGACAGGAGGGTAACCGTCACCTGTTCGCCCGTGGCGATGAGGGCGTCGAACTCCCGGCCCGGGGGATCCGGGCAGGCCGACTGCGCCAGGCGGATCAGACGGTCCGTTTCTCCGGCCATGGCCGACAGAACGACGACCACCTGGTTCCCCGCCTCCCGGACGCGGGCGGCCCGACGGGCCACGTTGCGTATTTTTTCGATATCGGCGACGGATGTGCCGCCATATTTTTGAACAATCAGACCCATTGAGCTACTTGATGCCCCCTTTCCAGATATCATCGATCCGGTGAACGAGCGATGCAGGCGCCTGAATGCCGATGCACCGCCGGTTCGCGTCTATATAGCGCAATTCGATAAAAATACAACCCTCGTCGAGGATCTCCGCGATCTTTTCGGACCATTCGACGACGGTCACTCCCTCGGCGAAAAAAAACTCCTCGTAACCGAGGGTCTCGAGATCGGCGGGACCGCTCAGACGATAAAGGTCCACGTGGTACAGCGTCAACCGTCCCGGATATTCGTTGACGAGGGTGAAGGTCGGACTGGTGACCTGAAATGCTTCCGGGACGTCGAGACCGCGGGCAATTCCCTGCGTCAGGGTCGTTTTGCCGGTGCCCAGCTCGCCGTTGAGGGCCACGATCGATCCGGCCGTCAGCGCCCGGCCGATCGCCCTTCCCAGGCGACGCGTCTCTTCCGGGCTAATGCTCTCGATCTCGAACCGTTCATTCATGGGGGTCCGCGTCCAGTTCCGCATAGGACGTACCACGACGGTCGTCTTCGAGAACGACGACCGCGACGGCATGGTCCCTCGTGTGCGTGATCGTGAGATGGGTTCGCCGGATTCCCCGACCTTCGAGAATCCGTAACACATTGGCATACAGGCAGAGGGTGGGGCGACCGTCCCTATCATTGACCGTTTCGATCTCCCGCAGTCGAACGCCCATGCCCAGGCCGAGTCCCAGGGCCTTCAGGAGGGCTTCCTTGACCGCGAATCTGCCGGCGAAATGGATCGCAGGCCGGGCCCGCCCCGAACAGGCTTCAATCTCGCCCTTGGTGAACACGCGTCCGAGGAAGGCATTCCCAAAGCGAGCGGTGATGCGCTCGATCCTGGCGATCTCGACCAGGTCGATGCCGATCCCGGCGATCATGTCCGCGCCCTCCTCAGTGCATCGATCATCGCCACCACCTTCCGTGCCGACGGAACGTCGTGCACGCGCACGATTGCGGCGCCGTTCATCGCGGCCGCTGCGATCGCCGCCGTCGTGCCCTCGGCGGAAACCGTGAGCGCGTCGCCGGCGATCTGCCGGACGAACGATTTCCTCGAGACCCCGGCCAGGATCGGCCGGCCGAGCACCCGGAGCTCCTCCAGACCGTTCAGAAGCGCCAGGTTGTCCCCCAGAGACTTTCCGAAACCGAAGCCGGGGTCGACGATGATGCGATCGAAGCCGATTCCTTTTTTCTGTGCGGCTTCCAGGCGCTCCGTCAGGTAAAGGACGACATCGCCGGGCAGCGAGCGGTACTCGGGCAGGGTCTCCTGCATGGTCTTGGGAAGACCCCGCATATGCATGAGGATCACTGCCGCTCCAGATTCCGACACGACCGCCGGCATCGCCGGATCGGAGGTCATCGCACTGATGTCGTTGACGATCTCCGCTCCGGCCGCGAGGGCGCGACGGGCGACCTCCGCCTTGGTGGTGTCGATGGAGATCGGGACGTCGACGCGCGAGCGGAGGGTCTCGATCACCGGCAGGACGCGCGCCAACTCGACGTCGGGTGCAACGGGCTCTGCGCCGGGGCGGCTTGATTCGCCCCCGACATCGATGAAGTCCGCACCCGTATCGACCATCCGGCAGCCGCACTGAACGGCCGCATCCACCGTGGGAAACTGTCCGCCGTCGGAAAAGGAATCCGGCGTGACATTGAGGATACCCATGACGGCGGTCGTTATCCCGAGGGTCATCTCCCTGCGGCCGGTCCGCAGGCGGTAGTCGGTCCATTCCGAGTTCTCGAGGATCTCAATCAGCCTCCGCGAGAGTCCGGAGAGACCAAAGGGTTGGGCGGCGAGCTTGGAGGCCAGGAGCCGAATCTGCTTGGGCGTTCCCATGATCAGCACGTCCGTGGACGGCTTTGCGCAGGCGACGCTTTCGCGATGGACGGCGGCATCCCCTCCCGAGGCGAGCATTTCCTGCTTCAGGATGTTCGCTACGCGGCACTCGACATTGTCGAGTGCGATCAGCAGGCTCCGCATTTTGGGGAGCATGGCGCGGATCCCGTACGGATCGACGCCGATTTCCGCGAGCATCCGGCCGGCCTGAAGCTCCGTGGAGGCGTGGATGAGTCGGGGGGAATATCTCGCGCTCAGTTTCGGTTCCATAGGCGGGACTCAGGCAGGGGCCGCGTCGGTTCCTCCGGCCATGTCGGTCGTATCGGGTGAAAAGACGAGGGCGTCGATCTCCTCAGCGTTCAGAACCTCTTTCTCCAGAAGGGCGTTTGCCATGCGGTTGAGAATGTCCATGTGATCCATCAGCAGCGTTTTGGATTTTTCATAAGCGTCGGAGACGATGCGCGTGATTTCCCGGTCGATCTTCTCGGCGGTCTGTTCACTGTAATCCTTGTGTGTAGCGAATTCCCGCCCGAGGAAGATCTGCTCCTCCTTCTTGCCGTAGCTCAGGGGCCCCATTGCTTCACTCATCCCCCATTCGCAGACCATCTTCCGCGCGAGATGGGTGGCGCGCTCGATGTCGTTTCCGGCGCCGGTGGTAAAATCGTTCAGAACGAGGTCCTCCGCGGCCCGCCCTCCCAGCAGGATCGCGATGTTGTTCAGGAGGTATTTGCGGGGATAGGTGTGCTTTTCGTCGATCGGAAGCTGTTGGGTCAATCCGAGGGCCCGACCTCTGGGGATGATGGTGACCTTGTGGATGGGATCGGTGCCGGGCAGCAGTTTGGCGACCAGCGTGTGGCCGGCCTCGTGGTAGGCCGTGTTGCGTTTCTCGACGTCGCTGATGACCATGCTTTTGCGCTCCGCCCCCATGAGGACCTTGTCCTTGGCGAATTCGAAATCGCGCATGCCGACCCTTTCCTTCCCCATGCGCGCGGCGTACAGCACCGCCTCGTTGACGAGATTCTCGATGTCGGCCCCGGAGAATCCCGGCGTGCCCCGGGCGATAACGGCAAAATTCACGTCTTCGTCGAGGATGGTCTTTTTGGCATGCACCTGAAGAATCATCTCGCGGCCCCTGACGTCGGGGAGCGGCACCATGACCTGACGGTCGAAGCGGCCCGGTCTCAGCAACGCCGGGTCCAGGACGTCCGGCCGGTTCGTCGCCGACACGAGGATGACGCCCTCGTTGGATTCGAATCCGTCCATCTCCACGAGGAGCTGGTTCAGCGTCTGCTCCCGTTCGTCGTGCCCTCCCCCCAGACCGGCCCCGCGGTGACGGCCGACCGCATCGATCTCATCGATGAAGATGATGCACGGCGCCTGTTTCTTCCCCTGGGTAAACAGATCGCGCACCCGGGAGGCGCCGACGCCGACGAACATCTCGACGAAGTCGGAACCGCTGATGCTGAGAAACGGGACGTCGGCCTCTCCGGCGATCGCCCGCGCGAGGAGCGTCTTGCCGGTTCCGGGCTGTCCGACCAGCAGCAGACCCTTGGGAATTCTCCCTCCCAGTCGCGTGAATTTCTTGGGATCCTTCAGAAAATCGATGACCTCCTGGAGCTCGTTCTTGGCCTCGTCGATGCCGGCGACGTCGGCGAACGTCACCTTCTTCGATTTGTCGGTCATGAGTTTCGCGCGGCTTTTGCCGAAGGCCATGGCCTTCCCGCCGCCGGACTGCATCTGCCGCATGAAAAATATCCAGACGCCGATGAGCAGGATCATGGGGAACCAGGAGATGAGGATCGTCATGTACCAGGGGGAATCCTCGACGGGCTTCGCCGCGATCCTCACGCTTTTGCTCCTCAGGAGCGGGATGAGATCGTCATCCTTGGGGGCGTAGGTCTTGAAGGTCTTGCCGGTGGTCAGCTTTCCCGTGATGTTTTCGCCCTGAACCTGCACTTCGCCGATCTGTCCTCGCTCCACATGGGTCAGAAAGTCACTGTAGACGATGCTTTCCTGCGTCGTCTTCGGCTCGTTGAACAGGTGAAAGAGCAGGACGAAGACCAGACTGATGACCAGCCACAGGGCAATATTCTTCTGTAAGGGATTCAACGATCAGACTCCTGTTATCGACTTCACTCACCGGCTTCCGGGTGTGCTCCGGCCCATGAACCGGGTTCAGATGGCCCTGCGGATCCGGCCTTCGCACGGGTGCTCACTCCTACACCAATACGCGTCATTTATCAAATGATTTCTACTTTTAGGACGGTCTGGGTTTTATCCGAAACGCGGGCGCGCTCGCTCAAACACATCCCCGCAACCCAGAGCACGCCCCCTTCATCGACGAGCAGCGGGATGCGTTCACGCTCGTCAAAGGGCACCTTGGCATCGATCAGCAGGCGACGGACCCGCTTCGTTCCGGCCATGCCCAGGGGCTGGATTCTGTCGCCTGTCCGCACGCTGCGGCACACGAGGGGAAACCGGATCCGTTCGTAATCGAGGCAGGCGATCTCCCTTCCGGCCGGTACCGGCCGCGTGACGTCCGCGACCTCGAAACGGAGGCGGCATCCCGGGGCGATGGTCAGGACGCCCGGAACGGGGACGTTGAACCGGAAACCGGCTTCGAGGTTCGCGGCTTTTCTTCGCAGGCGGGAAGGCCTGCGTTGCGCTCGTGAGGCCGGCGGCGGGACGTCGGCGATTCGCTGAAACGAGAGGCGATCGTAGGAGCGCGTCGCGGTGATCCCCCCCGCCAGATGGACTTCCGCATGACCGCAGCCCTCGATCAAGTTCCGGACGAGTCGGATATGGGCATGCGTGAGGCCCGACGGTGTCCCGGCGAGCCGGCGGACGACCTGCAGGATCAGGCGATTCTGGATCGCTTCGTGGAGGGTCAGGAACGCGGGGATGTCGAACCGGATTCCCCCCTGCCCTTCCCGGCCCCCGGCCCTGACGTAGGCCTCCGGAAGGACCGACTCCATGAAGTCATTTTCGCGTCCCGCGATCTCCGCCAACCGCGTGATACCGCGCACGACGGCGGGATTGTAGTCCGTTTCGAGCCGTGGAAGCAGGTCATGACGGATTCGGTTCCGGAGGTGTCGGAGGTCCCGGTTGGACGCATCGATCCTGAACGAAAGGGACCGGCTTTCGAGAAAGGCCCCGATATCCGCAGGATCCATGTCAAGCAGGGGGCGAATATACCTCCCGTCCCGGATGGGGAGGATGCCCTTCAGCCCCTCGATCCCGCTTCCCCGGAGGAGGTTCATCAGAACGGTTTCCGCCTGGTCGCGGCGGTGATGTCCCAGGGCGATTTTGCCGGCCTGGATTTCACGGGCCGTCTCATCGAGAAAGGCATAGCGATGTTCGCGGCACCAGTCTTCGAGGGAGCGGCCGCGGGAACGGACGGACGCGGTCGGCATGCGACCGGTCCGCAGCTCGAGCCCCGCCTCCAGGGCCAGTTCGGCGACGAATCGCTCGTCCGCGTCGGACGCCGCCGCCCGCAGGCCATGATTGAAGTGTCCGACCGTCAGGGAGAGATCATACCGCGAGCGGAGCTCGATCAGGCCCCGCAGCAGCGCGACGGAGTCCGGACCTCCGGAAACGGCGACGAGCACGCGGTCCCCGCGTTCCAGAAGATCGCGCCTGCGGACCGTTTTTTCAAGAACCCTGACGAACATCTGTCCCTCCAAGCGTGCCCCGGACGTTTGCCTGTTCTGCGGTTCATGGCGTACGATCATGCGAAGAGATCGACCAGTTCCGACAGGCGCTCGCAGGCGTGATCCGGTTCGAGCGCGAGCAGGTCCTCCCGGTCGCTCAGGCCGTTTAGAAGCGCGCAGCTGATGAAGCCGGCGTTTTTAGCCAGGAGGATGTCGTTGACGCCGTCTCCGACGACCAGCGTCCGTTTCGGATCCGGGGCGACGCCCTCAAAAAGGGGTGCGAGCACACCCGTGTCTGGTTTTCGGTGGGGGGTCGTATCTGCGCCGATGATCTCCGTGAAGTAACCCCTGATCCGAAGACGGTCGACAATTGCCCGGGCTACACCGACGCGCTTGTTGGTGACAATGACCTTGTTATGACGGGCAAAATGCGTCAGGACCGGATGCACGTCCGGGTAGAGGTCCGTCGTGTCGAGCATGTGCTCGGCGTAATGGGCGGTAAACAGCTCCAGGGCCCTGGGGACGAGTTCCTGTGCCGTGGGCCCCAGGGATCGCTCGATGAGCACCCCGACGCCGTCACCGATGAAGCGGAGGATCCGTTCCCTCTCGATCGGGGGTTGGGACAGCGCCTCAAGCGTGTAATTGACCGAGGCGGCCAGGTCGTCTCCGGAGCGGATCAGTGTGCCGTCCAGATCGAAGATCATGAGGGAGACCGCCCGTTTTTCTGCATTCATCCGCAAGGCCCCTTTTGCGCGCGATGCGCGCTCCGGAGGGCGGGGATTTTTCCGGACCCGGCGGCCCGTACATCCCCGCCGTCGAACCGACTATATCGGAGCCGGTGGGGAATATCAAGCCTGCGGCGCGTCGGTTGGCTCGAATGAAAAGCCTGGAGAGGCGGAGAACCGGGGCTTGAAGCGTTTCCGGGCCTCATTTCTGTTGACCGCCGCACGCAGTCGTGATACGGGAGGTGCACCGCTTGGATCCCTTTCGGACTGAGACGGAACGGTCTGTCATTTGGGTGCAGGTTGAATCTGTGGCCTTCCGCAAGCTGGGGAGGCCTTTTGTTTTCTATGCACGGAGTGAGCGTTCATGGAAAAGGATACGGTTGCCATCATCGGCCTGGGCAAGGTGGGCACGGCCGTGGGCCTGCTCCTTCAGGCGTCCGGATACCCGATCGTCGCCGTCTCCGATGTCGATGCGACGGCGCTGAAGCGTGCCTCGCGGTTTCCCGGCGCCAGGGCCGTCGAGGCCTGCTCGGCCGCCGCCGCCCTCGCCCGCTGCATCCTGATCACCACCCGGGACGATCGGATCGGGCCCGTCTGCGAAGAGATCTGCCGGAGCGGCGGCATCCGCCCCGGCGATATTTGCGTCCATATGAGCGGCGCGGGCGGCCTCGATCTCCTCGCCCCCGCCCGGCGCCTCGGGGCGCGGGTCGCCACCGTCCATCCGATCCAGTCATTTGCGGATATAGACGGGGCGGTGGCCAACCTCCCGGGAAGCACGTTCGGCGTCACCGCCGACTCCTCGCTTTTGGACTGGGCCTGCCAACTGGTCCGGGATCTGGGCGGGGTGCCGCTGGTCGTGGCGGAGACCGAGAAAACCCTCTACCACGCGGCGGCGTGCGTGGCGTCCAATTATCTGACGACCCTGCTGTCCGTGGTGGAGGACCTTTACCGTTCGCTGGGCGTGGATGCCCGGAGCGCCCGTCAGGCCTTCTGGCCCCTCGTCCTCGGCACCCTCCGGAATATCGAGGCGCACGGTCCGGCCGAGGCGTTGACAGGGCCGATTGCCCGGGGAGATGTGGGGACCCTCCGCCGTCATCTGGCCGCCCTCCGGGCCGCGAAGCCCGAATTCCTGGAGATGTACCGTCTGATGGGGCTGATGACGGTCGGGCTGAGCGAGCGGCAAAACCGTCTTTCCCCCGAAGTCATTACCGAGATGAAGGACCTTCTGAAAGGAGGATGCGAAGATGAGCACGTACGGTAAACTCAACAAGGTCACGTCCGCCACGGTACGGGACATGAAGCGGCGCGGGGAGAAGATCTCCATGCTGACGGCGTACGATTATCCGACGGCGCTGTGTATCGACGAGGCCGGCATCGACATGATCCTCGTGGGGGATTCGCTCGGGATGGTCGTGCTGGGCTACGACAGCACGCTTCCGGTCACGATGGAGGTCATGCTGCATCACACGCGGGCGGTTTCCCGCGCGGTTGAGCGGGCCATGGTCATCGCGGATCTGCCCTTCATGTCGTATCAGTGTTCTCCGGACGACGCGGTGCGGAATGCGGGCCGAATGCTCCAGGAGGCGGGCGCGCAGGGCGTTAAGCTGGAGGGAGGCCGGGAGTTCGCCGAGACGACCCGGCGGATGGTGGCGGCGGGGATTCCCGTCACGGCCCATCTGGGGCTGACCCCCCAGTCCGTTCATCAACTGGGCGGTTACCGTGTGCAGGGCAAGGATGACGTCGGCGCACGCCGCATTCTCGAGGATGCCCGCATTCTCGAAGAGGCCGGCGCCTTTTCCCTGGTGCTCGAGTGTGTCCCGGCCACGCTGGCGGCAGAAATCACCGCCTCCCTCGCCATTCCGACCATCGGGATCGGCGCGGGACCTCGGTGCGACGGCCAGGTCCTCGTCCTTCACGACGTGATGGGCATGTTTGAACGCTTCACGCCAAAATTCGTAAAAAAATACGCCAAGGTCAATGCCTTGATGAAGGAGGCCGCGCAGGCCTACATCACCGATGTCCGGGAGGGGGCCTTTCCGGGCCCGGAACATTCCTTCTGAGTCGGGCTCCGTCGTCAGGGCTGGTAAAGAACGACGTTGGCCTTTCCCCTGAGTTCACGGACGAGATGGTTAAACGTCGCCTGCTGTTTCTGACGCTGGAGATACGAGGAGATCATCTCCTTCGCCTGGGCGTCGAGCGGCATGGTTTTCGGCGGATTCTTTTCCAGGACCTGAATGACGTGGTACCCGAATTCCGTTTCCACGACCGGTCCGATGGCGTTGATCTTCTGCGAGAACGCCGCGTCTTCGAAGGGTTTGACCATCTGTCCGCGGGTAAACGTGCCCAGGTCGCCGCCGGCTTCCTTGCTCGGGCAGTCGGAGTTCGTCTTCGCGAGCTCGGCGAAATTCCCTCCGGCCGCGAGCTGCTTCTGCACGCCGTCGGCCTTGTTTTTCTTGTCGCGGATCGCCTGGGCGTCATCCGCCGGGGTCTTGGCGATCAGAATGTGGCGCACCCGGACGGATTCCGGAGATTTGAATTTGTCCGTGTTCTTTCGATAGAAGCCCTGGATCTCCTTTTCGGTCGGCTTCTCTTTCGCCTTCGGCTGAGACAGAACCAGCTTGTTGATCTTCAGGCCGAAGACGATCTCCTCGCGTAATTTCTCCCGGGTGATCTTGTTCTTCTTCATCAGGGTCTCAAGCGTTGTCCCCGGCGGGAAACTGGCCTTCAACTGCTCCATGGCCTCGTTCACCTCGCGGTCGGCGAGCTGGATATTCCTGCGCTTGACCTCATTCGTGAGCAGGGTTCGGACGACAAAGTCCTCGATGACGCGCTGGCGGAGACCTTTGCGGGCCTCTTCCATCTTCGCAGCGGGGATCTTTCCTTTCATGGCGGCCATTTTGTCCTTGAGTTCCCGGTCGAGCTGCTTCTCGGTGAGGATCGCCCCGTCCACCTCCACGACCGCGCCCGCCGGCCC
>Ga0116149_1000171_pt1 | contig 86726 bp, 78 predicted proteins | sample AD_UKC057_MetaG_FD_89787 | JGI IMG/M metagenome (GOLD analysis project Ga0116149, IMG submission 89787) | Active sludge microbial communities of municipal wastewater-treating anaerobic digesters from USA - AD_UKC057_MetaG | ecosystem: Engineered > Bioreactor > Anaerobic > Digestate | place: USA...
TCTTTTATGGCCATCCGGGTAACAAAATCGGATTTATCGATCAGAACATGAGCAAAAATCATCTTCAAATGTTCCCTGCTCATGCTTTTTAGAAAAAAATGACTTTTTCAGGGACGACTAATTATCCAAAGCCAAGCTACAATCATCATCAAAAATAATTAAAATAATTTTATTGACTTATTTATATAACACTGTTATGTTAACGCAGTTATGTTTAATAATGAGGGTTTGAACATGCCGAAAGCACCCATGACCAAAGAGGAAATAGAAAGCACTCGTGAACGTATTCTGGAGACGGCTTTAAAAGTCATTATTGAAGAAGGGTTTAACAATCTCAGTTTGCGGAAAATTGCATCTCGCTTAGGCGTTACGGCCACAACGATTTATCATTATTACACCAACAAAGATGAAATTAATCTGATGATCCGAATCAGAGGATTCGAAAAGCTTCATAGCCTTTTGATAAAACGCTCAGAGCATCGGGACGGGATTGAAGAAAAATTCAAGGCGATGATTCTGGCGTACATTGAATTTGGCCTGAACAATCCCAGTTATTACGATATTATGTTTAATTTGCACACGCCTAAATATCTAGACTATGTGGGAACGGAGATAGAAACTCTGGCGAACACGGAAAAACAAAATGCCTTAAAATGCCTTACTCTTTTTATGAATCCGCTAAACGAATATCTTCAGGCTAAGGACGTGAACAACGAACCTTTTATTTTACGTCAGGTCATTAAAATGTGGTCCGACCTTCATGGTCTTATTACGTTGAACAATAGTCGCTTATTTCACGAGGTTATCGATAATGTGGAAGACTTGATCAAAGATCGGTCTTCAGACATGATAGATAACATGATGAAGCTCAAAGAAAGTCTGGATCAAGAAAAATAACCGTTCAAATGGGACTACGTAAGAGTATTTGGAGGATTATCATGCAAACTCTTCAGCAAAATTCAAGAAAAAGCCTTGCCAACATCCTTGCCCGTATGTTTTTCAAATTTGTTGCTTTAAATTTCAATTATCGTCCTTCGCTGAATAAATATCTGAAAAGCGATGACGGCTGGCTCAATTTCACTTTCGGAATCAAAACGGAAAACGGCAGTGTCGAGCAGGCCATGCGCTTTGAAAACGGCAAGGTAACCGTGCTGAAAAATATTCCGGAAACCCTTGATTCGCAGTTGATTTTCTTGGATGAAAACGCACTTAAAGAAGCTGCCACACAACCACCTAACAAATTGATGTTGGCGCTCATGGAAAACAGAATGATCACTCTGGGAAATCTCGGCTATCTGCAGTTGATTAATCTGTATCTTTCTCTCCTTTTGAAACATTTCCAGATTGCAAAACTGAAAAATGAGGCAATAATGGAAAACCGTCAATATGATGCAGAAAAAGCATCAAAACATTGCATTGAAATCAGAAAACCCTGCCAACTTCAGGCCGTTAATGTCGATCCGAATGTCCGGTTTTTGAATGACCCCTATCTGGCGGAATATTCTCTTGACGATTTTTCCAGAATCAAGGATTTTCTCGACATTCATCTGAAAACAAAACCGGCCATTTGCTACGAAAGGGCAGAGCTTATTACGCAATGGTTTAAAGAAAATGGATTTGAAAAAGATAAAAACGGCAAGCCCTGGGTAGCCGAACTGCGCCAGGCCCAAGCTTTTCAATATCTGATGGAGAACAAGAAACCAATCATCAGAAAAAATGATCTGATTGCCGGTACAAGTACAACGAAAGACATTGGCGTAATTATCTATCCTGAGGCGCATGGCACCATGATCTGGGGAGAGCTGCTTACGGTTTCCCACAGACCGTTAAACCCTTATGATGTTGATTCGAAGACGATTGCTGTTCTTCACAACAAAGTCTTTCCGTTCTGGCTAAAGCGCAATTTCCGTGAATGGGTTCGGTACAATAGAGATTATCCTCTTTGTCAGAAACTTGACGAACGTTTTGCCGCCTGTTTCTTATGGAAAACAGTCGCCCTTTCGCACACAATTTTAAATTATCCCGAAATATTAAGGTTCGGTACCAAAGGCATTATCGCGAACATTGACAGGGAGCTGAGTTCAATAGCGGAAAATGAAAAACAAAAACACGATACATTGCAGTCCATGAAGATAAGCCTAGAAGGCATCAACGCCTATGCGAAAAATCTTTCACTGGAAGCCAGAAGGCTCGCTTCTCAGGAAAAAGAACTTCTCCGCAAAGACGAATTGCTCCATCTGGCTGAAATCTGCAAACGGGTTCCTGCCCACCCCTGCACAACCCTTGATGAAGCCGTCAATGCCATGTGGATGATCTGGGTGGGGGTGCATATGGAAAACACCAATGCCGGTTTTTCGTTGGGTAGACTCGATCAATGGCTGCAACCCTTTTTTATAGCCGATATGGAGAAGATTCAAGACGATCAAGAAAGAAAGAAATACATCAAACACGCCATCGAACTGATCGGTTGCTTCTATATGCGCTGCACAGACCATCTGCCCCTGATTCCGGACATCGGCAATTATTTGTTCGGTGGCAGTTCCTCCGATCAGGCCATCACATTGGGCGGTGTGACGTCTGAAGGTGACGATGCCGTCAACGATATGACTTATATCTTTCTGAAAGTGACAGAAATGCTTTCCATTCGCGATCCCAATGTCAATGCCCGTTTCAATAACCGTAAAAACAGCGCCACTTATTTGAAGAGACTTTGCGAAGTGAATATCAATACCACGGCGACGCCGTCCATTCACAATGATGAGGCGGTAATGGCATCGCTTGCCGAATTTCATTATCCCCCGGAACATTTACGTGACTGGTCGGCGACCGGTTGCGTGGAACCGACGCTTTCCGGTCGTCATATGGGCCATACCAACTGTATGATGTTTAATATGGTGGCTGCTTTGGAAATGGCCCTGAATAACGGTAGGCATCCGTTGATGCGCTGGGATCTGGGGCCGAAAACGGGCGACATCCCGGCTGGTGCGTTTCCCGATTTTGAATCCTTCTTTAACGCTTTTGCCACGCAACTTCGTTTTCTGGCCGATCAAACCTGTGAATACAATAATCTTCTCGGGGAAGCTCATCAAACCATCCGACCCACTCCATTGATCTCTGCTCTGATTGAAGGTTCGTTAAAAGCAGGAAAAGATGTGACGAAGGGTGGTGCTCGTTACAATTCATCTGGAACCGCCTGTATCGGGCTTGCCGATATTACCGATTCCATGATGGTCATCAAAAAACTGATTTTTGAAGAAAAAAAGATTACGTTTCCCCGGTTACTGGATGCCGTGAATACAAATTTTAAAAACGATTCCAAGCTCCTGGCTCAGATTAAAAACAAGATGGTCCTTTTCGGATCGGGCGATGAAGAGGCTTTGGCAATGGCCAATCGTGTGACAAAACTAGCCCATGATATTTTTATCGAGCACGAAAATTACCGTGGCGGCAAATATACGGCTGGTTTCTGGTCGATGTCCAACCATGTTGCTTTCGGCACGCTGACCGGTGCTCTTCCTTCGGGGAGACTGGCCGGCAAAGCCTTTACGCCGGGCCTCACACCCGAGCCTCACGCGTCCAGGAGCATTCTGGACAATATTCGTGATGTTGCTAAACTGAAAGCGGAAAATATGAACAACAACATCGCTTTCAATGTAAAAGTCGTGCCCGGTGTGCAGGAGACGCATCAGAAAAATGTAGATATTATCTACTCCTACGTGAAAACGTACAGCGATCTTGGGGGAATGCAGATGCAGTTGAATGTGGTGTCCTCAAAAACACTTCGTGATGCCATGGAGCATCCGGAAAACTATCAGAATCTGCTTGTTCGTATTTCCGGCTATAATGCCTATTTTGTGACGCTGAACAGAGAAATGCAGATGGAATTAATAGAACGCGCGGAATTCAATATTTAGGCTGTGATGGTAAGAGACTAATTTATTATGACCCAAGACGAAATAAAGTTGCCTTTAATCCTGGACATTAAAGGCAATAGCCTGGACGATGGACCGGGGATCCGTTCTGTGGTGTTTTACAAAGGTTGTCCTCTTTCCTGTGTGTGGTGTCACAACCCGGAAAGTAAAAAAGCTGCCGTGGAAATATCCTTCGAGGAAAAAACCTGTATAAACTGCGGAGCCTGTCGCGAGGTTTGCCCGAAAAACGCTCTTGCCTGTGATAATCCTTTTTACGTCGATCGAAGGATATGCGACCTGTGCTTTTTGTGCGTTGATGCCTGTCCTTCGGGAGCGCTGGACAAAATTGGAACATTAATGTCCATCAATGATATCGTGAAAAAAATTCTGCCGGACAAACCCTTTTTCGATACGTCGGGAGGAGGGGTGACCCTTTCCGGAGGCGAGCCCACGCTGTTCATGGATTTTACCTCCGGGCTTTTGATGTCACTGAAACAAAACAGCATTCATACTCTTTTGGAAACCTGCGGTTTCTTCGACATCCAAAAATTTATAGACAAGCTTTATCCTTATCTCGATGCGATATATTTCGACATAAAAATAATCGATGATGAGGCTCATAAGAAATACTGCGGCGTGTCTAACGAAAAGATTTTGAATAATTTCAGACAACTTTTCCGGAAGACAGCAGATGATGGAAAAATGCTTCTGCCCCGGATACCATTGATTCCAAATATCACGGACACAGAAAGCAATATTCAGGAAATAGCATTATTTTTGAAAAGCATGAACATCAACGAAGCCGCCCTTCTCGCTTATAATCCTTTATGGCATGAAAAAAGCGATAAAGTCGGAGTGAATGATCCATACAAAAACTGTAAAATGATGACATCTTTTTCAGATAGAGATGTTTTGGAAAGATGCAATAGGATTTTTGATGCGTCAGGAATCAATACTATTTTGTAGCGATCTCCACAGACAATTCTTCAGGCGCATTCGGGAGAAATAACCTACTTTAAAATGTGGAGGTGAAAAATATGATTTCCCAAATGGCCCAGCCGGTTTTGGTGACCGGAGCAACGGGATTCATCGGCAGCAGAGTCGTTCATAAACTGATACAGAATGAAATCGCGGTCAAAATTCTGGCACTTCCAGGCGAGGCTGTTCCGGCGGAATGGACTGATTATGTTGAGATTTTCCGAGGCAGCATTTCTGATCTTCCTACCGTGGAAAAGGCTGCCGCCGGCGCAAAAACCATAATTCATCTCGTGGCTGTTGTTACCGATTGGGGAGATGCGAAAAAATACTGGGAATTTACCGTTGAAGGCAGCCGGAAGATTTTCAATCAGGCGGTGAAGAATAAAGCCCGTCTTGTCCTGGCCTCCAGCATTGTTGTTTATGGGGATAAGATATACAGCCAGTCCTGCACTGAAGAGACATCTTTCGGCAAAACCTTCGGTCTCTATAGCCGAACCAAGCAGGCTCAAGAAAAACTCGCCTGGGACTATTACCAAAACAAGGGGATGAATCTTACAGTGGTTCGTCCGGCCAACGTTTACGGTCCGCGATCCGGTCCATGGCTCCATGATGTGGTGAATGTTCTTCGCAGCGGTTCACCCGGTCTTATTTCTGGCGGAAATTTTAATGCAGGGCTTGCATATGTTGATAACGTAGCCGATATCCTCATTCTTGCCGGATCGACTGAAATTGCCGTAGGTAGAGCCTATAATGCTTCCGATGGAACAGATATTACATGGAAACGGTATTTTACAGATGTGGCGGAAATGATCGGATCAAAAAAACCAAAGTCAATCCCTCGGCCATTTGCCGTTTTCGGCGCATATTTCTTGGAGGGAATCTGGAAAAATCTTGGTATTCAAAAACGTCCGCTTATCACTCGCGAAGCTTTAAACCTTATCGGTTCTGACAACCGGATACCGATCGACAGGGTCAACAAGGAGTTGGGCTATACACCGAAAATTTCTTATGCGGAAGGTTTAAAGCTGACCAAAACTTATATAGATCAAGAATTCAAGAGGTGAATCCCATGACGGCTTTTTTGAATAAGCTTGCCTTCATTACCGGTGGTTCAAGCGGAATTGGTCTGGCAACGGCAAATTCGCTGGCCGCAGAAGGATGTCAGATTGTCCTGTTTGCCAGGGGGACGGAAATGCTTGAAAAAGCATGTAAAACAGTTGAAACCAAAATGAACCATTCTTCCCAATGGGTGAATTGCATATCCATGGATGTCGCAGACAATGGCGATGTCCAAATGAAGATGAAAACTGCCGTCGAAACATTCGGCATTCCTGATATCCTCATCAACAGTGCCGGTGTTGGTTCAGGAGATTATTTTGAAAATATTTCCTACGAACAATTTGACCGATTACTCAAAATAAATGTTTACGGAACCCGAAACACCATCAGTGCCATCCTGCCTTATATGAAACAAAAAGGCAGCGGCCATATCGTTAACATTGCGTCTGTTGCCGGAATGATCGGTATGTATGGCTACTCTCTATATTGCACCAGTAAATATGCCATTGTGGGATTTACGGAATGTTTGCGCAGTGAACTGAAGCGGTTCAAGATTCAAGTGACTTTGATTTGCCCCCCGGAAATTCAAACTCCGTTTATTGAGGAAGAAGCGAAAACCCTGCCGCCGGAGGCAAGGTTTGTAAAGAATCTGGCCGGTTTGTTGACACCGGAGCAGGCGGCCAGGGCCATTGTCCGTGGTATCAAAGGAAAGAAATTCCTTGTTGTTCCGGGCTTTATGGCTAAAACTCTTCTGTTCTGGCACCGTATCAGCAACGGTTTGCTTACACGAAAGCCGTCAGATCTTATGATCAGGTATGGACGAATAAGAAACTGAGTGCGCAAGTAGATCATTCCGTCGGAAGAGACGATGGTTGATCCTTCCCGAATTGCATCATATTGCTGGCATGATTGAAAAAAATCAAAGCAAATGTCGCACAAGATCCGATGGAAGTGGATAACGCCCAATGTTGGGACTGTGCATGACCGATGGACAAAACCGCCGCCATAAATAATGAAGCGATAAATGGTACGCGTTTAATCCAGTAGACGGATACCCAGGTAATCGCAGACAATAAGGCCGCCCAAGGCACAACCAGCGCTGTGAATCCAAGATAATTGGCTACGCCTTTTCCGCCCCGAAATCCATGAAAACAGGGAAAACGGTTTCCAAGAATCAGAAAGAAAGAGGCCCAGATCAGCCATTGGACATGAATAACATACATAGCCAGCATTGCCACGGCAAATGCCCGGCTCAGATCCAGCAGGAAAATGGCAATAGCCCAGGTCATGCCGGCTTGACGGTAAACATTTGTTGTGCCGGCGTTGCCGCTGAAACGCAGACGTGGATCCGTCCTGCCGCTGATTTTGAAAAACAGTATTGCAAAATTGACAGATCCGGCCAGATAGGAAAAAAAACAGACTAAAGCGATTTTTTCCATGTCTATTCCTTGATCCATGCAGGCGGTTTTATGCGCCCCCCAAAAATATCCTGCATCTGTAAACCGCAGATTTGCTCGCAAAGCTCCTCCTGTTGATCAAAAATCCAAGCATTAAAAATCAGAGGTTTGCAAAGGAGATTCACGGGGACGATTCTGGCCAAGTAAGTCGCCTGTTGATGAGTGAGTTTATAAAGAATGCGCTCGTTAAAACCGACCGGAAATAAAACGGTATCGACAAATCTCTGTCCCCAAACGCAGGTTGCATGCATTGTTGCGTCCAGTACAAAAGGCGATCCCAAAAGGATATTGTTTGCTGTTGTGCCGCCTGAAATATGTGCAAGCGCTCCCTGAGGAGAAACCGACAAATCTCCGATAATATTCTGATAAGATGTCCCAAAGGGGATCAAGTCGCGGTAAATGGAGGCGGCGGAAACCTGAATACAATTTCCGTCAAGTTTGGAAGCATCTTGAAAAGACATGCCGGGTTTGGGCAATAACATATTTTGGGAGAAGGTTACTCTTGTATGTTCAAGGTTTCTGCGGATGCCGGTGTTTTGTATGTTGATAGAGGTCAGAAGGGCAGCGTTAATTCCGCTGGGATCCTCATCCATTTCTACCTGGGTATCCAGAGTCTTCCCTTTAGGCGGAATTACCAACAATCTGGAAAAGGACGCATGAAGCTGATGGTTGAGAAAGGCATGAGGATATTGACTTTTAATGGATAATGCCAGGAAGGCTAGAGCCTCTACGGCGGGGAGCACGGCTTTTCCTTCCAAATGATGGTCTTGCAGGTATGGTCTTATTGAAAGAGCAAAGGGAAAACGCTTTTTTATATTTTGTCGGGAAAGGTTTTCCATAGCTCAACCGTTTTCGGGTCTACGGCTACCGGTTTGCCCAAAGCGTTAGCCGCGCAATGTTTTGTATATCCTGAGCAAATCATGTGCCCTTTTTCTGCATGCGTTATCACATAATCAAACTGTAGGCGAACTCGCTCCAGATTTACGGGTCTGGTGTATATCTCCATCAAGTCATCATAGTACAGGGGCTGATAAAAAGTGATGCCCAGATCGATAATCGGATAGACATATCCACATTCTTCAATAGTTTTATAGGAGTATGCTACATCACGCATCAAGGATGTGCGACCAAATTCAAAGTAACGCAGATAGTTGGAGTGATAGACGACTTGTGAACGGTCTGTATCGGCGTAAAGCGTTCGTTGTCTTGAGTGGTGCCAAATGAGTCCCGTGGTGCGGTCAGAAACGAACTTTCTGTTATTATTGTATATTTCTGGAATAAAGGGTTTTGGTTTCATATCAAACTCCTCGGAAGATGACGCAGCAGTTTGTTCCGCCAAAGCCGAACGCGTTGGAGAGTGCAATATTGAATTTCGATTTACGGGCTACGTTCGGCACTACATCAATATCAGAAAATTCCGGATCTGGAAAATGATTGACTGTCGGCAGGATAATGCCTTGGTGCATACTCTCAATGGTCAGGGCTGCTTCAATGGCGGCGGTAGCCCCCAATGTATGGCCCAACTGCGATTTGTTGGACGATACGGGAATCTTTTCGATCTGTTTGCCGAATACTTCTCGCAAACACTTGATTTCTGTCCGGTCGCCTTTGGGGGTGGAGGTGCCGTGGGCATTGATGTATTGTATGTCCTCCGGCTGAAGGTCGGCATCTTCCAGCGTTTCGCGAATTGCACGGACAATGGTGTGCGGATTGGGGCTGGTGTAATGGTGGGCATCGGATGTCCATCCAATGCCCACCACTTCGGCTTTTGGCGTCAGTCCGTGTGCTTTGATCATTTCCTCCGCTGCCAGAACGATTACTCCCGCTCCTTCCGACAGGACAAAACCCTTGCGGTCTATACTGAAAGGCCTTGAGGCTTGAGAAAAATCTTTTGCGGCTCGGTCATCCGGATGTACCTTGATCGTTGCATTCATATTGGCAAAGCCGTGAATCAGTTCCGGGAGAATCGGCGTATCAGCTCCACCAGCCAGCACAAAATCGCAATCTCCATCGCGGATCATACGTGCTCCAATGCCGATGGCATGATTTCCGGATGCGCAGGCACCCTGCGGTGAAAAAATGGGTCCGGTAAATTTCAAAAGCATGCCGGCCTTACCTGCCGGCAGGTTGGCGCAGAGGTTTGGCAGAAGGTATGGGCTTACACGCAGAGGTCCACGGTGTTCAAGATCGTGCATGGCGACTCGGTAAGCATCGGACCCGTTTAGCGCCGAACCGATCAGGCAAGCCATTCTTGGAGAAATGGCTTCATCCATGGTAATGCCGGCATGGGCCAGTGCCTCCTTGCATACTGCCATGGTTAAAATGACAAACGCTGCGTTCCAGTTATAAACTTCTTTGGCGTCGGTAAAATCGAGTTCCAGCGGAAACCAATCCGGTATTTCCCCGACAATATCGCATAAGGATTGTACTTTACAGCGGGTGACTTTGCGAAATCCTGCTTCTCCCCTGACGGCGCGCTGCCAGGTTTTTTCAAAGGTGGAACCCAGTGGGGTTGCCGCACTATAGCCGACAACAAATACCTTGCGATTTTTGGGCGCTTTCATTCGTCCTGCAATCCTTCATGCAATGCGGCGAAGGAGAATGCATGAATTGCATCCTCCGAAACCGAAAGCGTTCTTCAAAAGAAATTCCTGAGGCTGTTTTCTGGCTCCTTCCGCTACACAATCCAGCATAATGTCCGAATCCTGTTCGTAATTGATGGTCGGGAGCAGTACATCATGAAGCATGCCTTCCATTGCCAAAATGGTCTCAATGGCGGAAGATGCGCCCATTGCATGTCCCATCTGGGATTTATTGGCGGAAACAGGCGGAACGTTACGTCCGAAGATACCAAACAACGCGTCTGCCTCCACTTTGTCTCCGATTCTGGTAGAGGTTGCATGCGCATTGATTGCGTCAACATCCTGCGGCTGTTGACCGGCGCTGGCTATCGCAAGTTCCATGCATTTACGTACGGTGGAGAGATTAGGCGCGACAAAATGGCTGGCGTCCGATGTCATGGCCGATCCGGCCAACTCGAATTTTGCTTCCAGTCCATGCGCTTTTGCGAAAGCTTTAGATGCCAGAATAATGCAACCGGCTCCTTCCGAGACCACAAAACCTCTGCGTGTGACCGAAAAAGGACGGCTGGTTTTTTCCGGAGGCTCTGCCGGTTGACCTTCTTTCGGGCGGTATGCTCCGTTCATGGATGCAAAACCGGCAAGAATTGGTTCAACCAGCGGGAAATCGACTGCGCCCGCGATCACCATGTCTGCCAGATTCTGCCGGATCATCATGTCGCCGATAATCATGGAGGTGACACCCGTGGCGCAGGCTGTAATGGTTGCGCTGATGGGGCCGGTGGCTTTGGTCATGATGGACACCTTGCCGCCTACCATGTTGATGCAGGAGTTTGGATTGGCAAAGGGATGCGGCATTTTCTTTTCGGCAATCATCTGGCGGTCCGCTTTCAGTACCGCATCAATCCCTCCGACGGCGGAGCTGAAGGTAATCCCCACTCGCGGCGCGATGTCGGGGGTAATTTGGACGTTGCTTGTCTTAAGAGCCCGGTGAACCACGAGGAGGGCGTATTTAAATACCGGTGATGTCCAGTGTGCCATTTCCCTCGGAGACAAAAACGGATACGGTGTAATGTCTACATCGTCCACCTGGCCGGCGACACGCACCGGAAAATTTTCAGGGAGTGCAAAACGGGTCAGAGGGCCGATGCCGCTTTCTCCAGCTACTGCTCTTTGCCACTGGTTTGCCAGGTCCGTTCCCAAGGACGATACTGTGTCATAACCAAGGATCAATGTTTTTGCAGACTCCATAGATGATTCCTTGAATAATTCTGAAAGGCATACGTCTTTCATTTTTATAACTTCATCATGCAGAACCTTTTCGAAAATATCAATTACAATTTTACGAAAGCCTCTTTCTTGCTTTTTTCTTGCTTATTGACAGATCCAAATCCTTTTTCTATGCTGGTTACGCAATGAAAAAGGAACCGTGAAACATTATGAAGACCAGACGTTATGGAAGCGGAAAATCTTTCAAGCGCATTTTCCTTGTTGCTCCCAAGCATCCGGATAATTTCTGGGTCATGCAGGGAACCGTTGAACTTTTAGGGGCAAAAACTCTTATGCCCAACGCAGCGCTGGCCACTCTCATGGCTTTAACACCACCGGATCTTGATATCGAGTATGTGTTGTGCGATGAAAATGTTTCGTCCCTGGATTGGAAAATGCCGTGTGATTTGGTGGCTGTAACAGGTTCCACCCTTCATGCCCGAAGAATCCGGGACATCTGTCTTGGCTTCCGGAAACGAGGCCGGTTTGTTGCTCTGGGGGGAGCTTATGCCAGCATTAATTGCGATCAGTGCGCAGGTCTCGCGGATTACCATTTCATTGGTGAGGCGGAATATACTTGGCCGGTTTTTTTAAGAGCATGGTTGCAGGGAACGGCCAAAGCCGTCTATTGTCAGGAAACCTATGTCGATTTGAAAGACAGCCCGGCACCGGACTGGTCTTTGATCCATGTCGGTGATTATGTCAACATTCCGGTTCAAACCAGCCGGGGCTGTCCCCACAATTGCGAGTTTTGTGATGTAATTCAGTATGTTGGGAGAAAACCGCGCACGAAATCTGTTGAACAGGTCATAAAAGAAGTGAGCCGCGCCCGTATTGCGGGCGCACGGACGGTTTTTTTTTCCGACGATAATTTTCTTGCGTACAAGCCTTTCACGGAAAAGCTTCTGACGGCCCTTATCCAATGGAACATTACTCAGCCCGTTCCTCTGTCTTTTTCCACGCAGATTACCGTGGAAGTAGCTGATGACGAAAAACTTCTCAAAGCATGCGCAGATGCACGGTTTTCCGTTCTTTTTCTCGGAGTTGAAACCATTCGGAGGGAAAGCCTGATCGAAGCGAAGAAAATGCACAATCTTCAAAAGGATCTTGCCGGTCGTATTCAAAAAATATCAAAATACGGTATTATGCCCTTTTTGGGCATGATGGTTGGATTTGACCATGACGATAAAACGGTTTTTGAGGAAATAAATCAATTTATATCGCAAACGCATAGCCCGATTGCGGGCATCAGCCTTTTAAACGCTCCCCGCCATACCCCTCTCTATCAGCGTCTGCAGCAGGACAGGCGCTTGATTGGCGATGATTTTACGGGCGAATGGCAGCTTAGCACCAACATTATTCCGAAACAAATGAGCCGGGACGATCTGTTCGATGGCTATTGCCAGCTTTTCAAAAAAATTTATGATCCAGACGCTTTTTACGAAAGATTTGCCGGCTGGCTTTGTCGGGTGGACTATTTTTGCGATCTGTACACAAAAAAGAACTTCGATCCAAATCAGTTGTTGAATGGAATGCGCTTGCTGTTCTATTTTCTGGTTTTGGCGAAACCGGCGGAGCGGGGACTGTTTATCAAAAGCATGAGAAAAACCTGGGAAATCAATCCAAGGCTTCTGCGTCGGACATTCACCTTTCTGGCCCAGTATCATCACTTTTCCGAATTTGTGAAAAACAAGCTTCCCAGTCATATATAATATCTTGTTTTTTAAGTAGAATATATTGTGAAACAAGAGATCCTGGATATAGACTTGGACAAGAAAGCGCTTAAACAATAAATGTGTCGATCGTTTGGGGATAAATTTTTTTACTGGTGCTTCCTGCAGGTATTGACTTTTTTCTTTTGAATCTCTAGATTGGAAAAAAATCAGAGGGTAAAGTCATATGCCAATATATGAATATCAATGCAATCAATGTAAAAGTGAATTTGAGGTCGTAACCTTAAGTCTCAGTGAAAAACCGAAGACCGCTTGTCCAAAATGCAAGTCAAAGAAAACCCGTAAACTGATTTCCAAGGTTGGTAAAGGAAAATCCGGATCCGCGCCTTCCGGCGGTTCATCACCCACTGGTGGTTCTAGCTGTTCCTCCTGCTCTTCATCGAGCTGTTCTTCCTGTGGGCATTAAATCCATTTCCACTTGTTTCCGAAATAGGATTTTTAACGAAAAAAAGGGCTAGCAAAATGTTGCCAACCCTCTGATTTCTTTATGGTGCCGAAGACTGGACTCGAACCAGCACAGGCGTACACCCACTAGACCCTGAACCTAGCGCGTCTACCAATTCCGCCACTTCGGCACGCGGATTGTCCCTATACCGATCCATAAGTCTTGTCAAGATAAAATCAGCTTGAATTAAATATACAAAATGCTATGGTGCGGCGCAGATGAACTGAATTGGTGAAAAAAATGGTTGTCATGGAAGGCATTCAATTATTACAGAAAGATTTTCAGGGGGCGTATGTCACCATCGGTAATTTTGACGGGGTGCACTTGAGCCACCAGCATATTTGCCGCAAATTATCTGTAGAGGCAAAAAAAGCCGGGAAAAAGTCGCTGGTCATTACCTTCGATCCGCATCCCAAGATGATTCTTCATCCGAATATCAAGCCTTTTTACCTGATTACGACGAAGACGGAAAAGATCCATCTGCTTGAGAAATGCGGCGTTGACGGGACCGTGATCATTCCTTTCGATTCGCATTATGCAAAAACCACGGCAGAACAATTCGTTCAGGATTTTTTGTGGAAAAAACTGTTCATCTCGAAAATTATTATCGGCCATGATTATGTCTTTGGACAAGCCAGGCAGGGTAACGACGCGTATCTGAAACTTCACGGCAGAAAGTTGGGCTTTTCCGTAGAAGTGATTCCGGCGTTTACCATTGACGACGAAATTGTCAGCAGTACGCTGATTCGCAACTATATTCTGGATGGCAATCTCCGTTCGGCAACACGTTTTATGGGACGTCATTACAATGTTGCCGGCAGGGTGGTCAAGGGAGCGGGACGGGGTACCGGTTTGGGTTTTCCCACAGCGAACATCGAACCGGAAAAGGAACTGCTGCCACCGCCGGGTATTTACGCGGCATTTGTCATGGTGGAGGATAATAAATATATGGCAGCGCTGAATATCGGAGTGAAACCGACTTTTGAAGATTATACCTATACGTTTGAGGCCTTTTTGCTGGATTACGCGGGCAACCTGCGCGGTCAAACAATAAATGTTCTGTTTGTGGAGAAGTTGCGGGATATTGTCAAATTTGACAGTCCCGAAAGCTTGAAGCGTCAGATCGCTGCGGATGTGGAAAGAACAAGAGAACTATTGAAGGTCAATTAAATGATATTAAAGGAGAAGAAATATGTTGAAAATTGCCATTGTGGGCGCAACCGGCATTGTCGGTCAGCAAGCGATCGTTAGTCTTTTGGGGCATCCCTGGTTTACCATTACCAAACTTGTCGCTTCGGAGCGTTCGGCTGAAAAGAAATATATTGACGCATTGCGTGACGCCAACGGTTCCATCCGCTGGTGGTGCCCGGAAGAACTTCCCCCGGAGATTGCAAATATGATTGTGGAGGAAGCGGGAAGCTTTGACCCGGCTTCGGTGGATATAATTTTTTCGACCATGGATGCCGGTCCCGCCAAAGATCTGGAACCCAAATATGCAAGGACGACGCCGGTGATCAGCACCGCATCGGCGTTTCGTTATGAAGAGGATACTCCGATTCTGGTGGGCGGCGTCAACATGGAACATGCGGCGCTTCTGGATGTTCAGCGGAAAAATCGTGGATGGAAGGGGTTTATTTCTCCCAAATCCAATTGTACCATTGCGGGGCTGGTGGTGTCTTTGAAACCGATTCTGGACAATTATGGCGTGAAACAGGTCATGATGACCTCCCTGCAGGCCATGTCCGGTGCGGGGCGCACTCCCGGTCTTTCCGCCATGGACATGATGGAAAATGTCGTTCCATATATTTCCGGAGAAGAGCCGAAAGTCGAAACCGAACCTCAGAAAATTCTGGGAAAGCTTGCCGGTGATAAAATCGTTAACGCACCGTTCGGCATTACCGCTGCTTGTAATCGCGTGCCTGTTCTCGATGGCCATCTGGTTTGCGCGTTTGTGCAGACGGAGAAGCCTTGCTCGCCGGAAGACGTGAAAAACGTGATGATGGAATATGGAAAGGATTTTGCTGAGTTACACCTTCCCAGTTCCCCTGCGCATCTGATTGATGTGACCGATGATCCGTTCCGTCCTCAACCGCGCGTTGATCGCGACAAAGGTGGAGGCATGACGGTTACGGTGGGGCGTATCCGTAAGGATCCGATCATCCCCAATGGGATCAAATATGTTTGTCTGGCTCACAACACCAAGCTGGGCGCAGCTAAAGGTGCTTTGCAAACCGCGGAATATCTGGTTAAGAATTATCTGAAGCTGGTTTAAGATCGGCCTTCGGGCTGTTGATGGTTTTTTACAGCAAATTCATGGGCGGTGGCGCAAAATATATGAGCGCCACCGCCTTTTTGATGACAGGAACAGGAATTTAAGCAGCCAGTTTTATGGCGTCTTTTTTATTGGAGCGGCGCCAGATGCCCATTTTTTCTGCATCCCGAATCAGATCTTCACGAAAATCCGGATGGGCGATGTTGATTAATGCCTCCGCGCGTTCCCAGGTGCTTTTGCCTTTCAGTACCGCAGTGCCGTATTCCGTGACGATATAATGGGAGATGGTTCGGGGAATGGTGACAATCGAGCCTTGTTCCAGAAAAGGCCGGATACGTGATTTCAGTTGGCCCTGCTTGTCCATTTTAGTCGAAGAAAGGCAGATGAAGGATTTGCCGCCCCTGGAATGATAGGCGCCAAAAATATAATCAAACTGACCGCCTGTTCCGGAGATTTGACGGACGCCCGTGGATTCAGAGGAAACCTGGCCGTAAAGATCGACTTCAACCGCGTTGTTGATAGCCATCATGTTGTCGTTGGAGGCAATTCTCTGTGGATTGTTGGTGTAATCTACGGAATATGAAGCGCAGCAAGGATTCCTGTCCAGAAAATCGTAGAGCTTCTGGCTGCCCAGGGCAAAGGTGTAAACCATTTTTCCGATATCCGAACCCTTTTTCCGGTTTGTCACGCGACCTGCTTCGTACATATCTACAAAGGCATCGACCAGCATTTCCGTATGGACGCCCAGATCTTTGAGATCCGAATGGGCAATCAGCATGCCGACCGCATTGGGCATGGCTCCAATGCCCAGTTGAATGCAGGCGCCGTCAGTCAGTTCGTTGACGATCAGAGAGGCAATCTGTTTATCCACATCGGAAACAGTGGGCAGAGGAACGGAAATCAAGGGTTTATTGTCCGATTCAACGATGAAATTCACCTCGGAAATATGGATCGCTTCGTTGAGACCGCCGCAGCAGTAAGGAACCTGGTTGTTGACTTCGACAATGACGGTTTTGGCATGATCCGCGATGCATTTTGAGATGGAATTGGAAGGCCCGAAGTTAAAGTAGCCGTTGGCGTCCATAGGCGCGACCTTGACCATGAAAACATCAGAGTCCAGAAGATCATAAAGAGACGGTCCTTCATGGTAGAGCAGGGGAATGTAATTGCACAATCCCTTATCGTGAAGAATCCTGTCTCCGCCGCCGAAATGCCAGTTGTTGTAAATAAATTTTTCTCTTGTGGGATCTGCCGTGGCTACCGCAGCCAGGCCCGGAAAAGTGACGGCGCGTATCTTTACATCTTCCAGTTCGTCGACCCTCCGGGCTAAAAACCTGTCCAGGTAAGTGGGAGCGCAGGCGAAATGCCCGTAGTCCACCCAGTTTCCGGATTTTACCACCATTGCCGCTTCTTCTGCGCTGATTTTCTTTGCCGCGTATTCTTCTGCGTATTTCATAACCTGCCTCCTGAATGTTATTTTTGCCTCATTTACGGCTTCAATATAAACGGAAGACAGAGATTTGAAAATCCGCACGATGCTGTTTTGTACGTGCCTGAAAGGATGACCTGGAAATAGGCAAAATGCCTATTTCCGGTCGTCTATTCCCCTTGACTCTGGACCCATTGAACTGCCCGGCGGACCAGATCGGGTGAGCTTTTGATTCCCAGTTTCAACTTGATTTTTTCGCGGTAGGTGCCGACGGTTTTAATGCCCACATGAAGTCTGTCACCGATTTCTTGCCGGCCCATTCCCCTTCCGATCAGGGTAAACACTTCCAGCTCGCGGTCTGAAAGAGTATCAATGGGATTTTGAGATGGTGCAGAAGGCTTTCCGGTCATCATGCCCAGAAAGGATTCGACAACGGATTCGCTGAAAAACTTTTTACCCGCCAAAACATGGCGAATGGCATCAATGACCTTGCCGGTCATCTCCTGTTTCATGATATATCCTTTGGCGCCCGCCCGAAGCACCCGTTCGGCATAAATGGATTCATCATGCATGGAGAGCACCAACACCGGCAGATCGGGAATCTGCTCATGGACACTCTTGATCAGTTCCAGGCCACTGGCTCCTTTCAGCGTAAGATCGACGATCATCATGTCCGGCCGGATTTTTTTTAGGATTTTACCGGCCTCGATGACATCCTCCGCTTCACCGCAGATTTCCATATCTTTTTCCTCATTGATGAGATGGGCCAGACCTTTGCGGAAAATCGGATGATCTTCGACGATCATGACTTTTGCTTTGCGAGACATTGAATGATTGTGCCTCCTTGAGGATGGTTGAAAATTTCCAGTGTTCCGTCCATCATACGCGCACGGTGAGCCATGATGCTCAGTCCCAGTCCTTTCGGCTTTTCCTTGTTTTGGATGATACCGGTTCCGTTGTCGGCAATGGACAGGCGCAGAACATTTTTTCGTGAGGCCATGCGGATTTCGATGGCGGAAGCCCGGCCGTGCCGGATGGCGTTATTGACGGATTCCTGGATGATCTGGTACAAGTGTACCGCTGTTTTGTTATCCTTGATGGATACGGTCTTGCCCATCAGCACTTTGCAGGAAACGCCAAAGACGCTTTGGATGTGGGCGGCAAATTCCCTAATCGCCGGAGCCAGTGTATTCTCATCCAGATAAATCGGGCAAAGACCCCGGGCCAGAGATCGTGTTTTGGTAATGGCATTCCGGATCAGATCGACGATGTCTCTACTGATCTCCGCTTCCTGCAGGTGCTGTGCGTTTAGTCGGTTGGTCAACAGCTTTCCCATCGCTTCGATTCCGATCAGGTGTTGCTGCAAATCATCATGTAGATCCTGACCGATTTGCTGCCTTTCCCGCTCGCTGATATCCAGAATTTCCTTTTCCAGACGTTTTTGCTCCGTGACATCAGCAAAGACGGAGATCATGCAGGTTTCTCCGCTTAACTCAATGGTATCGGCGGAATAGATTCCCATTCGCATTTCTCCCGATTTGGGGCGGAAGAACACCTCTTCGTTTTGCAGGCTGCCTCGCTTCAGCAGTTTATCGATCAATTCCCGCCGGTATTCCTCTGACGGCCATACATTGAGTTCAACGGACGAGTGATCAATCGTTTCTTCGCGGGTGCGGCCCGTAATACGCAGAAAGGTATCGTTAACATCAATGAAACGACCATCCTTTAAGGTACTGATCGTCATGGCATCCGGACTGGAGCGGAAAGCCTTGGCAAATTTCTCTTCGGAATGAAGAACGGCCACCTCTGCCTTTTTCCTTTCGGTGATGTCCGTGAAAATGCCGAAAGTGCCAATATATCTGCCTTTGGTATCATACAAGGGTTTGGGAGAGACGATCGTGTAAATGACCTCGTTGTTCTTTTTTCGCCAGGCTACTTCGTATGGATTATAATGATCCTGGCGTCGAATCAGATGATCCAGCCAGATTTTCTGGTAGTCCTCGAGGATAAGTTCAATGACTGATCGACCGATGAGCTCCTTGCGTGAATAGCCGATCATCTGACACATTCGGTCGTTCACGTAAGTGACCAATCCGTGCTCATCCTGAACGCCGAGACCGTCATTCATGGTTTCGACAAGAAGCCGGTACTTTTCTTCGCTGGTGCGAAGGGCATCCTCGGCATTGATTCTTTCTGTGATATCCAGAAGGGAGGCGACACTCTGATTGGTGCCGGGAATCACGGCCACGGTCAGGTAGCAATACCGGATATCCCCATGTTTGTTGACGACGCGTGCTTCATAGTTTCGAGGCGCAAGAGAGGGATCGCTGCGCCTTCGATAGTGGTATTCCACCATCTGACGGAGGTCATCCGGATGAATGAACTCTGTCCAGCTTCGTTTTCCCTCGACCTCTTCACGGGGAATATTTGTCAGTTTTTCATATTCCGTGTTGACCATGATGATCGTCGTGTCCCGATCAATCAGGATGGTTGCCGCCCCCGTGTTTTCAAAAATAGTCCGGTACTTCCGCTCAGACTCCATAAGCGTTTCTTCCGCCTTTTTCCAACGTGCTTCGGAAACTTCCAGATCTCGCACACGTGCTTGAAGGTGGACAATCTCCTCTTGAAGTTCTTCAATGCTTATGGAATTTTTCATATGTTTCCCTCATATGTTCATGCCATATCGCCCGCATTCCGGAATGTAAAGAGGAAATATGACCAAAGGCGGAGCAAAAATTTTTTTATGGCCTTTTCTTTACATTGGAGCAGTCCGTAATTAGAATAGAAAAAATTTATCCAATAGAAGGAGGAATTATGCGGCTTGCAGAGTATTTTGAAAAAGCCGAAGGCATCGGGATTCTTTCCACGGCTGATTCGAACGGAAAGGTTAACGCGGCTGTTTACGGAAGACCACATGTTATCGACGAAAAGACCATTGCCTTTATTGCCGCAGACCGGTTGACGCATGCCAATCTGCAGGACAATCCATCCGCCGCGTATCTATTTAAAGAAAATGGTTCCTTTACCGGAAAGAGGCTCTATCTGACGAAAAGCCGCGAAGAGGAAAACTCGCCGCTTATTGATGAAATTCGCCGCAGAAAACCCGGGAAAAGTGAAGATCAAGGAAAAAAAGAATCGAAGTATCTCATTTATTTTACGGTCAATCATGTTTTACCTCTGATCGGCGATGGCCTATAGCGGTTTTTGTTTTTCTGCCGGATTTTTCTGGTGCGATACAAGGGAAAATGATAAAATCCTTTTAAAATAAATAGATTACAGGAGAAAACCCTATGAAGGTTTTTATGACGGGAGGCACGGGTTTTGTCGGAACCTATCTTGAGAAGTGTCTGGTGCGGGAAGGCCATCACGTTACCATTCTGGCCCAGGAGCCCATCCGAACCGTCTTGAAAGTTCCGGGACGCGAATATCTGATCGGTAATCCCAATGTGCCGGGGAAATGGCAGGATTCAGTGAAAGATCAAGATGTGATTATTAATCTGGCGGGTGCCTCCATTTTCAGCCGCTGGACGGACCAGCAAAAAAAGATTCTTCGTTCCAGCCGCATCGACACAACACGCAATCTGGTCGAGGCTCTGCCGAAAGACGCCAGGCATATTTCTTTTTTCAGTACATCAGCTGTTGGATATTACGGTTTTCATGAAGACGAAGAACTGATTGAATCGTCGCCGGCGGGGAAAGATTTTCTGGCGCAACTAGCGCGGGATTGGGAAACAGAGGCCATGCGTGCAAAGGACAAGGGGGCTCGTGTGGTCATCACCCGGTTCGGCATTGTCTTGGGTCCAAATGGCGGTGCCCTGGCTCAGATGGTTCCTCTTTTTCAATTCTTTCTGGGTGGCCCGCTGGGCAGTGGACGGCAATGGTTTTCTTGGATTCATCTTCAAGATCTTGCTGAATCCATCCTGTTTTTAATAAAGCATCAAGAACTGTCCGGTGCGGTGAATATCTGCTCTCCCTGTCCTGTACGGAATAGCGAACTCGGACATGCCATCGGCCGAGTTCTCCATCGGCCATCATTTATGCCCGCACCCGGATTCATGATCAAACTGGTTCTCGGTGAATTTGGCTCCGTCCTGCTCAAAGGGCAGCGAGTGATTCCGCGCCGCCTGATGGATGCGAAATTTGTTTTTCAGCATCCGGAAATTGAGGCGGCAATTCGGAACATTCTCCGCGGTTGAAGTGGAGCCGTTTCTGGAAGTTGTTTTTCATGCCGGGAAGTGCTATGAGAAAAACCTTCCTGATCCGTGTGGTGTTTGTATGATGTCCCTTTTTCGGGGATACCCGCAATGAAATAATGCTAGGAGACGACTCTATGAAACCAGGAAAGCGCAGAAATTCTTTACAGATAGCCTGCTTGATTGTGACCATGGCCGTTTTTTTTGGCTGCTCTTCCGCTCAAGAAGAACAAAGTGTGTTGGATCCCTTACATTTAGAGAAGGCCAAATCCACGAAATCTTGCCCTCAATGCGCTTTATACGGCGCTAATTTTGCCGGAGAGGATTTGCGCACGGCAAACCTGAGCGGCGCAAATTTAAGGGGTGCGAATTTGAGCAAAGCAAATCTTATGGGGGCCAATCTGACGGGAGCGAACTTGAAAGATGCCAATTTGAGTTATGCCAAGCTTTTTAACGCCGACTTGAGTGGCAAGGCAAGTTTGCGCAACGCCAATCTGTTTGGGGCGGATTTACGCATGGCGAAAATGAATGACGCAGATTTGTTTAATGCCAATTTGAGTGGGGCCGATCTCAGCAATGCCAATTTGAGTGGGGCCTACCTTTTAGGGACATTCTTGAGTGATACCATCTGGACGGACGGCTCAAAATGCAAAAACGGCTCCATTTCGGAATGCGTGAAATAATGGATCCGTATCGGAATGGTCTGATTCGACGGCTTTATTCGCCGATGATTTTCACTAAAACCCGTTTTTTTCTGGCGCCGTCGAACTCCCCATAGAAAATCTGTTCCCACGGTCCGAAATCCAGCTTACCTTTGGTGACGGCCACAACAACTTCCCGGCCCATAATCTGCCGCTTTAAATGAGCATCCCCATTATCCTCACCGGTCCGATTGTGGCGGTAAAAAGATACGGGTTCGTGAGGCGCAATCTTTTCCAGCCATTCCTCATAATCCTGATGCAAACCGGATTCATCATCATTGATAAAAACGGAAGCGGTAATATGCATTGCGTTGACAAGAACCAGTCCTTCGGTAATTCCGCTCTCCAGCAGACAGTCTCTGACTTGATGGGTAATGTTGATGAAGGCTCTTCTTTGAGGAATATGGAACCAGAGCTCTTTTCGATAGGATTTCATATATTTTCCTGTTCCAAAATGACGAAATTTGCCGGTTCAATGGCGAAAACTGAACCGGCAAGAAAGCATCATGATCAGGCAACCGTTAAACCTTTGTTACGCAAATAGTTTTTAACATCCTGAATTTTCAATATCCGGAAATGAAATACAGAAGCCGCCAGCAAAACGGATGCACCACCTTCAATGACGGCATCATAAAAATCCTCCAGTTTGCCCGCGCCGCCGGAAGCAACGACAGGCAGTGTCACGGCGGAGGAAATAGCTTGGGTAAAGGGAAGATCATAGCCGGCCTGGGTGCCGTCTCCATCCATGCTGGTGGGTAAAATAACGCCCGCGCCCAGTTCCTGGCAGGTTTTTGCCCATGCCACGGCATCCCGTGCAACAGGGAGAGTGCCGCCGGAAACCACCAGTTCAAAACCGGAAGGCATGATCGGGTTTCTTTTTGCATCAATTGCCACGGTGATTTTATCTGCCCCGTATTTTTCAGAAGCCTTTCGTACCAGATCGGGAGAATTCACCGCTGCGCTGTTCATGGATACATTGCTTGCCCCCGCGTCTAAAACCATTGCAATGTCCTCCAGTGAAGATATGCCGCCGCCAACCGTGAGTGGAATCTTTATGGCCTGTGAAACTTTTTTCACCCATTCCAGACGGGTTTTGCGGTTTTCAAGCGTGGCGGCAATGTCCAGCATTGCCAGTTCATCTGCGCCTTCATCCTGGTAAAACGCGGCATTTTCGACCGGATCCCCTGCGTCCTTGATATCCACAAAATGAACTCCTTTTACCACGCGTCCGTTTTTCATATCTAAACAAGGCATGATTTTAATCGTCTCCATCTTCATCTCCTTTCCAAAGAAACAAATAAATTTAAAGGTTTTCCCATTCTGGTGATGATGTGTAAACTGAACTGGTAAATTTTACAATAAATTATTCTTGACAAAATATGTTAATTGGTATATTGGTTCAACCAATGGACCAATTAAGGGCGGGAGAATAGACAAAATGACAGGAAAAAAAGTTTTTGCACAGCCGATTTCGCGTTTCCGGCTTCATGACGAAATTGTGACGGTTTTGCAAAATAAAATTTTATCCGGTTCTCTTGCACCGGGAGAAAAAATTCCACCGGAACGAGAACTTGCCGAAACTTTTTCTGTAAATCGAGCCACGGTTCGTGAAGCATTGCGTAAATTGGAAATTCTGGAACTTATCGAGATTCGGCATGGTAACGGTTTATATGTGAAAAATTATCTGGACAGCGGAAATTTGGATATTATCAAAGCCGCTTCCCGTGCGGATGGGAGTAAGCAGGTGATTCTGGACATTCTCGAAGCCAGGAGATTCCTTGTGCCTCAAATGGCTTATCTGGCGGCTGAAAGATGCACACCTGCCGACCTGGAGGAACTGGGGCAGACGGTTTTCCGGACAGATTTGAACATGCTTGAGCAGGATATTCAAGTTCATTCGATGATTGCCCGATGCACACACAATCTGCTGTGCACGGTCGGCCTGAATTTCTTCAATCAGATCTTTCGTGATTACGGACATCTTTATTTCCATGACGAATGCAATGTACAGCGTTCCCGGGAATTTCATAAAAGCATTTATGAGGCTATTAAAAACCGTCAGCCGAAGGAAGCCAAAAGAATCATGAAGGATGTCATGATTTACGCAGAAGAAGCCGTCAAGGTGCATCTGGAAAACGCAGGACAGTAAAAGGAGCTATAAAATGGATAGATTTATTGAGAACTATGAAGGGGAAAAGTTTGACGTTCTGGTAATCGGAGGGGGCATTACCGGCGCTTCGGTTGCGTATGAGGCGGCTGCACGAGGATTGAAGACCGCACTTTTGGAAAAAAAAGACTTTTCTTGGGCGACATCGGCGGTCACATCCAAATTGATCCATGGAGGTTTGCGGTATTTGGCCAATGGAGAAATCGGCCTGGTACGCGAATCGCTTCGGGAACGCCGAGTACTGGAGAATATTGCTCCCAATTTTGTTTATCCGATGCCCATTTTGATGACTCACTATAAGAAACCTCTTAAAAACCGTAAATGGGTTGTGAAAGCAGGCATGTTGATTTACGATTTGCTTTCCTACGACAAAAAAAGTACCTGGGATGCAGGGAAAAGAATTCCAAGTCATAAGACGATTTCCCGGCGGGCCGTTATGGAAGATGAAAGGAATGTGCGTACTGACGGCCTGACAGGTGCTTCCCTGTTTTATGACTGTATCAGCATCTTTCCTGAGCGACTGACGTTGGCTTTTATCAAGTCGGCGGTTGCTTGCGGCGCCAAAGTATCCAATTATGTCAAAGTGGAAGGATTTCTCAACGACGATAAGAAAAATATTCTGGGCGTTAAGGTCAAAGACCTTCTATGCAATAAAGAAAAGAAAATATTCGCTTCCGTGACAGTGAACTGCGCGGGACCCTGGGCCGACATTCTGACTGGTCTTGCCAAAACCAACTCGTCAAACGGAACTTCTTTACGCCGTTCTGAAGGAATTCACATTATCACCAAAAAGAAGCTGCTTTCCGGAAAATATGTTGTCGCTTCGATGACTCCGGCGGGAAGGCATTTTTTTCTCATTCCCTGGCGCGGCCATACCATTATCGGAACAACGGACAAGCCTTTTGTGGGGGATCCGGATGCTTACTGTGTCACCAAAACCAGCATTTTAGAGTTAATTGACGATGTAAACAGTTCCTTTGGCGACGGAAAGCTGTGCTTTGCGGATGTCGTGCATGCCTACGGGGGGTTGCGCCCTCTGGTGGAAGAGCAGACGGAAGAAACCTATTCCAGTTCGAGGCGTTATGAGATTCTGGACAACAAGGAAAGCGGTCTTGACGGTCTGATTACCGTGGAGGGTGGAAAATATACAACCAGCCGAAATCTGGCCGAAAAATGTGTGGACCTCGTTGATGCAAAGCTTAGCAGACCGCGTGTAAAAAGCAAGACGGCCAAGCGGCATCTTACCGGTTGCGGAATTGAAAATTTATCAAATTTTTTAAATGAAATTCATAAACACAGCAAAAACGGCTTTGGCTTTGCCACACTTGATTATCTTGCACGTTGCTATGGAACGGATTGTTCCCAAGTTACCAACCTGGCGCATGGGAACTCTGCTTTGTCTGAAAGCCTCAATGATGATGGCGAAATTCTTGCGCAAGTAATTTACGCCGTACGGGAGGAAATGGCACGCACGCTTCCGGATATTGTTTTACGTCGTACCGGGATTGGCACATTGGGAAATCCTGGAGAAAGTATTCTGCGCAAGGTGGCAGCGGTTGCCGCTGAAGAATTGCATTGGAGTCCGGAAAAAACGGAGAAAGAAATATCAGAAATGATCAACATGCTGAAACTGCCGGAAGTGTAAATGTTTTTTGGGAACAGACAGTTTAAAGGCAAAAAGCAGGGAGGAAAAGCAGATGACAAAAACGAAATTCAGGCCGGACTGGACGGAAACGCCTCCACCTTCGGGAACCTACCGATCCATTTTTAAATATGGAAACTTAAATCAATTCAAGCATCCCAGCGATGCCTGGTATGAAATGATGAAGCGAGATTTTCATTTGCAGGATCAGAACTTTTCCCGAAAAACGGAAGAAGGGTTAAGCCAGGTTTCCATCAATCGCCCTGTTTTGCTGAAACCGAGTCAAATCGATGCCATTTCCAATATTGTCGGCAGGGATCAGGTAGAAACGGATGACTACTGCCGTGTGAAGTACGCATCAGGAAAAACGACCGAAGAGATGCTGGAACTACGCCGGGGCATTGTTCGGGAAGTGGCGGATATTGTTGTGCATCCGCGGAATAAACATGATGTCCGTAAAATGGTTGAATATTGTCATCAGGAATCGATTCCGGTAACGGTTTTCAGTGCCGGTTCTTCTGTAAACTTCGGCTGCCGGCCGTCGCGGGGAGGGGTGTCGCTGGTCATCAGTACGCACATGAATAAACTTCTTGAAATCAATGAACAAAACCAGACGGCGCGGGTTCAGCCGGGGATGTTTGGACCTGCTTATGAAGATGCATTAAACCGTGCCCCGGAACTTTTTCAAACTCAACGTCGTTATACCTGTGGTCACTTTCCTCAATCTTTCGAGTACTCGACGGTGGGCGGCTGGGTGGTGACGCTGGGATCCGGGCAGGCCTCCACCTATTATGGGGACGCTTATGATATTGTATTCAGCCAGGAATATGTCACGCCCGTCGGAACATTCAAGACATTGGATTATCCAGCAACGGCAACCGGTCCCAAAGTAAATGATATTTTGAAAGGTTCAGAAGGTTCTTTCGGTATTTTAGTGGAAGTGACCATGAAAATCTTTCGCTTCATGCCGGAAAACCGCACCCGCTTCAGTTTTATGTATCCCTCATGGGAAGCTGCCGTTCTGGCCAGCCGGGAAATCATGCAGTCGGAATTTGGCAGGCCGGCTGTATATCGCATCTCCGATCCGGAAGAAACCGATCGGGGGTTGAAACTCTACGGAATGCCGGATGTTGCAGATAAAGTATTGATATTGCGAGGATATAAGCCGATGCAGCGCTGTCTTTGCCTTGGCAACGTTGAAGGAGACCGAGACTATACACGCCTGGTCGCTCGGAAAATCAAGGCAGTTGCCAGGCGCTACGGTGCGATGTCTCTGGGGGGGTATGCCACGCGCAAGTGGGAGCACAGCCGTTATACGGAGCCTTACATGCGAGAGGATTTGGGCGATTACGGCATTGTCATTGACACGTTGGAGGCGGCGGTAACCTGGGACAATCTCCACCGGCTGCACAAGGGAGTTCGCGCCTATATCAAAAGCCGGCCGGATACAATGTGCATGACACATGCTTCGCACTTTTATCCGCAAGGGACCAATCTTTATTTCATTTTTATTGCCAGGATGGACGGTCTTGAAGAATTTCAGAAATTCCAGCGGGGGATCATTGACCACATCCAGAAAAATGGCGGGTCGTTAAGTCATCATCACGGTGTGGGGCGAATGATTGCTCCCTGGATGGAAACGCATCTGGGAAAAGAGCAGATGGCGGTTTTGCGTGCGCTAAAAAGTCATTTTGATCCTCATAATATTATGAATCCCGGCGGGCTGCTGGAATAAAAGCAATCAGGATCATAACCATGGAAAAGAGAAAAAATCGTGACGGAGAATTGATTTTATCGTTTGATGCGGGGACCCAGTCCATCCGTGCGGCACTGATTGACCTTTCCGGAAATATTGTGCAAATTGTCAAACGGAGGATTGAACCCTATTTTTCGGTACAACCCGGCTGGGCGGAGCAGAATACCGATTATTATTGGAAAACGCTTTGTGATGCCTGTCAGATACTTTTAGGCGGTGTAGACAGGGCATCGCGGGAGGCGATTGTGGCCGTGACACTGACCACGCAGCGTGCCACCATGATCAATATCGGTGAAGACGGACGGTCACTGCGTCCTGCCTGTCTCTGGCTTGACCAGAGAAAAGCAAATCCGGAGAAAATTCTTCCTTCTTTTGCCAAACCGCTCCTGAAAGCGGCAGGGTACTGGGATCAGGTGAACAATGCGGTTCAGAGCTGTCAGGCCAATTGGATTCGTCAGAATCAGCCGGATGTATGGGAAAAAACCCATAAATATTTGCTGCTTTCGGGATATTTTACCTACATGCTGACCGGTGAGTTTGTGGATTCGGTAGCCAATAACGTCGGTTATCTTCCCATTGACAACAAAACCTATGATTGGGCGGGAAGATTCGACATCAAATGGCGTCTCTTTCCCATTGAAAAGGAAAAACTGCCCCGCCTGGTCAAACCTTCCGAAGTGCTGGGACGGATTACTGCCCGGGCCGCAAAAGAGACTGGATTAACGGAGGGATTGCCTGTGATCGCCGCCGGAACGGATAAGGGTTGCGAAATGCTGGGCGCGGGCTGTCTGACGCCGGAAACCGGCTGTTTAAGTTTTGGAACTACCGCCACTTTTAACACAACCGGAAAAAAATACATCGAACTGATATCGATGATTCCTCCGTATCCCGCTTCCGTGCCCGATTCCTATTACACAGAAGTGATGATTTACCGGGGATTTTGGATGGTCAGTTGGTTTCGGGATGAATTCGGTATGCTGGAAAAGCAGATTGCCGAAAAAGACAACATGGTCCCGGAAAAACTTTTTGATGCCTTGATTGAAAAAGTGCCGCCCGGTTCGATGGGCCTTATTCTTCAGCCGTACTGGTCGCCGGGGCCTAATACGGATCCGTTTGCAAAAGGGTCGATCATCGGTTTCGGGGATGTCCACAACCGGGCTTATCTTTATCGCGCCATTTTGGAAGGACTGGTTTACGGACTTCGGGAAGGAGCGGAATTTACTCAAAAGCGGACGAAAACGGCTATTACGCGCCTCAGAGTGTCTGGTGGCGGTTCGCAAAGTGATATGGCCATGCGTATTGCCGCAGATATTTTTGGTTTGCCCGCGGAACGTCCCCATACTTATGAAACCTCGGCTCTGGGTGCTGCTATTGATGCGGCTGTGGGGCTTGGACTTTATCCGGATTTTCCCTCCGCAGTGAAAGCCATGACCCGGGTCAGGGAGGTTTTTGAACCGGTTGCTGATCATCACCAACTTTACGACCGCCTGTACCGGGAAGTCTATCTGTCCATCTATGGCCGCTTGAGGCCTCTTTTTGAAAAAATCCGTGACATTACGGGTTATCCTTCCAACTGCCGGAAGTTAGACGAGGCACAATAGGAGAGGGGCAAGGGATGATGATCTATCTTTATCGTTTGCCCATCATCCACCCATCTCCCTCTCGTCCAAAATCATCTTGACACGTCATTTCCCGTCTCTTATAGTCAACTCGCTTTACATAACGCAAAATAATCGCAGGGAAGGAGAGGCGGCATGGAACAATACAACAGCATTCAATGGGAAATTGTTGAAAAGGGATTAGGCGTTTTGACGCTAAACCGGCCAAAGGCCTATAACTCGGTCAACGGAGAGATGTTGGACGAACTGGAGGCTTTCTGGCATAAACGGTTGTATGATCTGGATACGCTGGTCATCTTGCTGCAAGGCGCGGGAGAGAAAGGTTTTTGCGCCGGTCTGGATATGAAATACGTGATGGAAAATGCGGCGCAACTAGGCAATCCCCGAGAAATGTACAAGTTTCAGGCGCGTTTAGGGAGAATCAATCTTGCCATGCGCAGAGCACCGCAGCCTATTATTGGCTTGTTTTTTGGAGCAGCGGCAGGCGTGGGTTTTAGTTTTGCTTTAGCGTCGGATATACGAATCATCACTCCTGACGCCCGTTTTTGCGCCGCTTATATCAATATCGGCCTGGGTGGGGCGGATATGAGCTGCAGTTATCTGCTGCCGCGAATTATTGGAGCAGGACGCGCCTATGAAATCATGTATCTGGGAGAATTTATATCCTCCAGTGACGCTTTGAATCTGGGGATGGTAAGTAGAATGGTTCCCAGAGAGGAGCTTTATTCAACCGGCCTGCAAATGGCCAAAACCATGTTGACCAAGAATCATTTTGCGTTGAGGCTGACCAAGGAAGCCATCAATATGAATCTGGATGCGGGCGGCATGGAGCAGGCATTGAATATGGAAGACAGAAATCAGATTCTGATTACTCTGGCTTCGGGCGTGAAATCAACGGTTTGATGACATCAGAACCGGGTTGTTTTGCGCAACATTAAAGGGAAAAGATGAGAATCAGGCCGTTGGCAAAATAAAAGATGCGGATGTATTTGCCAAAGCGATCCAGCTCTTGCCAGTTTTGAGCGCGGTGGATTTTTATCCACAGACGGACAAGAAGCGGCACCGTCAGAAGCGAACACCAGGCCAAAGGGGATAGGTAGCTGCAAAAAATAAGCACGACAAGCGATGAATAAACCGTGAGGCAGTAGAACCACAATCCCCACAGGGCTTTCTTTTTGCCCAGACGAACCGCCAGCGTCCGTTTTCCTGATTGTTGATCGGTATCGATATCCGGAATGCTCTGATAAAAAAGGATGAAAGATACCATCAGGCCGATGGGTAGAGAAACAGGCAGGGCAGACCAATCGACCTGTTTTTGCAAAACCCAGAAGCAGCCCAAAACCATGACAGGACCCATGTTGATGCCGACAAAAAGCTCCCCCAATCCGTGGTAGCCATAGCGGATGGGAGGAGCTACATAAAAGATACTGCTGAATGCGGCAAAGGCCATCAAAGGCAAAATGGCCCACAGTTGAATCGACCAGGCAAGCCCAAAACCAATGACGGATGCAAAAAAATAAAGCAATAGGATGGCGTTGCGCAGTTCCAGCAGGCTGATTTTTCCTTCGTGCAGCACGCGGGAACCTCCGATGGCATTGCCCGCATCCGTGCCCTGGACATAGTCAAAATAATCATTGGCAATGTTTGTGGCAAAATGAACAAAAAACGATGCTAAAAGAATCCCGGCAAAAGGCATAATCGCAAAAGAACCCTGCTTACCGGCCAAAACGGCTCCGGCGGTGAGCGGGATGAGAGTGGCGATGAAAAAGGGTGGGCGGCTGGCCTGCACCCAAGCTTTAATTTTTTCTTTGTTCATAACGGGCTTCTTATATCAGATATTTCCATATCGTGCGAAGAATCTCCTGAGGATATTGGATATGAATGTTGTGGGAGGCGTTCTTGAACACCTCCAAAGTGATACCGGGAATCCAAGCCTGAATGTCCAGGCCGGCTTGATGATAGGCTTTGTCTTGCTCGCCGCAGAAATAATGAATAGAAACATTGGCTTCGGAAAGCAGGCCTGCCAGAAACGCTTGATGGCCGACACCCAGCAGATTCAAGGCCCGACGATATTCCTCGACCGGATGATGGATTTTTTCCAAAATCAGTCCCGGAAGATGGTCTGTTTCCGAAAGCGTTTGGAAAAGAGGCTGACGGTACCAATTTTGCAAAAATTTCCGAAAATCTTCCGGAGAATGAATGTTGGCCAGGAGAGCCTGATCCCGTATCCGCCGATTTTTCCTTTCGGACAAATCGGCAATGCCGAAAGACGCGGATTCCAGAAAAAGTTTATGGATACTGCCGGGGGAGACCAGGGCAACATGCTGGGCGACTCTGCCCCCCATCGAATATCCGAAAAGCGAAAAGCGGCGGATGTCCAGTCTTGCTAAATCTTCCAAAAGGAGAGCTGCCGTGTCTTCCAACCCGCCCAGATGCTGCAATCGCAAAGAAGAGCTGAAAAGGGACGCGCCATGTCCCGGCAAATCAAAAGAAATGCAGCGAAAAGAATCGGAAAGCCCTTCCATGAGAGGTAGAAAAGAGCTTGCCTGCCCCATGAACCCGTGGAGAAAAACCACTGCCGAAGCGTTCGTAGGGCCGATTTCCTGATAACTCAAAGTAGTTTTGTTCATGGGGGTGTGCTTTCTTCAGACAGAGTGCGGGCAAGTCTGGTTAGGGAATTTCTGCTGAATTTCATTTTTCCCTCCAGATGACAAGGTTCCAGTCTGATGATTTTTTTGGGCAGTTTGTATCCCGGCAGGTCTTTTCGCAGCCGGTCCAGAATGCTTTTTTCATCAAATATTCCAGAGGTTTCCACAAATGCCCAGGGTGTCAGGCCATATTCCCTGTGCGGTGCCGGAACGACGATGGCGGTGAGAATGCCTTCTTGCTGCAAAAGGCAATTTTCAATTTCCAGAGGGGATATATTTTCGCCACCAGAAATGAAAATATTGTCCGTCCTTCCCTGAATAACAAGATTTCCCCGGGCATCAAAGGAGCCGGCATCCGCCGTGACAAAAAATCTGTCCGGATCCGGAGACAGGTTTTGGGGGGCAGATAAATATCTTTTAAACAGCGTTTTTCCGCCCAAAACGATGAGGCCGTCTTGTTGAATGCGGATTTTGCGATGTGGCGCTGCCTGTCCGGCGCTGAAATAATCCTGTCTGGGGCTTCCCTGCGCCACACCTGTTACCTGTGCGCATGATTCCGTACATCCGTAGGTTGGCATGATCGGAAGGCCAAGATCAAGCGATTTGACAATCAGCCACTCGGGTGTCGGTGCGCCGCCAAGCATAATGGTTTTCATTCGTTGCAGGCAGGAAAGAGCTTCTTTTTGCTCCAGAAGGCGGATTAACTGAGCTGGAACCACAGAAATCACCGTTGGTTGAAATTGTTGAATCGAATGGGCAAGGTTTTGTTCCGGATCCGGCAAAATGCAGGCGCTTCCGGATAATAAAGTTCTGACCCAGATGAGTGCGCCGCCCACATGAAAAAGCGGCAGGCATAAAAGCCAGCGGTCGGAGGAGGTAATGCCTAAAAATTCGTTCGTTCCCAGGGCGCTGTAAATATAGTTGCCTACCGTATGGACAATGCCTTTGGGGGCTCCCATTGATCCGGAAGTAAAGATGGCGCTAGCTTCCCGGCTAAAAGGAACCGCGCTCCATTTTCTATCCGCAGGCACGACATTTTTCGGATTCAGAATCTGCGCGGCAGGAACAACTTTCCCGTCATAATCTACCGATCTTTTTTCATCTGTGATCAAAAGGGAGATTTGGGTATTTTGGAATAAACCGGTGAGCGGCGCTTTGTAATCCAGCGGAAGATAAAGAAAATCAAGAAGCCAGGCGGCAAGAAACAAATAAAGATGCAGTTCGCTGTTGGCGCCGTGCAAGGCAATGCGCTGTCCTTTGCCCACACCGGATTTGATGAGATTGACCCAAACGTCTGCAACTTTTTCTTCAACATCCCCGAAGGTCCGGGATGCGAATGATGTAATGAGCGCCGGTTGATTTCGGTAGAGTTGAAAAAGGTGGTCGAGGCGAATGGCGTCCCTGAAGATGAATTTTTGTGTCATAGTTCTTCCCTTTCAAGGCAAGCATGGTTCAGATGCATACCTTCCGACAGCATCTTGAGCGGGATCGTCAGTTTTCCGTCAGAAATCGCAGGTGTTGTCGTGAGCACGTCATCCGTCAGATAACGCAGCGTGTCCAGCCCGTGCGCTGTTTGATGATGCGGATTGACGATGGACAGGAAAGCACCCAAAATGGCCAGGGTAATTCCAGTGTTGAAGGAAGAGCTTAAAATGATTTTGATCTTCAGCTTTTTAGCGCGGCTCATGAAGTGGGCCATGCCGTGCAGTCCCTGAAGTACACCCGGTTTTAGAATGACGGCGTGCACAGGTGGAGGAAGCGCAGCCGGATCGGGATGAAACGGATCAAGGTATTCGGACAAGGATTCATCAAGCGACACGGGCCAGGGAACTGCGGTTGACCCGGCGGCCCCGGCATTTTCCAGGGGCTCTTCCGCGTATTCCACGTCTTGTTGCTGAAGAGAAGTATAATAATACCGGTAGGTTTCCGCCGAAAGAGTTCTGTTGCCGTCCAGCCTCAGCTTCAGATCTTTGCCGATGGTTTCCGCCAGTCTGAAAATCCAGTAGATTTCATCGTCGGCAGGCAGGCGGCCGATTTTCACCTTGATGGTTTTTACACCGGATTGTTTCAGAAAGAGAATTTGCCTCTCTGAGTCCGCGGCGGATGTGTCCGGATAAAAAAGCCCGTTTACCGGAATTTCCAGCGGATCCGGAAAGGGCGGGTTTCGGTGTAAATCGTTCAAACCGTGTTGAAGGTCAAGGCTCAACAGGGCGCTTTCGATGCCGAAGAGCGTGTGCGTTGCGCTTTCAGAAAGCATTCCGGGTATGATATTCGATCCGGGGATCAGAGGATCGAAATTTAATTGCATCGGCCGGTTCAGAAGCATCTCTTTTGCCGCCGACAGATCCTTGCGGCATTGATCGAGAGGGATTTTATCCAACCCCGGCAGGGGCGCAATTTCTCCCAGGCCTGTTGCGCCTTTTTGATCGGTAAGAGCAAGTATCAATCCCTTCCGCTCCCGCAACAAGACATTTCCCACCTTTATCGGCCGAATCAAGGGAATCCGGAAGCGGTAAAGGTCAACAGCGGCGATGTTCAATAATGCCATGGAAACTTCTTAAAATTCTTGGGACGTTTTTGCAGGAAGGAATCGCGTCCTTCTTCTGCCTCCGACGTTCCGTAGGCCAGACGGGTGGCTTCTCCGGCAAAAAGCTGCTGTCCCACCAATCCGTCATCCGGCAGATTGAAGCCAAACTTCAGCATCCGCATGGCCGTGGGTGACTTGGCGTTTAGAATGTCTCCCCATTCGAGGGCGACTTTTTCCAGATCCTGGTGGCCAACAACTTTATTGACCATGCCCATGGCCAAAGCCTCTTCGGCGGAATAATTGAAGCCCAGGAAAAAGATTTCGCGAGCCCTTTTCTGGCCGACCTGCCGGGCGAGATAGGCTGATCCATAACCGCTGTCAAAACTGGCCACGTCCGGATCGGTTTGCTTGAAAATGGCGTGCTCGCGGGAAGCGATGGTCAGATCACAAACCACATGAAGACTGTGTCCGCCGCCCACCGCCCAGCCGGGAACGACGGCCATGACGATTTTGGGCATGAAACGGATCAGGCGTTGTACTTCCAGAATATGCAGACGGCCCAGGCGTCCGGGGTCCACCTTCCGCCCCTTTTCATACTTGTAGCCGTCCTTGCCGCGAATGCGCTGATCTCCGCCGGAACAAAACGCCCAGACGCCGTCTTTTGGGGAAGGACCGTTGCCGGTCAGCAACACGCAGCCGACGTCGGTGGTCATACGGGCGTGGTCGAGCGCCGTATAAAGTTCATCAACGGTTTGAGGCCGGAAAGCATTGCGAACCTCCGGCCGGTTAAAGGCAATCCGAACTGTTCCCCGATTTTTCGCGCGATGATATGTGATGTCCTGAAATTGAAAGCCGGGTACGCTGCGCCAGATTTTGGAATCAAAAATTTCTGATAACATGGGTCTTTCCTTGTGTTGAAGTATTATGTCAGGCGTGCCTGCTGCATTGCCTGAAAAATCCGAAGGTCATTTTCCGGTGACAGGAGAACTTCCAGCAGGGTGGATTGCTTGCTTTGCAGGGCAAGGCGGTATTTTTCGGCCAGTTCCTGCGGCCTGTCGATTCTGAAATAAGGCAATTCAAACTGTTCGGCCAGCATTTTAAAGTTCAGGTTGTGGGGTGCCGTCATATAGGGATGGAGAATTTGCGGAAAACGGATCATGGGCAGCCGTTCAAAAATTCTGCCGCCGCCGTTATTCACGACGACCAGGATCACCGGAGCTTTGCTTTCCCTGAGAAAAAGCAGGGAATTTAAGTCGTGGAGAAACGAAAGATCGCCAATCACTGCGGTGACCGGGCATCCAGCGCCTTCAGCAAAACCGATGCTTGTGGCGATATTACCCTCAATGCCGCTGACTCCGCGGTTGGAGATGACGCGAATATTTCGGACGACAGACGGCAAAACAGCGTCGAAAGCGCGGATGGCAATGGAATTGCCCAGGTACAATCCGTCGTTTTCCGGAATTTCTTCAAGCAGGGTTGAGGCAATCAGGGCGAAGCTTAAGCTTTCCAAATCCATACAGCTCTTGACCAGTCGGCGCAGTCGGTCCATTTGCATCATGAGGTGGTTGATGCTGTCCGCAGATGATACCGGGGAAAGTTCGCTTTTTAAACGAACCGCCACGGTGGCTATTGGCGCGTTTATGCGCAGGTGAACCCGGTGGGCGGGATCCCGCAATCCGCTCCGGGGGCTTACCTGAATTACGGTTGCCCTGCTTTGCGGAAGAATGGAAGCATAATAATGCTTGGAGACAAGACCGGATCCGAATTGCAAAATAATATCGGGATCGTACGCATTGATCAGCCGGACCGCTTCAGGGTGATCCAAACTGAATATCTGCCTTGTGGCCGGGATGACACTTTTCAGGGAAGAGGCAATGTCGCAGAAAACCGGCCAGACGATATTCTGTAAAAGTCCGTCCAGTGCTGGCGCGTCCTGGGGCAGGTCCAGACGGCCGATCATGATCATGCCCCGGCTTGCGGTCTGAATGGCGTTGACCAGAACAGACAGGTCCGGACAGACGTTGTTCCGGCAATAGGCTGTGTAGGGTTGGAAATGCTCATAGAGGCGGCTGGCTTTTTCGATTAGATCTGCTGCTACAGGGGGGTGTCCGGATACCTCGGGGGTTAGCGGGTCACGAAACGGAAAGTTAACGTGTACCGGGCCTTCCGGATGGCTGATGACATGATTCAGCTTGGAAAGTAGTGCTTCCAGGGGATATGCGGCGTCGGGACAGGGTAAAAAAAGCGTTTTGCGGCAATAGTTTCCGTAGAGATCCTGCTGGAAAATCGTCTGATTGGCGTCACTTCCGACCAGTTCCGGAGGACGGTCGGCGCTGAGAATAATCATGGGAATGTCTTCTCGGGAGGCTTCAATGACGGCGGGATAATAATTTGCGGGCGCTGTGCCGGATGTGCATACCAGAACACCGGGGCGTCCGGTCGCCTTGGCGTAACCCAGCGCACGGTATCCTGCCGCCCTTTCATCGATGCAGATTTTCTTAATGGCACGGTTTTCATAAGCCAGAGCTGCAATCAGCGGGGCGTTGCGATTGCCGGGTGATATAAAAAACGTGTCGATTCCGTTTTTGAGGAATTCAGCAGTAATGAGAGAGGACCAGATCTGGTTCAGATGGCCGGTCCATGGCAGGGTAGACATTAGTATTTCCTTAATATCATTTTGAAGTTGTTCATTTTCTTTTCCGTTTCCGCCCATTCCGCCTGGGCGTTGGATTTTCCGACTATGCCTGCGCCTGCAAAAAGATGCAACTGATTGCCGTGAACCAGCGCCGAACGGATGCCCACTGCAAAATCAGCATTGGCTTTATCAATCCATCCGATAGGTGCGGCATACCAGCCGCGACAGAAACGCTCGCTTTGGCGGATATGGCCAAGAATGTTTTCCTGAGGATAACCGCCGACCGCGGGGGTGGGATGGAAGGAACGGGCGATTTCCAGAGGATGCGTCTGTCCTCCGGTCAAACCGGTATAGCGTGAAATGATGTGTTGGACGTTTTTGAGTTTCAGAATTTCTTCCGCCGATTCGATCCGGACCTCATTGCAGTAACGACGCATTTTGGATTCAATAAAGCCGGAAACAAACCGATGTTCTTCTCTTTCTTTACGGCTGTCCAGAAGTTCGGCTTCAAGTCGCTGATCGTCGAAATCATTTTTACCCCGCGGGCGGGTTCCGGCTATGGCTTCCGCCAGAATCCGGCCGTTGCGGATACTGATCAGTCGCTCGGGAGAACGGCCCAAAAAGGCAATGTCGTCATCCAACTGATAAAAAAAGGTAAAGGAATTTTCTTCAATGCCGGATATGGCTTTCAGGAGCTTTGCCGGGTTCCAGATGCCGGATTGGGTGAGAATTTTCTTGCGTGCCAGAACAATCTTCCGGAAAACTTCGTCGGAGATGGATTGCAGGGCGTTTTTAATCATTGAGTTCCAATGCAGTTTCTGAGGAAGCAACATAATGGACAGGCTGTCCGCTTTAGTCACTTCGGGAAGCTCGCTAAACCGGTCGTCCAGATAGCGGAGCTTATCGGCGATTTCCCGGAGAACCTGCGAAACAGGCAGTTTCCGGGAAGTCACATAGTTCAAAGACACACGGGATCCACCCGAATTACGGCGGAACTCGACAAAGGGCAGCGTAAAACGGCAGCGGCCGAATCGCTGCCATTCCGGCGAAGGCCGGTCGTCTTCATCGAAAGAAAAACCGCCGAACAGAGGCACCGTTGCATCTGCTTCCCAAATATTGCCGATCTGTGGCAATAGGTCGTGAATGGTAGGGGCCTCAACCGTCAGCGCACTTTCCAGCCCGGCCAGAATAAAGGGATCGTCTTTGGCGCTGAAATAAAACTTTTCCGGAATGCGGCAGGAGGAAACGGCGTCCAGAATCGAAAAACCGGAATCTAGATCTCGGGACAGACGAAAAAGATAGGGCGCCGTTTTATGCTCATAAGTTTGCATCAGACGATCAAGGTCTTCCCGAAACAGCGGATAAAGCAACGGGACGGCTATGACAGGATGATTGGCAATGGTTCGTTCCTCTCATGATCACTTGTATTTATCGGATGCCGACATAATATAACCGGCCGTCGATGTCAATGAAAATGCCGGAATCCGCCATGAAGCTCCAGTCTGCATTGGAAATGGAAAAATGGTGAATTTTTCCTGATGATTTCATATTCAGTGATTTTTTTGTTTCCATTCCTTGTGCAAAATCTTCTTAAGAACTTATATTTCTTGTTGACGCATGGAAGGTTGACATCCCTTTCAGTTTTACATATAATAAAAAACATTAATGATGAAATGAATTCATCAATAAAAATCATCACGGGAAGCAACAGACTGTAATTTGCTTTTAAAGACAGCATGATTAATAAAGTAGTCGTAAAATTTAAAGATAATAAGGTATTAAGAGGACAGACGCTTAATTTTGTGCCAACCAATCCCTCTTTTCATCTACAGCAGACCACAGGGGCTCCCCTACACGTTGAGATAGAGGATTTGAAAGCCGTTTTTTTTGTCAAAGACTTGGCCGGCAATAAGAATCACCGGAAAAGCTATAAAGACAAAGTCATAGGTGGAGGCCGTAAAATTGAGGTGACTTTTCTGGATGGTGAAACCATAACCGGCTATTCATTTGGCTATGACCCCAATCGTCCTTCATTCATGATGGTTCCGGCGGATAACCAGGGAAACAATCAAAGAATATTCGTGATACGATCCGCAACTTCCAAAGTGACCATTTTACCACAATAGGCGCCTGTTTTGTTGGCATGATCATCAAAAGATACGGTGTCACAAACCGTCTTTATCCGGCAGGATTGACAGGCCAGGGGCAAATGGATATATTACCGCCGAAAAACATAGCAAGCAGAAGGTGCTTCCATGATTCGTTATTTTAATGCCGAGCAGATCCCGGCGACGGCAAAGGCATTTGTTCAGGCCGAGAATCTGGTGGCGCGACATTTTCGCTTAAGTGAGGTTGATTTTCGTAAAAACCGATATGAGTTAAAAACCCTTGCTTTTTTAGAGAAGCATGAAGTAAAAAGCGGCGCATTTGCTCATTTGTGCAAATATTCTTATGAAAAAAACACCGGTCAGGTGTCCGAAGAAAAAGGAAGATTTGATTTTTACCGGGTATGTCTTCAGGACAATAGCATTCTGGATGCGTTGGATCGGGCAAACACCTTTGTCAAATTCGCGCCGTTAATGCTTTATATTGCCGTTCATGAACTGATTCACGTATTTCGGTTTGCAAATGGAACGATCGATTTCAATGCGCCGCAGGAGGAAAAGAAGCAGGAAGAAATAATCGTACACAGCTTGACGCGGAGCGCTTTGCAAAATGTGCGGCAAAACGATTTGGAAATCGTTCTGGACTGTTTCAGCAATGAATATCAAATAGGAGATATATATAATTAAATCAGGAGGTTGATCTATGCCTATCTATGAATACCAGTGCAAGAAGTGCGGAAAGCAATTTGAGGCGTTTCAGGGAATTACTGAACCGGATTTAAAAACCTGCAAATTTTGCAAGGGGAAAGTTCACAAAATGATGTCTCTGTCATCCTTTACCTTGAAGGGTACGGGGTGGTACGCCACGGACTATGCGGGAAAAAAGACGCAATCCTGCAAGTCTGAAAAGAAGGAAACTCCGGCGGCCGAAAGTTCTTCGACGTCTACGGAATCCGCTTCAGCCACAAGCGCCAAGGAAGATTAAACCCCTTGGAAAGTATCCAGCCGCTCCAGGGCAGACAGAAGATAATCAAAACGGATTCTTTCTTGTTCCAGCCGTATGCGGTCGCCCCAGTAATTCCGGCGTAACTGCTCGTAAAGTTTGCTTTCTTCCGCACGGAGTCGTACGAGGGCTGCTGTTTCCGGTTTTGGTTCTGTGCCCCAGAGCGGCTGATGTTCCAGAAGAGTAGTCTGATCCATGAGAAACGAAGAGCAGTCCGGATAGATCCGCCGCAATTGATTCAAAATGGCAAAGCCATGCGTGTCAATGTCTCCCCAGTAATGAATTTTCCTGCCCGTCAGCCAGGCGATGTCTTCAAGGTGGTTAAAGCCGTATCCGGCGCCAAAAATCACCATTGCCCGGGAAACTTGCGGAAACGCCAGAAAATTGATTTCATTTTCGGTGATAAACACTTTCGATACCGGCAATTCAAGCGAGGCAAAGGAAGCTTTGGAGATCGTGATGTCCTGATCGGGTGCAGCGGAAAGCAGCCGAATTTCCGGATCAAGCAAGCGAAAACGTACGCGCAACGGTTTATCCAGAAACCCATAGCGACGGCAAAAACCGGAGATACCGCTGCTTGAATCATCAATGGCTTCGGAAGGCAGAACATAATCAAGGAGTTCTGTCAGGACGCCCCGGTGTCCTTCGATAAACTTGGTGGATATTTCCGGCAGATCGATTTGCCTCAAATAGATTGCGGGGCGCGGGTGTGAGGCAAGCCAGGCGACGATCGAGAGCAGATGCGGCCACTCGTTTGCCAGTTCCAGCGCTCGTAAGGGTTTTTGCGCTACCCAACGCAGAAGCTCAGGTTGGCGGACGCCTGTCATTTTTACCAGAAAGACAAATTGTTTTGCCGCTTTTTGCTTGTTAATCAGTGCCAGGGCGTCTTCCCGTGTATCAATCCAAATTGCCGCAGGAATGTCATTGGCGCCCAATATGCGGTGGTTGACTTGTCGCCACTCAATCCGGAAATGTCCCGCGCCGCTCGCCAGTTTGGCGATCCAGTCGCGCACCTCGTCGAAGCGATTGCTTAAATCCCCGGAATCCGGAGCCTTGAGGGTCAGGCGGCGGGGGAAAAGCGTTGTTGGTTCCAAAAGAGACGTCAGAAGCCATCCGTGATTCCAGAGTTTTAAAACCTGCGTCTGGATATCTGCTGGTGTTGTCCAGTTCATGACGACATCCTTTGTTTCTCATCCCGGTACTCCTCGATCGTCAGGTTGCGCAGCGCCGAACTGCGGCCGTCCCGACTGTGAACATAGCCGACGCCGGCGACAAAAGGTTCGATAATATGAATCTTTTGCAGCGGAGTGACAATCAGCAGTTGCAGATTGAGCTGCTCAAAAAGCTGCAATCCATACTGGGCGGATTCATCGGAACCGCGCCCAAACGCCTCGTCAATCACCACGAAGCGGAAAGAGCGGGAACGTACGGCCCCCCATTCCAGTCCGAACTGATAAGCGAGGCTTGCGGCAAGAACCGTGTAGGCAAGCTTCTCCTTTTGTCCTCCCGATTTTCCACCCGAGTCGGCATAATGCTCATGTTCCGTATGATCTTCCCGCCAGCGCTCGCTGGCGGCAAAAACAAACCAGTTGCGCACATCTGTTACTTTGGAAGTCCAGCGTCTGTCCAGATCGGTGTATTCTTCACGTCCCCGAAAACGCTCGATGATCCGCTTGACCTGCAGGAATTTGGCTTCCGAATATTGGGTGTCTTCTGAACCGGAAAGCGCTCCTTCCGTGCAAGCGCGGAGTTCCGTCTGGAAATCTCGGATATCCGCGTCCAGATTCATTTGTGCTTCCAGGCTGATATAGCGTCCCGGATTGTAGTCGATTTGGGTGAGTGAAGTGTTGATCTGGACGATGCGCTCTTTGATGGTCTGGCGTTCGCGGGCCAGCTGGGACTGAAAATTCGCCACTTCCCGAATGGTGTTCTCATTGAGCAACTCTTTAAAACGGCCTTCAAAACGGGGCAGGTCATCAGCCCGAAGCTGATCCAGCATCGCTCTGAACTCAAAACCCGCGTCCAGATGAACATCGACATCCCTAGTTTCCAGCGGCCACTCCTTTTTGTATTCAGTCATGGCCTTGATCATTTTTTCGCCCAATCGGGATAATTTTTTTTCTTCCGCGTCGATTCGGCCCTGCATCCAGTCGCGCATGTCCCGCTCTCGCTGGTCACAGGATTCAACGGTCAGGGGCTGGCGGTTTGGCGCCTCCTCGCGCATTTTTTCCAGAAGGTGGAAAAGAGCCGTAGCGGTTGATGGGGTTTGCGAATAAAGCGATTGCGCCTGTTGCCTCATCTCCTGGGCGGCAGAAATTCTTTGCTCCGTTTTCGAACGCTGGTCCTTCCGTTTGTCAAGCTGACATTCCGTTGTCTTCAAGTCGTTCTCCAGTGCGGCGAGCTGCACGGAAAGGATTTTCAGTTGGTCGGATGCGGCTTCCAGCTCTCGTTTTGCATCTTCCAGACGGGAAATGGCGACAGCCAGCGGCTGCCAGTCCAGGTCACGGAAGTCGGAATATTCGTCAAGCTTTGCCAGAACCGCAAGACGTTCCTTGAGGACGGACTGTTCCTTTTGCAATTCGCTGATACGTTTCGCCAGATCGCCAAGGCCGGCTTCCTCTTTCCTGGCTTCCTTTTCCAGCGCGGCGATTTTTTCGACGTTGCTCCATCCCAGCACATAGCGCCTGCGGTCGTCAAGCCGGTGCCGGTCATCTTTTTCATGACGTTCACCTTGGGCCTTGATTTGTCCGGATCGAGTGATGGCCCGGCTTTCGCGGCGAAATTGATCCTGGGTAAGGCAACAGGCCACGTCAAAGCGATGCGCTACTTCACGTTCGATCCAATCATAAAAGGGCGAGCCGGTTTTGATCTGAATCTTGTGGGCAAGAGAATCGGGATGCAGGGACGCCGGCTTTCCGCGTCCCTCGGTGCGAACCCGGAAATAGACAAGAATACCGCGAAGATGAGTTTTGTCCACCCAGTTTGCCACCCGGGCGTAGTGCCGATCCGGAACCAGTATCGACAAGCCGAAATTACGCAGCAGACGTTCAATGGCGCCTTCCCAGTCTCGTTCTTCCGGGAGCACTTGCAGTAGTTCGCCGGCGAAGGGCATCTCGTCTTCCTGCAGGTTTAGTGCTTCGCAAATCGCTCGCCGCATGGCAACCTGCTTTTCGTCGATATTGCTGATGCGCGCCTTCAGACCCGCGATTTCGGCTTTGAGCTGGTCGTAATCCGCCCGTCGTCCGGCAAAATGAACACTCACCTCATTAAGATCGTTTTGCGCGCGAGTTTCTTCCTGTTCGGTTGTGTTCCGCAGAGCCTCCATATCTTTTTGCTGCTTCAGAAAAGTTTCCCCAGTCGTGGCGGGAGGCTCTCCCAGCCGTCGCGTAAGTTCCTCATAACGGGTGGCTTTGACTCTGCGGTGCGCGAGTTCTTCGCGCTTTTGCAGAATTTCCAGAGCGATGTTTTCAATTCGGTCGCCGCCGTTTTCCGCGATGGCCAGACGAAGCTTACGTTCCTGAGCCTGCCGGGTTTTTCGCTCTTCTTCCAGTTCCCGGATGGCGGCAAAGTGGCGTTTCAATTCCTCTTCCAACAGGGCAAGGCGCTTTTCCAGTAAATCCAGTTTCAGAAAGGCAAACCAGGGACGCAGAGCGTCGCGGCAGGCGCGCAAATTTTTCACTTCCTGGTTCAGTTCCCGAAATCGTTCGCAATCGTCTGCCAACGGCTCCAGCATTTCGACCTGTCGTTTGGCCTTCAGCACTGCTTCATGCGCCCGGTTGAGATCCTCAAAGTGTCCGATTAATGCGCTGATGCGCGGTCCGACGTCAAAAGGTTCCAGCATGGAAGAGCGCACGAAGTCGGTGAGGTTTCCGACGGACTTGAGCGATACGGTCTGGTGAAACAGATCCAGCGCCTGCTCGTTGTCGATGCCGAAACGGCGGCGAAACCATGAACCATAGGGAGGAAAACTGTCAAAAAGATCAACGGTGGAAAGACGCAAACGTTTGCGCAGCGCCTGTATTTCGGACCCGAATCCTGAAAAATCCGTGGCAATGGAAAGGTCTCGTTCACAGGCGGCATACAGGCGGACCGGTTGAGTGTTTGGATCTTTCATCCAGAAAACCTGGGCCAGCGTGATGGTTTTGTTGTAGCCGAAATTGTGGAAAACGCCGAGAATCACCGAATAGGCGTTGCAATCACGCAGAGCAACCGGCTTGGCGCTTCCCAGGGTATCCATTCGTTCGGACTTGTAATAACCCAGAACATAGGAACGTAGGGATCTTTCGCGGCTGTCGGCTCCGGCCGCCTTGTTATAGGCAACTTTCTGGGCGGGCACCAGCAGCGTGGTGACGGCGTCAACCAGTGTTGATTTTCCCGAACCGATATCTCCCGTGAGCAGACAATTCTTTCCACTCATGCGCAACGTCCAGACCCGGCGGTCAAAGGTTCCCCAATTATAGACCTCGAGACGCTGCAGACGAAAACCTGCCAGACGGTCATCGGCCAGAAATTCGAGTTCCAGAGATTTGTTCATGGATTTCCCTCGGGAGTCTGCAGTTTGTGATACTGCGCCAGCCGTTCATCCAATTCGGCCAGCCATTGCGCATCGACAAAAGCCTTTATAATCCTGCGCACTTCAATCATCTGCCCCTGACCCCGCAGCCGGCGGATAAAACCCAGCTCGGCAATTTTGTTTAAGGTGACATCGACCTGATCGATCAGTTTTACCTCATTTGTGCCCGCGGGCAGAAAAATCCGAATGAGTTCCACTACCTCATCCCGGGAAAGAATCAGGCGTGTATCGCCGCCGCCTGCGTCAAACTCGGCCAGTTTCTTGCGCAAAAGCGCGATCATCAAACTGACCGAATAGGAAAGCTGCCTTCTGGCGATCAAGCGCGGGGTTCCCGTCTGGTCATCCTCGTCCAGCCGCGAGCGTAAGAACGCGTATCCTTCCGCTTCATCCAGCATCAGTTCCAGGCCGAGCAAGGCTACGTAATCCCGGACACTTGCCTGGAGATTCAGAAGCAATCCCCATCCTGCCGGATTTTCGTCCTGGTAGAGAACGCCCTTGAGCAGACCAATGACCACCGAAGAGAGTTCCTGGGGAAAGCGGGTTCCTGTGCCTGCAGCCATATCGGTTATATTCATCAATCCTTCCTCATCAAAATGATCCGCGGCAAATTTGCCCGGCGTCTAACGCCTGCGTCGGTTTGCCATCTTACCTGTTCCTGCAGGCTGTCGTCCACGGCTGTTTGGGGCCAGTCTTCAGCCAAATGCAGATAGGTGATCAACTCGGCCAGACCGTGGCGAAGCGGATGGCGGGAAATGACCTCAGCCAGACTGACCTGGCTGTGGTCTTGAAGTTCGCGTCGGATGTTCCTTTTCAGAACTTCGCGATCCACCACCACCTGCGCATAGAGAGCCGCTGTATCCACTTCCGCATCGCCTTCATCGAGAGCCAGCCCGTCAATAAAGGGTTTTAGCGGCGGCTTGTAAAGGGGCCTTTCCAGGGGAAGATCGACAGATGCCTGGGTTTCGGCAAGCGGCATGAAATTGCCCGGGGGAATCGCTTCCCGAAGCGCCAGCGCATGGGTTTCAATGCTGTGCAGGATGTCCATGATGCGGCGGTTTTCCAGCCAGGCCTGGTCATCGAGAAACCGGCGCAACTGTTCGGACAGCCTGGCGACCGTTCGCTGGGTATGCTCTCCCGCCTCCAGCCAGTCATAATGCACGCGCTGCAAACGGCTGTCGGGACGCATGGCGGCAACCGGCGGCAGCGACAGTGTCCGCGCAAGCAGTCGGCTTAACTCTTCCTGTCTGGATTGGGACATCAGAAAATCCCAGAAAGCGCGAAAGCTTTTGCCCTGATCCGAATTGGCGATAGTGTCGCGCTCGCCCATAATCTCTTCCAGCAAAGCGCCTTTGGAACCTTCCCAAAGAGCAATCCGTTCGCGCACCCGCCGGTCGAGCATGCGGAAATTGTGTTCGACCTCGCGAAAATCGGTCAGAAGTTCACGAGCCATCTGCAAAAATTGCTGGAAACGATCTTTAATGGCCGTGTCATCCAGCAGGGGAATGTCTCCCGTTCCGATGCGATCGATTTCCGCGTTGATTTCGTTGCGGCGCTTTTCCAGTTCGGCAATGCGCACTTCCGGGTCCGTCTGGCTTCCCTCGCATATTTGCCGGAGCAAATCCATTAAAGTCAGCAGGCGGGATTCTGTTCCTACAAAGGCTCGTTCCGTCAGGCTTTCCAGCCAAAGGAGAGCCTTTTCCGTCGCCGGCGTCAGGTCAAAGTGCGGTTCATCGGTGTCGGCCGGGTAGAATTTGCGAAGCCAACCCTTGTCGTTTTCCGCCCAGTCATTGAGGTAACTTTGCGCGGTTCCCGGAAACGCATCTGCACCCATTTTTTCCCGCAACACAAAAAGCTCATCTTCCAGCGCCTCGGCCAGAGCGGCTTGTGGCAGATTGCGCACATTGGGGGCAATAAACACTCGGTGCAGAAAACCGGCCGCCAGAGGAGCGTGCTGGGCGCACAGCAATCGCCAGGCCGGGTGGTTCCGGCGCAACAAATCCAACGTTGAATAATCTAAAGCCATACCGAAGCGATGTCCGGCGCATTTCCGGTCAGAAGTTGATTGAGGGTATTCATCATTTTACTTTGCCAAAATCCTATTCGGACAAATCCGATGAAACAAGTTAAGCTTTGTCTTTGTCAAATAGCAAGTACAAAATCATCGGCGGACTTATGGTCATGCCGACACAATCTCTTGCGGTCGCGGATTGATGTAAGCGTATAGCCGTGCTTCGGACGGTAGATTCCTGTCGTTTCATCAATGCCTATAAGGCGTATCCGTTTGTTTTGTTTTTTCCGATCATCGATTGACAACAACTCAAGGAGCGGATAACCTGCCACAGCCTGCGGTAAAAGAGCGAAACAGGAGAGAACAGCATGAGTACGTTCAAAAGACAGCAAGAGCCGGTTTGCATTCATACGTATTCCGGCATTGCATTTGATTTACGAAACCCGAAGCCTGAAATGATCCGTATCGGGGACATTGTTCATTCGCTGGCTCTGATCAATCGCTTCAACGGCGCGGCCCGGTTTCCTTACAGTGTGGCGCAGCATTCGCTTTATGTGGCGAGTCTTCTTCCAATGTCCTTGAAATTGCATGGTCTTTTGCATGATGCGGCTGAGGCCTACGTAGGTGACCTGGTCAGCCCGCTGAAAAAAATTTTATCTGAATACAAAAAAGTCGAGGCGGATATTGCCAAAGTTGTCGCGGATGTCTTTGGTCTTGCCTATCCGGAACCCGAGGAGGTCAAAAAAGCCGATCTGGCGGTTTTATCCGCCGAGCGGGAGCAGGTGCTGCTTCCTTCCTATGGGCCGTGGTATAAAGATTTTCCTCATCCGGCGGCTATTCGTATCGAACCGATGCCTTGGGAGCAGGTTGAAGAAATATTTTCTCTGGAAATCCGGCGTCTTCTGGTGGAAGGTTAAAAAAATACAAAGCAGACGCAAAGGGGTGTGGAAATTATGGAATTGTCAGGTATTTTTCCGGTAGCGGGGATTTTGTTGAGTCTTTTTCTCTTGATGGGGTTTGCCTACAAAGGCTATTCAGTCATTTTGTTTGCCCCAGTCCTGGCGTTACTTGCCGCTTTTATGCAGGGTTTTCCGGTCATGCCAACCTACACAGAACTCTTCATGGAAAAGGCGGCCGGTTACATCAAGCTCTTTTTTCCCGTATTCTTACTCGGCGCCGTTTTGGGCAAGCTCATGGAAGATACAGGGATGGCCAAATCGATTGCGCGTCAGATTGTGAAAATGATGGGGAAGGAGCGGGCAATCCTGGCTGTTGTTCTGGCCTGCGCCGTTCTGACCTATGGAGGCGTCAGCCTGTTTGTGGTGGCTTTTGCTGTTTATCCGCTTGCCGCGGCGATGTTCAAGGAAGCCGACATTCCCAAACGCCTGGTTCCGGGCAGCATTGCTCTGGGTTCCTTCACATTTACCATGACCATGCTTCCCGGGACGCCGCAAATTCAGAATGTTATTCCAGTCGGCTTCTATGGCACGACAACTTGGGCGGCCCCCCTGATGGGAACGATTGCCGCAATGATCACTTGTGCTGCCGGTATGATGTGGTTGGAATATCGCCGTAAAAAGGCCCGGTTCGCAGGCGAAGGTTATGGAACCCATTATCTGAACGAATCCTCGGCGACAGCAAATGCCGCCGGTTTGCCGCCGTGGCATATTTCGCTGCTGCCCCTCGTGGCTGTGATTTCCATTAATTTTTTGCTGACCTTTTTCTGGTCGTGGGATCCCGAGAGCTTAAAGCCGCTTCAGGGTATCGGACTCAAGATGATTGCTCCCAGCGTCAAAAACACAGCCGGGATCTGGGCGCTGATTATCGGATTGGTTGCAGCAATTGTCCTGGCCGTAGCCATTGGCTATCCGTATTTGTCCGGCGAACAGGGATTGCTGTCTTCGCTCAATGCCGGCGCCATCGGCTCATTGCTGGCCATTATGAATACCGCTTCCGAAGTCGGTTACGGCAGCGTGATCTCTGCGTTGCCCGGTTTTAAATCCGTGGCCTCATTTTTGATGAGCATTAAGCTTGGCGGAATCCCGCTCGTTTCAGAATTTTTTACCGTCAATATCCTGGCCGGGATTACCGGTTCGGCTTCTGGGGGAATGTCCATTGCCTTGGGCGTTATGGCAAAAGACTGGCTTGCCTGGGCGAATCAGGTGGGGTTGTCTCCGGAGCTGCTTCACCGGATTGCCTCCATCGCATCGGGCGGTTTCGACACCCTGCCGCATAATGGCGCAGTGATTACCCTTCTGGCCATTTGCGGTATGACTCATGTCAAATCCTATGCCGATATCGGGGTTTGCAGCGTTGTCATCCCCTTTCTGACCGGAATCCTGGTCATTTTCCTGTACACAATAACCGGGCTTTCTTTTTAGTCGCATGCTTAAACAACATCACAACAGCAACATCTTTTTGACAGGAGCGGGTCATGCGGTCAGTCGTCCGCTCCTCGTGAATGTTACCATCCCGGTTCATCATCACTTTTTATAAAAGAAAACAATGCGATATAAACTGCAAGCAATCCCTGCACATCAAAACGATACACCAGAGGCGATAACCATATGAACATTCTTCTTACCTTTGCCGGAAATCGAGATCCATTCAATCCTGAACTGGTGAAGGGTGTCTTCACCGAGGGGCCGGTTCTCACTTTGCTTGGAGAGCGATCCTTCCACGCTATCCACATCTTCACCAACCCAGGCAGCCTGATCCATGCTCAAAATCTTCAGCGGGAAATTGCTAAAAGAAACAGAGAGATACGAGTGCGGATACACAACATCGATATTCCCGATCCGACGGATTACGAAGCCCTTTTCCTGAACATGAGCGCGCGGTGCCGGGAAATCCTGGAAGGATACCGCGATCAACAGCCTTCCTGTTTCATCGCCACGGCTTCCGGAATTCCTCAGATGCAAACCGTCTGGTTCCTGATGGCCCAATCGGGCATGGTGCCCGCCACCCTCCTCAAGATTACGCCACCGCGTTTTCTGAGGCCGGGGCAGAAAGCCGTCTCTGAGATAAGCCTGTCGCTGACATCCTTTCCTCAAATTGCGCCGCCATTCCGGAAACCCTTGTGGAAAGTGAGCTTTTCGGTCACGAAAAAGGCGCCTTTACCGGAGCCACGCAGCAGAAAAAAGGCAAATTTGAACTGGCGGACGGAGGAACCATCTTCCTGGATGAAATTGGCGATATGCCTCTGCCCGCTCAGGCCAAAATCCTGCGCGTCTTGCAGGATCAGGCGATTACAAGGCTGGGCGGCGAAAAAACCGTCCGATCTGATGTCCGGATCATTGCCGCCACCAACCGGAATCTGGCCTCTTGCATAGCCGATGGCGCATTCCGGGAGGACCTTTATTACCGGCTCAAGGTGATTGAAATCGCCATGCCCGCCCTTCGGGAGCATGCGGAGTATATTGCGCTGCTGGTGGAATACTTTCTTGACCGGCACAATTCCCGTTACTGCCAGCAAAAGCAATTCAGCCGGGAGGCGATGCGGCTCATCCTTTCCTATTCGTGGCCCGGTAATATTCGGGAACTCGAAAACGCCGTCGAAAGGGCTTTTGTGCTATCCAAGGGCAGCGTCATCAAAGAGGACGATCTGCCCCCGGAAATCACGGCGCAGTTTGTCTCTCGTCCCAAATCGCCGACCAATAAGGACCAAACGAATGCTCCCGCAATGGCCATTCCCCCTGAAGGTCTCGATCTGGACGAGCGCCTTCACGATCTTGAATAAGTATATTACGAAGAAGCCATCAAAATGAAAGAAGGCAACCGCGAAGCCGCCGCCCGATTGCTCAACATCAAACCGTACACTTTTCGGAAAAGGTCCAAAGAGAAGTTCGGGATATAGGTTGACACAGATTACCTGTTGATATTTTAGCAGGTTCAGAATACTCTCATGCCGTGACAAGGAGTCTAATTATGAGCAACAATTTGGGAACAATAGAAGAAGCTGCTTTGGCTCTCTCTGCGAAGGAACGTGCAAGGCTGGTGATGGACTTGATAAAGAGTCTCGATAATTATGACGATCCCGAAGCAGACGAGTTGTGGATTCGGGAAGCCGAAAGACGTTATCAAGAGTACCGGGAAGGTAAACTCCAGGGCAGACCTGCCGACGATGTTTATCGTGATGCGTTCTCGAAAGTGCAATGAAGAAAGTCATTTTTCTGCCTCAGGCAGAGCAGGAAATGAACGAAGCGGCTATCTTCTATAATACTTCTGGATTACATTTCCAGTCGTCATTCTCGAATAAACGAGGAGATGCCGACATTGGCCCGGCGATTGAAATATAAGGATGGTGTAAACGATATGATTCGTGATCCGCGCTGTCAAAAAAAAGAAATCTTAACGGGCAGGGAAATCACGGGCGTGCTGACAGGTTACTTAAATTCATATCCTGATTATTGCACCATAGCTGTAAATGGATATGGCAATCTATTGCATGCGGGAGAATCCACTTTTAATTCTTATCCAACAGTCTTCTTAAAAAATCTTGAAAAATGACATTCAGGGTTGTATGTTTCCAAACATTCGACCGGTAATCGGCAATTCATATAAGGCTTTTGATAATCTATGTTTCCTTTTACTTTTCACAATCCCACAAAAGTCATTTTCGGCAAAGATACGATTGGGCAGGCGGCTCGGGAAATTCCGCAGGACGCCAAAATTATGGTTACTTACGGCGCGGCCAGCGCGAAAAAATACGGGGTGCTGGATGAGGTGCTGTCGGCTCTGAACGGATTTAATATTATCGAATTTGGCGGTATTGAAGCCAACCCGGATTATGACACGCTGATGAAAGGCGTTTCCATTGCCCGCGAGCGAAATATTGATTTTGTGCTGGCCGTTGGCGGAGGTTCGGTGATTGACGGCGCCAAGTTTATGGCGGCCGCTATTCCCTACGAAGGGGAGCCGTTTTCATTTCTGGAAAACAAGGGGGCGGATATTTGCCGGGCGCTGCCGGTTGGCGCAGTGGTAACCCTGCCGGCCAGCGGTTCGGAAATGAACAGCCGGTCCATTATTTCCCGCAGGTCTTTCGGGATGAAACGCGCATTGATGAATGATTGTCTGTTTCCCCGTTTTGCCATCCTCGATCCGACAAAGACGTATACGCTGCCAGCCGGGCAAACCGGCAACGGTGTGGTGGATACATTTGTTCATGTTCTTGAACAGTATCTGACCTATCCGGTGAACGGAAAGGTGCAGGATCGCCTTTCGGAAGGTCTTCTGCTTTTGCTGCTGGAGGAAGGGCCGCGCGCTCTGGCTGAACCGGAAAATTACGATGTGCGCGCCAATCTGATGTGGGCGGCAACGCTGGGTTTGAACGGGCTGATCGGTGCGGGCGTTCCCCAGGATTGGGCTGCACACCGCGCGGGATATGAATTGACGGTTTTGTTTGGCCTGGATCATGCTCAAACGTTGGCTGTTTTGGTGCCGGCTATGCTTCAGGTCCGTGCCGCAAACAAAAAAGAGAAACTGTTGCAGTACGCTAGGCGAATCTGGGGGATCTCCTCCGGAACGGAGTCTTCGCAGATCGAGGCCGCCATCGGACAAACGCGGGATTTTTTCGAGCAAATGGGGGTGCCGACCAAGCTGAAAGATTATGGTATCCATGATTTCAATGTCGAAACCATTGTGGAAATGCTTGAAGCGCACGGTCTGTCCGTCATGGGTGAAAAAAACGATGTGACGGCCGATACCATGCGGAAAATATTAAAACTCTGCCTGTAAGAAAGGAAGGTTATTACGCACAACATTCTTCCCGAAATCGGCATTGCCATTCTGGCAGCGACGGCGCTGGGGTTTATTTTCCAGCTCTGCCGTCAGCCGGTGATTCTCGGCTATCTGGTGGCCGGCGCTCTTATCGGACCGGAAATCGGTTTCAAACTGGTTTCGCATCCGGACAATATTGAAGTGATTTCGGAAATCGGCCTGATTCTCCTGCTGTTCATCATCGGACTGGAACTTAATCCCACCAAACTGGTCTCCTCCGGACGCAGATTGATTTATGCCGGAATCGGACAGTTTGTTTTCTGCGTGCTGATTGGACTGGGGGTTTTTGTACTGCTGGGCTATCCGCTGGGTGGAGGCAGGATCGAAGCTCTTTATCTGGCGCTTTTCTGTGCGCTTTCCAGCACGGCCATTGTGGTCAAGCTGCTCTACGACAAGTACGAACTGGACACTTTGCCGGGCCGGATCAGTCTGGGGGTCCTGATCTTTCAGGATTTGTGGGCCATTTTGATTCTGGCGTTGCAGCCGAATTTTATGGACCCCAAACTGCATCTGGTGGGGCTGGCGCTGGTCAAGGGAATCGGGCTTCTGGCCGTTGGTTTTGTGCTGAGCCGTTATGTTTTGCGCTGGATTTTTGAGCGAATCGCCGAAACGCCGGAAATGGTCGTGGCCATGTCCATTGCCTGGTGCGCTTTCATGGCCGGTTTGGGAGCTTGGATCGGCATGTCCATGGAAATGGGCGCGCTGATTGCCGGCGCGGCGATTGCCTCATTTCCCTATGGTGTGCATGTGACGGCCAAAGTCCTGCCTCTGCGGGATTTTTTTCTGACACTTTTCTTTCTCTCCATTGGCATGAAAATACCTTTTCCTGATGCGGAAACTTTGACGATGGCGTTTCTGATTGTTCTTTTTGTCATCGCCTCCCGTTTTTTGACGATTTATCCGATTTTGTCTTTGTCCGGAAGCGGCCGCAGAACCAGTTTTATTACCAGCATCAATTTGTCTCAGATCAGCGAATTTTCCCTGGTAGTCGCGTCTCTTGGCGTGGGCTACGGTCATATCCAGCAGTCTCTGATGGGGCTGATCATTTATGCGATGGCGATGACGTCCGTCCTGTCGTCCTACTTTATCAAGGCAAATCATCAACTGTACCTTCTTTTTGACAGGCTGCTCACCGGTCTGGGTTTTCCTTCAAAAGCCGCACAGCATACGGCCGGGGATGAAGATGAACATTACCCAATCGTATTATTGGGTTACCATCGCGGTGCCCGTGCCTTGGTGGAAGAGATCGCTCAGAGCGAACCGGATCTTCTCAAGGAATTTCTGGTGATTGATTTCAACCTGGAAGTTCTCAAAGAGCTGGACAAGCTTCAGGTGAAGGGAATATTCGGCGACATCGGCAGCATGGATACACTCAAGCACGCCCATATTGACGGCGCTGACATGATTATTTCCACAATTCCCGATATGTTGCTCAAAAACACAAATAATCTCAAGCTGGTGAAAACTTGTCGCATGCTGGCGCCCAATGCCGTGATTATCGCAACGGCGGATTCCGTTTTGCAGAGTGAGGATTTGAAAATTTGCGGTGCAAATGAGGTTCTGCTTCCTTATTCCCTGGTTGGCGAAGGGATTGCCCGGAGGGTGTACGATTGGTATTATAAGAATAATCGGTAAGAATATCATGAGTATGCATATTGCTTATCGCGGAATTTGCTTTGGCGATTGACGTTGGTTCCATAAAAAAAGGAATTAAAAATGTTGACATCCCTATTGTGATTGATTATAGTTCAGCGGTCGTAAATGAATAAGGTATAGAGATGGATTTTTTCAGCCCGGATAAAAATCTGTCCCGGAAATGTAATTTAATATTATTTTTTAAGGAGGGGGAAAATGAAGAAAATTATTTCGTTGTTTGCTGTCCTGATGCTGGTGGCGCTTGCCACAACAGGATATGCGCAGGTCCGCAAAGGTTCTGTGGACATCACGCCTTCAATAGGAATGTATGTATTTGAAGGCAATGAAGACATGGACAGGGAATTGCCGAATGCATCTTTGCGTTTGGGGTACAATTTTACCAAATATATCGGACTGGAAGGCTATGTGCAGTACGGACAGTCCAATATGAATCAAGTTTTCAACAAGCCCAAACTGGAAGTTCTGAACTACGGCGTTGAAGGCATCATCAATTTGATGCCGGACGCAAGGTTGGTTCCTTTTCTGGCAGTCGGAGTCGGAGGCATTCACTATACCGATGCCAACATGGATACAACGGAAGACAAGAGAGATAAGTTCACTGCAGATTACGGCTATGGTATAAAGTTTTTCCTAACCGACAATTTTGCTCTCCGTGCGGATATCCGCCACGTCATGCCCTTTGACAAAATGCACAATAATATGCTGGTTTCTTTGGGATTAAACTTCTCTTTCGGCGGTGCAAAGCCGGTTGAGGCGGTTTACAGCGCTCCTGCTCCCGAGCCAGAACCGGTGATGGAACAGGCCAAGCCCCAGGAAGAAGCGGCTCCCGTTGTTGAAGAAAAACCCGCTCCGCAAGTTGTTGAAGAAGTAAAACCTGTTCCCGCAACTCGCGTTGCCAAAGAAATCGAGGAAAAGGGCAGGGCAACTCTGGAAGTGTTGTTTGATTTCAACAAGGACACGATCAAAAAGAACTACTCCAAAGACATTGATCATCTGGCGGACGTCATGAAACAGCATCCGGATTTGAATGTGACCATTGAAGGTCATACGGATAATGTGGGCAAGGCTGCATACAATAAAAAACTTTCCCAGAAACGTGCTGAGGCCGTGAAAAAGTACATGGTCAAGAAAAGTAAAATTGATGAAAAACGCCTGAAAGCAGTAGGTTATGGCATGGAAAAACCGGTGGCGACCAATAAGACCAAAGCGGGACGCGCCAAGAATCGTCGTGTTGAAGCTGCGGTAGATTATGTTGTCAAGAAGTAGTCTGTCGGTAACCATCAGCATTTAAAAAAAGCCTCCGCGGATTCGCCGCGGGGGCTTTTTTTTACATGCGGGGAATTTTCTCTCTCAATTCTTTCTTTTTCTCAATAAAGCGCCTGTCGGTACGGCAACCGGAACCGGGATATAAATCTGATTTCCGGCATGGGCCTTTGTGACGGGATTGCCCCGATCGTCGAAGAGGATTTGTGTATTGACAAAAACCGTTTTATCCGGAAGCAAAAGTTCCAATTTTTCTCCTACCCGAAGATCATTGCGCGTATCCATGAGAATCTGTTTTTGAGAGGCGTTATATTTCAAGACAAGACCGACCGGTTCATGCGTTTGGAAATATTTTATTTGTGGACTGGTTTCGTTGATTTTTTCCGTATGAAACGCGAAACCGGTTGTGTAGCCGCGGTGGGATATGGTTTGAAGCTCTTCAATCCACTTTGCCATGCGGTGGTTGACCGGTTCCGGATCATTCAGGTCATCCAGAGCCTGCCGATAGGTTCGGGTAACCACAGCCACGTAGTAGGAAGATTTCATTCTTCCTTCGATTTTGATGCTGGCAACACCCGCCGCCTGTACTTCCCGAAGATAGGCAATCAAACATAAGTCTTTTGAACTTAAAAGATAGCTGTAACGTTTGTCTTCTTCCAGAAGAATCGGTTCATCGGGTCTTGTGGATTCATGCAGAAGGTATTCCCAGCGGCAGGGTTGAGAACAGTCTCCTTCGTTGGCGCTTCTCCGGTTGCGCCAGGATGACAAAAAGCAGCGGCCGGAATAGGACATGCACATGGCACCATGGACAAATATTTCCAACTCCATGTCCGGAGCCGCTTGAGCGATTTTTCCAATTTCTTCTAAATTTAATTCCCTTGCCAGGATAATGCGGCAAATCCCCTGATCCTGCCAGAAGCGAACCGCTTCAATATTGGTCGTATTGGCCTGCGTACTGAGATGCAGCGGTATCTGGGGAGCGACTTGACGAATCAGCCGGATCATTCCGGGGTCGCTGACAATCAGAGCATCGATGCCGGAGGTGACAAGATCAGGAAGCAAGCGTTTTGCCCGATCCAGATCGGAGTTACGGGCGAAGGTATTCAATGCACCGTAAACACGAACATTTTTTGCATGCGCTTCTTCAATGCCCCGTGCCAGATCTTCAGGGGGCATTTCTGCCGAAACTCCCCGTAGACTTAAGCCGGGAATGCCGACATAGACCGCGTCGGCGCCATAGAGGATGGCGGTTCGTAACTTTTCGAGGTTGCCGGCAGGAGAAAGCAATTCGGGGCAACGCATTTTTTTCATGGTTTCGGACAATATCTGCGCACCTGTTCCATGACTTTGAGCGATTTGACTTCTCTGCCCAGGACAAAAGAAATGAAACCGCATGTGATGCTGCGAGATTCCGCGGAGAGATTATTGGACAGGCAGACCCTTTTGATTTTTTCAATTTCCATGTCTTTTCCCAACAGCAGTGTTCGAACGGCACCGGCCGAGATGGTCTGGTCGTATCTTTCCGGACTGGCGCAGGACCGGCAGACAATGCCGCCTTCTTGCGGGAAAAAGCTGTAGGAGCAACCGTTGGTGACGGGTGTTTTACAGCGGATGCATGCAGAAAGCGTCGGCTCGAATCCGGTAATTTTTAAAAGTCGCATTTCAAAAAAGCGAATGGCGGTATCGGCAATCTGTTCCCGGCCCAGCAACGCCAGAAAATCCATCAGCAGTTCAAAAAGAGCCATGTTTTCTTTTCCTTCCGGACTAAAAGCATCGGCAAGCTCAATGAAATAGGATGCGATCAGCGTTTTTTCCAGGTCCTGACGAATAATCGGGTAATGATCAATAATATCACAGGCTTCGATAAATGAAAGCGAATCGCGATTTTTTCGGGTGAAAATAAAGTTGTTGAGGGAAAAAGGCTCAAAAACATTGGCAAAACGTTTTTTGCTTCTCTTGGCTCCTTTGGCCATTCCTTTCATTTTCCCAAATTCCCTGCTGAAAAAAGAAACAATTACGTCCGATTCGCCATAGGGGTGAGTGCGTAGGACAAGGCCGGATGTCTTGAGAGTTTCTCTGCCGATCATGACGCATTACCGCGTCCATTGTACTTGATATCGCCCCCCACGATGGTCAGAAGGGCACGTCCTTTTAGTGTACGACCGGAAAAAGGTGAATTTTTACCGCGAGAGCAAAAAGATCGTATGTCCACTGTCCAAGCCATGTCCGGGTCGATAATGGTGATATCCGCATCTGCACCGCAAGACAGGGTTCCTTTGGGAAGATTTAAAATTTTTGCCGGATTCCAGCTCATCTTGGAGATGAGTTCGGCAAAGGAGAGTATGCCGTCATGCACCAGCTGCAGGCTCAATCCTAGGGATGTTTCCAAGCCACTGATGCCGTTTAAGGCATATTCAAATTCCACTTCCTTGTCTGTACGTCCGTGCGGGGCATGATCGCAGGCGATGGCGTCCAGTGTGCCATCCGCCAACCCTTCTTTAATGGCGGCGACGTCCGCTTTCCCGCGTAGCGGTGGACTGACTTTGCAATTTGTGTCGTAGTTTTGAAGAGATTCATCTGTCAAGGTGAAGTAGTGCGGAGCGGTTTCTGCCGTGATGCTTAAACCTCGTTTTTTTGCGTCACGAATCAGTCGTACGGAGCCTGACGTGCTGATATGGGCGATATGAATCGCCGTTCCGGTATATTCGGCAATCAGAATGTCGCGTGCTACCATGATGTCTTCTGCAAGAGAAGAGATTCCCGGCAGTCCGAGAACCGTGGACCAGTAGCCTTCATTCATCACACCTCCGGTGGAAAGAGTTTTTTCTTCACAATGCTGGATGATCGGCAGATTCAGCGAATGCGCGTATTCCAGCGCCCGGCGCATGAGTGCGGCATCCGGAACTGGTTTTCCATCGTCGGATAAAGCGATGATGCCGGCTTCCTTCAGATCCCAGAATTCCGTTAGCTGTTTGCCTTCCGATCCGACGCTGATTGCGCCGATAGGATAAACATTGCACAGATTGGCTTCGGCGGCTTTCCGTCGGATGAATTCCGTAACAGAGCGGTTGTCATTGACCGGGACCGTGTTGGGCATGCAGGCGATAGATGTAAATCCGCCTGTGACGGCAGCCCGGCAGCCCGTGGCAATGGTTTCTTTGTATTCCAGCCCCGGTTCTCTTAAATGCACATGCATATCGATGAAACCGGGAGCGACGATAAAACCGGCAAGGTTCAGAACTTCCGTATCTGGTGGAAAATGGATGTTTTTGCCGAGTTGAGATATTTTTCCGTTTTCGATCAGAAGATCCATCTGCTCGTCTGTATGGGATGCCGGATCAATCACTCTTCCGCCCTGTAGTAACCGTTTCATTCGTTTCCTCCGGAAAGCAAGTAAAGCAGTGCCATGCGCACGGCAACGCCCTTGTTGACTTGATCGAGAATCACGGAGTGTTCCGTGTCATCCGCGATATCCGGCGATATTTCCACGCCGCGGTTGATGGGACCTGGATGCATCACAATGACATCCGGTTTGGCCAGGCTGATGTTGGATCTGTTCAGGCAATAATGTTGGGCATATTCACGAAGCGATGGAAAAATATTCTGCTTTTGACGTTCCAGTTGAATGCGCAGCATCATGACCACGTCTGCATTTTTTATCGCGTCTTCCAGTTTGGTATATGCGGTGACGCCCAGCGATTCGATATTTCGGGGCATCATCGTGGGGGGACCGGCCACGACAACTTTTGCGCCCATTTTAGACAAACCGTAAATATTGGACCGTGCAACCCGGCTGTGCAGAATATCACCGATAATGGCCACTTTCAGGTCGTCGAGCCTGCCTTTTTTTTCTCTGATGGTCATCAGATCCAGCAGTGCCTGAGATGGATGTTCGTGAGCGCCATCACCGGCGTTAATGACGGACTGTTTCACGAGTCTTGCCAGCAGGTGAGGGGCTCCGGCGGCCCCATGCCGGATGACAATAATATCCGGATTCATGGCTTCGAGTGTGCGTGCCGTGTCGATGAGGGTTTCTCCTTTTACGACAGAACTGGTGGATGCGGAGATATTAATCGTGTCGGCACTGAGCCTTTTTCCCGCAATTTCAAAAGAGGTGCGTGTTCGTGTGCTGGCTTCGTAAAAAAGATTGATGATGCTTTTACCGCGCAGCGTCGGCACTTTTTTGATGTCTCGTGTAGAAATTTCCAGAAAGGATTCAGCGGTTTCCAAAATCAGGCGGATTTCGTCTACGCTCATATCCTGCATGCCAAGAATGTCTTTTTTCCCAAGTTTCATAAGAATATTGCCTTGTTTTGTTGCTGGAAATTATGTTTCTTCTTCAAGAACCACCTCGTCTCTCCCGTTTTTCTCCAGCAGATTGACGCTTACCGCTTCCCAAAGAGAAGAGGGAAGGTTTTTACCGACGTAATCAGCGCGAATCGGCAACTCACGGTGGCCGCGGTCGATCAGAACAGCCAACTGAATCATTTGTGGGCGGCCAAAGTCGATCAGGGCGTCCATGGCTGCCCGGATGGTTCGGCCGGTAAAGAGAACATCATCCAGTAAGATGACTTTTTTGCCGGTAAGATCAAAGGGAATTTCAGTTTTTCCCAGCGGCGCCTTTTTGCCGGCTTTGGGGGCGTCATCCCGGTAAAGGGTGATATCGAGAATCCCCAGCGGTATGTTTCTGCCTTCGATGGTAGAAATTTTTTTCTGAAGCCTTTCCGCCAGATAGATGCCGCCAGTGCGAATGCCGACCAAAACAAGATCGTCCATGCCCTTGTTTTTTTCTAGAATTTCATAAGCAATTCTGGTCAGGCACCGTTCTATGCCGTCTTTGTCCATTACTACTCGTGGGGGCTTTTTTTCCGTCATACGCCTTTCCTCTGTTCGTAAAAAAATTGCCGCGTTTTCCATCGGATATAAAAAAGCCTTTCCCTGCAAGGAGAAAGGCTGTCAGAAACTTGATTCAATTCTATTTTCATTACTTTTACTTTTTCAATCTCGCCGGATTGCTTTAAAAGTTACATTCGTTTGTCCCATACAACGACGAAGGTCTTCTGTCAACTGCAAAGTTGACGGTTCAGTTGAGCAGATGTCCCATGCGGTTCCAGCGGACTTTGTGAATAAGGCGTTCTTGTTCATCGCTGTTCCATGACCAGTAAATCACCCAAGCTTTTCCTTCCACATCCGCTAGATCTACAAATCCCCAGAAGCGGCTGTCCAGGCTTTCATCACGGTTGTCTCCCATGACGAAAAGCGATTGCCGGGGAACAATGACCGGCCCGAAGTTGTCACGTGGCTGCACCAGATTCGGATAAAGAACCGGATCGACATAAACGCCGAAGGAGTCTTTGTAGATTTTGTCGTTTACCAAAATTTGTTTATTACGAATTTCAATCTTATCGCCGGCTACGCCGATTACGCGTTTGATAAAATCCTTGCTGCGGTCCTCGGGATAAATAAATACGATAATGTCGCCCCTTTGAGGATTGGTTACGGAAATCATCAGTTTACGGATAACCGGTATTTTAAAGCCATAGATGAATTTATTGACCAGGAGATGATCGCCGACGAGCAGTGTCGGTACCATCGAACGTGAGGGAATTTTATAGGCCTGGACGATAAATGTTCTGATGAGGACGGCGATCAAAATCGCAATCAGAATGGCTTCAATATATTCCTGTCCCTTTGATTTTAAAGGTTGATTTCCTGATTTCTCTTTTCGGTGGTTCTGTTCTGAATCTGAATCTGGAAATGGAGCCTTTGTTGTTTTCATGGAAGAAATGGCCTCCTAGGAGTAAATGTGGGCAAGGGTGAAAAAAATCATCAGGAGAGCCAAAAATCCCTTGATCATTTTTCGGCCGGCCATGGCCAGAAAAGCCGTGGAAGTTGTCTGGCCGGGATTTTTCAATTTGGACGTGCGAACCTGTTCCATGATCAATAATCCGGACGTTGCCCCTAGAAAAAAACCTCCCCAAATACCAAGACCCCCGAAAAAGGGAGTCAAAAGAATCATGCCTGCCCACCCGCCGACGAAAGCGCTCCACAGGGATTGCCGGGACACCGGTTCTTTATCAATACCTGCCGATTCCATCCAGAAATCCAGAGCTTCTGCGGGAATAACCATGGCCAGCAAAACCAAAAGCGCCTTCCAACCGACCTGGGTGAAATCCGTGAAAAAGGCATAGACAAGAACGCTGACGAATATCAGGCTGGTTCCTGGAAGGCCGAACAAGCACAAATAAATCCCGGCAAACAGAAGCAAGATAAAAATAACAAATCCTGTGAATGCCAAAGATGACAAATTACTTCGTCCTGCTGGTTCTGGCCATCTGAAAATTGTCGAAAAGCAGCACGCTGGTGCAGGCGATGTAAATCGTGGAATAAGTACCTACGACGGTGCCGACCAGCATGGCAAAAGCAAAATCTTGTATCACCGGCCCGCCAAAAATGTACAGAGCCAGCACCGTGAAAAAGACGGTCAGAGAAGTCAGAATGGTTCTGCTGAGGGTTTCGTTAATGGCCAGATTGATGATATCTCCTAGGTTTTGTTTGGGATTTCTTTTGACAATTTCCCGAATTCTGTCCAGGGTCACAATGGTGTCGTTGATAGAAAAGCCGATGACGAAAATAAGAACCGCCAGAATATTGATGGTGAATTCCATGTTCATCACAGCAATGGCCCCGATCACAATCAGCGTGTCGTGGATCAAAGCCAGTATGCCTCCGGCGGCATACCGAAATTCAAAACGCCAGGTCACGTAAATCAGGATGGCCAACCAGGAGAAGATAACCGCGATAATAGCTTTTCGTGTAAAGTCCGCACTGACCTTGGCCCCGACCACTTCTACGCGGCGGATTTCAAAATCTCTGCCGAAAGCGGCGGCGAGCGGCTGTTCAACATTTGCCGCCAGCATTTTCTGATCGGAAAAAGATTCATGGGTACGGATCAGAAACTCGTTGTCGCCGAATTGCTGGATGGTGCTGTTTGCCAGTTTGGTAGACTTGAGTGATGTCCGAATCTGATCGGCGGAAACATTTTTTGAAAATTTCACCTGAATGATTGAGCCGCCGGCGAAATCAATGCCCAAATTGAAGCCGCCGTGATAGATAACCGATCCGATGCCTATGAGAATCAGGATGGCGGAAAGAACCATTGCATATTTCATTTTTCCGACGAAATCGATGTTAACGCCTGGTTTGATCAACTCCATGCTCATATGGTGAACTCCTGTTTGCGCTTGAATTTTAAATGCTCAACTTCTTAATGTTATAATTCGAGGTGACATAGTCAAAGATCACCCTAGTGATAAAAATTGCGGTAAATAGACTGGCGATCAGTCCAATGATGGTGGTGACCGCAAATCCCTTGATGGGGCCGGTTCCAAAAAACATCAGAACCAGAGAGGCGATGATGCCGGTGATGTGCGTATCGATGATGGTAATGAAAGCGCGGTCATAACCGGTATCCAGCGCAAGGCGCGCAGTTTTTCCCGTCCGAAGTTCTTCGCGGATTCTTTCAAAAATCAGAATATTGGCATCCACTGCGACGCCGACCGTCAGGAGCATGCCCGCGATGCCCGGCAGTGTCAGCGTTGCCCGGAAAGCCGCCAACGCTGCCAGGATCAGGAGAATGTTGATGACCAAGGCAATGTCGGCTACTGCGCCGCTCAATCGGTAATAAATTACCATAAACAAGATGACCAGAAGCGAACCGATGATGGTTGCCATGATTCCCTGCCTGATGGAATCGCTTCCCAGAGAGGGGCCGACGGTTCTTTCTTCCAGAATATTGACTGGGGCGGGCAGAGCGCCGGCGCGCAGGACAATGGCCAGATCGCGTGCTTCTTCCATGGTAAAGTTCCCGGTGATTTGAGCCTGACCACCGGAAATTCGTTCCTGAATCACAGGCGCCGAATGGACGACTCCGTCCAGGACAATGGCCAGACGCTTGCGGACGTTTTCGTTGGTGATGCGATCAAAATCCGCCGCGCCCTGAGAATTGAATTTAATCGCAACATGGGGTTCGCCGAATCGGTCCGAAATCTGCACCTTGGCGGTTTCCAGAGAAGCGCCAGTAAGGAGCGTTTTGCTTTTCAACAGGTAGGGCGTCTGTCCTTTCTGGCCGCCGGATGCGTCCGTTCTTGAACCGTAGGCAATTACGGATCCTTCCGGCACATTGCCACGCAGCGCTTCATCAAGCGAATTTTGCTCGTCCACGATTTTGAATTCCAGGAGCGCTGTTTTGCCAATCAAATTTTTGGCTCTTTCCGGATCGCTGATTCCGGGCAGCTGAATCAGGATTCGGTTGTCACCTTCCTGGATGATTTCCGGTTCGGCAACGCCAAATTGATCTACCCGGTTGCGAATGGTTTCCAAAGAGTGTTCAACGGTCAATTTTTTCAGATCGATGGCTCTTTTATCATTAAACTTCAATGTGACGATTTGTCCGCCATCGTGCGGGGTGGATGATGCGATTTCCAAATCGGAAAACTGATCTTTCAATACTTTTTCCAGTGTGGCTTTTCCGGCTGTTTCCGGAAGTTCCAAGCGAATCGTGGCTCCTTGGACTTTTTCAATATTGCGGAAACGGACTTTGTTTTCCATCAGAGATTCTTTCAAATCGTTGGAATATCTCTCGATCATGGCTTCGAGAGCTTTCTGCGTGTCAATTTCCATGAGCAGATGCATGCCACCCTGCAAATCGAGGCCAAGATGAATTTTTTCCTTGGGTACATATTTGTCCAGCGGTGATGGAATACTGGTAAAAAATGTCGGGATTAAAAAGTACAGGGCGGCAAGGCAGACAACGGCGGTAATCGCTATTCGTATTGGCAAAGACTTGATCATATGCAATGTTCCTTTCTCTCCTAGGACTTGGCCGGGGGCTGAGGCGCGGAAGAGCCAGATTTTTGAAGAACGGCGCCGATGGCGCTGCGCGCGATTTTGATGCGGACTTTATCGGCGATTTCCAGCGTAATGACGTTTTCGGCCAATCCCGTGACTTTTCCATGGATGCCACCGGTCGTTATGACCGTATCTCCGTAAGCCAGATTGTCCATCATCTCCTTAAGCTCCTTCTGCTTTTTCTGCTGGGGGCGGATCATTAAGAAGTAGAAGATAGCGAAAATCACCATCATCATGATGATAAAGCTCCAATCGCCGCCTCCTTGTGCACCCGGCGCTTGCGGATTGCCACCCATGGCAAATGCTGTTGAGATCAATGTCGTATCCTCCCTTGACGATTTCTTGAAATGCTCTTTATCAGAAAAATTTATTATTTCATCTTATTTATTCAAATAATTGTTTCTAAATTCTGCAAAACGGTTTTCGCGGATGGCGGACCGTATATTTTCCATCAGACGCATATAATGGCGTATATTATGGATAGAGTTCAATATCAAAGCCAGAATCTCACCGGCGACGTAGAGGTGCCTTAAATAGGCCCGGGAATAATTACTACAGGTGTAGCAGTCGCAGGTTTCATCGAGCGGCCGATGATCTTCCCGCCAGCGGGCGTTTTTAATAACAATCTTTTCAGAATTTGTAAACAATAATCCGTGTCGTGCACAGCGGGTGGGAATAACACAGTCAAACATGTCGATGCCGCAGGAGACGGCGTAAACGAGATCGTCGGGTGTGCCTACGCCCATCAGGTAGCGGGGTTTGGCAAAGGGCAGCAGCGGCGAAATTTCCCTTGCAACGGCATACATCATTTCTTTCGGTTCTCCAACGCTCACGCCGCCCAGCGCATAGCCGTCAAAGTCGAGAGGAATCATTTCTTCTACAGCTTGTCTTCGCAACTCTGGATAGGATCCTCCCTGGATGATGCCGAACAGCGCCTGGCCGGAGTTGGTCCTGGCTTCGAGACTTAATCTGGCCCATTTCACCGTCAGGTTCAGAGAGTCGAGGGTTTGTTGAAATGTGGCGGGATAGGGAGTGCATTCATCAAGGCACATCATGATGTCTGAGCCCAAGGCTTCCTGAATTTCAACGGCCTTCCGGGGGCTCAAAAAATGTCTGGAACCGTCAATATGGGACTGAAACATCACGCCGTCCGGGCCAATTTTGCGAAGAGAAGAAAGCGAATATACCTGAAAGCCGCCACTGTCCGTGAGAATCGGACCCGGCCAGTTCATAAATTTGTGGAGTCCTCCCAATTTGGCAATGCTTTCATGTCCGGGGCGTAAATACAAATGGTAAGTGTTGCCCAGAAGTATTTCCGCGCCGCATTTTGCAATTTCATCGGGCCGCATGGCTTTTACGGTGCCTTGCGTGCCGACGGGCATGAAGACGGGGGTATGAATTATCCCGTGGGAAGTGACGATTCTGCCGAGTCGCGCGGAGGTTTCCGAATCTTTTTTGAGGACGTCAAATGAAAAAGGCATGGTTTCCATCCTAAACAATCAGCATGCAATCGCCGTAACTATAGAATAAATAATGATCATGAACCGCTTGTGCATAGGCCTGCCGCACAAAATCCGTTCCGGCGAAAGCCGAAACGAGTAAAAATAAAGAGGATTTCGGAAGATGAAAATTGGTCAAGAGCCCATTGACTCGTTTAAAAGAGTACCCCGGATAAATATACAAACGGGTTTCTCCGGATTGTGGTTTGATGAAGCCGTTTTTATCTGCGGCGCTTTCCAGCGTTCGTGTCGAGGTTGTGCCCACCGCAATCACTCGCCGGGCCTGGTTGATCACGTCTGCTGCTTCTGTGCTGATTTCATAATATTCCGCCTGCATGACATGATCTTCAACATTTTCCGCTTCGATCGGCAGGAAGGTGCCCAGTCCGACATGGAGTGTGATACTTGCGATTTGTACCCCTTTCGACTGCATGGCGTTTAAAACATTCTCTGAAAAATGCAGGCCGGCGGTCGGCGCGGCAATGGAGCCGGAGGTTTTTGCATAAACGGTCTGGTAGCGTTGCCGGTCATTGGTGGAATCGGGAACGAGGCTTTTTTTCCGCTTGATGTAAGGCGGAAGCGGCGCGCGTCCATGCTGTTCCAGGTAGTTTTCAAAACCCTCGTCTGCTTGAAATGATATTAGCCATTTTTTCTCTGAAAGCCTGCAAAGCACCTGTGCCCGGCAGGTAGGTCCAAAATCAATTTTGTCGTTTTCGTTGATTCTCTTTCCCGGCCGCGCCAGAGCTTCCCAAATTTCTTCACTTTCATTTTTTCCCCTGCGGTTCAGCAACAGAATTTCCAGAATGGCGCCGGTCTGTTTCTTGCCATAGATTCTAGCGGGAATGACGCGGGAGTCGTTGATGACCAGAGCGTCGCCCTGTTCGAGGCAGTCCGGCAAAGATGAAAAAATATCGTTCTCAATGGTTTGGTTCCGGCGATTGAGCTTCATCATGCGGGAAGCGTCTCTTTGCGGGCGAGGGTGCTGTGCGATAAGGCCATCAGGCAGAAAATATGAAAAATCGTCTAACTTCATGTGATATCCGGCAAACATAATTTGATTGGAAAAAATAATCGGATGAGCAAACGGCTGTCAATGAAAAGCTGTCAGCGTCTTCCGAAATACAGCAGAATCAAACCGAGAAGAATCGCGCTGATGCCTACCCATCTCAAAGTGGCCTCGGGCATGACCGCCATTTTCAGCAAGTAAGGTTTCATTTTTTCCGGAAAAACAAAATAGGGCAGGCCTTCTACGATGAAGACCATTCCCATGACACACAGAAAATAGTCCATGAAGCTTTATATCCTCTTTTCTTTGGCTTCGTTCCAAAGGGTGTCCAGAATCTCGGGTGTTGCCTGAAGTGTCGCATGTCCGTGGGTGTCCAGCCGGTTGGTAATGTAAGAGAAGCGCCGGATAAACTTATCAATGGAACCATTCAAGGCTTTTTCCGAATCCACGGAAAGAAAACGGCAAAGGTTTACCAGAGAAAACAGAAGGTCGCCGATTTCTTCCTCGATTTGTTGAGGTTTTCCGCTTTTTCTCGCTCCGTCGAGTTCTTCGAGTTCTTCATGCACTTTCTGCAGAACGTCGTCGGTTGTCGTCCAATCCAGGCCGTGACGGGAGGCAATCTCCGATATTTTTTGAGCCCTTTTCAGGGATGGAAATGAGCGGGGTACACTGCGGAAGGGACTGTCATTTTCTGTTTGACTGCTTTGTTCTTCTTTTTTAATTTCCTTCCAGTTATCTTTAACCTCCTTAATGGAGTTTACCTTGACATTTCCAAAGACGTGAGGATGACGGCGGATCATTTTTTCTTTGACGGTTCTCATGATATCCGCCAGCGTAAAATCGCCAGATTCGGTTGCAATTCCGGCAATAAACAAAATCTGAAAAAGAAGATCTCCCAACTCTTCCTGAACATGGCGGGGATTGTTTTCCACGAGAGCGTCAAGAACTTCATAGGATTCATCCAGCAGATATTTGCCGATATCCTGCGGGGTCTGCTTCTGATCCCACGGGCAACCATCCGGTGCTCGCAGCTTTTGAATCAGCTCGATCAGCTCTCGTAATTGAATCTGGGCGTCGTGGATGGAAGTCATTTTACAATAAAAACATCCTTTTGCCTGTCCTGAAGATAAATATGGTGGTATTGTAGCCCGTTGATTTTTTCGAAAAACATTTCACCACTTTTGCGGCATTCCGGACAGCAGGCGTTAGGAAGAATCACCGCATAGATTCTCTTGCCGGTGTCCGCGGTGGATTCAATCATGACCAGACCGCCGCAGTCATCGCACACACGGACGGTTTCGATTTGCTTTTCCGATATGTCATCCGTATCGTAATAAATATTCTTTTCGCGACGAATGTAGGAAGCGGATCCGGTAATCTGTTTTTTCAGATCTTTTTTTCTTTTCCAGAGGGACATGACTTTTTTTACTTCATTTTCGATCAACCGGGTAACATCCGTTGATTGACGGATTCTGTCGGCGTCATAATCCGGCTCCCGAACCTGACTGTAGTCCAATCCGGCCATCGCCAGAATGATTCCGACATTTACATAGGGGAGGGCTTTTTCGATGGAATATCCTCCTTCGAGCACGGCGATGTGGGGGGCAAGTTTTTCATTTAAAAGCGCATAGCCCTGGGCGCTGAAATTCATATTGGTGATCGGGTCGCTGTAATGATTGTCCTGTCCTGCCGAGTTGATGATGATTTGCGGTTGAAATTCATCCAGAATCGGAAGAATAGCGTTATCCAGCACATACAGGAAACCCTCGTCGGATGTTCGGGGCGGCAAAGGAATATTGATGGTTGCGCCCAGCGCATTGGGGCCCCCGAAATCATCGGTAAAACCAGTTCCCGGGTAAAGCGTCCGTCCGTCCTGGTGAATAGAGATGCAAAGCACATCGGGATCGTTCCAGTAGATATCCTGTGTACCGTCTCCGTGATGGCAATCTGTGTCTACAACGGCTATGCGCCGGATGCCAAAGGTATGGCGGATGTATTCAATCATGACGGCTTCGATATTGATATTGCAGAAACCGCGCGCTCCATGCGCCACCAGCATGGAATGGTGGCCGGGCGGACGAACCAGGGCAAAGGCGTTATCCACAACGCCTGTGAGTACTTTTTGTGCAGCGGTGATTGCGCCTCCGGCGGATATCAGGTGAGAATGCGTTGTCAGATTTTGCGGATTCGGAACACAGATGTGGCAACGATTGATTTGGTCATAAGTGGCGATGCCCGGTTTAAATTCAAGAATATTGGGAAAATCCAGCAGGCCTTCTTCCATGACCTGGTCCTGGGTGTAAAGAAGCCTTTCTTCGCGTTCCGGATGGTTGGCGGAGATGGCCCAGTCAAAAGCCGGGAAAAAGACGAGTCCTGTTTTTTTTAATGGATGCGGCATTGTCCTACCTTTCCGTGCCGGAGGCGATCAAACCGGGTTTGATTTGCACTTTTACGCGGATATTTTTTCCTGTTGTGTAATAATCTCTAATCATATTAAATGATTGCGATTCTGTAACTTCCATGCGAATGTCCTCGGACCCGGCGCCCATCAAAATGGCTTTATTTTGCAGGGTTTTCTTGCCGAGTTCAATTGTGTCTTCCAGAGAAAAAGAACGGGGAATTTTTTGAACGCATCCCTCCTCGCAAATAACCAGCTCCTGTTTTTCCGTATCTGCCAGAATGGTTGCTTCAGCAGTTGTCCGAGAAAGAGCGACTCCCAATGCGTTGGCGACCTCCGAGTTTTCCGGAATGACATAAGGATAGCCCAGTTTTCGGGCAATAACCGGGGCGACAGCCGCGGGACCCCCTGCCACGCAAAGCATTTTGGGTAGAATTTTCTTGCCTTCCAGAAGTTCGTGGATGGTATAAACGGGCTTATTGTTAATTTCTGCAAGAATTTCGATAACATGAGATGCAATAGTCTCTGCCATTTGCTCAACAATCGCATGGGCGGCAGCCTTGACTTCCATATGCAGTTTTTCGGCGATGCCCGTGATGGCGTCTCTTGCTTTGGCATGATCTCCGAACTTTACAATGCCATCCACGATCATGGCGTCTGTCGGCGTGGGGATGGATCCGCCCAGCGCCACCGCTGGCCCTTCCCGCTGTGGACCGATGATGATCTGGCCGTTTTCAACTTTTACAACACTGTCTCCACCGACTCCGATGGATTTGGTATAAAGGCCGCGGATGAGGGTTTTTCGGCCGTTGATGGTCACTCCGGCTGGTTCAAGCAGAGGAATTCCATCGGCAAAAACGGAGATATCCGTAGTTGTACCGCCAATGTCCAGCGCCACGGCATCTTCTTGAATAGCAGTTGTCGCCAGAAAGCCCATGACGCCCGCCGCCGGACCGGAGAGAATCGTCTGTACCGGACAGCTCAGGGATTGTTCCAGAAGGATGGTGCCTCCATCTGCTTTCAGAATATAAACGGGAATGCTTGATCCGATTTCCTGACTGATTTTATCAATGAATTTCTGAACATCATCAACAAACTTCCGGTAGATGTCATTAATGGCGGCGTTGAGATAGGTTGTGGCGATGCGCCTTGGAAATCCCAGTTGTCCCGACAAAGTGTGGCCTAAAAACATTCTGCGGGAAGGTTCCTGCAGAAGATCCGCTGCTTCCAGTTCTTGCTGGGGATTGCGGCTGGAAAACTTTCCCACAATACCAATGTGATGAATTTGTTTTTCAGAAATTTCCTGGCTGATATGGGCCAGTTGGCGCCGACTTAAGCCGTTTACGGGAATGCCTCGGTGATTGACATAACCTTTGGCGAAATAGGTGTCCTCGCCTAGACTGAGGGTCTCCGGGGACAGGCCAGGTCCATTTAACAAAATCATGGCCACGCGATTGGTTTTGTTTTGGACAATGGCGTTCGTCGAGATGGTTGTGCTCAGCACGATCCGGTTGATTCGGCGAATATTCTCTTTGGAGATCAGTTCACGTGCGGCCGCCAGCAGTGAACTTAAGATATTTGCTTGATCTGTAAGCACTTTTGCTTTGTTCAGCAGCTGGAAATTTTCAACCAGAACTGCATCCGTATGGGTTCCACCAACGTCTATGCCAAGTATCATTGCAGCGTCCTTACACTTTTTTTTCTCGCTTATATATGTTTAAATATCTCTTGACAAGATAAAAAAAAAGCGTATTGTCACGCGCTGTATAGCGAATGCAGCAATACGCTAAAATTTGTGAAAGGAGGAATTGTCTAATGAAGAAGGTATTGGCCATTTTTGTTAGCATGCTATTATTGGCTTCTCTATCTGTTGCAGCAATCGGTTGCAAGAAAGCAGAAGAGCCGGCAGCACCGGCAGTAGAAGCCCCTGCACCGCCTGAAGCAGCACCGGCAGCCCCTGCGGCACCGGCAGCGCCTGAAGCGGCACCGGCAGCACCTGAAGCGGCCCCTGCAGCACCGGCAGCCCCTGCAGCACCGGCAGCACCGGCAGCGGCAAAATAATTCAGCAATTTATTGCAGAATTTCGGAACCGGGTAACCCCATGGTTACCCGGTTTTTTGTCTTTTATGGTCATTTAGAATAAAATGTGTTATACGTTTTCCGAAAAAAAATCAGGGGGTGACTTATGGCGGAAAGAGATTGGGAATTAGTAAAGGGATTCGTGATCGGTGGTCTGATCGGCGCGGCGTTGGGCATTTTGTTTGCTCCGAAAAGTGGCAGGGAAACGAGGCAGGATATTGCCGACAAAGCTGATGAATTGATGGCAAAAGCCAGGGATGAGTACGAGAAAGCAGCGGAAACGAGCAGGGCGGCTTATGAAGCGGCGGTAAAAAAGTTAAAGGACGCAGAGGGGACGGCAAGGGTAAAAGTAGAGGAAATCGAAGGCAAGGTCAGTGAGCTTGCCCATCAGGGTGCGGAATCGCTTGCAGAGAATACCAGTCGTCTGAAAAAAGCACTGGATGCCGGAATGGAAGCGTATCGGGAAGAAAAAACCAAAGTTTAATGAAGAAGTTCAATGATTTTATTAAATCATTGCGGAGAAAAAAAGCATGTATCTGGAAATAGGTTTCATTTTATTCGCTCTTGTGCTCCTTTTGTTGGTGCTGTTCACGATTCCGATCTTGTTAAAACTGTGGCGTGCCGTGAGTGACGTCACGGTAACGCTCCAGGCGTTGAACGAACGGCTGCCCGTAATTTTGAAAAACATGGAAGAAATATCCAATAATGTCAACCAGGCGACATCGGCCATCAATGAGCAGGTACAAAAGTACAAGGAAACTTCTGAACGAATTCAGTTGGTTATGAGTGATCTTGCCGGTGGCATGGAGATGATCTATCCGCTTGTGCTGCAGTCCGCTTTTTTTCGGAAAATGACCAATTTTGTGGCTGCGGCGAAAGGCGTTAAGGTTTTTTGGGAAGTTTTCACCGACAAGAAAAAGGTTCAGAATGAACAATGGCCAGAATGACCTTTTCCAGTAAATGGGGGCGAGTCGCTGTTTCTAAGAAGCCTTTGGCAGCCGAGGGGCGGAAGTCTGCAGAGCAGACTGTTCGGGAAATAAAAAGCGCGGCCAAAGCGGAAAAAGGCGAGGATTATCGCGAAAGATCCATCAGTATCCATGGATTGGTTTGTGCCCGATGCGGCCGCGACTTTTCCGCTACGAACCGCCACCTTCTCACAGTTCATCATAAAGACGGTAATCACCACAACAACCCCCAAGACGGCAGCAATTGGGAAAACCTGTGTGTTTACTGCCATGAAGATGTTCACAGTCGGGAAGGGCTTTCGGAATATCTGGGTGATCATGCGAAAAGCAAGGAGGTTTCTTTGGTTTATGAGGATGCCGTGTTTGCAGATTCCGGATCGGAGGGCCTGCTTGCGCAAAAATTAAAGGATGCGCTGCAGAAAAAAAAGTAATCTTTTATATGTTCATTCCTTCTCTGGAATTTTCTTCCAGTTTTCCAGCCACACGGTTGTTTCGTTATCGCTGGGAGCGCGCCAATCTCCTCGCGGAGAAAGTGATCCGCCCGACCCTACTTTCGGGGCATTGGGTACGCAGGAACGTTTGTATTGAGTAGTTTTGAAAAACCTGGTCAGATAAACATACAGCCATTGCTTGATTTCTTTCAGACAATAACAGTTTTGTTTTTCAGGAGGCACATCGGGCCAGAAGCCCTGCTTTTTATTTCTCCACGCGCACCAGGCCAGAAAGGCCACTTTGGAAGGCGGATAACCAAAGCGTGTGATGTAGAAATTGTTAAAATCCTGCAATTCATAAGGTCCGATCGCTTCTTCCGTTTTCTGATGCGGCCGACCATTTTTTTCGCCGGGTATCAGTTCCGGAGATATTTCCGTCTCCAGAACGGAATGAAGAATTTGCGATACTTCAGGCGAAAACTGGTTGGTTTGGGCAACCCATCGGATTAAGTATTGAATCAGGGTTTTCGGTACACTGGCATTAACATTGTAGTGGGACATGTGATCGCCGATGCCGTAAGTGCTCCAGCCCAGCGCAAGCTCGCTTAAATCCCCTGTGCCGACCACCAGGGCATTCCTCATGTTGGCCAAACGGAATAAATGTGCCGAACGCTGTCCAGCCTGCACATTTTCAAAGGTGATATCATAAACCTTTTTTCCCTCGGCAAAAGGATGGGAAATATCCGCAAGCATTTGCCTACAGGCGGGCTTGATATCCACTTCGTTGGCTTCTACGCCTAGAGCGTTCATCAGGGCCAGCGCATTGCGATACGTTTTCCTGGTGGTTCCGAAGCCCGGCATTGTATAAGCTTTCACATTTGTTCTCGGCCGTTCCAGGAAATCCATGGTTTTGGCTGCAACAATCAGAGCCTGCGTGGAATCCAACCCTCCCGAAATGCCGATGACCAGATTGGGAATACCGGAGGATTTCAGTCTTTTTGCTAATCCCTGCACCTGAATGTTGTATGCCTCATAGCAGCGCAAGTCGCGCTGACTCCGGTCGGCGGGGATGTATGGAAAGCGGGGAATATCGCGAACGGGCAGCAAGCGTCCTCGTGGACGATCCCACGCAAACTCAATGGTGCGAAAACCGGAAATCTTCTCTTGATAGTCCGATACGTTCCGGTTGAAGGTATTCAGCCTCATTCGATCCTGCGCCAGTCGGTCCAGGTCAATATCGGCATAAATGATCTGTGCCTCCGGCGCGAAGCGCGATGATTCAGCAAGCAGATTACCATTTTCATAGATCATGGCCTGGCCGTCCCAGGCCAGATCCGTTGTCGATTCTCCGAAACCGGCATTGGCGTAAAGATATGCCGAAAGGCAGCGTGCCGATTGATTGGAGGCCAACTGATGCCGGTATTCCGATTTGCCGACGGTGATGTTGGATGCGGAAAGGTTGCCGATGACGGTTGCACCAGCCATTGCTGCCAGACTCGATGGCGGAATCGGCACCCAGAGATCTTCGCAGATCTCAAAAAAAACGTTGAAATGATTCAAGTTGACGGCCTGAAAAATAAGGTTGGAACCGAAAGGGATATTTTTTTGACCTGCCAGAGTTACGGAGGAATGGAGGGCCGCCGAAGCCGGGGAAAATTGTCTGGCCTCGTAATACTCGCGGTAATTCGGAAGATAAGATTTTACAGCAATTCCCAGGATTTGCCCGCGATGGATAATGACGGCACAGTTGAACAAGCGGCAATGGAACCGCAGCGGGGCGCCTACCGCCAAAACAGGCTTCAGTTTGGCGGATGCTTCTTTTATCGCCATCAGGGATGCTTCCGTGCTTTCCAGCAGGGCCTCCTGATGAAAAAGATCTTCATTGGAATAAGCGGTAACTCCCAGTTCCGGGAAAACAACCAGCGCTGCATTTTGCCTGTCCGCCTTTTGAGCCAGTTCGATGGTTTTTTGTGTGTTAAAGACTGTGTCGGAAACCCGCAATTCCGGAATGCAGACCGCTGCACGGATAAATCCATGATCATATAAATTAAAAAACGACTGGGCCGTCATAGTGTCATCCTTTTTCCACGTAGGCGTATGCGCTGTGATTATGGATGCTTTCAAAATTTTCCGCTTCAATGCTGTACCAGGAAAAATTTTCATCCGCATTTAATTTTACCGCGACACCGCGAACCATATCCTCAACAAACTTCGGGTTATTATAGGCTTTTTCCGTTACGAATTTTTCATCCACACGCTTGAGCAGAGAATAGACTTCGCCGCTGGCGCAATCTTCAACGGTTTTGATCAAATCTTCGATCCAGAAGAATTTTTTAAAGCGTACTTTTACCGTTACAATACTACGCTGGTTGTGGGCGCCGAAAGCACTGATTTCCTTGGAGCAGGGACAAAGCGTAGTGACGGGGACGACTACGCCCACTAGAAAATCGGATTGTTCGCCGTTATTTTCCCCTGCAAAAAGGCAGCGATATCCCATCATGCTTCTGGCTCTGGAAACAGGAGCGGTTTTTTTGATAAAATACGGAAAGTCAATTTCCATATGAGCGGACTGAGCGCGAAGTTTCTGTCTCATTTTTTCCAGAATGGTCTGAAAAGTTTTAATATTAATCTGACCGCGGAAATCATTGAGCACTTCCACAAAGCGGCTCATGTGCGTTCCCTTGAAGTGATGGGGTAGATTGACGTACATATTGATGGTTGCGTTTACTGGCTGTGTTCCACGTACGCGATCCAGCACGATAATCGGGTATTTGATATTTTTAACCCCGACCTTTTGAATATTAATACGACGAGAATCTTTCTGGTTTTGAATGTCGATCATCATGAACAGTTTTCAGTTTCAAGTTTTCAGTCGTTCCGGACAGCATTGCTGAAACTTGAAACTTCACTACTGAAAAATTAAAACGATTCTTTATACGTTACCACGGCGTTTTCCGATTCCCAAACCTTGACGCCCATAACCTGCACATGGGAATTTGCAACCCGCATCTTCATTTCCCGATAGATATGACGGGCAATATTTTCGGAAGATGGATTGATGCCGGAAAAAAAGGGAAGTTCATTTAAATGCTGGTGATCCATCCGATCCAAAATGTCCTTGAGCCATCTTTTGACCAGACGGAAATCAATCAGGATTCCTTCTGAATTAAGTTTCGAAGCTCCGACCGTGACTTCTGTCTTGAAGTTGTGTCCATGCAATTCCTCGCACTTGCCGCCGATCTCCGCCAGAAGATGTGCTGCGGAAAATGATTGAATTATCGTGACTTCATACATTCTGTTCTTTCTCCCTGAAACTTTCTATCACATTTTGCCGTTTTGTGTCAACAATTATATGAAAATGCCCAAAAGGGTCATGAAAATCAGAAGTGCTGTCCGATATAAAGCCCGATGGCCTGATGGCCTCCTTCCGCCATGCCATACGTCAGATAGACGGGGCCCAGAAAAGTATTGAGGCCCAAAAACGCACTGCCGGCGTAAATGAGCGTATCCCATGAAATGTCTTCGCGTTTTGTCCAGGCATTTCCCGCTTCGACGGAACCGCCCAGGTAAAACTGGTTGCGCATACTGCCCAGTCCCAAGCTGCCCATGTTGCGGTAAAAAATCATGCGGGTAATGCCCGTGCATTGTCCGGAAAGCTGATTGGGAAAGTATCCGGAGAGGTTGAAAAAGCCACCGATGCTGTATGAGTCCTGAATGGCCGTTTCGCTGTTATAGTAACCGGAATAAACCATTCCGGGAATGAAAGTGTATTTTCCCCATGTTTTCACAAACTGCATGGATAAAATCAGGCTGTTGAGATTGTTGTCCGATCCAAGCGCTTCAAGATTGTTGCTGACCGTGAAGCTGGCCAACGCACCGCGCGTCGGGAAATCAAATTTGTCCAGGGTGTTAAATGTAAAAGAAGCAATCAGGCCGCCGCGGTTATAGCTGTCTGAGCCCATTTCCGGATCACCGATGTTAACATGATAGCTGCCGTAAGCACGCCAGACGCCTAATCGCATTTCTCCCCAATTGCTCAGTTGCCTGCCCACTCCAAGACCGACCTGGATATAGCGCACCAGATACTTGGCTACCATGCTGTCGTTATTGAAAATATTCACATTATGCTGGCGAACTTCCAGTTGCGGATTGATAAAAAAACGCGTGGATGTGGTGATCGGCTGATATAATTCCGTAAAAAAACGAGGAGATTCACCGATCTGCATTTCAGTTCGCCACTCGCCCCCCAGGGCATTCAATTGGGCTTTGGTAATGCTTGCCGCGATGGAATAGGTGCTCTCTCCCTTGAAATTGTCGGCCATACCGAACCCGAACTTAATGAACGTGTCTCCCCATGATTTTTCATCTGCCGTGAAAACCAGGCCCGTCTGTTTTTGTCTTTGCTCAAGTCGGAAATCCACCCTCTCAAATGTGTCCAGGCCGTACAATCTTTTCAAATCCTTTATCAATGTTTCTGTATTCAATGCTTTACCGGGCCAGGTTTCAATCTGGGCAGCCAGAACCAGTGGCGAAAGAGGCGAATGGTTTTCCACGCGAACATAATCAATCACGGGATTGTCTGTCCGGCCTTTGCGCTGACGGGCCAGGTACTGTGAATATGCGTCGGGCGGGATGGCGAGCGGTGCGAGGATTTCCCTCATCTGATGAGCCTTGTCATAACCGATGGTTATCGCGCGAACGGCTTTGGAAAAATCCGTTGTGCCAATGTCTCCCAGTGCCGGTTGGACAAGAATGTCCTGGACGTTCATGGCTAAAAGCTGGGCCTGTACATTTTTCTGGATGAGGATGGTCATTACCTGCGCAGTGATGCTGGCTGCAGAGGACAAATTGCCGCGGGAGCGCAGCGCTGTGCCGATATCAACGGCAATAATCATTTCTGCACCCATTTGTCTGGCGATATCGGCGGGTAAATTATTGGCGATGCCTCCATCCACCAGCAGACGTCCATCAATTTCCACAGGTGCAAACACACCGGGAATGGACATGCTGGCTCGCATGGCTTGGGCCAAATCGCCAGAGCGTAAAACCACCTGTTCTCCTGTTTCAATATCCGTGGCGATGGCACGAAAAGGAATGCGCAGGGCATCAAAGTCCTGAAGATTCGCTGTGTGGAGCAAAAGTTTTTTCAATTGAATATTCAGATTTTGCCCCTGAATCAAGCCTTTGGGCATGGCGAACTTTCCGTCCTTGTATCCCAGGTCCACGTTGATTTTGTAATTTTGAGAGTCTTCTTTGCGGCGGAAAGCCAACTCATCGACTTCCGGTTTATCCGTGAAGGCATTGTCCCAGTCCATACCAGTAACCAGTTTTTCCAAGTCGTCAGGTGACAAACCCGCGGCATAAAGACCACCAACGATGGCACCCATGCTTGTTCCGGTAATCACATCAACAGGAATTCGCATTTCCTCCAGAATCTTAAGAACGCCGATATGTGCCATGCCCCTGGCTCCACCGCCGCTCAACACCAACCCGATGCGGGGACGTTTTCGGCCGTCAAGGGAAGGATCGGGTTGTGCCGCCCAGGGCGTCTTTGGAGATGCCAAAACAAGAAAAATACTGCCTAATAAAAAAATCGTTAAGAATAACAAAGATCTTTGGCGACAGGCAGTTGTTGGCCTCATTTTGGAAGTATGAGGTATTTGATCATACATGGAGAAACGGCCAGAATTCTGGATGGTGTTTTTCATGTCGCATCCTGAAAGATATTTCTTTTCTGACTGTTTATGGCAGGATTTCAAAAGAGTCAAGGCCGATAAAAGCGGTTTCAAGGTGAGGATATGATTGACTTGGAAAAACAAAATCCTTATATACCGACCAGACGAAATATCCATCGCGCCGGCGATAAGAAAAATTTATGAAAATTCTCCATACCTCCGACTGGCACATTGGCCGCACACTCAATGGGCGCAAGCGTTACGCAGAGCATGAAGCATTCTTGAACTGGCTTGCCAGGACCGTCGACGAAGAAAATGTTGATGCAGTGCTGATATCAGGGGATGTTTTTGACAACACCACACCGAGCAATGCTGCGCAGGAGCTTTATTACCGGTTTTTATGTCGTGTGGCCGGATCCTCCGGGCGTCAAGTGGTTGTCATTGCCGGAAACCACGATTCCCCCTCTTTTCTCAAGGCTCCAAAGGAACTTCTCAAACACATCCATATTCAGGTTTTTGCCTGTGCAGCGCACGATCCTGCCGACGAAGTGACCGTGCTGTGCGCTATGGATGGCCGGCCGGGAATGATTGTCTGCGCGGTTCCCTATCTGCGCGATACAGATTTGCGCACCGCCGAGGCGGGGGAAAGCCTGGAAGACAAGGAAAGAAAGATGATCGGGGAAATCAAAAATCATTACCTTCGCGTTTGCGAAGCAGCCATGAAAATCAGAGAAAGATTGCAAAAGCCCCTGCCAATTGTCGCCATGGGGCATTTGTTTGCGGCAGGCGGCCGGACGTTGGACGGAGATGGCGTGCGTCATCTGTCTGTCGGAACGCTCGCGCAGGTCGGGAAAGAGGTTTTCCCGGATGTGATTGACTATCTGGCATTGGGGCATTTGCACGTTCCTCAACGTGTCGGAGGTTCGGAAGTGATGCGCTATTGTGGTTCTCCTTTGCCGATGGGATTTGGCGAAGCCGGACAGGAGAAAAAAGTTGTTCTTGTGAATTTTGAGAATCGGGAACCCGACGTGTCCGAAAGAGTCGTGCCTTTGTTTCAGGAACTTAAAACGCTGCGCGGTGATTGGTTTTTGCTTTCCCGGGACATTCAAGAGCTGAAATTCAGAAAGAGCCGCGCCTGGCTGGAAGTTATCTATGACGGTGAAGAAATGATCGGCGATTTGCGTGAACGCCTGGAGGAAGCAACCTCCGGAACGGATATCGCCATTCTTTCCGTCAAGAACAGCCGGTGGTTGCACAAGGCCTTTAGAAGTGAAACGGAGGTTGAAGCTCTGGATGCTCTTGATATCAATGATGTTTTCAGTCGCTGTCTGGATGCGTGCCGGGTTCCCGGTGAACAGAGGCCGGTTTTATGGTCAGCCTATCAGGAAATGCTGGCGTCTCTGGATGAAGAGGATCCCCTGGCGACGTAGGGGGAGAAGGCTATGAGAATACTGGATATTCGCTTTACAAATCTGAACTCGCTGACCGGATCGTGGCGTATTGATTTGACGCATCCGGACTACTCTAACGGGGGCATTTTTGCCATTACCGGTCCGACTGGCTCGGGGAAGACCACCATTCTGGATGCGGTTTGCCTTGGGCTTTACGGCAGAACGCCCCGCCTGGATAAAGTGACCAAAAGCACCAATGAAATCATGTCCCGTCATTCGGGAGAGTGTTCTGCCGAGGTCACTTTTGAAACACAAAAAGGCCGTTTCCGCTGCCACTGGAGCCAGAGAAGAGCCAGAAAAAGACCGGATGGTGAATTACAGCCGGCGAAGCATGAAATTTCAGATGCGGATTCAGGCAGAATTCTGGAGTCGAAAATCACGTTGGTTGAAGAACGGGTTGAAAAAGTGACGGGAATGGATTTTGAACGTTTTACCCGGTCCATGCTTCTGGCGCAGGGAGGGTTTGCTGCTTTTCTTCAGGCTTCGCCCGACAAACGTGCGCCCATTCTGGAACAAATTACCGGTACGGGGATATACAGCCGGATCTCCATAAAAGCACACGAGCGTAGCCGGGAAGAATCTGAAAAGCTTCATAAACTGGAATCGGAACTGATGGGAATAAGGATATTCTCCGATGAAGAAGAAATCCGGCTACAAGACGATTTACAGGAGAAACAAGGTCTTGAAAAAGCGGTGGCCGGGAAAATCCATGATGAACGGCTTTTTCTTGCGTGGGTTGATGGAATCGCCCAGCTGACTGGAGAACTGAGCCTCTTAAACGAAAAAAAACTGGCATGGGAAGTGAGGCAAAAGGAATTTGCGGGAGAATCGAAACGGCTGGCCCGAGCGCTTCAGACTGCGAGTGTTGAAGGGATCTATCATGAGATGAACGCTTTACGCCGTCATCAGGAAGCCGACACCCAAGCGCTTGCGGATGCTCAAGCGCTGCTTCCGGAGAAGGAAACCGCCAGAGACGAGGCCCGAAAAAACGAAGATGCGGCCCGCTTGAAACTTCAAGATGCCAGGAGTCATCAAGTCCGGGAAACGGAAACGCTTCGAAAGGTGCGCGAGCTGGACGCTTGGTCCGTGGAAAAGAAAAAACAGATGGAAGCGTCTGAAAATCTTCTGGCCGAATCACGAAAAAAAGTTCAGTTCTGCCTTCAAAATATCTCCCAAACGGAGGCATTGCTTCGTCAGGCGCAGAAGGGTCTGGAAAAGGTCAGGAGTTCACTGGAAAAACAAGCCTCCGATGCGGCGCTGCCGGAGACGCTGGCCGCTATTGGAAAATCCTTTGCGGCATGGCGGGAGATTGAGGCAAAGTATTCGAAATCTGAAAAGGATTTGCCAGTCTCCACCGGGAAAAAAATGGCGGCTTTTGCCGACTTTCAAAAATTTCTGTCTCAAAACGAAAAGATCCGACAGGAATTGGAAAGTGCGGAATCTGATGTTTTGCGTCTAACGGATGAACGGAAAATTGTTCTTCGAGGGCGGGAAGAGAGTCAATGGAGAAACGAACTCGAGGATTTGAAGGAACGTAAACGGCAATTAATTCATGTTCTTGAAATTATTATAAAAATTATTGATATTGCCTCAAAGCGACATCTTTGGGGCAAGAATCTGCAAATCTGGCAGAGCCAGCTTGATACGATCTTTTCGGAAATCCTCACCCTGGAGGAACGCAAAGCCGCTCTTGAAAAAGACCAGGAATATCTGGAAATACAAGTTGCGCTGCTTTTACGCATCCGGAATCTGGAGGAAGAACGCAAACATCTGGAAGATGGTAGGCCCTGCCCTCTTTGCGGGGCGACTGAGCATCCCTATGCGGCTGGAAATGTTCCGGAATGGAATCAGGCCGAACAGGCGCTGAAGAAAATCAGGTCAACCCTCAGGACGGAATCCGCAAAGCGAACCAAGCTGGAAGCTCAACGGACTCAAAAAGAAGCAGAGTTGCGTCATGGACAAGAGGAACTGGCCGAAATGGACAAAAGCCTGGAGGCGGATGAAAAACAATGCTCCTTCCTGTTGAAGGTGCTTGGCATTTCGGCTGAGTCTGGGGAGCGCGAGACAAAAGTGAAGAACGAACTTGCTGTTTTGGAGTCTTCGATTTTCGAAATCTCCGGCCTGATCTCCGAGGGAGAAAGAACTGGCAAAAAAGAAAAAGCTCTCCGGAGCCTTCTGGAAAGAAAGCGGGAAAATGTGCAAAAATCAGACATGGCTCTTCAGGACGCCAGGCATGCTCTGGAAAAGGCCGAAATCGAGCAGAACCGTCTGGAGCGCGAATGCGGAAATCTGAAGGAGGATGTCGAAAAGGCGCGTGCGGAAGTGCTCAGGGAGGTGGCGCCCTTCGGCATTACCGAGATAGTTCCTGTCTTCGCGGATCAGATTTTTCAGGAACTTTGTAGCCGAAAGAGGTCATGGGAAATCCTGCAAGATGAAAAAAAAATATTGGATAAAAAAATCAGTGACTTCAATTCCTTATTGAATAAAGATCTTGCTGTAAGGGAGACACTGGAAAAGGATATGGCGGCAAAAGCGAAAGAGCAAGAAGCACTGGCGGTTGAATATGATCATCTTTGTTTGTCGCGTCTTGACCTTTTCGCTGACAAGAACCCGGACCGGGAAGAAAAACGTCTGGCCGATGCGGTGATGTCTTTTGAACAGGATCTGGAGCAAAGACGTGGAGCCCGTGAGCAAAAAGATCAGGAAGTTGTTGAGTTAAAATCAAAAATAACTTCCCTGGTTACCAACAGCGAAAATCGGGCTCGGGACCTTGGTCTGGCCGGGCAGTCTTTTCAACAGAGCCTTGATAAAGCCGGTCTGGAAAATGAGGAGGTTTTTCTTGCATCGCGTTTATCTGAAGAACGCATTACGGAACTGTCGGGAAAAGAGCAATCCTTAAGCCGGGAAAAAACGGAACTGGAAGCCAGAATCAAGGACAAGTCCGAGGCCCTTGCGGTGCAGCAGGCAAAAAATCTTACCTTGCTGTCGAGCGGTGAGCTTTTGGCGAGCATCGAGTCCACAGAAAGGGAGATCGCGAAAATCCGTAGAGAAATCGGAGCTATAGAACAATCCATCCAGGACAATCTCCAACAGAAGGAGTTCCGCAGGACGCATCTCTTGGCAAGGGATCTTCAGAAGAAAGAGTGGCAGCGATGGGATGCGTTGCGGGAGCTGATCGGGTCTTCCGACGGGAAAAAGTTTCGTAATTTTGCCCAAGGACTGACTTTTGAAATGATGACGGCTTATGCCAATCGCCAGCTTCGGAAAATGACCGACCGCTATCTTCTTCTTCGGGATGAGACGATTCCTCTGGAGCTGAATGTAGTGGATCATTATCAGGCGGGAGAAGTACGCTCAACAAAAAATCTTTCTGGCGGGGAAAGCTTTATCGTCAGTCTTGCTCTGGCCTTGGGACTTTCCCGGATGGCCAGTCAGAATGTTCGCGTGGATTCCCTTTTTCTGGATGAAGGATTTGGCGCCTTGGATGACGATGCCCTGGAAACCGCGCTGGACACGCTTTCCGAACTGCGCCAGGACGGTAAACTGATCGGCGTGATATCCCATGTGCCGGCGCTCAAAGAACGAATCGGCACGCAGATTCAGGTGATTCCACAAACGGGAGGGCGGAGTGAGCTTTCCGGCCCCGGTTGTTTTCGGTGTTGATTTTGTTAAGAAATACATATAAACGTAGGCACGGGAGGGGCAGTGGCAAAAGACATGAATAATCGTTTTACATCTTGGAACAGGGAGGCACAGTGGCACAATGAAGGCTACAGACTACATTAATTGGTATATTCCGGAACAACTTCGCCTGGATACGGATACCTATCGCCGGGCGAAACAAATAGCGATTTTTTCTCATTTCGGTTTTTTATTCTTCATTCCCAACATCATCAAATGGTATAAGATCGGCAGTCTTTTTCTCGCCTCAAGCATGTTTGGCGTGATGATTGCTGTGTGCATCATTGCTCCGCTGGTGTTGAGATCAGGGCATATGATGGCATCCGGAAACATTACCATGGGCGCTTTGTGCTGGCATTTTTCCGTTCTGACTTTCATGACGGGCGGGCTGGCTTCTTCCGGTCTTGCCTGGAACCTGATCATTCCGCTGTTTGCGGTCACGTTTTTCGGTCTGAAACTGATGATCATCTGGACCAGCGTGATGTCTGTGGAAATCATCCTGCTCATTGTCATCCACAAGATGGGGCTGTCTTTGCCGACCATTGAACTGACATCGGCACAAATGGCATCGACACTGATTTCCAATGCGATTGGTCCTTTTGCCGCCACGGCGGCAAGCTGCTTTTTTTTCTACAAGGGATTGGAAAGCGCGCTGGGAACACAGCAGGAAGCGATTGAAGCCCAGAAAGCGTCCATGGAAGAACAGGAAAGAGCCAAACTTCAGATTGAAGAGATGTCGCAAAACCTGGAACAGACCTTTGTTCAGGTTGGTCAAAACACGGATCATCTGGTGACGGTGACGTTGAAGGAGATGGACGCCAAGACAAAAGAGACGGCTTCAAACGCCGGCTCGGCCAATCACCTGATGAAAGAAGTCGGCAAAGTGATGGCCGATGCGGACAAGTCCATGAAAGACTTGACTCTTTCCATGTCAGACATCACCCGGGCCAGTGAGGATACCTCCAAGATTGTCAAGACCATTGACGAGATCGCGTTTCAGACCAATCTACTGGCGCTCAACGCAGCGGTGGAGGCGGCCCGTGCGGGTGAGTCGGGAGCGGGTTTTGCGGTCGTTGCCGACGAGGTTCGTAATCTGGCGATGCGCTCGGCGGAATCGGCCAAGAACACGGCTTTGATGATTGAAAACACCGTCAAGAAAGTCCAATTCGGAGCGGAACTGGTTTCCAAAACCAACTCCGCCTTCGTGGAGGTAACCACCCGGGTGATCAAGGTAGCGGAAATTATGGATGATATTGCATCCGCCACCGCCGATCAAACCCACGGAATCGAGGATGTGAACCGGGCCGTTGAAGAAATTGACCAGTTGCTGCAACAGGGTGACAAAATGGCGTTGATTGAGGCATAAGACGGCGCTTTCTATCTGGAATGATTTTATCCGGATCTTTCCATAACGGTTCTTTTACGATACGATCATGAATCATGACCGGTTTTGCCGGCCTTCCGGTCGGGCAGAACTTATTTTTATAACACACGAAGGAGGAAAATCATGGGTGAAGCGGTTACAAAAGCATTAAGAGATGGAGTGGCGATATTGTCGATCGACAAGCCGAAGATGAACCAGCTCAGTGGTGAGGTTTTCGAAGCCATGCGGAAACATCTGGACGCCGTCGAAGCAGATAAAGGCATTCGATGTGTGATTATTACTGGTGCGGGAGAGAAGGCCTTTAGCGCGGGGGCGGATCTGGCCAGCGGTTTTGGTGATTTCAGCGCTGTGGACTTTTTAAAGCGAGGGCAGGATGTGTGGAACAAGGTTGAATATTTTCCGAAACCGGTCATCGCAGCGATCAATGGACATGCACTGGGCGGTGGGTGCGAGCTGGCCATGGCCTGCCATATCCGCTTTATGAAGAAAGGCGCCCGTATTGGCCTGACCGAGACAAATCTGGGAATTATGCCTGGTTACGGCGGAAGCCTGAGATTACCTCGTCTTATCGGAAAATCAAAAGCTCTGGAAATGATGTATCTGGGTAAACAGTGCGAGGCGGATGAAGCGCTTGCTATCGGCTTGGTGGACCATGTGACGGAAGAAAACGTTCTGGAAGCCGCTTTGGAACTGGCCAATAAGATTGTAAAAAGAGCCCCGCTGGCCATTGCGGCGATCACCAAACTCTGCAATATCAGTCCGAGTATTTCCGCTGAAATCCACTTGAAGATCGAACGGGAAGAGCTGGGACGGCTCTTTGCTTCAAAAGATGCACAGGAAGGCATTGGCGCCTTCTTTGAAAAGAGAGAGCCGAACTTCAAGGGAGAGTAACGCTTACGCCGATGGCAGGTTCACAGACCAGGTTGTCTTGTTTTAAACAACGTCAGGGAAAAACAAAACACGATCCTGCCATCGGCTTTTTCCTGTTCCGTCACGATCCACCAACTCCCCATAGCCTCACTTCCCCGTTATCCCTGAATATTTGATTGACATGCTGGAGAATTCTTCATATATGTCCGCCGCAAGAATTCCGGCCTCTGAAGCCGGTTTTTATACTGAAATGCAGTTTGCAAGGAGGGGCAAATGGTATCATGGTCCGGCAATAAAAAACGGAAATCCGGAAAATTTTGGAACATTGCAGCCGGAATTGGATTGGCGGTCGGTTTTCTGTTCGGCATGGTCTCCTGTGGCGGCGACAATGTCGGATACAGTTATTCCGTGAATGTCATTGTCAGAGGCCCGATTACCGGAGCTCTGGTTCTGCAAAATAACGGTACTGACGACATGAACATTTCTTCCAATGGTTCTTTTTCCTTTCCCAAAGCAATTCCCAACGGGACCGCTTATGCGGTTACCGTGAAAGCCACACCCGGCGGGTTGTCCAGAAGTTGCACGGTCATCAATGGCGCAGGCTTCATCAATAATTCACCGGTGAGTGTCGCTGTTCACTGTGCGGTTCCGCCTCCGCGTTTTTCTGCTGATCCGTCGGGGAAATTTGCTTTTCTGGCCAATTTCGATGCCGGAAATGTTTCAGCTTATACCATCCATGCGGCAACAGGAGCTCTGACGCCAGTGGCCGGTTCTCCTTTTGCCGCCGGAACAAATCCGGATTCTGTCACGGTTGATCCCTCCGGAAAATATGTTTATGCGTCCAATATCGGATCCAATACTATATCCGCTTTTGTCGTTGATGCGGCAACGGGCGTTTTGACGCCAGTGGCCGGTTCTCCTTTTGCCGCAGGGGCCAATCCCCGGGCAGTCACCTATGATCCACTGGGAAA
>Ga0116149_1000176_pt1 | contig 83607 bp, 78 predicted proteins | sample AD_UKC057_MetaG_FD_89787 | JGI IMG/M metagenome (GOLD analysis project Ga0116149, IMG submission 89787) | Active sludge microbial communities of municipal wastewater-treating anaerobic digesters from USA - AD_UKC057_MetaG | ecosystem: Engineered > Bioreactor > Anaerobic > Digestate | place: USA...
ATGTTTGTTAGTTTAAATTCTTATCAGGATAGAGATATTTTTCAGTCTCCATCAGTGAAAGGAAATATCCCAGAGGATCATTATAAAGTTTCAATTCATGACCAAACCCTTTACCGGTTACAGCCGGAATTTCAATAACATTCAACCCGAAATATTGAGCCTGTATCCATAATTGGAGATACAAGCCATGAGTGGATTCAGTGAGTTCCATGTTTTTTAATGATTCAATCCGAACCGCCTTAATACCGGACAAGGGATCGGTAATATCTAAGCCGGATATATTCTTTAAATATTCTGATATTTCAGCAGTCACAGTAACATGTTCAGCTGGGATCTGGTTATAATCATAATTTTCGAGAATCCTGCTACTATTTACAATATCAAAACCATATGCTATATTTTCCATTAATTGGTCGATCTCTTCTCTGTATTTGGTGTTGAAATTATCAAGCATAACAAGAATTCCATAATCCATGTCACGTGCATATTCATACCCGGTGGTAAAGGAAGCGCCTGCACCCAGCTGAAACTCATGCTTTATATATTTTAACCAGGAATGCTCCTTGATAAGGCCATATGTATTGTCAGTTGACCCATCATCAATGAGTAGAATATCAGACTGCAGGTCATGAAGGGATGGAAGATTGTCCTGAATAAAACGTGATTTATTAAAGACCGTGATGATTATTAGTTTTTTATTATTCATAAATAATGATTAAATCATAGTAATTATTGCACATTTAATTTGGCTTTCAAGTTTCTTATACATTAGTAACATGAATATCACTAATCACATACAATAAAATTTGATTTTATAGTGTCAATTCATATACTGTATATTTAGAAGGCTCGCTGGAATAATTCTTGACTAAGATGTCTCAGACGCGAATTAGTATATTTGATGAATATGCGCTGATAAAAGAAAGGATTTATTCACAAAACATTCATGATTGACACAAAACGTGACATCAATATACTCCTTGTGGATGACGATGAGTTAATTTTAAAAACAATATCAAAGATTCTCGAGATATCAAATCACAATTATTTCATTCAAACCGCTTCATCAGTGGCTGAGCTTTTTAATCTTGTTAGCAAGACGTACTGGGATACGATTCTCCTGGATTTATCGCTACCGATTCGCGAAGGAGAAATTCCTGACCCTAAAAATGGTCTGTATGCGCTGGATGTTCTCAAATCCGAGTATAATATTACAACACCAGTAATTGCCATTACCGGTTACAATGATCTAGAGCTTTCAGATGTTGTTCTGGACAAAGGTGCGTACTATTTTGTCAATAAACCCGTACGTGCAAAATATTTATCAGCTATTGTAAAGAATTCGACTCGTTTTCAAATGTCGGGTTTTGACGGATTGACTGGACTGTTGAATAGGAAAACATTTGAGGAGCGTTTGAAGTCTGAATTTGAGCGTGTGATCCGAAAGAACAAAAAGCTGGAAATGGACCAGGTCGAGAATACAACCAGCTCTGCATCGTATCTTTCAATACTGTATCTCGATGGTGATAATTTTAAAGAAATTAATGATACCTACAGTCATCTTGTCGGGGATATGGTTCTAAAAAAGATTAGTGGATCGTTCATCGATGACAGCATATATCGTCCTTTGAATGGCAATAGCGAAAAATATTCATATATCATCAGGCCGTATGACCTTGCCGCCCGATTCGGGGGAGACGAATTCTGTATATTTTTGCCTGAAACCGATCATTACAGCGCAGTCACTGTCGGGCGAAGAATCCGGGATATGCTCAGGGAAATAGATGTCTCATTGTTAATCGGGCAGGAAAATAATGAAACGAAGATAAAGAAAATTTCTGTATCAATTGGGGTAGCCACCTATCCTGATCCAAATAGAGTTAATGATTTTGAAAAACTGATCGGGTGCGCGGATGAAGCCATGTACTCATCAAAAATCGAAAGAAAAGGCCATATTTTCGGTTATGATGCATCAGGACAAATAAAGGATTTTGATGATTAACTTAACTGGGATCAAGCAAGCAGTATCGGATCGTGCTTTTACATACGGGAATAAATAAATTGATCAATGTCGATATTACAATATAAGTCATTTGCGGGACATCTAATATGACTGTTAAAAAAGAAATATATGTAACTGTAGATTCAGCATTAGAAACAATACTGGCATCGGTCTTTTTGGTTGATGGTGAAAATATACCATTGTTAAAAGCATGCGGCAGAATTCTTTATGAAGATGTTCAATCTGATGTCAATGTCCCGCCATGTGATAATTCCGCAATGGACGGGTTTGCAGTGAGAGCAGAAAGCACCACGGGGGCTACAGAGAATACGCCACGGCATTTCATGCTCAGGGGAGAAATTCAAGCCGGTGGGTATAGCAACACCATCCCTGTCGCAAAAGAAACGGCAATACGTATTATGACCGGTGCTCCGATTCCACCTGGCGCTAATGCGGTCATTCCCGTTGAGAATACCGAAGAAGATACTAACCGAGGTGTTATTTCTGTATTCATGGAATTACGGGAATATGATAATATACGTTTTGCAGGAGAGGATATTAAAGTAAATCAGAAGGTATTGAATAAAGGAATACGATTGTCATCAGCCGATATAGGAATACTTGCTGCTTTGAACAGGCGTAATATTTCAGTATATAAAAAGCCTCGGGTTGCCATCATATCAACAGGCGATGAAGTCGCCGAGATTGGTGAAGAAATTCGTTTCGGACAGATCCGTAATTCGAACGCTTATACTCTACTGGCGGAAATAGAAAAATATAATGGTACTCCAGTCTACTTGGGAATTGCGCGAGATTCTATCAAGCAGACAAGAGATATAATGTTAAAGGCGCTGGAAAATGAGATTGTAATAACTACAGGCGGTGTTTCCAAAGGTAAATATGATTTTGTAAAGGAAGTGTTAACGGATCTTGGAGTGGATTTGTTATATGATTCAATTCAAATGAAACCGGGGAAACCCATGATTTTTGGTAAGAAGAATCGAACCCTTGTTTTCGGGCTTCCTGGAAACCCGGTATCAACGATGATATCATTTATTGAATTTGTCCGCCCTGCAATGCTTGCAATGAGCGGGGCATCGAAATTAAGCAAACCGGCATTGAATGCAATTATCGACTCGGAAATTCGAAAAAAGCCTGGCAGGAGAGAGTTTCTTCGAGGATTATTTTCAATCAAAAACGGCATTCCCCATGTTCTTTCGACCGGATCACAGGGATCAGGTATTCTCCGTTCTATGAGCATTGCAAATTGCCTGATAATATTGCCTGAAGATTCTTCCGGGTGCCAAGTGGGTGACACGGTATCAATTCAGTTAATCAACCATGAGGAAGTTGATTGAAGCGAGGAAAGGGAGTCGTTCTGTTTTCAGGCGGGCTGGATAGCCTGCTTGCTGCAAGGGTGCTGATGGATCAGGATCTTGAAATTATCGGTTTCCATTGCATCCTCCCGTTTGTTGCACCGGACATTCGGGCAGATGAATTAGGTCCAGTCAAACTTGCTGGCCAAATACACCTGCCTGTTGAGACTCACCGATGCGGCAGTGAGTATATTGAAATTATTAGGAATCCTCAGCATGGCTATGGGAAACATGCAAATCCATGTATTGATTGCCATATATATTTTATCCAAAAAGCCGCTGAATATATGAGAGAGACACATGCCGATTTTGTCGCCACCGGCGAAGTCATCGGCCAGCGGCCGATGTCCCAGATGAAGCATACCATGAACCATATCGAAAAAGTTACAGGACTAAATGGCAGGCTGGTAAGACCGCTTTCAGGGAAACTATTAAAACCCACACAGCCTGAAATAGACGGGATAATTAATCGTGATCTGCTCTATGAAATAAATGGCAGGTCACGGAAAGAACAATTCGACCTTGCAAAAAAATATAACATACTAGAGTATTCATCTCCGTCAGGAGGCTGTCTTTTTACAGATACAAATATTGCAAAAAGAGTGCAAGATATTCTTTTGTGGCATAATGATGTCCAGCCTCTTGATTTCTATTTATTGACTATCGGCAGACATTTCAGAATTAATGAGAAAGCAAAAGCCATAGTTTCCAGAAATGAAAATGAAAATAATGAGCTAATTAAATATAAAGATACATCTGATTATTTCTTTATACCTGATTTCAGGGGACCGGACGCCTACGTCAAAGGTAGCATCAGTGAAGATGAAGTAACAGAAATCGGTACAATAATTCGCAGATATGGAAAACCAGAACCAGGCGACTCATTCATCAGTGTTTTTAGAAATGGAACACTGGTGCAGAAAATTACGCCGGCAATTTCAATTCCCGATGAAAAATTAGATCAATTGAGAATATAGTATGTTCCCTGGGATCAGGCGCAGAAAAGTAATTTCATTTCTTGTTTCGGGTAATGGTATGCTTTTTGCGACAGTTGTGAAAAGTATTTCAACCGGTTATATCAAAGCAAAAATTGGCTGTGTCGTCACTGATAATCAGCAGGCACGAGTAATTCACCGAGCATCAGCATTAGGTGTACCCTGTTATATTATGGACCCCGCGATATGTAACTCCAAAGAAGAGTATGATGAGAAGCTAATAAAAATTTTTGAAGATTTTAAAAGTGAACTTATAGTTACTGCTGGATATTTACGGTTGCTAACGCCATTGTTTATCACAAAATATAGAAATCAAATCATCAATGTTCACCCTTCTCTATTGCCATCTTTTCCAGGTCTGAAAAGCCAGATGCAAGCTCTTGAATACGGGGTAATCGTGTCTGGATGTACGACACATTTTATTGATGATGGGATCGATTCAGGTCCAATCATCATGCAATCTCCTGTATGGATATCTGGTTCTGATACCGTCGATTCACTTTCAGCAAAAATACTATCCGAAGAGTCAAAAATACTTTCTGACTCCGTGCGCCTCTATTGCGAGGAAAAAATCAAGTTTGCCGGGAGGAGAATTACAATCATCTGCTAGATTAAATTCTCTGGAATTTCAACTTCAAACCCTTATCGTGAATTTGATAATATATTTGTAAGCCCTCGGGAATGACAAATTTTTTGATAATAATACCATTTTGCAGGGGGATAATAAATTCCTCACGTATTTTTTCAATATCAGTATATCTGCTATTATTTCGCATCCGGACTTCAACGATATCCTTTAATATCTGATGTTTGGCCTGTGCAATAGCTGTTTCCTCATCTGTGCCAGTTACATTAACCATATAGGTATCCTCATCAATCCAGCCACTTTGTACAGAATTATTGATATTTGACCCTGTTGAGGCACATGAAATAAATGACAGGAAGGTGCAAAAAATAATCATGTTTTTCATAAAGTCCTCCAATTCAAAAAAACACGAACTTATCAGAAAAAATGTAATCTAACTTAATATGATAATTCAATCAAAAAATATGATTAAAATATCAAGATATGAAAAAGATATATCGGATTATCTTTTGTTTAAGATCGCATTTGAATAGATGTCCCAAAAAGAGTTGACTTTTTTCTTTTATAAAGTCAGTTTATTGACAAGAAATTAACACAAGGAGTGATCCGTGGTTATTGAATTATTAATAATATATCTTGTTTATTTAATGCTTTTGATAATGGGCAGTTATTATGTCAATCTGTACATATCAAAAGATCAATTTACGAAGGATGAATTGAAGAATATTTTACCCTATCTCGCACAACTGTGGAATAAAATTATCAACAATCATTCAGCTCCTCTTTTAATTGCGGCGTTTGCAATATCCGCCATTATTGGAATTGCATTACCTCTGTTGTCTGACATCTGGTTTTTGAATTCTTCAATAATTTTTCTGGTTATGTTTTTTACATTTCCGGTTGCTAAAAAGAATTTTGATAAAACCCAAGTTACAACCGGAGGTGCGCTTTCAGATACCATTATCAATATCTTTTGCAGATATTATAATATCATTCTCATTGGCTTTGGTAACGGTACTGCAACAGGGTTAATGTATAATTATAAAAGTATTCACTTTCTCTGGTTTTTAATAAATTTGATTGCTTTATCCGTCATGATAGGTGTAGCAATAAAAAATTTTATTGATCAGTAAGTTATGAAGATTTGATTTTTTATAATATGTTTCTGAGGTAGTCAGCTGTATGATGCGGCAATTTGCATTTATTACGTGTCTTCTTGTTACTGTAGGAGCAGTAGCCGTCAGTTCATGCAGCCATAAAAATGTGAATCATAATTCGGCAACTGCAACAGGACTGTCAGAAGGATGGATCAATGATGATACATACCAGATTGCTGCAGGTGGAATTCCAATAGTAAGTCTTCTGCTAATAGATCAAAAAAAGGAGAGTGCCAGGATTGCTGCCATATTGAATGCTCGATGCCAGATTATCGAAAAATTCGTTGGATACAAGGTTAAACAGGAAGATTTGAAGAATAATAGTGAACTTGAAAGAATACCCATACCAGAAGAACTGAAGGCAGTTGTAAAGGCAGGTATTATTAAAAAGACAGTCTGGGATTATGATGCAAATTGTGAAATTGTTTATGAAGTAAAATATCCGGGTTTAAGAAAAAAAGTGGATGATGGCGTGTGGATGCAATGACTTAGATTTGTTTATTGAATTTCAATATGGATTTATTAATACTTATCGAAGATAACTATTGTATACTATTAATTATTTATCGTAAATTATGTTGACTTACAAGAAAAATTATCTCAATGTGTTAACCATTATAAATAGTCATATACTGGTTAGAGGGATCTGATTCCCGAAATAATCCTGTTTTGAGTTCTTTCTCAAAAAAGGAAAATCTTTAAAAAGTCATTAGGAGGATAATAGATGAAAAAGCTAGTAATATGTGTCCTGGTACTTTTTGCAGGTTCATTAATTGCATTAAGTTCATGCAGCAGCTCTTCTAAAATCGGCGGGAATGTCGAAGGGGATTCGGTAAGAACAGAAGGTTGGATTGATGACGATACCTTTCGTATTGCAGCCAGCTGTCAGTCAAAGGAAGATGTCACGAACGTAGTGACACGTAAAAATTATGCTACTCGGTGCGCAACGATATATGCAAAATATATGATTGTTGAAAAATTCATTGGCTCAAAAATTTCCGGAGCTGCCGGGATGAAAAACTTTGAACTGACGGGTATTGCTGCTTCTGAGGAACTTGAAGCTGTAATTAAAGGCGGATCCGTGTATAAAACAACATGTGATGACGAGCAGAATTGTGAAGTTATCTATGAAGTAAAGGCAAAAGGACTAAAAAAGAAAGTTCTTTCTGGTGGCTTCAAGGCTAAATAATTGTAATATCAAAGTTGATAAGCATAAAATGAAGAAGCCATGGAAAGAACCATGGCTTCTTCATTTATATTGATGATTTCAAATCCCGGCAGCGTCCTACTCTCCCACACAGTTACCCATGCAGTACCATCGGCGATGAGAGGCTTAACTACTGTGTTCGGAATGGGAACAGGTGTGGCCCTCTCTCTATTACCACCAGGACTTACCATAAGAAATTTTATAAAAAATTTGTCAATACAATTTAATTATTTTTTTTAATTATTATTTTTTTATTTTATATAAATTATCAATAGCTGATTCTGTGTCACCATTAAATAAATAGCAAAGACTTAATGAAATATAATTTGTTGAATCATTGAATGTTTTTGTGCTTAAAACTTTAATTTTTTCATCGAGAGTGCCATATTTATCAGTAAAAGCATCCACCGGTATGGACTTAACAAATTCATCAAAGTATCGGTATCCATCCGATTTACTTAATATGGTTTTAATCTCCCTTGATGATTCTTCAAGATGACCCAACTTGAGTAAAATATCAGATTTTAACTCTCTCATCTTTATGTTTTCTGAGTCGTTGGTTAAAAGTAAGTTCAATAATTTTAAAGATAGAGAAAATCTACCTGTGTTGTAATAGATTATTGCCAGGGCTGTCATGGCCACCCGGTTCTCAGGCCAAAGCTGCAAGACATTTGAAAAACTAGTTTCAGCTTCAGGTAACCGGTTCAGTCTGCTATAACAGAGTCCGGCAACCAGCTTTGAAAGTGCGAAACCGCTATTAATTGCTGTTGATTTTTCGAGGTTTGTAAGAGCGTCAACATAATTACCGAGCTTATACAAAATACACCCCATGTTGAAAAAGGTGATATCATCATGCCCGAGGGAGAGTGCAGTTTCATAACACTTCATGGCTTCGGATAGTTTATCCATCCGTGAATAAAGAGAACCCAAGTTTGCATATGCAGGACGAAATAATGGATCAATTTTAATTATTAAAATATATTCGTTGAAAGCAGATGTATAATCACCATTTTTTTCAAACTGGATTGCTTTATTGAATTTAATTGATGCTGGAGTTGTGGCCATATACCATTTTTTATGAATTTATGATTGATTTCAATATAGGATGACACATGCAAATTAGCAATTATATTTTTATCTGTATTTATAGATTTGTAATAATCTCACACATTGATACGATTAACTTGACAAAGAATAAAGATTAATCATAGGTGTTAAAAGGAAACTAGAATGATATCAATTAAAATTCATATGAAAGTGGGTTCTCAAATACCAGAATATAAGAGCGATGGAGCTTCTGGGGCTGATCTTTACGCTCTGTTAGAAAGCCCATACACTCTCAAGCCAGGGGAGACTGCATTGATCCCGACTGGTATAACCATTGAGCTACCATACGGCTATGAAGCACAAATCCGGCCCCGAAGTGGCCTAGCTATAAACCATGGCATAACCCTGTTAAATACACCCGGTACTATTGATTCGGATTATAGGGGAGAGATCAAGGTTGTCATTACTAATTGTGGTAAAAACGATTTTATCATAACAAGTGGGATGAGAATTGCTCAAATGGTCTTTAATAAGATCTATCGCGGAAATTTTATTGTGTCAGATTCTTTGGCTGCAACCGATAGAAATGACGGTGGTTTTGGTCATTCAGGACTATAATGGCTATATGAGTACGAAAGCATTAAAGATAATTCCGCTTGGCGGTCTGGGCGGTATCGGCAAGAATATCACAATTTTTGAATACAAGGATGATATTATTGTCGTTGATTGCGGGATAATGTTCCCGACAGATGAGATGCCGGGGATTGATTATATTATTCCTGATTTTTCTTATTTGAAAAGACATCGTGCAAAAGTAAAAGGCATTATTGTTACACATGGTCACGAGGACCATATCGGTGCAATCCCATATTTGCTTCAGGATATTCATGCGCCTATCTATGCTACCAAATTATCCATTGGGCTTATGCAGAGCAGACTTGAGGAATTACCTCCGAAAAAAGGGCCGGAGTTTGTTGAGATAACCCCTCGCGATGTCAGGCAGATCGGTCATTTTACACTGGAGTTCATTAAAGTAAATCATTCCATTATCGGTGGTGTTGGTCTTGCAATTCAGACCGAAGTCGGAACAATTATTCATACAGGAGATTTTAAAATTGATTTTTCACCGGTTGACGGTGATGTTACAGACATCTATCGGTTTGCCGATTATGGTGAAAAAGGCGTTTTACTGCTTATGTCGGACAGTACCAACGCAGAGCGTGAAGGATTTACCAAGTCGGAGTCGGTCTTGAGTGACAGACTGATTGATATATTTTCGTCGGCTAACGGCAGGATTATCGTTGCTACATTTGCTTCGAACATTCATCGGATCCAGCAGGTAATGGATGTTGCCCAGCGGTATAACAGAAATATCGTAATATCGGGCCTTACGATGCAGAAAAACGTCGAGATTGCGCAGTCGCTCGGATATCTGAATTTCAAGGATGATATGATCATTGATATATCTAAAGCAAATTCACTGCCAAACAAGAAGCTTGTGATTATTGGAACCGGCAGCCAGGGTGAGCCGATGTCAGCATTGTATCGCATGGCGTATGGCACGCATCGAAATTTCGTTGCGGAAAAAGGCGATACTGTCATTATAACAGCGAGCGTCATACCGGGAAATGAACGCATGGTTACGAATGTTGTTAACTCCCTTATGAAAATGGGTGCGGAAGTGTATTATGACCAGGATGATGATATACATGTATCCGGTCACGGGTCGGCTAAAGAGTTGAAGCTCATGCTCGCGGTTACAAAACCGAAATTTTTCATGCCGATCCACGGTGAGTTCCGACATTTAAAAGCACATGCGGAAATAGCCGAATCGCTTAATATCAAATCATCACGAATCCTGATTGCGGATAATGGTGATGTGCTCGAATTGACTTCAAAAAGTTTTAAAAAGATCGATGCTGTCGAGATATCACAGATTTATGTTGACGGTAAGGATATTGGCGATATTGAAAGCAGTGTTATTAAAGACCGTCATGTAATGTCTTCAGACGGAATAATATTTTTAGTGATCGTTGTTTCGGATGGAATGCTTATGAGACAACCAGATATATTTTCACGGGGTTTTCTGGGAAATAAAGAAGAAAAGGTTCTTGATATCATCCGTAAGGATATCAACGATAGGGTAAATAAACTTCTCGTTGAAAAAAAATCCGATGTTGACATTGTTGTCAGTCTAAAAAAGGGATTGAAGAATTTTATATTTAAACTCACCAGACGGAATCCTCTCATTGTCGTTGAAATGCTCGAAATCTAATAAAAAAATTTTATTTCAATTAATCAATTATAATCGTTATCCTTCTTAAATATCCCCGATTCATTCAGGAAATCATTAATAAGCACTTTTATCTGAAATTTTATACATTTCAGATAAATATGTACTGATGTTAACTAAAAAAATAACTCAAAAAGACCGAAAATTAAAGCAGTCAGGTTTAATTTATATGGCAGAAATCTATTGCTTTAAGATGATCGAGTCAAGATGATGAAAATCGACAACATATTATTGATTTTTATCATATTAAAGATCGACACGAAAAGTTAGTGCTCATAGGAATCGATTATCTGTTTAAACCTGATAGTTTCCGGAGGATGATAGAGTGATCAGAAGATATTACCAGACATTTCTTGGCATACTATTGATCTGTATCAGCATTTTATTTCTGGTATCTATTATTGGATATAATCAGGGGGATTATTCGTCTCTGTTGAAAGGAGCATCCGTGAAGCATCTTGTCGGACCTGTTGGAGCGTGGATAGGGCATTTGTTTCGCACACTGTTTGGTACTGTGGCCATATTATTCATTCTCTCACTGATTATTCCGTCCTGCTTTCTGATAAGGAGCAGCTGGATCAACAGGGTTACTGAAAAAACAATTGTTTCTATCTTTCTCATGGTAAGCGTGTCAGCGCTTATATCTCTTTTTATTGATGGCTCTCCGCAAGAAACGGGCGGTATTATTGGACTTTTCATTGCTGCGGCAGGTTATAAAATTTTTGGGATTACTGTCTCATATATTCTATTTTCAGTGATTTCCATAATTAACCTTATCATATTGATCGTTCTTTTCCTTTCTCCCGAGCATGATCATATTGAGACAATCACGCATTCATTTAGAATAAGGGATGTTTGGAAGAAATTCCCTTTCATGCATCGAAAAAAAAATATCCCTCTTTTGAATTTTCATAAAAAACTCTATAAAAATAAAGCTGGTTTTCCATGGATAACCAAGAAAAGAATAGTCGTCTATCAAACTGAAACAATAGAGACACCTCTGAATTTTCTAAATCGTCCTGAGCTAATCAATTCTTCAACTAACCGAGAAATTGGTCTTCTAACAGATACTTCAGGTTTTGATGATCAACTTGATCCTGACCCCATTAATACAATTGAGCACGACGATCCGGTACGAGATGTTATTTTACACAATGATGAGTACATTGTGGATGTATCCATTGAGCCGGAGCAAACAGACACTCTGGATGTCGATCATAAAGAAAAATCAAGAGAAGAGTATGGTTCGGAGGATATTCATGCTGTAGAAGAAATTATGAGCTCGCCATCAATAGACGATGGCAATGATGAATTTGATAATGATGATGAATTACGGGATGCTGATGTGATCAAGAGCAGGGTAACTTCATCAACTGTAACTGAACATGTCTTCGATGAAATACCGATCAACGAGGACTATATTGTGCCAACATCATATCTCACTTCATCAAAACCGCTGGATTCAGAAGGTTGGAAGAACGAAATACGAAAAAATTCGGTGTTGTTAAAGAATACTCTTGCTGAGTTCGGGATAGAATCGGATGTAGTAAACGTTAATCGTGGGCCGGTTATTACACTGTATGAGATGCAGATTGCACCGGGCATTAAAGTTAATCGTATAGTCGGACTTGCTGATGACATAGCAATGGCCCTTGCCGCACAGCGGGTCCGGATAGTAGCCCCGATACCTGGCAAATCAGCTATAGGTGTAGAGATCCCGAACAGGTATCGGGAGACGGTTACACTTGGCGATATAATAAAATCAGAGGAATACCAGAATTACAACGGGAGCCTTTCCGTTGCCCTTGGTAAAGATATCCTGGGCAAACCAGTAATGCTCGACCTCAAAAAGCTACCGCATCTTCTGATAGCCGGTACTACCGGATCGGGTAAATCGGTTTGTGTAAACTCTATTATTATGAGTTTGCTCTATAACTATGATCCCAATCATTTGCGTTTTATCATGATTGACCCTAAAATGGTGGAGCTGCAGTTTTATAATGGACTTCCTCACCTGCTGACGCCGGTAATAGTGGATCCGCAGGTGGCGCCCATGGTACTGAAATGGACAATGCATGAGATGGAGCGGCGTTATTGCATGCTTGCGGAACTGAATACTCGGGATATTGAACGCTACAATGAGAAGATCGGAAAAGTAAAAAAAGGGGGCGAGAAGCTTCCTTATATTGTTGCCATTGTTGATGAAATGGCTGATCTAATGATGTCTTCAAAAGAAGTTGAAGGATACATTACACGAATAGCCCAGAAGTCAAGAGCGGTTGGAATTCACCTTGTCGTGGCAACACAGAGGCCGTCAGTTGACATCATTACCGGTCTGATAAAAGCTAATTTCCCGGCTCGCATCGCATTTCAGGTAGCCCAGAAAACAGATTCGCGTACTATCATTGACCAGAACGGTGCTGAAAAACTTTTAGGACGGGGAGACATGCTGTATCAATCGCCAACTAGCTCTTTCCCAATACGTATACAGGGTGGTTATATTTCAGAAGATGAGATTGAGCGAATTGTCAACCATCTCTGCCGGATGGGACGGCCATCATATATCGATATTGAGGAAACCCTGCTCGACGAAGAAGAGTCCAGAGAGCTCGACGATGCAAGTGATGAACTTTTCCAGGAAGCCCTTAAAATTGTTGAAGAAACGAAAAAGGCTTCAGCGTCGTATCTTCAGCGACGTCTTTCAATCGGATATAACCGCGCGGCGCGAATAATCGAGCAGATGGAAGACATGGGTTACATCGGTCCACAGATAGGCAGCAAGCCGAGGGAAGTTTTTGTATAACAACTGCGATCAGATCATGGCCATTGTGAAAAGATCATAATACCATGACCTGATTGCACAAAGTGATAGATTGTATTCTAATTTTCTTTTTCTTTCTTCTTTTTCTTCGCAGGTTCAACTACTACATTCAGACCTTTGATTTTTGATCCCTCGAAGGAGTGGAGCACCAGTTCTGCATACTCTTCAGGAATTTCGAAAAAGGAATATGTAGAATGTATATCAATTTTTCCTATCGATTTTCCATCAATACCGGATTTTTTAACAATTTCGCGAATCAGATCTCCGGTTGAAATGTTATGGTTTTTACCGATATTGATAAAAAGACGAGCCCGTCCGTCTTTAATATCTTCAAAAACAACCTGTCCAGTATCAGATTGCTTATAGAATTTTTCCTTTGGAATTTCAAGACCTGAGATGTCGCCCAGATATTCTTTCAAGACTGCAGCTGCAATGATTTTGGGGCCGTTAAACATCGGGAGTTCTTTTTTTAATCGTTTTACCAGCATTTCATATTCATCAAGGTTCTCGTTGTAGATGACGTCCAGGATTTTTTTTAGCTTTTTTAGCTGATTCATACACATCCTCGCATTCATTCATATCAGTTTTTTGGAATTACGCAGAATAAGGCATAATACAAATCGTAGCTAACAAATTAAAAAGATGTATAAAAATAGCAAGTAATTTTCTACCGGAGTGTATGAGCTATATTTTACAGCGGTATCCAACATTTCTTACAGTTTCAATAATCGTATTGAATTCATCACCAAGCTTACCACGAAGGCGCCGTATATGAACGTCAACGGTCCTGGTACCTCCGATATACTCCATTCCCCATATCTTGCTGAGAAGATCTTTCCGGGTGAATACTTCTCCCTTATTTTGAACAAGGAGCCGGAGCAGTTCGAATTCCTTATATGTAAGATCCAGTTTATCGTTATCAAGATAAACGGTATATTCCTTGAAATGTATTGTCAGGCGGCCGAGAGACATGATTTCGTTATCGACGTTATTATGGGCCGTAAGTCTGTTTATTCGGACCAATAGTTCTGCTTTCTGAAATGGGAACATGATAAAATCATCGAAGAACCAGTCTGACTCCAGGAAATCAATAGTTTTCTCTCTGAGAATCAACAGGACGGGCTTTTCATGAATTTTTTTTCTTATTTTTGATAACAGAAATTGAATTGAATCACTGGTACCGAAAATGTCATAATCAATTAGAATTAATGAGAAATCCTCACGCTTAATGGTGTCAATCGAGCGAAAGTAGAGTGCCTCGGAATGAGGATAACATTCACTGATTTTTCTGAGAATTTCCTGATTGTCAGAAACTAATGCAATTTGATTCTTCATGATTTTTGCGATACTATATTTTAAATCGAAAATTTTTTCAACAGTTTTATCAAGATTTAATCATCCGGCTACATTTTATGGGTATTGGTAATGCCTTTTACTGTTTAATATGTATTTCAAAAAAAACTATTAATACATGAAAATGGGATACATTATTCATGAATCAATTACTATTTTGATTGATTGATTTAAAAATTCTTATTGAATTAAATCCACATATCATGGAACTAATGCTTACAATTGCATTATTATAATGGATTGTCAAACATGAATATTTTATTTTTAAACTATGAATTTCCCCCGCTCGGAGGGGGTGCCAGTCCGGTAAGCCTTGAAATTGCGCGTGGTTATGTGCGTCATGGCCATATGGTTGACGTTGTTACCATGAGCTACAAGGATTTACCAAGCCATGAAATCATTGATGGGATTAATGTATTTCGCGTTAAATCCCTCCGATCTAAGAAAGAGATATGTCATCCATGGGAGCAGTTATCGTATCTTATTTCTGCAAGGAAATTTTTGTCTCGTCGCATGCCTAAAGTTAGATATGACATAAGTCATACGCACTTTATTATTCCCACCGGTGTCCTGGCCCTATGGCTCAAAAGAAAATTCGGACTCCCGTATGTTCTTACCTCACATGGAAGCGATGTCATCGGATACAATAAACGTTTTGCAATGCTCTATCCATTTTTAAAACGGCCATGGAAAAATATCGTCAGAGAAGCAAAGTACGTGACGGCACCATCTGATTTCCTTATTGACTCAATTAAAAAAATAACAACAGACGGTACATTCAAAACAATTTCAAATGGGCTTGATCTGAATAGATTCAAACCAATGAAAAAAGAGAAGCGAATTTTGGTTGTGGCTCGATTATTTAGAAATAAAGGGATACAGGATTTCATAGAAGCTCTCAAGGGTATCGAGATGGAAAGCTGGAAAGTTGATATCGTTGGTGAAGGTCCTTATCGTGGTTTTCTCGAACAGAAAATCATTGAGCACAATCTTTCCGGTAAAGTGCAATTACTCGGGTGGATTGATAATGACAGCGTTCAAATGAAAGAGCTTTACGGTAAGGCGGGGATTTTCGTATCAGCAAGTTATTTCGAAAGCTTTGGGCTGACGGTACTTGAAGCACTCAGTGCGGGATGCTATCCACTTATTTCTGACATCGGCGGTCATCGGTATATTCTTCAAAACGACAGATATTTTTTCCAGGCAGGAAATATTGAGGATTTGCACAGGAAGCTTCAAAGCTTAATGAGACGTAGAGCCGGCCGGTATGAAATGAATCTGGATAAATTCAGCTGGAAGAACGTCATCAAGCATTATATAGCACTTCTGGAGAAATGATGTGCAATTATTTGTGACAATTGACACCGAGCCGGACTGCGACATTGCGTGGCGTAGATCATCGCCGCTAACCTTTTCTTCGGTAACTTCTGGAATCCCCAAAATTCTGCGTCCCATCTGGGATCGTCATGATGTAAAACCGATTTATTATGTTTCACCAGAAGTAGTAAGGGATGACGAATGCTGCAGGGTTTTAAAATCGGAGATCATGAAAGGGGCGGTTATTGGAACACATCTTCATTCAGAATATATCGAGCCGCATATATCAATTCAGGATCCGGCTGGAAAAGTATCGGGTGAATTTCCCTGCTATGCGCATGATACCCGGATTGAGCATGATAAGATTGCAAATCTAACCAGACTTATAGAGACACGGCTTGATTTCAAACCGGTATGGTATCGGGCGGCACGCTATGGAGCAGACCTTGATACAATTCATATCCTGAAAGATCTCGGCTATAAATACGACAGTTCCCTTACTCCCGGTATAAACTGGTCCTCCATCGGAGGACCGGACCATAGCAGGGCACCGGTACAGCCTTACTGGATTAGCGCGCATGATTTATATGAAGCAGCGGAAAAAGATATGAGTACTGGAATAATGGAATATCCGATAACGATTACCGGGAAACGGTTAGGCGCACTTGGGAGGATTTTGCCTGATTCATGGCTGTTCTATAAATGGATGCGGCCAACTCATATGAGCGTTTGGGAACAGAAAAGAATCATCATTGATTTAAGCAAAACATACGCCGATCCTGTATTCACATTGATTTTTCACTCAATGGAAATCATGATTAATAAAACGCCGTTTGTTAGGAACCGATTGATGCAGAGAAGATTTGTCCGCAATCTGGAATCAATCGTTGCAATGTTTAGCGATTCGGATTTCGTTTAAGCGCAATACAGAGATATGACAGTAGATAAAAAAGGGGCTTTATGATAGCCCCTTTTTTTATTGCTCATCCGATTGCTTCACCACCGCGCTCTCCGGTTCGAATCCTGATGCATTCTTCCAGGTCAAAAACAAAGATCTTGCCGTCTCCGATTTCTCCGTCATCGGCACCCTTCGTGATAGCGTTTATAGTCGGTTCTAGATATTTATCATTAACCGCTATTTCAATCTTGACTTTACGCAGTAGATTGCCGATTTCCTTAACACCGCGGTAAACTTCCGTGATGCCTTTCTGGCGCCCGCAGCCGAGGACCTCCGTAACAGTTCGCAAATGTATTTCTTCCTTATCAAGCTCACTCATGACATCTTCAAGTTTATGCGGCTTTATTATTGCAATGACATATTTCATAAATATCCTCCAGTTGAAAATTATTTAAACCCGTATTATTCATGTAATGTATAGCCTGTTTCATGATGCTGGGTGAGATCAAGACCGATGTTTTCGTCTTTGGCATCGACGCGCATACCGATCAAAGCATCAACGATCCTGAACAACACAAAGGTCATCACAGCTGAAAAGACGATTGAGACAACCGTAGTCAGGAGCTGTACAAGCAGAAGCTCCGGATTGCCGTAGAAAAGACCGTTATTTCCAGCAGCATTGACAGTCTTTGTGGCGAATAATCCTGTTGCGAGTGCACCGATGATTCCTCCGACACCGTGAACCCCGAATACATCAAGAGCATCATCATAACCGAATTTTTCTTTAATTTTCGTTACGAATAAAAAGCAAAAAAGAGTAGCAATTGCTCCTATAACTATTGCTGAAAGGGGCGTTACATAGCCGGCGGCAGGGGTGACTGCTACGAGTCCTGCGACGAGACCGGTTGCCACTCCAAGCATGGTCGGTACTTTGTTGAATATCCAGTCAAGAACAAGCCAGGTCAGTCCTGCTGCGGCAGCTGCTGTGTTGGTGTTTATAAAAGCGATAACTGCCACTGTGCTTGCGGCACCTGCACTGCCTGCGTTGAAACCGAACCACCCAAACCACAGGAAGCCGGCACCAAGAACAGCGAAAGGCAGGTTATGCGGCAAACGATGTTCATGACCTACCCGCTTACCGAGCAGGAGAATGAATACGAGTGCTGAGATACCTGCGTTGATGTGAATCACAGTACCACCGGCAAAGTCAAGGGCTCCCAAAGCCATCAGCCAACCATCTTTGGCCCATACCCAATGGGCCAGCGGATCATAAACGAGTGTCGCCCAAAGTATCGTAAAAAGAAGGAAGCCAGAAAATTTGATCCTTTCTGCAAAAGCCCCGATGATCAAAGCCGGTGTAATGACGGCAAACATCATCTGGAATGCCATGAAAAGCTGATGAGGAATAGTGCTCATATATGTTCCATGGGGTTCCAGACCTACCCCGTTTAAAGCGATCCATTCAAGTCCTCCGATGATACCTCCTTTGTCCGGGCCAAATGCAAGACTATAACCGAAGAGTATCCATTGCAGGGAAATGACACAAAGGATGACCATGCATTGCATCAGGACAGATAAAATATTTTTTTTCCGTACCAGTCCTCCGTAGAAAAATGCCAGCATCGGCGTCATGATCATGACGAGAGCGGTTGAAATCATCACCCATGTTAAGTCGGCATAATTGATTTTATCCATAGTGCAGATGCCTCCTGGAAAATTAATGATACCAAAGTAATTACTATATCGATGGAGCGTCAATTTGAGTATATTCATCATCGGAAGATTTTGGGTATATTTTACATGATTGAAATATGATTATATATCATATGGTGGCTTTTGTTAAATCCAGGTAACATACCCTGCTGATGGAAGCTTAATCATGCACATGCGAAGTTATCGATGTTGATATTTTGCTAAAAAATTGCAATCAGGAATAAGCCTTTCACATTATATTAAAAATGTAATTGATTAGAATCAATATCGTTTTACAATGTCATTAAGAAACGAATATGCTTGATGAAAGCAATTGTATCTGAGAACCACTATCGTTATAAATGTTTTATTTTATTCAATGATACGTGTTATTATCTGAAGAGCATCAGAGAGTTATGCCGGAATTTAAAGTCATATCGCGGTTTAAGCCTTCCGGAGACCAGGCAGGCGCCATCAGGGGACTGATTAATGGTGTCAGACGCGGGGACAAGTACCAGACACTTTTAGGCGTTACCGGTTCCGGTAAAACCTTCAGCATGGCCAAGGTCATTGAAGAGATTAAAAAACCTACCCTTGTGCTAACACACAACAAAACTCTCGCAGCACAGCTGTACCGTGAATTTTCCGAGTTTTTCCCTGAAAACTCGGTGGAATATTTCGTGTCATATTACGATTATTATCAGCCTGAAGCATATGTGGTTTCATCTGATTTATATATTGAGAAGGATGCTTCAATCAACGACGAGATAGATCGTCTTAGGCTTAAAGCAACCTCCTCAATATTGGAGCGGAAGGATGTCATCGTCGTGTCATCCGTTTCATGCATATATGGACTGGGCGCTCCGGAGGAGTTCGATCGATCTCATATCAGGCTTCATACGGGCGATGCTATTGAGCGGGATGATCTGCTCCGCCGGCTCGTATCGATATTCTACGAGCGAAACAATATCTCTTTCATACGGGGCACGTTTCGTGCGCGTGGCGATGTAGTGGAGATCTATCCTGCATATCTACAGCGGGAAGCATTCAGGATTGGTTTTTTCGGAGATGAAATAGAGACCATCACGCGAATAAACCCGATTACCGGAGCAACAATCGGGAAGGTCGACAGCTGTTTTATCTATCCGGCCAAGCATTTCGTATCGTCTATGGACGAAATGAAAACGACACTCCAGATGATTGAGAATGAACTAATGATCCGGCTGGATGAGCTGCGGAGCGCCGGTAAGCTCGTGGAAGCCCAGCGTCTTGAAAGCAGGACACGCTATGATATGGAGATGCTTTCGGAAATGGGCTATTGTAACGGAATTGAGAACTATTCCCGTATCATCGCGAGGAGGGCCCCGGGCTCCCGGCCAGCCTGCTTGCTTGATTATTTTCATGGCGAATACCTGATGTTTATAGACGAGTCTCACGTGACAGTGCCCCAGGTACGCGGTATGTATGAGGGCGACTTGGCCCGTAAGAAAAACCTGGTTGATTTCGGTTTCCGGCTACCATCCGCGCTTGATAATAGACCGCTATATTTCGAGGAATTCCAGAAGATGATTGATCAGATAATTTTTGTCTCTGCAACACCTTCAGACTACGAACTTTCTGTCAGCACGAATGTTGTGGAGCAGGTCATCAGGCCGACCGGCCTGGTTGACCCGGTGATCGAGGTCAGGCCTGCTGGCACCCAGGTTGACGACCTGATCGGTGAAATCAACGCACGGGCGGCTCATAACGAACGTGTTCTTGTAACGACGCTAACGAAAAAAATGGCCGAGGACCTTACCAAGTATTTCGAGGATGTCGGTATCCGGGCTCGATATCTTCATTCCGAAATAAGCACCATAGAGAGGGTAGAGATTATCAGGGACCTGCGACGGGGGGAGTTTGATTGCCTGGTAGGAATAAATCTTTTGCGTGAGGGACTGGATCTGCCTGAAGTGTCACTCGTTGCCATACTCGATGCCGATAAAGAGGGCTTTCTCAGGTCAACGAGGTCGCTCATACAGACAGCAGGACGGGCTGCCAGGAACATCAATGGTATGGTCATTTTCTATGCTGATCAGGTGACCGATTCTATGAAAACGGCCATAAGCGAGACTAACCGAAGACGAAACATTCAACAGGACTACAACATTATTCATAATATTACGCCAAAGACAATAAGCAAAGAGATCGTTGATATGATCGAACGGGAATATCACGACGACAGTAAATATTCCGATCTGGTTGCAGATTACAGCACGGCGTATCACAAAGGGAATGTATCGGAATTAAAAAATTTACGCGAAACCTTGCGTAATGACATGCTTGATGCTGCTGATAATCTGGAGTTTGAAAAAGCAGCGCTGCTACGTGATCAGATGCTTGAGTTGGATAAAAGGATTGAGCTTCTCGATAAAATAAAAAAATAAAACTCTGTATCAGTAGAAGGTTACCTCTCTGTCGCTTATAAAAAGACGGCTCAGGGCGCTTTCGCCGGTATCTGATACGGAAATTTCAACGGATATGTCATCCATCTTCTGTTCAATTTTTAAGCCCTGGTTTTGCGGGACAAAATAATTCTCAATACCGTAATGAATCCGGATTGTCGAATAGGTGTCTTTAATCGTTCCTCTCATGATAACCGGATATGATTTTCTAAGAGTATCGTAATCAGTTGAAAATGATTTCGCAACCCAGTACTTTTTGTTTATGAGCTTTTCAAGCGCGACATACACAGTATCATTCGGCTTAAGATTATTTAGATTTGGACCTGTGTAGATATCCTTCGCCAGTGAAGATATCTCATAATTCAGAATAACATAATCACCGCTTATCAAACTGCGTGGATCCACCGGTTCGCACTTGAGAAGAACTTTTACGCCGGTATCAAGAAGGCATACACGATTACCGATCATTACGCCAAGAACCGCTATTTGCATAATAACAATGGTGATGAAAGCTGCTTTCTGGAAAGATTTCACTATGCGGTTCCTCCCAGCGATTGATCCATGTTACGAATAAGTCGTCTCCTGTTTTTTTCGAGCAGCCATCCGCCAGCAATGCCGATAATTCCTGTCACGATGAAAAGGCCCGCGCCAGACATAAGGTCCCAGAAAACATCAAAATACCGGGTAACGACATGAAGGACAAATCCGGCAATTGCGAAATTGAGCAGCAGGCGAGAATTTATGCGTGTACTATAATAGATGAAAATTGCCGTTGCCACAAAAAGCAGGATGTTGAACAGAAGTGAATAGACGATCCATGAAACACCAGGACCGGAAACAAATAGCATTATAGAGGAACTGAAAAAGATTATGCCGGACAGCACGAGAAGAAGCTTGTTTGAACTGCGCATCCAGAGGTAGATATACAATGCCAGGGATGATACAATAAGCAAAAATATCAGGAATAAAACTGATGGTGCGGCGTCCAGAACTGAGTTCTGGTCATCAACCTTGAACGAAAGTGTATAAATGATAAAATATGCCGCGAAGGCACAGGCTGCATTAATGATATTTGGTCGGAAGGGATAGCCGCGATTATCTGAACGTATCTGGACTGTCTGATTTACCAGGAATGACGCCACTCCGTAAAGAATAAAGCCGATGCAATAGGCGATAAAGTATTCATTATTTTCAGCCCCGGCTATGATTCGTAATCCGCTCCCTTTTATTACAAGAAATGCGATAAACAGGAAGTATGATAAAAAACGCTCTATCCTTCTGCCGGGATCGGCTAAATAAAAGTCAAGCAGGCCGAAAAGAAACGCAAAGAGGCCGACGTGCATGGCGGCAAGTATGATCGTGTTGTTGCCCTGCGGAAGGACACAGACAACGGTAGTAAATATAAAACCGCCCCAATGCATACGGACGTCAAGGTTGTTTCTGTAGAGTGAGTAGATCACTCCGGCCACACCGGCAAGAAGCAGAAGAAGCTCAATAGAATAGTACACTGTGCCGCTTTGAAACACAAGATACTGTGATGGTAATTTAATAGGCCAGGACAACGTAAGAAAGGGAACGCAAAGAGCGAGCCATCCGGATACCGTAATGATGACGGCCGGGATATTCAGAATCTCATTTTTTTTCAATATCCAGCCGATCCCGATTATAATCAGACCGAGAGGTATATGGCACAGTGACAGGATCACCAGCGAGCTTGTTTCGATGTCGTTATTATGGATCTGGCCGATCCAGTGAAGGTTGATCTGATAAAACCAGAAGAATGCCGCAAAAAACATAAGTGCGACGCCGGTACTTCCACGCACCTTGTAAAAAAGATAAGAAAATAATAACGGCACCACAATGTAAAAATAATTAGGATTCTTAAATTCGATGAGCTCCCATGTATTCCAGATGAAAAACAGGGCAGAGGCTAGATATAATCCCCATTTTTCCTTCATTACCCAAGACAGTGCCAGTGCGCCGATAGCCCAGGCAAGAATGCCGTTGGTAGGATGGGCGCTTATGTGATAGATCTGCGCAACCAGCGCTATGCCTGCACCGTATGATACCATACCCGCCATCATCATGATGCGGCCGATCAGTATATTGGAATTTTGTACTATTAGAAAATAATAGGATATGCCGTAGGTTAGAATAATGAGAAAAAAAATCTGGGCCAGCTTCACAGTCGGCGGCATACTACGCCAGTTGGCAGCATAAAAAATAATAATTCCGGTACAGAGCAGAACGCCCGCGAGGCCCATAATGATAGCGGGTAGGCCAATTGATAATGTTTTCTTCTTTGTAGCAATTTCATCTTCATAAAATTTAAGCAGGCTGTTTTTCTGTGAATCATTAATAATGCCAGCTGAAATCCATTTTGGAGATTCAACCCTGAGTTTTTTTAAAAACTTTTTTAATGATATCATATTAAATAATAATTTTGAAATGATTATTAATTGAGGTTAGAATATGATGCTTATAAAATCAAGATATTTATTGTATGATTTAAGATGACAAATGATTACAGAATTATAAGATAACATATCATTCCTGATAATAATATAATCACAAATTCGTCAACCAGTAGAGTTTAAAAAAATTGACATATTGAACGTATTTATACATAATCATGTGAAAGCATAAATATTTTAAGAGGAAGTAGATAAACATGGATATAAAACGTGCTGAAGTCGAACAGTTAGTCCGTCTTGCACTAGCTGAAGATATTGGTGAAGGAGATATAACGTCCCGTGCAATATTTTCAGAAGATGACGCATGCGGCGGTTCAATCGTTTCACGACAGGACGGTATCGTATGTGGATGCGACATGGTAGAGTATGTTTACGAGATTCTTGACCCGCGTGTGAAGGTTACTTCGAATGTGAAAGACGGGGATACAATAGGACCGGGAAGCACAGTGATGACCATTCAGGGGCCGACAATCAGCGTGCTTTCGGGAGAACGTACCGCTCTAAACTTTATCCAACGCATGACGGGAATTGCGACAAGGACCTCTGGCATTGTTTCCCTGCTTGCGGGAACCGGCATTCATCTGCTTGACACAAGAAAAACGGCTCCTGGGTACCGGCTTCTTGATAAATATGCTGTAAAAACAGGGGGAGGGACTAATCACCGAATGGGTTTATACGATATGGTCATGGTAAAGGACAATCATATCAGGGCAGCGGGCGGGATCCAGCATGCGGTCGGGATGATACGCGAACGTTACGGAATGCGATATCAGGTTGAAGTTGAAACTGCCAGTCTTGATGAAGTAAGAGAAGCTGTTTCATCAGGTGCTGATACAATAATGCTGGATAATATGGATCCGGTGATGATGAAAACTGCAGTCGATATTATAAATAAAAAAACAAGGATCGAGGTTTCGGGCAACATTGATGAATTTAGTATCGCGCAGATACGGGGGCTTGCTATTGATTATATTTCAATGGGCTCATTAACACATTCAGTTACTGCGTTTGATCTGTCTATGGAGTTCGATTGATCTAAGGAATAATAATTTTATTCAGGCATGGCATTATAGCAGAACGCGGAAGATTTTTACGCGTCTGAATATTAGTAATATACAAGACTAAATTATCCCCGATGCAGTTCGGGGCAGTAATGAATGTGCCGTAAACAAAACTTCAGAAAATACAAACCCTCGTTATAGTTCTTTCAACAATGAAGAATATCACCCGGGTATCTTGTCGATGTGGAGGCTATTTTCTCCTGTCAGTTATATCCCGGTGATACTCGCAGAGACGGTACAATTTTCCCGAATGTGGATTCTTTTTCGTTACCTTGACTCCACAGCGAATGCACAAACCATCTTCGCGCCTCTTCTTGTATAAACGCATGTACCGCTCTGTGCCTGAAGATTTGTACTTGCTGACCTGAACTCGTAGACCTTTAAACAGATAGTTTCCTATAGCTGTTTCAGATCCCTTCTGGAGTTCTTTAAATACGGTTTCTAAGTCTTTGATAGATGCTTTTTTTGGTTCCATAGTGTCTTATATGAAAATAGTGTTAAACAGAGTGTTAGTCAATTAATTACGGCGGTATTTTCTTAGCAAGGAAAAAAAATTAAATATTTTTTGGAAGATATTTGAGAGGGTTTTCAGGCTTGCCTTCGAGGTCAATTTGAAAATGGAGTTTTTTTTCTGAAGAATGAATTTTACCAATGATAATACCACTTTGCACAGTATGTCCTTCCGATACACGTATTTCATTTAAATTAGCATATACCGTGTTAAATCGTCCAGCATGGTTGATGACTATATATTTACCAAAGCCTCTCATACTGCCGATTTTTGTTACCGTTCCCGCAGCAGAAGAAAGAACTTTCGACCCTGGAATACCGGTAATGATAATTCCAATAGATTTAACTCCATCCAAACCATCATTTTTATAATCAACAACATGAGGCATGGGCCATCTGAATCTGGGTCTCGCACCGCTCGATATGGAATATGAATTGTTATTTGATTTTTTTATTTTGGGTCTAATAGTGCTAATTGCAGGGACCTTAAGCACCATACCAATTTTTATTGAATGTTTATCATTCAATCCGTTATATTTTTGAATGGTGGAAACCGTGGTGTTAAATTTTTTTGCAATTTTTGTAAGAGTATCCTTTCTTTTGACAGTATACTTGGCAAAAATAATTTTTTTTGATGAACTTATTTTTTTTCTACCAGAAGAAGAGATTCTTATCCGAGATGATGACGTACTGGTTTTTTCTAATCGAATCTTTGTTGCAGAGATATGCGAACTGCGTTTTTGGAGATAATCTTCATATGATTCATGAACAGTATTGCTACTGTAGTGATTATCAATATCGCGGCTTTTTGATTCAAGTTCGTGGGCATTTCCAAGTAATGGAATGATCAGTGAACAAACCAATACAGACAGATATGCTGACGATTTAACATCCTTGTTAAGCACGGCAAACATCCATTTTTCCGAGTTTTCCCAGATTGGGCAAACTTTTGCTTATTCTACATATCGGGATAAAATGATCAGGAATTTAGCTTTTTTTAGCGCATATTTTTTCCTGCTGATGTCACGGATAGTTTACCGTGCCTGACATTTTTAATTGCCAGAAGCTTATCGGCAATAGTCTGAACATCCCTGGCCTTGCCCTTGAGGATAAGTACCTCGAGACAGTTATGCTCGTCCAGATGGATATGTGTGGTCGAAACAATTATTCTGTGATAATGGTGCTGAATATCGTTAAGCTTTTCTGACAGCTCGTGAACATCATGGCTGTAAACTAAGGTAAGTGTCCCTATAGATTCTGATTCGGGATTAGCAACATCTTCTGAAACGAGCATATCTCGTATCAGGTCTCTAATGGCCTCCGATCTGTTCACGTATCCTTTACCTGTAATGATAGTATCGAAACGAGACAATAGCTTTTCATCTATAGATACGCCAAATCGAACTATGTTATTCATAATAAGCCTCTCAATATTTTGTGCACTTCAGGTTGTTATTAAATTCACATTAACTGAATAGTGTACTAATGGGGTATTTTTGTCCAATTAATAATTGATCGATGGAAAAAGGCTTGTTATTTTTATTTATGATATTTTACAATGCCAGTCTATTCAATAGAATTTATATTTTCAATAATAATATTGAAAATATAAATTAATGATAACGATGAATGATAAGTATGAGTTTTATCGAATCATCGGTGTCTAATATTATATTTTCCAGAATGTATCCTCAACGATCAAGCCAGGAGTCAGCATGAGCTGTAATGTTGTTATAGGGACCCAATGGGGTGATGAAGGCAAAGCGAAGATGATCGATTACTTCACCCGGAAGAGCGACATCGTCGTGAGATACCAGGGCGGTGCTAATGCCGGCCATACCGTTGTTGTGAATGATAAAAAATATGTTTTTCATTTGATTCCGTCGGGTGTTTTACACAAAAATAAAATTTGCGTTATTGGTAACGGAGTGGTTGCAGATCCGCTTCAGCTGATAAGTGAGATGAAATCTCTGGAAGCGGAAGGACATGATATTGGCAAACGGCTCAAGATATCTGATGCAACTCATCTGATCTTGCCGTTCCACAAGGCGCTTGATGAAGCGATGGAAGAATTTCGTGATAAAAAAATTGGTACCACGGTCCGCGGCATCGGGCCAAGTTATGCAGACAAGTGCCTCCGAACAGGAATAAGAGCCGGCGATATTTTTGACATGAAACTGTTAAAGCAGAAAGTGAAAGTGGCGATTGATATAAAGAATCTCCAGCTCGAGCGGATTTATAAAAAGAAGACATATACCGTCGATGAAATCATGGATATTCTGAATAATTTCAAAAAGAAGTGCGGCGGTATGGTAATCAATACACAGCATTACCTCCATTCATCGATACGGGAAGGGAAAAAAATACTTCTCGAAGGAGCACAGGGATTTGCCCTTGATATCGATCATGGCACCTATCCTTTTGTAACATCTTCCAACCCAACAATCGGAGGGGCCCTTGTGGGAACCGGCCTGAATGCATCGAACATTGACGAGGTGATAGGAATAACCAAGGCCTATGTCACCCGTGTCGGCGAGGGTCCCTTCCCGACAGAAGCGCAAGGTGAGGAAGGAGACCGTATGAGGGTTAACGGAGCCGAGTTCGGATCAACGACAGGTAGGCCACGCCGCTGCGGATGGTTCGATGTCCCGTTACTGAAGCAATCATGCCAGGTTAATGGACTTACGAACGTCGTGCTTACAAAACTGGATGTACTCAGCGGATTTGAGAAAATCAAAGTCGCGGTTGGATATACAATTAATGGGAAAAAAATCGACTATTTTCCAGCAGCCAATCTGCATAAAGCAGTACCGGTTTACCGGGAATTGAACGGCTGGAATGCTGATATTGCACGATGCCGTAATAAGGCCGAGCTGCCGCGAAATGCGCAACGGTATATTGATTTTATCGAATCCAAAATTGGCGTTAAGATATCGATTATATCCGTCGGTCCGGACCGGCTCACAACCTTCAAGAATAAATAAACTGATCAGCCATGGGCAATATTGCGCCTCCTGAGTTAAGCGTTTTTTTTATTCATATTCGATAATTTTTATTGACAGTAATGGTACCTTTCATTATCAGGTATTTTTACGTTTGAGACGCTAGCTCAGTCGGTAGAGCAACTGCCTTTTAAGCAGTGGGTCCCGAGTTCAATTCTCGGGCGTCTCAATAGCATTAAGTATATACATGTCCCTGTCGTCTAGTGGTCTAGGACACCGGGTTTTCATCCCGGCAACGGGGGTTCGATCCCCCCCGGGGATGCATCTCAAAGGTGATTCACATGAATCACCTTTTTTTTATTGATTTTAAACCGGGAAAAGAGTATCGTAATAAAATGAAAAAACCTGCTAGAAATGATCTGTGCTGGTGCGGAAGCGGAAAAAAATACAAACGATGCCACATGGAATCCGACCGCGCCGTTACCTCGTCTGCTGGTGCTTACAAGTCTGCACCTGGTGTGATAATAAAAAATAGTGAACAGATTAACGGCATCAGAACGTGCTGCAGGCTGACCAGGGATATTCTTGATATGGTCACCGAGAAAATCAGAGAGGGCATTACTACGAATGATATAAATGAATGGGTGCATGAATATACGATCCGACATGGCGCTCTGCCGGCTCCTCTTAATTATAATGGTTATCCTAAAAGCGTCTGTGTCTCTCTGAATAATGTCATATGCCACGGCATACCCGATGACACCGTCATTAAAAATGGCGATATCCTGAACGTCGACGTTACCACGATACTCAACGGTTACTACGGGGATGCGGGAAGGATGTTCATGATAGGGCATGTATCCGAGGAGGCCCGTAAACTGGTGAACGTTGCACGGGAATGCATGGACATCGGCATTGATCATGTAAGACCGGGCAACGATATCGGGGAGATCGGACACGCGATCGAACAGCACGCGGTAAAAAACGGATTTTCCGTGGTTCGTGACTATGGCGGGCATGGCATCGGGCTGCGATTTCACGAAGAGCCGCATGTGCATCATTACGGAAGCAGGAAGCGCGGCCTCATACTGGAACCCGGCATGGTGTTTACCATTGAGCCGATGATCAACCAGGGCAGGTACGAGACACGGCTTATGCCCGATCTTTGGACTGCGGTCACCATTGACGGAAAGCTTTCAGCACAGTGGGAGCATACCGTTTGTGTTACAGATAGCGGCGTCGATATTTTAACCGGATAGAAGGCAAGTCCATGAAGGATTTTTTTGCAATAGAGCCGGGAAAGCTTAATGAAAATGTTTTCGATTTGCTTGGAAACGGATGGATGCTGGTGACCGCAGGCACCATTAGTGCCTTCAATACCATGACTGCTTCCTGGGGAGGGATGGGAGTACTCTGGAATAAGAATGTCTGTTATATCGTGATACGACCGCAGCGGCATACGTACACCTTCCTGGAAAAGAGTCAGTATTTCACACTATCGTTTTTTCATGAAAAATACCGTGAGGTGCTGAAGTTCTGTGGCGCTCGATCGGGAAGGGATGTTGATAAGATGAAGGAAACAGGCATCACACCCGTACAAACAGCAAACGGTTCCGTCTGCTTCTCGGAGGCCCGAATTGTCATTGAATGCAAGAAAGTGTATTACCAGGATATAGACCCGAAGAACTTCATCGATGAATCGATCGGGAAAAATTATCCGGACAGGGATTATCACCGTATGTACATAGGTGAGATTGTCTCGATGATGATAAAGTAACCCCGTCGTGGACCCTCAAATAAAACCCGATATGACAAATCAAACATGTAGTCCCGATTCATGCATATTTGATGAGCAGACGGAATATAAACGCGACCTCGGACTTTTTGAGTCCATATCAATTGTGGTCGGCCGTATCATCGGTTCCGGCATCTTCAGAACACCAGGGCCAATCATGGCGGCGGTGTCCTGCACCTCGCTTTTTGCCCTTGTGTGGATCATCGGCGGCATCGTAACCATATTCCACGCGGTCTGCTATGCAGAACTGGTGGCAATGATGCCCCGTTCCGGTGGTCCCTACGTGTATTTGAAAACCGCCTACGGATCGATGGTGGCTTTCCTGCGCGGTTGGGCAATGTTCTTCGTGTCAGAGACCGGCGCCATCGCCGCCGTGGCGCTCGTATTTGCGGAATATTTAAATGAAATCTGGAAGATCGTTTCCGGAGTGCCTTTGAGCCATGTTACGGAAATTTTGTTAGCCCTCGCCATCATCTGGGTCCTGACCGCAGTAAACCTGTTCGGCGTGTTCATGAGCGGCATCTTCCAGAACGTGTTCAGCATACTGAAGATAGCTGCGATCGGCATCATCATTGGCATATCCTTTACCGCGGGCGGGAAGGTCGGCAACTTCCTTTCCCCTTTCCTCCCTGCAGCATTTTCATGGGAAACAATAATGGCCATAGGCACAGCCCTCCGTCTTTCGTTTTTCGCCTTCAGCGGATGGGAGGGGGCTACCTACATAGCAGAAGAGGTGAAAAACCCAAGGAAAAATCTGCCCCTTTCGCTCCTCCTGGGTATAGCGGGCGTGCTGATCCTGTTCGTCGCCACGAACCTGGCGTACCTGTACCAGCTCTCGCCTGCCGAGATGGCAAAATCGCACGGGATTGCCGCGGATGCGATGAAAGCGGCTATCGGCGGCGTGGGCGGCGTGCTCATCTCGGTGGCGGTAATGCTCTCCACCTTCGGCAATGTAAGCACGCAAATCCTGTGCAAGGCGCGGACCTGGCAGGCAATGTCCCGCGATGGGCTCTTCTTCGACGCCATGAGCCCGCTCCACGAGCGTTTCCGAACACCGAATCGCGCTCTCGTCGCCCAGGCCAGCTGGGCGTCTGTGATACTGCTTGCACTCATGGCCGTGTACCTCACGCTTGACGTGAGATCGTCGGCATCGTATGAAACGATCATTGCGTTCTTTTCAGCGACCGGCACCATCTTCAACCTGATGACCATCAACTCGATTTTCGTATTCAGAAAAAAATATCCGAATGTGACGCGTCCCTATAAAGCGTGGTTATACCCGTACAGCGTCATTATCGTGTCGCTGCTTCTCGGATTGTATCTCGTCATAACATTAATTACGGCATTCATTCCATCGCTTGTAGGACTGTTCTTAATGTCTACGGGGCTTATTTACTATCGGTGGAAACAAACTTCACGGAAGGTGACGGAATCCGTGAAATAAGCATTAATTATCCCCCAAGATCGAGGGAGCTAATCTTGATAGTGATGCGAGCTGTACTGGGAAACGTTACCACATGAAAGGGAAAAGAATTTTCCGTTCAGGCGGGTAATCAGAAAAAGTCGTTTTATACCAGTAATGGTGCGCGCGTGCACGAGGTACGAGATTGGCCAGTGTCCAGATAAAAAAATAAACGCCGGCCAGTGACCAGGTTGCAAGTGACCATCCAGCCCAGATTATTATCTCACCCAGGTAATTGGGGCAAGAAACATACGTATAGAGACCGCCACGCGGTATTTTATACCCGCTTTCACCCGGTTTTCTGAGGGATCGTAGAATACAGTCGGAATGCCTGTTAATGATATAACCGATTATGAAGAGCAGTGTCCCGAATAAAAATCGTGGATCTGCCAGCCATGCGGATATATACATATTTTTCGGTGAGAGCGTAAATAACCATCTGCCCTGGACATAAGTATTTGCCAGGTAAAACAATATGGCCATAACTACAGTTACAAGAGGCACCGGTTTCCCGCCACGCAGTGTGAAGGGATAGATAAAAGTGCGGTGAAAAAAATGCGTCTGCCACAGGAAGAGAAGCACAGCAGTAGCTGCTGTCAGCGGCCGGTCAGCGATCAGGCAATACACGAACATCATAAGAAATGCCGGCATCTCCTGTACGATCCACGCGACCCTGTTGTTCATGAGAGGGCCCCATGACTTCGTTGCATACCTTCCGTAAGGTGCAGGGAAAAAGAAAAGCACGATGAACGTAACGAAGCTCAAGGCCAGGAAGGAAACTAGTATTATGTAATAAATGGTCTGTTCATTCATGATGATTAATATCAGGTTGTATTACTTGAAAGATAAACCCAGCCCGTGTCAACAAATTATAGATTAAAATAGTATTGAAATTATTTAAGCCATTAAATAACAATTACATATGATTATTATTAACATGAAACGATATCTGCTCATTATAAGCATCATCGTCGCTTTTACTGTTACAGCCTGCAAACAGAAAGAATACAGCGAGATGAAGGTGTATCCTGTCCCGATGATGATAACCGCAGCACAGGGCGAAGAATGTTTCCTCGCTCTGCAGGTGGAGATTCCGGTGAACAGTCACATCTACGGGAATCCGAAAGGGCCGGGCACGGGCAAACCGACAGAGGTGTCGGTAAAGGCGCCGGAAGGTATTGTTGTCGGCAAAGCCCGGTTTTTGTCAGCGGAAAAATTCTATTTTATGGGAGAAGAGGAGTATACCTGGAGCTTTTCAGGCGAAACGCGGATTTATATTCCCTTCACGGTTCTAGAAACGATGCCCCCCGGCCCGGTGAAAGCATCAGTTACTTTTGATTCGCTTATGTGCACCGAGGGATCGGGAGGTTTCGGATCCTGTGTGCCGAAGGTGTTCAGGTTTGATGCCAACATTCAGGTCGTTGAAAAAGGTGAGGCCGCATGTTCCCACGATGCAAGAATCATTTCCGAATACCGTGAGTCGTTTGCACCACCATCATCCGGGAATGCTGTAATAGGAGAACGTAGCGGAGATACAGGTGTAAAGACTGTAACCGGTCTGGAAGACTTGAAGTTTTCACCCCGTTTCATCGAGAAAGGAATTAGCGGAATGTTGCAGGCAATCCTTTTCGGTCTCATTGCCGGCATCATTCTCAATTTCATGCCCTGCGTACTTCCGGTAGTAAGTCTGAAGGTGATGAACTTCGTACAGCATGCGAATGATAGCAGAAAAAAACTCCTGCTTCTGGGCCTGTTTTTTTCTGCAGGGATCCTTTCAAGCTTTGCAGTACTGGCTTCTCTTGCGGCCTTTTTCGGGTATGCATGGGGCGGACTCTTCCAGCACCGACTGTTTCTTATTGTGATGACGGCGATCGTGTTTGCCTTCGCGCTGTCCCTGTTCGGAGTATTCTCTATCAATGTGCCGTTTTTCGTCAACAGGTCCGTCAAAGAACGGGGCAATGCCTACATCGATGCGTTCGTGAAGGGTCTCCTCGCCACGCTTCTCGCAACCCCCTGCAGCGGGCCTTTTCTGGGGGGTACTCTTGCCTGGACACTGGCGCAGCCACCTGCGGCGATATTCATTGTATTCATAAGTATCGGGACCGGCATGGCGCTACCCTATGTCATACTCACCGCTATTCCGAAATTATTGAATTATATACCGAAGCCGGGTGAATGGCTCATCGTGTTTGAGCAAATCATGGGATTTCTTCTTGTCTTCACGGTCATTTACCTTGTCGGCATTTTTGACAGGGATTCGGTTCTGCCAATGACAGCGTATCTAGGCTTCATCGCAATCGGTTTCTGGCAATATGGAAGGTATGGATCCCTGCAACGGGGAGCTCTGACAAGGGTAATATCATTCGTACTCCTGGCCGTGATAATTGTGTCAGGATATTTCATATCATTTCATTATTTATATAGCGAGAGTGAAACATCAGAAATTAAAGGGCAGAGATTCAGCGTTGAAAGGCTATTGCGGAACAGAGATTCCGGCGCAATATCGGTGATCGACTTCACGGCGGACTGGTGCCCCAACTGCAGGCTGGTTGAAAATATCACCCTTAAGGATGAAAAGGTCGCCCGTGTTTTGGGCGAAGGTAATATTGATTTCATGATTGCCGATATCACCACGAAAAATGATGTAGCAGAATACCTCATGTCGCAGTTACGGAGCCAGTCGATCCCGCTTCTCGCGATCATACCCCCGGGCTCTTCCTTTACAAAACCTGTTGTACTGAGGGATATCTATTCTGTACAGGATGTTCTAACCGCCCTGGAAATTGCACGTGATCGAGCACAACCGGAGCCGGGAGGTAACCAGGTGGGTATTCCTGACCCACTTTTGAAGGAATAAGGACAGATCTGGCATGTTTACACGAAAGTCATGCTAATCTATCAACAGGGAATGCGCGTTTTTGGCAATACGGCTGGAATCAATGCTGTCAAGAATCGAATGGTGCGGAAATGATATCTTTTTATAAAAAACATTGTTTCGATATGATGCAAGTGTGATCTCTTTTACATTTTTGGTCTTACAATACCCGACCTTGCAGAACTTGCAGTTTGAAATGATAATTTTTACCTGACGAGCAGGCAGGCGGCCGGCATACAGTCGCTGCTCTGTCAGGTTGAGGAAGTCGTCATAAAATCGCTGCACATAGGTATCCATGTTGTCGTCAGAGAGATCTTTTGCATAAATGATTTCGAGGGTGGAGCCATCTTTCCTGTATGTTTGTATTTTTTCTTCGATCGGCATGCCATAGTGGGTGATGCCGTTCAGTGATTCCGGATTGGGTAAACGATCATACCGGCTACCGTCAGCAGGAAAGGCGATCTGCGATAAACTGATCAGAACTAATATGAGAAATATTTTTTTCAAGCTCGTTCCTTAACTGTATATGTCTATCTGAGAGCGCGGTGCCCAATATCAGTACGATAAAAAGCGCCGTCAAAGGTGATGGATTGTATGGCACGATATGCCCTGTCCTTTGCTTCACGAAGCGTGCCGCCCATGGCCGTAACATTGAGTACCCTTCCGCCTGATGTCCGGTATGCTCCCTGCGAGAAAGTCGTGCCGGCATGAAAAACAATGATGTCTTTATTGGCAGAGTCAAGTCCTGTTATTACCTTACCCTTTTCATAACTGCCAGGGTATCCGCCCGATGCCATGACAACCGTAATTGCGTGCATGGTTTTAAAGGATGTGTTTATCGTATTGAGTGTGCCGTGTACCGATGCCTGAAACAAGTCCCCCAGCTTGCCATTCATAAGAGGTATAATGACTTGTGCTTCGGGATCGCCGAAACGGACATTGAATTCAAGCACCTTGATGTCGTCGCCCCTGATGATGACCCCGGCATACAGGATCCCCTTAAAGGGAATGCCCTCTTTGGCCATTCCGTCTATTGTTCTCTGAAGAATATGATCTCGTACGAATCTCATGCGCGCCTCATTCATAACCGGTGCCGGAGCGTATGCTCCCATGCCACCCGTGTTCGGTCCCCGGTCGCCATCAAATGCCCGCTTGTGATCCTGTGCCGCAATAAAAGGGACGATGGTCCGCCCGTCCGATACGCACAGAACCGAGGCTTCTTCCCCTTCTATATAGTCCTCAGTAAATACCGGAGTATCATCACCGACAGTATCGTTGATGAACGCAATAGCTTCATCCCGGTTCTCCGGTATCCCGACACCTTTTCCGGCTGCAAGTCCGTCGAGTTTGATTACCAGCGGGAAGTTCTTTACGGAATTGATATAGTTCATCAGCTCCCGCTTGCCATTGAATGTACGGTGACCGGCTGTTGGAACATTATAGGTTGCCATGATCTGCTTTGCGAATAATTTGCTGCCTTCCAGCATGGCGGCTTTTTTTGTCGGACCGAAGGCGGGGATTTTTTTTTCGTTAAGGTAGTCTATTATGCCGGCGGCGAGCGGCGCTTCAGGACCGACTATTACCATGTCGATTCGTTTTTCGGTGCAGAAACGGGCTATGGCGGGAAAGTCGTTGACCGGGATGGAGACACAGTAATCGGGGTGGATGCCACCGTTTCCGGGAGCAACATAGACTTCGGATGCACTACCATCCTGAAGTAAACGCCAGGCTATCGTATGCTCACGGCCGCCAGAGCCGATCACCAAGTATTTCATACATCCTCCATAAGTATTTCGTCATTATTGTTTTAAAAAGCACTATTCTGATTGTCAACGACATAATATCGGGCAGGGGAAGGATTTCTGCAGATATGAATAAGATACATTGTAATAAATATAGAATAATCATAATGATTAATAATCGTGATATATTTTTTCTGTTGACTCCATGCCGGATGAAACTATCTGCTTATAATAATTGATGTAATACTATGCTTATAAAACATATCAGATACTGTTCATCATCGTGCGTCATTATCGGTTTGCTGGTCTGCAGTGTCCTGTCCCAGTCGTTTGCCTACGGACAAAACAGGGCGGGAGGATTGCTCCGGGGAACTGTCTATAACTCGGAAACAAAAAAACCGGTTGCTTCAGGCTCCGTTGCAATACTGGAGCTGAAAAAAAACGTACCCATCACAGGCGGCATCTATCAGATGCCTGTTCCGAAATCAGATTCATACACTGTAATAGTTAAATCGGAGGGCCTGAATACCCTCACGATACGGATTTCCGTCGAGGGTGCTACGGTAAAGAATTTTTTCCTGGGACCTGTGGCTGTCCAGGGGAAGGGTATTACAATTACTGGAAGAAGGGACTTGCAGACGGTATCGCGCCACACCATGACCCTGAAGCAGCTGAAAGATGTTCCCGCGACCTTCGGGGATTCGATGAATGCGATAGCGGCCCTGCCGGGGGTCATCCGGAGCGGCGGCGACCTGTTCGGACCCATCATTATCCGCGGCGGCGACCAGCATGGTATCAGGTATCTCGTCGACGACATACCGATATACAGCCCCCTCCACTATGGCGGACTGCATTCTGTGATCAACAGCAACATGATAAATGAAATTGACCTCTTTGCTTCTGCATTTCCGGCAGAATTCGGGTCGGCAACCTCGGCGGTCATCAGCATAGATACTACGGATGACGTCAGGGAATTCGGCGGGTACGGGGATCTTTCATTGCTGTCTGCTGCCGCCCTGGTACAAACATCCATCGTAAAGAAATTGGGAGGAGGCGGCGGGCTCGGACCGCCGCTTGAAGACCAGAAAAAAGAGGATAGAAACGCGGGATACATTATCGCATCCGGCAGGATCGGATATTTTGATCTGATCGTACTACCGCTCATTGGGCTGCTTACGGGAGAGAAAATTGGCATTGTCCCAAAATACTGGGACTATCAGTTCAAGTTGAAATATCTTTTCAATAATGATCATTCGCTTACGCTGTTTGCCATGGGGAGTAAGGATTACTTCAAGCTTCTGAATGACGAGACTGTGAATGATGGTCGCGATCCCCTTCTGACAGGCATACGTGCCCAGACGGACCAGCAGACCCATGGACAGGGGCTCTACTATACCTACCGGCCTTCGGAACATGTCCAGAACAAACTCATATTTTATGCTTCCCTCAAACAGAACTACCTGTCGCTAAACATGCCTGCCCCGGGCGTGAACATAGCGTTCAAAGGGGTAGAGATAGATTCCCGGCCGTATATTTTCGGATTTATGGATAAATTCAAGGTTACTGCCGTGAAAAAGTATTTTGAAATACGCGGGGGAATCGAATATACATTATATGATTTCGTTTCAAAAGGAAAAACGCTGGAGAGTACAGCACGAGGGGTGACGACGGATATATCAGAGAATGATTTTATCCCGGTGCTTCTGGACAATACGGTGATAAACCATGTCGTCGGCGGATATCTCGAGCCCAAGATAACATATGCTGGGCTTACCATTATACCGGGATTCAGGTCAGAATATCTGAATAGGTCCGGTAAGGTGACATGGGACCCTCGACTACTGATAAGCTATGAATTCCCGACGGAAACCACTATTTCAGTTGCAGGTGGTAAGTACAGTTATTTCTTCCAGACCAATTCTAATTTTTTTGACGCGTCTCCGCAATACGCCAAGGAAGGGAAACGTTCAAACTATGAATGGGCCTTCCACCGGGTGGCCGGCATTGAGCAGACAATAAAGCTGTTCAAGTTGAAGGTTGAAGGCTTCTGGAACGAGTTTTTCGATTTGACCGAGCGCTATGTTCATATCGGAAGAAACGGCATGCTCCGGTATACGATGAACAGCGGTGGGATTCGAGCCTGTGGTGCGGAGATAATGCTGAAAAAAGACCGGAGGGAAAACGAGGACGGTTTATTTGGCTGGATCAGTTATACCTTTACGAAATCGATGTATAGGTCTGGGCTCCCCTATTATTTCGTCGATGACGGTACGAATGTGAAACAGTCCGGTGATCTATGGGGAAGATACTGGCACCCGTACCAGTTTGAGCAGAACCACAATGTAAAGGTCATCCTTGGATACGCCTACGGCAAACACACGTTCACAGGGAAATTTTTATTGTACACATCGTCACCGTATACACCGATCGTATGGTTCCGGGAAGACGAGCAGTATCATATTGATACTGGATTATATCGATTTTATCCCGTGTACGGAAGGCCCAATTCACGTCATTTTCCGGTGGATCACCGACTCGATTTTCGTTACAGCCATACGACAAATTACTCCTGGGGATATGTGACCCTGTATGTTGAAATAATTAATGTATATAATAATCGCCCGATAATAATGGAAAGCTGGGATTACCGGCTTCCCATGTACCCGGGATTGTCACGGGTGGGCCCAGGTAACCCCCGGAAGGCATCTTTTTCCGATTCGGTGGCATTTATTCCGAATTTCGGCGTAGAGGTCAAATTCTAGATGTCAGAGGAGCTCCAGTCATGCGAATAACACAGTATACCAGTATGGTTTCCATTGCGCTTGTGGCGGTGCTTGTCTCGTCATGCATTACAACTCCGGTGACGGTGACCTCGTCAACGACGCCGATGCAGGAAAAAAAAATCATCATGAATTACGGACCGGTGCAGGGTACGAACCGTGCCTGGTCCCTCTTCGGGCTATGGATGATAGGGAGGCCGGATATCGCTAAAGCGATACAGGATGCTCTGAAGAAAAAAGGTGGGGACGCACTCATTAATGTGACATGCTACGAAAAGACGGCCTGGTATTTTTTATTTTCCTTTCACTGGGTCGTGGTCGAGGGTGAAGCGGTTTCCTATGAAAAAAAGGATCAGGCCACCGGAAAAGGGAAAAAGACTGATACGACGGGAAAGTAAAAAAATCAGGGTTGACACTGATGAAACAGGAGATTATCGCGCTCTATAAAGGGTTGTGGCGCAGGCTGCAGGCCGAAAAAACACGTACTATTGCCGTGATTGTAATCATAACCTGTGCGTTGATGGCGACCGGGTGCCTGTACAATCGTACGCGAATCACAGATTTAAGCCCGCAGGCAAGGATCATAGAGAACAGGCAATACCGCGTGCTCGGCGTTTCCGAGGGCACGAGCAGCTGCTTCAATTTGCTCTGGTTCATCCCCGTAACGCCGCGGACAAATTATGAAAAGGCGGTGAATGACGCCGTGGCCGGCATGCGGGGGGACAATATCATTGAAGTCAGCACCTGGATCGAACGGCAGGTCTGGCTTGTCGGTCTGGTAGAGATCCTGCACGTCAGAGGAACGGTTATCCAGTACGAAAAATAGCGCAGATCAGATGCGTTAAGGAGGAATAGAATAATGAAGAGATTTACCGAGAACTACAAGGGTGAAAAATTTGATCTAATCATCATCGGCGGCGGCATCACCGGTGCCGCTGTAGCGTATGACGCGGCAAGCCGGGGACTGTCCGTTGCGCTAATCGATAAAAAGGATTTCGGGGGTGCCACTTCGTCCGCGACGTCCAAGCTGATTCACGGCGGCCTCAGGTACCTGGCAACGATGGAATTCGGACTGGTGCGCGAGTCTCTCAGAGAGCGAAAGACAATGGAGAACATTGCGCCCAACTTTGTCTATCCGATAGCCACTATGGTCACCACCAATAAATTAAAAATAACGAACACCAGCCTGGTAATCAAGATTGGCATGATCCTCTACGACATTCTTTCTTATGACAAAGGAAGGACCTGGGACCGGAGCAAAAAGATACCCCTCCACCAGAGTCTCTCGAGGGAAAAAGTCATAGAGATTGAGCCAAGCGTCAAACAGGATGGCCTTACCGGCGCTTCGGTATATTACGATTGTATCAGCATATTCCCGGAGCGGTTGACCCTCGCGTTTATAAAATCCGCGGTCGAACACGGTGCGGCTGTTGCAAACTATGCGGAGGTCGAAGAATTCCTCTTTACCGATGGAAAACGAATCAACGGCATTAAAGTTCGGGACAAGTTGTCCGGAAAGCTTGTTGATATCAAGGGTGAACTGACAATAAATTGCGGCGGGCCATGGGCAGATATCATACTCGGTCTTGCGCGGAAAAAGACTGACGGCGAACAACTGCGCCGGTCGGAAGGGATCCATATAATCACCAGAAAGCTTGTCAATGACCATGTACTCGGGACCATGACCGCCAAGGGAAGGCACATATTCATCATACCCTGGCGGGGCCGCTCGATCATCGGGACCACGGACAAGGAATACATTGGAAAGCCGGACGAGTACCGTGTTACGGCTCAGAGCATCCAGGAACTTCTCGACGAGGTGAATGACTCGTACGGGTTCCAGCCGCTATCGTTCAAGGATATACTTCATACCTGGGGAGGACTGCGTCCGCTGGTCGAAGACCAGACCGAGGATGTATACGAGTCATCTCGCAAGTATGAAATTTATGACAACAAGGAAGACGGTCTTGACGGCCTCATAACCGTTGAAGGCGGAAAATACACCACCAGCAGGAACCTCGCAGAGCATGTGTTGACCGTTGTAGAGAAAAAACTCGGAAGGAAACTGAAAAAGGTAAGTACCGATAAAATGTACCTGAAGGGGAGCGAGATTCCCGACATGGAGGCTTTTATCGAGAAAATCGTGAAGGAGAATGGGGATTTCGAAAAAAAGACCGTGGAGTACCTGGGAAGAAACTACGGTCTGGAATATTCCGCCGTGCTTGACCTTGCGAGAAAAAATCGTTCACTGGCGAAGGTGTTGAATGACGACGGCGAGATTCTTGCTCAGGCGGTATACGCGGTGCGCAATGAGATGGCCCGGACCCTGAATGATGTTCTGTTCAGAAGGACTGGCATCGGAACGCTGGGAAACCCCGGCGAAGGCGTTATTAAAAAGGTAGCCATGACCGTTGCAAAGGAGCTACGCTGGAACGCGGCGCGGTTGCGTAAGGAGCTCGAGGAGACACGCGCAGCCTTCATTATCCCGAAACCGGCAGGCGGACAATCCAACGCGAAAAAAGCGGCAGTAAAAAAGTCTGCCGGTCGCAGCGCTTCGTCGAGGAAGAGCAGGAGTGGAAAAAACAAGTAGCAGGAGGCCTGGATGAAAAAGCTTATTGTTACGCTTATCGCGTTTGTTTTTGTACTGGGATTTGCATCATATCAGGCCTCCGGAAGCAGCGTTGTCGGGAGTGATTGCATTTTCAAGGGTAAGAGACTGTACGGCAAAGTGCAGGTGGTAACGAGCTTTCCCGACATTAAGGTGCAGGTGGTTTCAAGCTTCCCGGACCTGAAAGTGCAGGCCGTCAACTCGTTCCCGGACAAATGCGGGAAATGGCAATTTGTGGATTCTTTCCCGGATTTCACAATACAATATGTTAATTCATTCCCGGATATTAAGATCATGATGGTGAATTCCTTCCCGGGTGTGAATTGAATTCAAAGCGTTCAGGATACCGCGATCGTATAAATCCTCTCTTCCAAGAGGCGTAATGGAATTTCTTACAGAATGTAAAATATCGGATCGGCACCGTAACCTGCGCGTTGACCAATTTCTTGCGCGGGCATTCGGTTATCTCAGCAGGTCTGAATGGCAGAAGGAGATTGTACGGGGAAAAATAACCTATAACGGAGCGGTGCTTCATAAATTTGACAGGAAGACAAGGCCTGGCGATGTCATCGCCTATTCGGGACGGGACGCATCTGAGCCAGAGGTGAATAGCGATTATTCGATAGTCTACGAGGATGAATATCTGCTTGGTATCAACAAGCCGGGGAATCTGCCTGTGCATCCGGCCGGTGTTTTTTATCGCAATACCCTGCTTACGTTTTTACAGGAAAGGTTTGGAATGAAACTGCACCTGCTGCACCGGCTGGACCGGGAGACCTCCGGCGTACTTGTCCTGGCGAAAGACCCGGGCGTTGCTGCAAGGATGCATGCAGCGTTCTGGACGGTGCGGAAGGTCTATCTCGCTCTGGTACACGGCGTTCCGGCGCATGATACATTTAATGTGGATACTCCCATTGATTTCGATGCCGGTTCGCCTCTGGAACACAAGCGGATAGCATTCGCTGGAGCCCGGGAGACGGCCTGTACCGGCTTTGAACGAATTCTATCGTTCTGCGGATTCAGTCTCCTGAAAGCGATTCCCGTGACGGGAAGGCAGCATCAGATAAGGGTACACTTGAAACACGCCGGTTTTCCGATCGTCGGAGATAAGCTCTATGGCACAGATGAGAAGTTTTATGCCGAATTCATTAAAAGGGGTCCGACGGAAGCGTTGGTGAATCGGATCGGCTTTGCCCGCTCTGCGCTCCATTCCAGGTCGATTCGTTTCAACCACCCGGTGACCATGAAAGAGATGCATCTTAAAGCACCGCTTCCCGATGATATGAAACAATTCATAACGACCAAGCGAGCACGCCATGTCTGAGCCGGTTATCCCTCCCCGTGCGAAATTATTCATTGGCATTTTGTTCAGCTCGGAAGAAGTTCTGGCTGCGGCAGAAAAGCCGCTTATGAAAAAATTCGGGGAAATCGATTTCCGGACCAAGAGCATACCTTTCATACACACTAAATATTACAGCGATATGGGTGCGGGACAGTATAAAGTATTCCTATCTTTTAAGAAACTGATACGGCGGGAGGATATCGTCGAGATCAAGCTCTATACCAATAAGCTGGAAAAGCGATTTTCCGATAATGGCGTGCGAAAGATAAATATCGATCCCGGGTACCTCACCCTGTCAAACGTATACCTGGCATCCTGCAAGGAATTCTTCCACCGTGCATATCTCCGCAGGGGCGTATATCTTGAAAATGAATACCGTTATGTTGCCAAGCGGTACCAGTCCTGGGAATGGACCTATCCCGATTACCAGAAGCCGGAATACCTCTATTTTTTCCATGAAGTCCGAAGACTCTACCACAATCAATTGGACTGAACCAGGGCAGGGTCAAACGTCTATAACCACGGTGGCAGACCAGCCCTCATCCTGCTGTTTCACGATCAGGTTATGCAGAGTGACCGCCTTGATGTCGATGGTGAAGACATGGCGGTTCCTGTCGATTCTGTCCCCGCGCATCTCGCAGGCTATCCTATAGCCTTCAGAGGAAGATGTTACTGATATCCGCTCCGGCAGAAGAATGAGCTTTTCCGAATCCTTGTAATAAATGAGCTCGGATAGAAAATCAAAATAGAGAAGATCGATCTCCCTGGATTCGCAGGTGAAAAAAATGTCAATCGAAGGCCTGACTGTGTCTATATCCTGCAACATTATTCCAAGGAGAGATCGAGCTCCTTTTGAAAAAAGCTCTTCAACGCTTTGTCCCCGGACCCGGAAGGCGATGTCTGCCCTGCTGATGCCTTCGAGAATCTCGTATTCCATGCGTGTCATCCCTTGATGTTGCCGATGGGAACGAATTTTGCGACCACCCTGCTCAAGCCCCCCCGCTCGGTAGCTTCGATCACGTCATCGATATTTTTATACGCTCCGCCTGCCTCCTCGGCAAGCCCGGGGTACGATGAAGTCAGAATAATAATGCCGCGATCCTCGAGCTGTTTCTGAAGTTCCCTCCCGTTAAAGGAACTTTTCGCCTGGTGACGGGACATCACCCTGCCGCTTCCATGGCAGGTCGAGAAAAATGATTCCGCGCCGGATTCAATTCCCGCGAGAAGATATGACCCGCTTTCCATGCTGCCGCCAATGAGCACCGGCTGGCCGGCGCTTCGGTAGCGGTCCGGTATGCCCTGCATCCCCGGCGCGAAGGCCCTGGTGGCTCCCTTGCGGTGAATCAGGATGGTCCGTTCTTTACCATCGATTACCTGCTTTTCAAGTTTGGCCGTGTTATGGCAGACGTCATAGACCAGGCGAAGGCCAAGGTCTTCAGGGCTTTTGTGGAACAGCTCGCTGAAAACTGTTTTTACCAAGTGCATGATCATCTGCCGGTTAAGAAACGCGTAATTCACTGCGCAGCACATGGCTTTGTAGTAATCCTGGCCGTCGGGGGAAGAGAAGGGAGCGCAGGCCAGCTCACGGTCCGGCATTGAAAGGCCGTATTTAGGGCCCATGACGGTGAGAAAGCGCTTCAGGTAATCTGTAGCTATCTGGTGGCCGAATCCGCGGCTTCCGGAATGGATCATGACCACGATCTGCCCGTCCCGGTTAATTCCAAACTGCTCGGCGAGTTTTGGATCAAAGATGTTAGCTTTATGAGCTACCTGGATTTCGAGATAATGATTGCCGGAGCCAAGGCTGCCGATCTGCTCACTCCCCCGGGCACGTGCCTTCTCTGAAATGGCTTTCGGATCGGCATCCCGCATGCAGCCGCCCTCCTCGATGAAATCGAGGTCGGTCCCGGTCCCGTAGCCGTTCTCGACCGCCCACCGGGCTCCCTGAGTCGTTGCTTCATCAAGCCGGTCACGGGTAACCCGTATCATGCCGTCCGAGCCGACGCCTGAAGGCACGCGGTTGAAAAGAGCCTGGACAAGCGTTTTCAGCCTGGGCCGTATCTCTTCGAAGGTGAGGTTCGTTGTCATGAGGCGCACGCCGCAGTTAATATCGAATCCGATGCCGCCGGGAGAGATGACACCGGATTCCGGGTCTATGGCTGCGACGCCGCCGATGGGGAAGCCATACCCGGAGTGGCCGTCGGGCATGCAGAGTGCGTGCTTTATAATACCCGGCAGAAGACATACATTGGTGAGCTGGTTGAGGACCGCATCATCCATAGTATCGATTAACATACGCGAGGCATAGATGCGTGCGGGTACGCGCATACCGGGCTTGAAGTTAGCCGGTATTTCAAACAGGTAATCATTGATTTTCCTGATACTCCCGATATTCATGATACGGATAATATACCGATGATGATGAACTCATGCAAATTATAGTGACAGTGCAAGCTCTCTCACAGCGTTAATGTATTCATTAAGCCCGTGCATGAAAATGGTGTTATGATTGGCGCCCGGTATAGCCAGCATCTTTTTTTTCTCAGCCGGCGACGACTCGAAAAGGGCCACACCATCGCTATAGGGTATGATGTGGTCAAATTCTGCATGAATGATGAGCGTGGGACCGCGGAACTGCCTGATCTTTTCGGTGTTCCGGAAACCGTCCTCTTCAGTTATGCCCAGGCGATCCGGGTCGGCACCGATGATACGGAGAAGCGGCAAGGCATAGGCGAAGCCGCTGTCTATGATGAGCGCATCAATACTGCCGCCATGGCCAGAAACAAGCTCCAGGGCTGAAGCACTCCCCAGCGATCTGCCCATGACAATAATTTTACCGTTGAATCCGTTTTCGCTCATCCATCCGGTGCAGAAATCATATATCGTGTGACAATCTTTCATCATAGATGAAACGCTCGGACTGCCGCCCGAGCGGCCGTATCCGCGGTAATCGACAGGCATGAAATTAATCCCCAGACGCGAGAACAGGGGTCCAAGATCATCGTAATCTGCGACAATTTCGCCGTTTCCATGAAAAAAAAGTATTAAAGGTGCTTTCCTGTCAGCAATGAATAGTTTTCCGCCGATTGTGATGTTCTGCTCCACCGGTATGGACAGCTCGATGATGCTGTTTCCCGTTATGGAAGGTCCTTCTTCAGGCCGCGGGTAAAACAAATATTGGAGGATTGAGGGATGGTCGAATTGCGAATAAGTGCTCATGGTCACCTCCTTCAGCGAACGATACTGTACTTCGGATTGCAAGCTGCGTCAAGAATTATTATCCCAGCCGACTGATCCGAGAATAATTCACTGGCCGGAATTCTGGGATGAACTGAATGCTTTTTGATCCTCTATTTTTTTCTTGCTTTTTCTTCAGGCAGCATCATGATTACGCTTTGAATAAACCGAACTAACATGCGCATGTCCGGCACCAGTTGAATATTTTGCTATAAATAGCCCTGGCCGGGTCCCTGATGGAGGTAGTATATGTCAATAGCCGGTTATATCAAGGAATCGATTGAAAAGTCTTCGTGGATACGAAAGATGTTTGAAGAGGGCATCAAGCTGAAAGCCCAGTTCGGCGATGAAAATGTGTTTGATTTCAGCCTTGGGAATCCCGACCTGGACCCGCCGGCGAAATTTTTTGAAGTTTTGCGCGCTTTATCCCATGAAGGGAAAAAGGGAGTACACGGATACATGCCGAATGCGGGTTACACCGACGTTCGGAAGGCTATCGCAGTCAAGGTATCGAAAGAGCAGGGGATAACGGTCCCTCCTGAAAATATCGTCATGACCTGCGGCGCGGCCGGAGGACTGAACGCAGTCTTGAAAACAATACTCAACCCGGGCGACGAGGTGGTGGTATCAAAACCGTATTTCGTCGAATATAACTTCTATATCGCCAATCATAACGGTGTAACGAAACTCGCGGAGAGCAACCCTGACTTTTCTCTCAATATTGAGAATATCAGAAAAGGGATAACCGGGAAAACCAGGGCAATTCTTATCAATTCGCCAAACAATCCCACGGGAAGAGTATATCCGGAGATGCTGATACGGGAACTGTCCGACATGCTTGAATCGTTCCACAAGAAGGGGCAGACCATATACCTGGTGTCTGACGAGCCGTATAAGGAAATCGTATATGATAACATCACCGTTCCCGGTACCATGAAAGGTTACCCCAATTCCATCGTGGTCAATTCCTATTCCAAATCACTGTCAATCCCGGGTGAACGGATCGGATATATTGCCGTTAACCCGGTATGTCATGAAGCCGATTCACTCATGGCCGGGATCATACTGTGCAACAGGATTCTCGGCTATGTGAATGCGCCGGCGCTCATGCAAAGAATAGTTGCCCAGCTCACTGATGTGACCGTAGACATAACTCCGTATCGGAAGCGGAGGGACCTGCTGGCAGGAGGATTAAAGGAAGCGGGATACACCTTCCCGATGCCGGAGGGGGCATTCTACATTTTCTGCAAATCACCTCTTGACGACGATGTCGCCTTTGTGCGGCATTTGCAAAAGTTCAATATCCTCGCGGTGCCGGGCAGCGGGTTTGGCGGGCCCGGCTATTTCAGGATGGCCTATTGCGTACCGGAGGATGTGATCCGGAGATCGATACCGAAGTTCAAGGAAGCACTGGAAAAACTGGGTTAATCTTTGGCTTTTGCCCTGCTCTTTATTCGTTCGAGGTTCGCGGTAATAACCTGGTTTTTCTCATCCAGGCGGGAAGCACTTTCGTAGTATTCCTTAGCTTCCTTTATTTTGCCGAGATACTCGCAACTCATGCCTAGGTTGTTCATAATCTCGGCCGACTTCGGCCTGATGGCGTGAGCCGCTGAAAAGGCGGTGTTCGCCTCGCCATATTTCTTGAGTCTCATCAGGGCAACACCCAGGGCGTTATAAGAATAATAGAGCTCCGGGTTGAGGGAATTTGCTTTTTCAAACATCTCCTTGGCCCTCCAGAAATTTCCTCTTTTTAACGAGGACAGGCCCATAATGTAAAAGAGTTCGGCCGATTTCTCGATTTCAAGACCTTTCCGTGCCGTGTTTTCCGCTTCACCATATTTTTTCATCTCGATCTGGAGCATGGCAAGATCGATGTACGGGTCCACCGATTTTTTACGGATAGCGATGCATCTGGTAAAATGGTCGGCAGCGGATTTAGTGTTGCCGAGTTTCCAGTGATTATGGGCGGCCAGAAAGCGGAGATTGAAGTTCGGAGAATCCGGCTTCACATCGTTAGCGGTTTCTAACTCGTCTGCGATCATTTTCAGGGATTCCTTGTATTCCTGCTTTTCGAACAGTTCCAGGGCTTTCTGATACGATGCGCTGGCAAGCGTGGCGGTGAGAAGCATCACAACCGTCATACTAACGATCTTTTTCATAATCATACCTCTGCATGGTGATAATGGGAAAACGTCTTCCACCGCCTATGCGGTGGAAGACACTTTAATTGACGAATTGTCCTTGAAAACCGCTTGGGCGGCAGCCAGACGCGCGATGGGCACCCGGTACGGCGAGCAGCTCACGTAGTTAAGGCCGACCATGTGGCAGAATTCGACGGAACTCGGCTCGCCGCCATGCTCGCCGCAGATGCCGACTTTAAGTTCTTTCCGTGTGGACCTTCCTTTTTCAACCGCGAGCTTGATAAGCTTGCCCACGCCGTCGCGGTCCAGTACGCGGAACGGATCGACGGGGAGTATCTTTTTATCGACATACTCCGGCAGGAACTTGCCGGCGTCGTCACGGCTGAATCCGAAAGTCATCTGGGTGAGGTCGTTAGTTCCAAAAGAGAAGAACTGGGCCTGTGTCGCAATCTCGTCTGCCGTAACGGCGGCGCGCGGGACCTCGATCATGGTTCCGACCATGTATTCGACCTTGATTTTTTTCTCCTTCATGACCTTCTCGGCAGTTTCAACGATGATGTCCTTCTGCATCTTCAACTCGTTCACGTGGCCGACGAGCGGGACCATAACCTCAGGCTTGACATTGACGCCTTCCTTCTTCAGCTGGCATGCGGCCTCGAAAATGGCACGGGCCTGCATCTCGGTGATCTCGGGATAGGTAATGCCCAGGCGGCATCCGCGGTGGCCGAGCATGGGATTAAACTCGTGCAGGGCTTCAACCTTGGCCTTGATGATGCTGACCGGTACTTTGAGCTGCTTGGCCATCTCCCTCTGGTTTTTGTCCTCATGCGGTACGAACTCATGAAGGGGAGGGTCGAGGAGCCGGATCGTGACGCCGAAACCCTTCATGGCCTTGAGGATGCCGTAGAAGTCTTTTCGCTGCATGGCGAGAAGCTTGGTAAGAGCTTTTTTCCTTCCTGCCAGGTCGTCCGCAAGGATCATCTCGCGCATTGCCTTAATACGGTCGCCCTCGAAGAACATGTGCTCCGTGCGGCAGAGGCCGATGCCTTCGGCGCCGAAATTGCGTGCAACCTGTGCGTCGTGCGGCGTGTCCGCGTTCGTACGGACGCCGAGCTTCCTGGTTTCATCTGCCCATTTCATGATGGTGGCAAAATTTCCAGAGAGCTGGGCCTCGACGGTCGGTACCTTGCCGAGCATCACTTCGCCGGTGGAGCCGTCAAGGGAGATGTAATCGCCCTGCTTGACGGTCACTTTTTTGATTCTAAATATACGTTTCTTGTAATCGACCTCAAGCTCGCTGCAGCCCGATACGCAGCATTTACCCATGCCACGGGCAACGACGGCGGCATGGGACGTCATGCCCCCCCGAGCGGTCAGGATACCCTGCGCCGCAGACATGCCTTTCAGATCTTCCGGAGACGTTTCAACGCGGACGAGGACCACCTTCTCGCCCTTTGCATTCCAGGCCTCCGCGTCGTCAGCATTGAAGACCACGCGGCCCACACCGGCGCCGGGAGAAGCCGGGAGGCCACGGGTGATGACCGTGCGCTTCGCCTTGGGATCAAGGGTCGGGTGAAGCAGCTGGTCGAGAGACATCGGGTCTATCCGCATGAGGGCTTCCTCTTTTGAAATAAGCCCCTGTTTCACCATGTCAACTGCGATCTTGACCGCGGCTGCGGCGGTACGTTTGCCGTTCCGGGTCTGAAGCATCCAGAGCTTCTGGTTCTGTATCGTAAACTCGATGTCCTGCATATCGCGGTAATGGTTCTCGAGCTTGTTGTATATGTCGTCAAGCTGCTTGTACGCTTTCGGCATGTATTCCTCGAGCGAGGGATACTTTTTCTTTCGCTCGGACTCGGATATCCCGTTTTCCTTCGCCCATTTCTGGGAGCCGATGACAGTGACCTGCTGCGGGGTCCGTATACCGGCAACGACATCCTCTCCCTGGGCATTGATCAGATATTCGCCGTAGAAGCGGTTGTCACCGGTCGAGGGATCGCGGGTGAAGGCGACACCGGTTGCGCAGTCATCGCCCATATTGCCGAACACCATGGCCTGGATGTTGACTGCCGTACCCCAGCTGTCCTCGATTCCGTTCATCTTGCGGTAGAGGATTGCACGTTCGTTCATCCAGGATCCGAACACGGCGCCGATCGCGCCCCAGAGCTGTTCGTAGGGATCTGTGGGGAAATCCTTTTTCAGCTTTTTCTTGATGAGGGCCTTGAACTGGGAGACCAGCTCTTTCAGGTCGTCCACCGTGAGGTCAAGGTCCATTTTAATCTTGCGTTTCTTCTTCAGATGGTCCATTACTTCTTCAAAGGGGTCATGCTCGTCTTTGGACTCGGGCTTGAGGCCCATAACCACGTCGCCGTACATTGCGATGAAGCGGCGGTAGGAGTCCCATCCGAACCGCTCGTTACCAGATTTTTTTATAATTCCCTGGACGGTCTTGTCATTGAGGCCGAGGTTAAGGACCGTATCCATCATGCCTGGCATGGAGGCGCGTGCACCGGAGCGGACTGATACAAGGAGCGGGTTCGCCGGATCGCCGAACCGGGCACCCATGATCTTTTCGACTTTTTTCATGGCCTCATTGACATCTTCCTTGAGGCCGGCCGGGTATTTACTGTTGTTTTTATAGAACTCCGTGCAGACTTCAGTTGTTATGGTAAAGCCCGCGGGGACGGGGATGCCTAGATTAGACATTTCAGCCAGGTTGGCTCCTTTTCCACCGAGAAGGTTTTTCATATCAGCTTTTCCTTCCGATGATCCTGCTCCAAACGAGTACACTTTTTTGTCCATTCTGGTTCTCCTTATATTAAAATATAATCAAATTCAGATGGTGCACACTCTATGCCTGGCAAGTCTGGCCACGTCCGGGATGCGTCTATGATTTCCATCCCGGTCAATGTTTGTATCGCTTAAAAATAAATAATGGAAAACAGGGTATCCTTGTAAAGTCTAATTTAAATATTTTTTAATCTGTTTTAGTATGCAGGCCTCAACATCGGGGCATTTTTTACAATCAGGGCTTTCAAGATTATAGATATCCTCCCTGCATGCTATATCCTGGTCCTGCTTCATGATTTCAATGTAGCGGATAAACTGGTATTCGTCATCGGTGATTGAATCGGGCCCGCTGGATTTGATTTTTTCAAGAAGGGAAGCCAGCCGTGATTCATTAGATTCGGTATCCAGTTCAATTTCGGTATTCCGGCGGTTAAATTCCCTTGTAAAACGGGCCTTAATCAGTTTGGATTTAAACGTGATTCCTCTTTTCCGGATAATGAGGAAATACAAGAATCCGAACAGGATGCCACCGAGATGGCCAATGTATGAAATGCCGCCACGACCGCCGGTAACGAAACTCTCGATGAGAAAGGGTACGAGATTGATAGCACCGTAGAACAGTACCAGGTATTTCGCGCGTATGGGAACCGGCACGAAGAGGAAGTAAAGCTCGACCTCGGGGAAGAGCATGCCGAACGCGACAATGACGCCGAAGATGGCGCCGGATGCGCCGATCGTTGCACCAATATCACCGGTCAGATAATTAACAAAGCAGATGGTGATGCCCGCGCCGATTCCGGAAAATAAATAAAAGACGAGGAACCTCCTTCCGCCCCATGCCTGCTCGACCGGTAAGCCGAGGGCGAAAAGGAAATACATATTGAACAGGATGTGGATCATCCCGCCATGGAGGAACATGTAGGTTACCGGCTGCCACAGGTAATGGTTGTATATGACCAGATCCGGCCGCACTCCAAAGTAATTTATTGCGACGTCATTAAGCGTCATCCTGGTGTCGCCGATCGCTGTCTGGGCAAGCAGCATCTGGACGAAATAAATCACCACGTTGATGATAATGATTCGACCTACCCAGGTTTTCATAAAACTTCCGGATTCAGACATAACGTCCCCATGAGCTTAAAATGGATGATCCATGATCATTAATTGATTTTCCGGCTTTAGAGTAAAGTCATTTTTATGCTGTGAAAACGGCTTAATTCTTGAACTGTGGGCACAGTTCGGAAGATCCCGGGCGATACTCTCTGCAAACCATCGGCCTTGTTTGATATATTTCACAAAACAGATTCTTCCCGTCAGAATTGAGGAACACGCAGGAAGTAAGATGGATCCCCCTGGCCGTAACGATACGGTCCCCGGCCCAAACGGTTTCATATTCCCTGACATGGGCGAGTATATCGGTCCGTCCCTCTGTTTCCCATCTTCGTATGTCTTCAGGCGAGGCATACGCCATCATGTCAGCATGGCAGCAGCTGCCGCACCGGAGGCACTGTATGTCAGGTTCTTTTTCCACTGGCAGGTTCCCGGTTTGAATGGCAGCCCGGTACGATATACCCGGGTCAGCGCTGATCGGTACTCAACAAAACGCCACGGGCGAATTGTTTTGCCCTGGCTTCATCATTATCATCCGGATGGTTTTTCATTTCAGCGACCATTCTGTCCCACTCATCATCTGGTATATTTCTCGATTTTTTCAGGAATTCGTGGAGCTGCTGTGTAAGGTTCCCCTGGCATTCGTAGGAGCCGTGATAACGGATTTTCTTTTTCTCGAACACGGAGGTAAAATAGGACATGCAGTTTTCATAATCTGCACGGTTATAGGCCGGTGACGCATGCGTGACGAACCCGGCAGCCTGGTAACGCGGACCATACTGAAGCTCCGAGAGAAAAGCCTTAATCGGGCCGGCAAGAGTGCCCGCGTGGCAGGGTGATCCGATAAAAAGAAAGTCGAAATCAGACACCGGGGGCACGGGGCTTTCCTCAATACTCTTCATGATGACTTCGTGCCCGGAAGAGAGTTCGTCACGGATAGCGCGGGCAATACGTCCGGTGTTCCCGGTTTGAGAAAAATATAGAATGAGTATTTTCATGAGTCCGGTCCTCAACGGGAGGTCCAACAGTCCATATCTGCTACGATGAAAAAAGTGATGCCCTCATCACTCAAATTCAATATATTTTCTGTTGTCGAATTCGATGGAATTACGCGCTTCGGCGCCGCCGTGTGCGACCGAAATCATAATAAGAAAATTAGGATTTCCACGATCCGACTTGATGCCGCCGGCTGTTTCAAGCGCGTTCTTTGAAAAATCCAGATCAAGGCCGTGCAAGTAGCGATAGCACAACTGGTATGAGAGCGGCAAGGATGCCTTATAGAGCGCCGTTGTCTTTGCATCGAGCGTGAGTGCGAGGTTGGCCGGAACCGTAACCGCATGAGTGTAAGGGATCCAGGTGTTCCAGCTGTGGGGGTGGCTTCCGATGACCGACTCGGCGGTCGAGGGGAATGCCATCCCTGTAATGGTGTCATAGTCATACAGGAGAAGCTGCGCGTGGGGCGCTATGGTCAGCATCTTACGATAATTGTTTTTCGCAATGTGCGAGAAGGTGTTCTTGCCACCGTCCTTTTCCGCCGTTTCGAAAAAAGCCGCGCCGGTGACGGTCTGGCCGTCGTGATATGTTATCTGCAGCAGGATCGCGCAGTGGCCGAAATGAGTATCCGATTCCTCCTTGAGGCGATGAAGATGCCAGAAGCTGTGTATCGTGTCGCCCGGAGTGTGAATCGTTTTACCGTGAAGCAATTTCTTGAGATCCGAAACGAGTCCCCGTGTTATCGAGTCACGATCCCAAGCGGCAGGATAATTTTCCTTCACGTTTGCGTGCACGATCGACTCGAGCTGTAAGGAAAGACTCTTCATGGTGTCACGGCCGGAGGTATTCAGTTGTTTTATTACTTTCATATTTCAATAATAGATAAGTAAAAAATAAATAACAAGCAATTTTTATCGATATTTTTATAAAACTCGATTTTCAATGTTTTTCCCGGATATCGATTGTGGAAAATGAATAATTAATTCAGAATGAAGTTGATTCTAATGAATGTTATTTGTTTTGTTTTTTACTGAAAAGCCATTCAAGCATTGCCGTATTGCTGAATGCAAGGCCCCAGCAAAAATGATTAATTGCCGGGTATTCTGTATAGCGCGGGACTCCACCAGAGCTGACAATGGTATTTATCATGTTCCGGGAACGCGAAACAGGGACAATGTCGTCAAGCGCGCCATGGAATGCCCATATCGGAACGTGAATGATGCGACCGGCTGCTGTTTCATCGCCCCCGCCGCATACGGGAACTGCAGCTGCAAAAAGCTTGGGATACCGCTGTATGGCGTCCCAGGTCCCGAAGCCTCCCATCGAATAGCCAGTGATATAAAGCCTTTCCGGATCAATGGGAAATTCCTTCTGCAGATGGCTGACGATCTCGAGCGCCATTGCGAGGCTCGGCGTAGGCTTGTCCGTCATGACATGACTGTCGGCTTTCCAGTCGACATCAGCCCATTTATCTTCCTCCGGGCACTGGGGCGCCACTATAAAGCAGGGATACCGGTCAATACGCTCAGGATCGGCGAAAATGTTAAGCCCGACAACGAGTTGTTTCCTGTTGTCGGTGCCCCGCTCTCCCGCACCGTGAAGGAAGAGTACAAGAGGATACTTTTTTGATGTATCAAAATTGGCCGGTTTCATAAGACGGTAGGGCAGGCTCCCCCCCCGTACACTGTTATGGGTCCTCGCTTCGAAGTGACGGGAAATATCCGGGGGGCCGGGCCTGCCATAAGCAATAATAAATCCAGAAAGCAGCAGAAAGCCGGTAACGGCGATGGAAAACTCTTTTATCATCGTAGCAATGTTATTTGCCTATAAACACATCGTTCAGAAATTTGCCTTTCTCAACCATGCCGTCTTTGCCTGTCATGATGCCCTGCCCGTGGCGCTTCCCATCCTTCCACTCGCCTTCATACCGGGAGCCATCAGGCCAGATGAACACGCCAGACCCGTTTTTATCGTCGTTTTTCCAGGCGCCTTTATATGATCCGCCGCCGGGAATAGTATAGGTCCCCTGGCCGCTGCGCCGATTGCCTTCCCACTGGCCTACATAAGTGGCGCCGCTCTTTTCGGTCATGGTTCCCTGGCCCTGGCGCTGGTTGGCAACCCATTGACCGTCGTACTTATTGCCGTTTGCCCAGGTGAAAACCCCGGTACCCTGCATTTTATCGACGGCCCATTGTCCCTCGTATGAATCACCATTGGCCCAGGTCATTTTGCCATATCCCTGCTTCATCGAGTCCTGTATCTCGCCGACATATTTTGAGCCGTCGGGAAAAGAAATAGTGCGGATATTTCCCTGCATTTCGCAAGCAGCAAGGAATACGGTTCCGGATAGAGCAAATATGAGAAATAAACGTAGTTTTATCATGGCTGATCTCCTGTCAGAAAATCTGATTCATGGATGCTACCGGTATCGGATAATTTTGCAATAATTTTTTTATGATCGTTCGGGTTTAATCAAACGTAGTTTTATCATGGCTGATCTCCTGTCAGAAAATCTGATTCATGGATGCTACCGGTATCGGATAATTTTGCAATAATTTTTTTATGATCGTTCGGGTTTAATCAGATGATGAAAGGACTGATCAGCGCAAAAACATTATCGAGACAACCTTCAACGGTCCGTGTAATATCTGCGGCATCAATCGAAACAACGGCTGCGCTCCGGATGGCGGAGGAGACGGCAGCATGGGCTTGACCGGGTTTGATCCGGTATGCAGTTCCAAGATTGAGAAGGTCTATTTCGTTTCCCGCGCGGTCAGCAAGGTCGGAGTGATATTGTGTCGGATTAATGCACACGAGGCGGCATCGTGCGGCAAGACCTTCATACAGTGTTATGCCGAAATGCGTAATCAGGACCTTTGCGGATGCCAGGGTTTCGGCGTAGGTAAGGTCCAGGGGTGAGGAAATTCCGTTTGTGATCATATATGAATTTTTTCCCGCGAGAACTGCAATCCGTGCTCCCTTCGGCAGTAACGTGAGGATTAGATGTCTGTATTCCGGCGCAGTATCCAGACCGCAATACAGGGCGATATCAATCGTTTTATCGATACGGCGGGATCCGAGACGCCGGATCGAATCGGAAAAGTTATAGCCGTAAATAAAGGTGCTTTTTTTATGAATAGAAAAGCGTAGGTTCGGGAGTAAATCAATCGCAGTGCTCGCTAGCTCCCTCCCGGGGCCGCAGTCGTCGATCGCGATAACGGGCCCAACAGCTTTCAGACGCCGCATCTCATCGATATCCGAGTCGCGGCAATCCCTTATTATGCAGGAGCTGCCGGGAACTATATCAGACACGAACATGTCATGTAACGATGACGCAAGGAGTACCGGGGCTGAGCCGCCTGCGATAACGGTACGGATGCCTTTAGCCCGGTTGCAGTAATCGGCCAGGCAGGCCATTCTCTGTATATGGCCAGCGCCGAGAGTGCCGCCCCATCCGGTAAGGATCGATACGGTTCGTTCTTTCATTGAGTGGCAGAGTGGGTCATCGGGCGCTGTTGTATGTCGCTGTTAAGCGAAAGAAGGCCCGGATTTTTTTTCAGAAATTGCACAACGGTATCAAGCGGGAACGGGGCTCCCCTGTAGCAGTTCTCATATATAACTCTAGCGAGGTCGTAATCCTGCTGTGTGTCAACGGTGAGCCGTGGCTTGGGGAACGGAATCACGAAGCCGATATCCCTGATCAGCAGTTTGAATTGCTCCGGGTGCTCATGGATATAAGGCGTAACATGCTCGAACTGGTGGGGTCGATCACTGTTTCGGTATGCCTCGTCGAGGGCAGTTTTTTTCACCATGCCGACCCCGGTGCCCAGAGGCAGGTCCGGGAAATAACAGAGGTCAGCGCCGGAAGTCTTCATCGTTTCGATGGCCAGGGCAGCGTATCCGGGGTCTGTGAAAGGGTTGTCTCCCGTGGCACGCATGATGAGGTCGCCCCCGAACTTCTCGGAAGCCTGCCAGAAACGTTCGAGCACATTGTCGCGGGACCCGATGAACACGTCTAAGCCCATTGACTCTGCGAGCCGTATGATTCTGCCGCTCTCCTCTTCTTCGCAGGTTGCAAGCACAACCCGGTCCACTCCTGCCGTGGCCCTGATTCTCTCGAACACATGATGAAGCAGGGGCTTGCCTGCCAGGTCCATCAGGGCTTTTCCCGGGAGACGCGTCGAATTCATGCGCGCCTGGATGATGGCTGTTACAGTAAATTTCATGATTTATGTATCGGAACGACGGTGCCGCCGGTTGAGATCGGGTCAGAAATTAAACGTGTACCACTCGTCACACGATTTGCAGTCCGGGCTCGTCGGATAATCCTTCCGGTATTCCTGTAGGAAACCGGCTTTTTTCTTTTGCCAGATGCCGGCCAAGGAGTCGGCCCCCAGATTCCCGCACGATGAGACACCGTCAACGTCCTGCTTGCAGAAGGAGACACTGCCATCGGCCGTGATGTAAAGGTCGCGCTGGAGGTGCCAGCAGGGAGTACGCTCGACCGGTGACAGGTCTGAATAGCGCCGGTCCTGAATGCGGCCCAGGTAGGTATTTTGTTTCTGCAGTATAATCTGGAGGTTGTTCTTTTCCCAGAAGTCATAATACGCGTCAAGGAACTGCTCGGTTTCCTTGATTTTCATGATCTGGACGTAAAGCCTTTCGCGGTCTGACTGCAGCAGACCGAGGACGTTCCGGAGCACTGCGTCGAAGTTGTCCGTGCCATGCAGGCTCCGGTATGTTTCCGCGTTAAAGCCGTTTATGTTGACGATTGTCCTGATTTTCGGTCCTGCGTCCATTATGAAGTTCAGGTAGTTCTCGTCCGCATACAGTCCATTGGTTTCAACGATAATGGTTTCGACGAGAGGCTCGGCCGCGGCCAGTGAAACTATTTCGTAGAAATTCCGGTGCATCAGGGGCTCGCCGGAACCGCCGAAGCACACGGTATAGGGAAGGTCAAAACGCCTCATCTGCTCGAAGAGCCCCTTTACCAGGGCCGGGTCCATATCGCCGTGAACAGCGCCAAGGGTTTTCCGGTAGCAGAAGATGCAATCAAGATCGCATCTGCCGGTCAGCTCGATCTCCAGGTAAGACGGGCCAATATAGAGGATTTCCGGCCTGCGCTCGATAAGGGGCCGGATCTCGGCGTATGCGGGGGCATTGTTTTCCCTGCATATGCCTTCCATTATGCGCCGGTCTCTGCGGTTCGTCGTCAGGAAGGATATCCGCTTATCCCTGATGTCCGGCTCCTTGTAGAATAACTCCACATCAAAATGGTTGATATTCGCTTTTATGACCTGGGAGAGGGGGAGCGTTTTTTCGCTTAATTCCGGGATTGCGTCAATCAGCGCCCGCGATACAATCTCGCAGGAAAAGCCTGCGGGCAGGTTTTCGGAAAAGGTGAATTCGGCGAGATATTCAAGGTGCGTGTCGATCATTTCGCCGATCAGGGAGACATCAAGCAGCGGAGATTCAGCTTTAATTTTGCAGATGTGCTCTGACCCGGTTCGGCTGAAGGTTTCTTTCCAGAAGTCCACGCCATCGTGGCCGGAGCGGGTATGGCAATTGCTGTTACCGGACAGGGACCCGGAATAAGAACCGGGGACCGAGAAATATACTGCGCCGCATTTTTTTATCTGTGAGCAGCGTTCAGTAAGAGCGCCGGGAAGGAAAGAGCCGTTAAACGTAAGCTCTTCATCGGAGCCGGCTGAATCAATGAATATTAGTATGTCAGATTTCACCGTGCTATCGCGGTCCTGTCCCGGATTAAGTTGAGGCAACGTAATTTTTCATGAATATCTGTATTTCGGATTCCTTCTTTCTTCTGTCGACCCATTTCTTGAATTGCTCGAACATGTTCTCATTATAGAGCTTGTACATTATAAGACGCTCAACTTTTTCATACGTGATGGGGCGCCGCCCCATGAGCTTTACGATGTGGTAGCCCATACCGGACTTGAAGACCTGGGATATCTGGCCGGTGCCGCGCATCTGGTTGATGTAACCGGCGAGATACGGGTCCATTTCGGCGAGCATTTTCCAGCCGAGGTCTCCACCTCTGGCAGCAGACTCGCGGTCCTGGGAATTGACGACGGCGAGCTTTTCAAAGGACTCGCCTGCCATGATTCTTTCGCGCAGTGCGGACATTTTCTGATTTGCATCGCGTTCTGCAGTGAAGGAGCCGCCGGCGGGTACAATCAGGATGTGCTTCACCCATACTTCATCTCCGAACTTGGACTTGTTCTTTTTATAAAAATCCATGGCTTCGTCCGGCCCGGGCGGCGATACACCGATGGCGATAGACATGACCTGCTCCCTCATGATCTGGGCGCGAATCTCCTCGAAGTAATCCTTAAACCCGATCTGAAACCGCGATTCGATAAAGCCGATGAATCCGTCAATATTCGCGTCCAGCTCCTTGTCGTCCACCATGGTATCCTCGGCGAGCTGCTTCTCCAGGCGGTTCATAACTTTTGCGACCTGCTTGTCGAGCTTTTTCTTATCCTGGATTTTGGTCGAGAAATACTGCTTCATCAGTTCTTCTATATGTCCCAGAACGCGACGGTCGGTAACTACAATCGCTTCATTGTCAGCCGCTTCCATGACCAGGGCGTCCTCAATGTACTTGTCGAGGATCCTGCTTTTTTCCGCCACGTAACGATTTTTGGGTATGCTTTTAAATTTTAACAGCTGGCTGAACTTGCTGTCAATCTCGCTTTCAATGATGGATGTATCGTTAACAACGGCGATGACGCTGTCATAGGTTTCCCAGGTAAATCCGGAAGTGGACGCGAAAAGGAGCACCATGCATGCCACCGCGCTCATTGTATAGTTTATCATTTTCATAATTGTCAGCCGGTTTAATTTATTGGTATCGAAAAATAGTCCGGTTCAATGCACACCGAGATCAGCAGACGGGAGAGTCTAGTCTGGTTTAACGCCGCCGCCTGTTACCTTATCCGCTTATCTTCCTTACCTAACTGATTTGCGTATAATTGCAAGGTTTTTTTATTTGCGCCCAATATAAATGAAGTCAGAAATACCCGATTCCTGTTGTACCGGGACGCTTTATTTTCTTTTTTTATTTTTAAACAGCATGTATTCTATACCGTCAACCAGGGCCTGCCAGGATGCTTCAATAATGTCGGTGGAAACGCCGACAGTGCCCCAATGCTCGGTGTTGCGTTTCTGGTCTATAAGGACGCGGACGATAGCTCCGGTCCCGCTTTTTTCATTCAGGACGCGCACCTTGTAATCCGAGAGCTGGATCTCCTTGATCTCCGGATAGAATGTCTCAAGGGCTTTCCGGAGCGCGTTGTCCAGGGCCTCTACCGGGCCGTAACCGTTGGCCGCGGTGTGCTTTTCCCGGCCGTCAACTTCCACCTTGATAGTCGCTTCGCACATGAGCTTCCTGGTTGCCGTCATCTCGCTTATCACGCGGAATCCTTTCAGTTTGAAGAAGGGCAGGTACTCGCCCATGGCTTCGCGGAGCAGGAGCTCGAAGGAACCCTCGGCAGCCTCGAATTGAAAACCCTGATCTTCAAGGTCCTTTATCTTCCGGAGCAATTCGGCGGGAAGTGTTACCCGGTTTTTCAGCGCGATCCCCAGTTCTTTCGCCTTGAAAAGGATGTTGCTTTTCCCAGAGAGCTCGGACACGAAAACACGGCGGCGGTTACCCACCTGATCGGGGTCGATATGCTCGTAGGTCCGGGTATCCTTTTGAAGGCCGGACACATGGATACCGCCCTTGTGGCCGAACGAGTTGTCCCCCACGTAGGGGGCGCGCTCGTCATGGGCGAGGTTCGCAGTTTCACTGATAAGGCGGCTCACCTCGGTAAGATGTACAAGCGATTTTTCCGCAGCGCAGCGGTATCCCATCTTGAGCGTGATGTTCGGGATCAGGGTCATAAGGTTCGTGTTACCACACCGCTCGCCATAGCCGTTGGCGGTTCCCTGGACAGATACCGCACCGGCATGCAGTGCGGCCATCGCGTTTGCAACGGCGACTCCCGCGTCGTTATGGAAATGGACTCCTACGGGAATATTGCATTCTTTCACGGTCATCTCGATAATATGAGCCGCATCCAGGGGAAGGGTGCCGCCGTTCGTGTCGCAGAATACGATCATGTCAGCACCGGCGTCTCGTGCCGTACCAGCTACGCTGAACGCGTAATCCTGATTTGCGTTGAAGCCGTCAAAAAAATGCTCCGCGTCCAGAAAAACCGTTCGGCCGCAGTCCTTGAGGTACGCGATTGTATCGCGTATCATGACAAGGTTGTCTTTCAGGCCGATGTTCAAAGCCCTGGTCACGTGGAAGTCCCAGGTCTTCGCAACTATGGTGAGGATCTCTGCTTTCGATGAGACAAGGGCCTGGAGAAGCTTGTCCTGGCGGCATGATATGCCTTTCTTCTTGGTGGAGCCGAAGGCCGCGATCTTCGCATGGCCGAGCCTGACTGACCGGATCTCTTTAAAGAACTGATCGTCCTTCGGGTTCGAGCCGGGCCAGCCGCCTTCAATATAATCGATCTTCAATCTGTCAAGTGCCTGTGCGATCAAGAGCTTGTCATGAAGGGAAAAGGATATCCCCACGGTCTGTGCACCGTCGCGAAGGGTCGTATCATACAATGTAACAGTTTTTCCGGTCATGTACCCGTTCCTGGATCCATTATAGTTATAATGGATAAATCAGCATAATCGAGACGGTGTTCAGATATTGCAAGGAATTTTTGGGTTATCGCTTCAATTCAATCATGAACTTCGATAAATGTGAAAAATTATTATGTCGCAATACTAACAACGAAATAAAAGAAGGATCATGAATAGATGTCATTATACTTTTGAAGGAGTGCCGGCAGGAATTTCGACAGGTCCTCCACAATGATATAATCAGAAATATCGAAGATAGCCGCCTTCGGGTCTCGGTTGATCGCCACGATCATTTGCGAGCCCTTCATCCCGGCAATATGCTGCTGTGCACCTGAAATGCCGCAGGCGAGATACAGTTTCGGCGCGACCGTTTTGCCCGTCACGCCCACCTGGTGGCCGTAAGGGAGCCACTTCCTGTCGCAGACTATGCGCGAAGCTCCGACCGCTCCATTCGGGAAGATACTGGCAACGGCATGTATCAGGTAGAGGTGCTCCTTCGAACCGATGCCCTGGCCGGTTGAAACGATCACGTCCGCGTCTTCAAGACGGACGGCACCGGCTGATGAATCTGTCATTGAGACAGGGAGGTAGGGGGATTCAATGCGGTTGGCCTGCATATGGTTCACCTTACCTCGCTTGTGGATCGCAACATCCGCTTCAGGCGCGGGATAGGCGCCGGGAAGGACAGTCAGCACTGCAGGACCGGTTCCGGGAGAAAGGTTAATATTGATTTTACCGTTGAAGAGAGATCTTGTGAATAACGGGCCTGCGCTCGTGACGGTGAATGACTCAATCGCGGTAATGCAGGGGGCGCCGGTCAGGGCGGACAGAGTCGCCGCTGTCTGGCATCCCCGCATGGTATGATGGAAGCAGATGTACTTCGGCGCCTCGCTTTCGATGATGGATCTTATGCACCGGAACAGCAGGTCCGGGTTTGGAAACCGGAACCGTCCGTCTTCAATGACAATGACATTAAAACCGAGCAGAGCAGCTCGGTCTGCCGTCTCACCGATAGAATCCCCGGCAATGACCACGCTAATCGGGGCGGAATCAAAGGATGCAAGCGTGGTGGCAAAGGTTAACAGCTCAAAGGCAGAAGACTGGAGCCTGTTATCAATTGTGTCGATGACGATCAGAATTCCCTGCACCAGTGTCTCCTACAACAGTGATTTCTCATGAAGCAGTGTCAGCAGTTTTTCCGCCTTTTCCTCGGTGCTGCCCTCTATGATTGTGCCGTGCGTTGACTTGACAGGATATGATAACGACAGTGCCTTTTCAATTGAAAAAGTCGCAGCGTTTCCTTCAGGGAAAATCCGGAGGAGCTCCTGCTCTTTAGCCCGCAACACGTTGGAAAGCGAGGGATATCTCGGCCGGTTGATTCCGGACTGTATCGTGAGCAGGCATGGCAACGGCAGGATGACCGTTTCCGCAACTCCTCCTTCCATCTCGCACTCGACGGTGATCGTCCTGCCAGCCAGGCTGATTGATTCCCTGACTACGGACACCGCACAGGGGAGACCGAGGCGTGCTGCAAGGAGGGGGCCGACCTGGCACTGCATGTCGTCTTCCGCCATTACGCCGGTGAGGATGAGATCGTAGCAGTTATTCCGTGCGTAATCTGCGAGCAGGGACGCGGTGAGGGCCGGCGGGCAGTACCCGGGTGTTTCGCAAACGATATGGATAGCGTTGACCGCCCCTCTCTCCAGGCTTTTTTTCAGCACCGATGCGGCTCGGGAAGGGCCTACGGTGATTGCATCGACAGTCACGTCAACCAGCGATTCACGTATGAGTACTGCCTCCTCAAGGGCGAACTCATCGTAGCGGTTCATGCGGAAGGCTATCCGGTCGTCTTCCAGAATCCACAGGGAGTCTTCATCTATGGACAGGGGAGATTCGATGTCCGGCACCTGCTTGACACATACAAGAATTCTCACCCGGCAGCCTCCCGTTGAGGTGTAAGCCATTCCCCGCCCCGGTACTGTTTCTGCACTTCAGAGAGCCTGGCTTTCATGGAGGCATATGCCTCCTTTTTGCCAACGAGCCATTCCAGGTGCAGGCGCTGGCCTTCCTCGCCGAATTCGGGGTGGAAGTAGTAAAAAGAAAGGATGCCGCCTTCACGGCGCGCGCGGGATTTACACAGGGCACACTCAATCTCGCCTTCGCGAAATCTGAACAGGTCTGAAAAGCAGCGGGGGCACCGGTCCGGTGCCGGGGATGCGGCAGGCAGGTCCGAGGTCAGCGAGGCGGCAAGCCGCGCAATCCCCGCATCGAAGCCTTCGTTCAGAACCGCCTCTCCCGGAAATGTGCCGTGGAACAGTTCGACTGAAGCGACCTTCAGTCCCAGAGCGGTGACCTGGGAAACGAGAGCAGTATCGGCATATCCGCGATAATCCTCCCGGCCCAGTGTGAGGGCAACGGCAGTTTTTATCGAGTTGAGCCGATCGTGACAGGGAGCTGTCTGGAGAGCTCTGTCTGCTGCCATTTTCATAATGCCGACCGGTCCGAGCACATAGTTCGGGGCAGCGACGATTATGGCGTCCGCTTCCACCATTCGTTCGATGAGCCATTGCATGTCGTCGTGAAGGTTGCACTGCACGCCCGGCATGAGGCAGGCATAGCACCCCTTGCAGGGAAGTATCCTGAGCTGCGGGAGCCGTATCAGAGCGAGCTCCCACCCTTCCATTTTTTCAGCTGTCGCTTTAACGACGATCTCGGCATTCCCGGTCTTGCGATATGAAGCGACCAGGCCAAGCAGTTTCTTTTTTTGCATTAGTATCCTTCAAATAAATGGTATTTATTGCATTTCAAAGCGCATTATGGACATATGCAAGAATAAAAAGCCATCCCTTTGATATCATAATAGGGATAAGGGCCAGGGGCGTCAATAAAAAAAGAGCGAGCGCTCGCTTTTTTTATTGACAGGAATTTATCCGGGAGAAATATGGTCTTCAACGAGGTACAGATGAGTACGATTTTTTTCATCCGCCACGGCCAGGCATCGTTCGGAAAGGAAAATTACGATGAGCTGTCTGAACGGGGCTGCCGGCAGGCCCGCCTTCTGGCAGAGCATTTGATTGAACACGCGCTATCGTTTGATCTGATTTTTACCGGCACGCTCGAGCGTCAAATCAAGACGGCTGACCAGTTAATCTCTCACCTCAATGAAGAAGGGAAACCGCTGCCGGAAATATACCGGCGTGAGGGACTGAATGAGTACCCCACACGGGAGATATTCGAGGCCCTGCTGCCCTTCGCTGTGCAATCAAACCCCGCTCTTGTGAATGATATCAACAAGCTCATGACCGACCGGCGATCCTTTCAGAAGGTGTTCGAGGCTGCTATGTCGCTCTGGGGAAAGGGCACGCATGACACGCCGGGACTGCTTTCGTGGAGTGAATTCTCCGGCAGGGTGAACGCCATCGTTGACGAGATCATGAAGACGCACGGACGGGGAAAATCAATTGCTGTGTTCACTTCAGGCGGTCCCATATCAGTCGTCGTACAGAGAACGATGCATCTGTCAAGCGATGATACTATGAAGGTGGCAGAGCAGGTGGTCAACACCTCGGTAAGCCGGTTTAAATGCACTGAGAACCGCATCATGCTGGCGACCTTCAACGAATACGCGCACCTCGAAAAAGAAAAGGACGAAAGTCTTATTACATACAGGTAGCTGATTGGGAGCCGGGAAGATGGGTGCCGGCTCAACTATCAAATCAAAGGAGGGCGACATGGATTTCACAATAACCGAAAAAATGCAGACGATACTGGATATGATCAACGAGTTCATCGACAAGGAGCTGATCCCGATGGAACCCGAGTTCATTACCAACGAATTCCGGGACATGGTGCCCGTTCTGGAGGAGAAGCGCAACATGGTGCGGAAAATGGAGCTCTGGGGGCCCAATCACCCGAAAGACCTGGGAGGCATGGGACTGACCATGGTTGAGCATGGACTCGTGTCCGAAGCGCTGGGCCGTACACCGCTGGGGCACTACGTGTTCGGGTGCCAGGCGCCGGATGCGGGAAACATCGAGATACTGCACCTTCACGCGACGCCGGAACAGAAGGAGAAATACCTGAAGCCGCTGGTCGCGGGAAAAATACGGAGCTGCTTCTCCATGACGGAAGTGGACATGCCGGGATCAAACCCGGTCATGCTGGAGACAACTGCGGTGAAGGACGGATCGGACTATGTCATTAACGGGCACAAGTGGTACACCACGGCGGCGGACGGATCGAAGTTCGCAATATGCATGGCGGTAACAAACCCGGAAGCGCCCACATACCTGCAGGCCAGCATGATCATCGTTCCCACGGACACGCAGGGCTTCAACCTGGTGAGAAACATCCCGGTCATGGGACACTCGGGAAGTGACTACGCCAGCCATGGAGAGATTCTTTACCAGAACTGCCGCGTGCCACAGTCAAATCTCCTGGGCAAGGAGGGGCACGGTTTCATCCTGGCGCAGGAGCGGCTGGGACCCGGGCGGATCCATCACTGCATGCGGTGGCTCGGGATATGCAAGAGATCATTCGATCTCATGTGCAAGCGGGCCAACAGCCGGGTGATCGCACCGGGCGGCAAGACACTGGCCACGAGGCAAACCGTACAGAACTGGGTTTCAGAATCAGCGGCCGAGATTCAGGCGGCGCGGCTCCTGACCCTGTACGCTGCATGGCGCATCGATACCGTCGGTGCAAAGGACGCACGCGACGACGTATCGATCATCAAATGGGTGGTGGCAAATACCATGAACAGCGTAGTCGACCGCGCTCTTCAAGTTCACGGAGGTCTTGGCATGACCGACGATACCATACTCGCCTACTTTTACCGGCACGAGCGCGCCGCGCGTATCTACGACGGAGCCGACGAAGTGCACAAAACATCCTACGCTTCGCGCGTGCTAAAGCGGTACGATGAAGAAGCGAAGAAGGGCAAAAAGTAGGGGCCATGGCGGATATGTCATTCCAGGAGTTCAGCGGAAGGGTAATGGTCTCTGTCGAAGAGCTGTGCAGGGACTATTACCGCGAGAACCGTGACCTCATACGCGTCAAGAAAGAAGATGTCGCGGTCCGTAACCTGGTGACCATCGTCAACGCTACGATCAAGCTTAGCTGCCGGATGGGATTTGACGCCATGAGCCTGCGCGACCTGAGCAGGGAATCCGGCCTGTCGATGGGAGCACTCTATTCCTATTTTTCAAGCAAGGAGGACCTGCTGAGCATCATACAGTGCCACGGGCAATCGGCCGTCGAGCGGATACTGCGCGACAACACCCGTCAGGAGAGCGATACGGCGGTCAAGCTTCGCAATGTCATACGCACGCATCTCTACCTGAGCGAGCTGATGAGCCAGTGGTTCTACTTTTTTTTCATGGAAACGAAGAATCTCAACAAAAAGTACCAGAAAATATCCGTGGAGAGCGAGCTCCTGACCGAGAGGATCATCACCGATATTCTTGATGAGGGAGCGAAAAACGGAATGTTTATCATTGATAATATACAGCTCACCGGATCGGTTATCAAGGCGATGATGCAGGACTGGTATCTTAAAAAATGGAAATACAAACAGAGAAATGTTTCAGTTGAGACATATGCGCAGTTCATTATTGATGTTACCGAGTCATTTATTATGAAAAAAACATAAATGAGACGGGGCGGCGCCTCCGTCTCGCATCCAAGGAGACTGTCATGGCACAATTGGACGAACCGGTAGATGTCCGGAAGGGCGAAGAGCTCGATACCGGAAAGGTGGCCTCGTATCTGAAAGATACGATCCCGGGACTGGCAGGTGAAATGTATGTTCACCAGTTCCCAAGCGGTTTCTCGAATTTGACCTACTCGATTAAAATGGGAGACCGGGAAATGATACTGCGCAGACCTCCCTTCGGGAAAAAACCGAAATCCGGGCATGATATGCTGCGCGAATACCGCATATTGAAAGCACTCAAGCCTGTATTCCGTTATTGCCCCGAGCCGCTGGCCTACACCGATGACCCGGCAGTCATGGGGTGCCCCTTTTACGTAATGGAACGGATCCCGGGCCTCATTATCAGGAAAAAGCTGCCTCAGGGCATGAGCCTGGCCCCGGCAGAGGCACGAACTCTGTCCGAGAATCTCATCAGGGTGCTGTGTGAGCTCCATTCGGTGGACTACAAAAAAGCCGGGCTTGGCGATTTCGGGAAACCGGAAGGATACGCCAGGCGCCAGGTCGAAGGATGGTCCGGCAGGTACCGGGATGCGCGCACACCGGACGCGCCCGATTACGAGGATGTCATGAAGTGGCTCGCGGACCGGATGCCTGCTGATACGGCGACACCCTGTATCATCCACAATGATTACAAGTTCGACAACGTGGTGCTGAATCCGGAGAACCCGCTTGAAATCATCGGCATCCTCGATTGGGAGATGGCGACCCTCGGCGACCCCCTGATGGACCTGGGCAACTCCCTTGCCTACTGGGTGGAGAAGGATGATCCGCCCGCGGTGCAAATGATCCGGATGATCGCAACCAACGTGGAAGGGATGCTCACCCGGAACGAACAGGTGAAGCTCTACGGGGAGATCATGGGGAAAAAGATCGATAATTTTGATTTTTATTTCTGTTTTGGCGTGTTCAGGCTGGCCGTGATCGCACAGCAGATCTACTACCGGTTCTTTCACGGTCAGACGAAAGACGAGCGATTCAAGATGCTCATCGGAGCCGTGAAAATACTTGAAACAGTCGCAAAACAGGTGATTCAACAATCATAAGGAGAATATCATGGGAACTGACAATGCGTATACAAAACTGTACGATCTGACCGGCAAGATAGCGCTGGTCACCGGCGCGAGCCGCGGTATCGGCGAAGAGATTGCCAAGGCGCTTGCCTCCCTGGGGGCCGAGGTAATTCTGGTAAGCCGTAAACTTGAAGGGCTTCAGGAAGTGGAGAAGAAAATAACCGCCGCCGGCGGCAAGGCCGTGTCCATGCCCTGTAACACCGGGAACATGGAGGAGATTGCAGTACTCTTCGGGAAAGTGGAAAACAAGTACGGGAAGCTCCAAATTCTGGTAAACAATTCCGCCACGAACCCGTTTTTCGGGAACAATCTGGACGCAACAGATGCCGCCTGGGAAAAGACTCTGTCGGTAAACCTGAAAGGATATTTTTTTATAACGCAGCACGCGGCTAAACTGATGCTGAAATCGGGGGGCGGATCTATTGTGAACATTTCGTCGGTCAATGGTGTCAGGCCGGCGTTCATGCAGGGCATATATTCGCTCACCAAGGCCGGCGTCATTTCCATGACCAGGTCCTGGGCCAAGGAGCTTGCCCCCTTCAACATACGGGTCAACGCAGTGCTGCCTGGCATGACGGACACTAAATTCTCCTCCGTCATGACGAAAAACGATCAGATAATGGAAAAGCTCATCCTGCCGGGAATCCCCATGGGCAGAATCGCGAAGCCGGAAGAGATGGCGGGCGCGGTAGTATATCTGGTCACGCAGGCCGGATCGTACACGACCGGCTCCTGCATAACCGTGGACGGCGGCATGCTGGCGTAGGCGGAGGAGAAAACGAATGGGCAAACATATTGTCGCAATCGCACGATATCGCGAGCCGCTTGAATCGGTTCGAAAAGCGGTTGAACTTTCCGGTTCGTTCGATGCGCTCAAATCGGACGGAAAGGTATTCATCAAGCCCAACATAGTAGTATGGACCGAGAAGACCGTGTTCCCGAAGTGGGGTGTGATCACCACCTCCCGCGTTATCGAGGATATCGTGCTGCTCCTGAAAGAGCGTGGCATAACCGACATCACCATCGGGGAGGGGATCGTGACCCTCGATCCGAAGAACACGTCCGCGTCGGCTCACGCATACAAGGCACTGGGGTACGAGGAGCTGAACCGTCGTTACGGTGTAAAATTCATTAATGTGTTCGAGAGGCCCTTCAGGAAAGTCGACATCGGCGATGGATTTGAAGTAAAATTCAATGAGGACATTCTTGACGCGGACTTTGTTGTGAATACCCCGGTTTTAAAGACGCATGTCCAGGCCGTCGTGAGCCTCGGCATGAAGAACCTTAAGGGTATGCTTGACATCCCCTCAAGGAAAAAGTGCCATACCACGGATCCCGAGAAGCCGCTTGTTTATATTATATCGCACCTGCCGAAGGTGCTGCCCCCATCGGCCACCATCATCGACGGTATATTTTCACTCGAGCGTGGTCCGAGCCCGGACGGGAAAGCGCGACGGTCCGACATTATCATCGCCTCCCCGGACATGCTGTCCGCGGACATGGTTGGAGCGAAGGTGCTGGGGCATGAACCGGCAACCGTACCGGCCATGGTGCATGCCGCCCGGACCTGGAACCGTCCCGCTGACCTCTCCGACATAGAGGTGAAGGGCGAACCGATCGAATCGGTTGCCTCGTTCCATGAATATGACTTTCCCTACAATAAGGATAAAACCCTCCATCTTAAAATGGAAAAGATGGGGGTGAAGGGACTCTCGTACCGGAAGTACGACGATACCATGTGTACCTACTGCTCGGTCATCAACGGTGCGCTTCTCATGGCAATAATGTTCGCATGGAAAGGACAGCCCTGGGACGACATTGAGATTCTCTCCGGCAAGAAAATGCAGCCGACCCCGGGAAAGAAAAAAACAATACTTCTGGGGCAGTGCATGTTCAATCTTCACAAAAACAACCCTGTCATAAACGAAATGCTTCCGATAAAGGGATGTCCGCCAAAATTCGACGATACCATTGAAGTTCTCCACAATGCCGGGATCCAGGTCGAGCCGGCCATTTTCAATAACATCGAGATGGGCCTCTCGTATTTCATGAGCAAGTACCAGGGTAAGCCGGAATTTGACGAATCGTTTTTCAGGGTAGACTGACAGGAAGCAGGCTGCAGTGGCGGGAAGCATATTAGAATAGTTGTACAATGCATCTGGCATTCCGGCCGATGCGCAGCGAAGAACCGGGATCCATAAATTTCGCATGGATTCCCGCTGGAGTTTGTCCCGAGCCTGTCGAGGAGCGGGTATGACAGACTTCGTATTATGTTACTATAAATGGTTATCCAACAAGTATATTATGCGATTATAAAACCATGAAGGGGCGGCTGTATGAAAAGCGAAGAAATTAAACAAGTCCTTGTCGTCGGAGCAGGCACTATGGGGCAGCAGATCACCGTGCCCTGCATCACGCACGGCTTGAATGTCGTTATTTACGACATACATGATGCCATGCTCCAGAAAGCCGTGGCAAGAATACGGAAGATGCTGGACGGCCTGGTTAAATGGCAGAAAATAACGGCGGACGATGCTGATGCTGCGATGAAGCGCGTACGGACGACTACCGATCTGCCGGAAGCGGCACGCGACATCGATATCGTAAGCGAATCGGTGCCCGAAGACCCGAAGCTCAAGGGCGAGATTTTCGCGAAGATACATGCCGCCTGTCCGGAGCGGACCATCTTCACGACGAACACCTCGACCCTTCTCCCCTCAATGTTTGCCGGTGCGACAGGGCGCCCGGAGAAGCTGGCGGCGCTCCATTTCCATGATGTGAGGATCAGCACCATCGTGGACGTCATGCCGCATCCGGGCACGGCACAGGAAACCATGGAGCTGGTCAGGGACTTTGCGGTGCGCATCGGCCAGACGCCGATCGTGATGGAGCGGGAGAGCCCGGGTTACGTGTTCAATTTCATGCTGAGCAACCTGTTCCAGTCGGCGCAGACGCTGGCCGCCAACGGCGTTGCATCGGTCGAAGACGTTGATCGCTCCTGGATGGGTGTGACTCACATGGTCACCGGCCCGTTCGGCATCATGGATAGCGTGGGGCTCGACACGGTCTGGAAGATCACCAACTACTGGGCCCAGGCCCTCAAGAACCCGCAGCAGTTGAAAAACGCGGCTTTCATGAAGGAATATGTCGACCGCGGACATCTCGGCGAAAAGACCGGCAGGGGGTTCTATACCTATCCAAAGCCACGATTTCGCGATCCTGACTTTATTGCCGGTGCGGGGAATAAATAGCGGCCCCGGCCGGCGTGCGCATGATGAAACTCGTCATCGATAATATCGTCCTGCGGCCCGGCAGGCCGGAAGGTGAAATCGGGGAAGAGATAGGCCGTCGGCTCGGCATCCCCGCTCCGGGCGGATACGAGATCATCAGGAAATCGCTTGATGCCCGAAAAAAATCTGACATCGTGTACCGGTACCGGGTCGTTATTGACCTGGCCGATGAAATTGCCCGACCGCTCATTGAAGCGGGCGAGGCGGCTCCCTACGAGAAGAAAACGCACCCTACCCTGGCGGTGCGAAGGCCCGACCTGTCGGTGCTTGTTGTCGGAACCGGGCCTTCCGGGCTGTTCTGTGCGCTCCGACTCATAGAAGCGGGTGCGCGGGTGGAACTGCTCGAACGGGGAAAACCGATCGAGGAGCGGATGAAAGACATCGAAATCCTCGAGAGCAGCGGCGAGCTGAATGAACAGAGCAACGTGCTCTTCGGCGAAGGCGGTGCGGGGACCTATTCCGACGGCAAGCTTACCACCAGGACCCATCGGCCTGAGATCGACCAGGTGTTCAGGACGCTCGTCGAGCACGGTGCGCCGTCCTCGATCCTGTACGAGGCGAAACCCCACCTGGGGACGGACAGGCTCCGGGGAATAGTGCGCAGCATCCGCGGGGCCATTCACGCCTCCGGATCCAACATCTCGTTCAACGAAACCCTGGATGATATTATCGTACATGACGGCGCGGTCGCGGGGGTCATAACCGGCACCGGAAGAGAGATAACGGTTGAACGTGTAGTGCTCGCAATCGGGCATTCTGCACGGGACACCTACGAGATGCTTTTGAAACGCGGCGTCACGATGGAAAAGAAAGGGTTTGCCGCGGGGATACGGATCGAGCACCCTGCAGCGCTTATCAACCGGATCCAGTATGGCAACTCTCCGTACCGCGACCTCCTGCCGGCAGCGGAGTATGCGCTGACCTTCAATGACCGGATGAGCGGCAGGGGGATATACTCGTTCTGCATGTGTCCCGGCGGGCGCGTGATTAATTCTTCATCCGAGCGGGAAATGCTCTGTACCAACGGCATGAGCTTTTCCAGGCGCAACCAGCCCTTCTCCAATGCAGCCATCGTGGTCTCGGTATCACCGGAAGACTGCCCGGGCGGACCGCTGGACGGCATCAGCTTCCAGCGCATGATCGAGTCGTCGGCCTTCAGGTCCGGAGGCGGTCTCTACCATGCGCCCGCTCAGCGGGTCACAAGCTTTCTCGCCGGTCGGCTCGATACTGATTTGCCGGAAGTGTCATACCGCCCCGGCGTGGTGCCGGCACGTCTGGACAGGGCGCTTCCTTCATGGATTGTAGATGCGATGAAAAAGGCGCTCCCCGCTTTCGACAATGCCATGAAGGGCTATATCACCGATCAGGCCGTATTTATCGGAGCTGAGACAAGGACTTCATCGCCAGTGCGAATAGCGAGGGATTCAGGCTTTCAGTCTGTCTCTGTACGGGGGCTCTATCCCGCAGGCGAGGGCGCCGGGTACGCCGGCGGGATCGCGAGCTCTGCCGTGGACGGGATCCGGTGCGCTGAACAGATACTCTGCGGGGCAAGGCGATAACGGGGGATTCCTGCAGGAAAATAATCTTGACGGTACCGGGGGCCTGTGCGCATCGTAATGACTGCGGAGCGGAACATGGCCGATCAAATCATTGAAATAGCACGAAACAAAAAAGCCCGTTTTGAGTACGAAATCCTCGACACCTTCGAGGCCGGCATCGTACTGGCCGGAAGCGAGGTGAAATCCATCCGCCAGAAAAAGGCGAGCATCCAGGAATCCTACGCGCGCATTAAAAACAATGAGGTCTTTATTACGGGCATGAATATCGCCATCTACGAGATGGCTAACAGGTTCAACCATGCGCCGGTTCATGACCGGAAGCTTCTGCTCCACCGGCACGAGATCAAAAGACTTATAGGCAAGGTACAGGAAAAGGGGTTTACTCTGGTACCGCTCAGATTGTACTTCAAGAACGGTAAAGTAAAGGTCGAAATAGCCCTCGCACGGGGAAAGGCTAATTACGACAAGCGGCATGATATTAAGGACAGGGAAGTGAACAGGGAAATTCAGCGGGAATGGAAGAATTATCGGTAAGGCATAAAAGTGTTGGCAATACCGGTGCCTCCCTGCTTTTTAATGAATTCGGGGCCCGGTTCGGGCCCCGGCCTTTAAAGAACCATACTGGCATCGATACAAAATAGAAGGGGAAGCGACAATGGCAGACGAAGTACAAACAACACAACCGGCCGGTGGAGCGGCTGCGACCGAAGGAGCTGCAGGGGCCAAAAAGAACAAGAAAATCAACAGGCTGGAAGCAAAAGACATAGCCGGAAAAATCGAAGCGCTTGAGAGCTCGAACGCTACCGGCAGCAAGTACTACAGGCACCTGCTTCAGAGAAAACAGGAACTCGGCGGTTAGCAGAATCCCCGGGCAGCAATCATTGCGGGCGCCCAGCTGCCGGCAGCCGGTGCGTCCGTTGTGATTGTGGCGTTCACCTTCCTGTACCCGCTTACCTGCGAATAAGCATCAGATACTCGTACTTGTAGCAATCCTCGATGAACTGGCGGATCATTTCGTGCTCGTCTTTCTGCGAGTGGGACGTCAGTATGAAATTCAACCGGCCGGTCATATCGAAACCGATGAAATCGGCATACTGGCCCCTCAACACGCGGTATCCGAATCTCTGTGCCGTCTTTTCAAGATGCGAAAACTGGATCGTGTATTCGTCGTGTCCCATTAGCGGTATCCGCTCAGGGTTCCCCGCATACGGAACGTCAATTAGGGCATTGAGCGACGCCGGGACCGAGGCTTCGCAGCTGTGCTCGCTAAGGTATATATACCTGATGCCGGCAGCACAGAGTTTTGCCACGGCTTCAATGGCGCCTATATTAAGATTGAAAGGGCCCTCCGGTATCGGGGTGTCGTGTAACTCGAAGAAATGTTTCGCGTAAGCCAATGGAGGGTCGAGACTGATTTCGGGAAGATCCATCCATGAGGGGTCTATGCCGCACAGGGTCGGGAAATCGCCGGCCACTTCATTCATAACTACAAGGTCAAACTGTCCGAGGAAATCGGGGGCTACCTGGAAAAAGTCCTGCTGGATGAACTCGACGTTGTGCTCGCGCAACGTCTCTTTCTGCCGCTCAACGAGAACCGGCGACAGATCGATCATGACGGCGCGTTTGAAAGGACGGAGGCTGAGTAAATCACGCATAAGAAAACCGTAGCCGCCTCCGACTTCAAGAATCGAGCGTATTTCCTGAACCGGGATGAGAGTAGAGAAATGGTCATAGAGATGCTCGCCCAGGGATGCGTTTTTTCGAATAATCGTTCTGCAGGGGCTGTCGGTGTCGGCAAGCGCGTTGCATACCGTGAGCTCCCATCCCAGGGTTTTCATTCCTTCCCGGTGATACAAAGACGTATTATTTATACGATAGCTGAAGTCCATAGTTCGGTCAGTTCCGTTTGCAGAGTAGCGAGCGCCAGGGTCAGATAATTATTTTTTCCGAAGTGCCGGACAGGCGCATGACAAGAAATATCGTGATGACGAGGCCAGCGATGACCGCGCAGATGAACAGGACCGTCAGTATGATTTTTTTCTTTTCCTGTCCCGGGAGCAGCCGGAAGTTCTGGATTTTGTATTTAAGGTTTAGGGCGCCGGTTATGATAAAAGGGAATAGTCCCTTGACCCTGATGTCGCCGATCCATTGATGGAGCGGCGACAATTTTTTCAGGCCAGGCGCCGTATGGCTCAGGTCGAAGGAAGCGTCCCGGTATATGCCGGTATCATCCGGATTTGCAATAAAGCTGTGACCGCACGTGCATTTGACGCGGATTGTTCCCTTGTCGATGGGGAAACGGATTTTCGTTTTACATTCGGGACAGATTTTAATCAGGTACATGGCGCTATTGCAAATCTCTGATCTGCTTCAATATATCCGGCGTTCTCCCGAAAAGTGTCTCGAGCTCATTTTGCGTCAGGCCGACTTTCTTGACAGCCTGATCCTTCATCTCATGGTAGAGGCCATCATTGCCGATACCAACCCCGCCCATAAGGCAGATCGCGTTGGCTACATGGACGATGGAGACCTCGAACTGGTGCTCTGCCGGTGCGAGCTCCGGGTCCTGGTAGAAACGAACAATAGAGCGAAGAACAGGCGGGAAATTCCATTTTTCAAGGATCTTTTCTCCAACCTCCTGGTGATTGAAGCCAAGGACGCTTTTTTCAGCTTCATGAAAGGTTATGCCGCTCGACTGCACCAGGTCGAGTATATTCATGAATGCCTGCTGTACAAACAGGGCAATCACGACTTTACCCACGTTGTGGATTATCCCGCCGGTGAATACGACGTCGGCGATATCCTTACGCTTTTTGCCCAGCGCGATATCGCGGGACATTGTGGCCACTGAAAGCCCCTGCTTCCAGAGATCTCCCTGCCCGAGATCGTATCCGATGACTGCTTTGTCGAGGACTGGTTTTGCTGCAACCAGCAGCACTATATCCTTGACCTCCTTAAGGCCGAGGGTGACGATTGCGCGGTCAATTGAGGTTATTTCCTTTCCCTTACTGAAAAAAGCAGAATTGCACAGTTTCAGGATATTTGCCGTCATGGCCTGATTTTTGGGTATTTCCAGGGCAACCTGCTTGAAAGAAACATCCGGATTATTGACCATGTTTATTACTTTGCTGGCAACCTCCGGTAAGGGCGGCAGCTGGTCAATGCGCGTAATGATGGATTCGATTTGTTTTTTAATATTCTGGTCCATATGAGTCTCCGGACGACCGAAGTTACACTTTATAATACATTTTTTCCTGCCCGCCGGCTTTGACCTTCATGTGGCCGTCTGTCAGGTAAAAATCTATGACCCTGCCGAGGTTTCCCCCGACCTCTTCGACAACGATCGGGATCCCCAGCTTCTGGAGCTCCAGTTTCGTCTGCTCGATATTACGATCGCCGATCTGACCAAGCGCGATGTTGGAGCCGAATTTGAACATTGAGGCTCCTCCCGTTATTTTTGCTGACATGTTTTCTTTTTTTGCACCCTCTTTCAACAGTTCCCGGACGAGAAGTGGAATTGCTGTATCCGCGTACTTTTCGGGGTTGACTTGAGTTTTCTGGCTTACGGGGAGAAGGACATGGGCCATTCCGCCGATTTTTTTTACGCGGTCGTAAATGCATATCCCGACGCAGCTGCCGAGAATCGTGCGCAGAACTGATGGTGACGAGGAGTATCGAATCTGGGCCACACCCACGGAAATAATATCACTCATGATCTCTACTCTGAACGGATTTGCTTGATCCTTACTTAGCGCGAAAAATGATACTAGTTTAATCTTTAGGATTTGTCAAGAGTAATTATGGATTATTCTTGACGAATCGCTCTCTGTTTATTTATTATCAGGCAGAAATATATACTCTCCGGCGCCCCATGGGAGCACGCAGGAAAAAACCCGGGAACAGTCATGGAATGGTTTGAAACCATAGTTATTGTTTGTGCGATAAAATTGCGTGTGCGGCACCTGTATATGAGAAAGCATGAAACAGAAAATGGACGAGGGACTCTGTGAAGGCAACAACTATCATTGCGGTACTGGCTTTCGGGCTGATATGTATACCGGCCGCACGTGCCGGCACATTGCGTCTGGATGATTCACTGCAAAAAATACCAATCGGGCTCGATGTCGAGTTTTTGAAAGATGACAGCGGGAAGTTGACTATAACAGATATCACCGCTACTGGATACCGCGGCAGCTGGTTTAAAACAAAAGAGGTCTATCCGGGTTTTGGATGGACCGAGGCAGCGATATGGGCCAGGTTTACGGTCGTAAATGATACGTATAAAAATATACCTTTTTTTCTGGAACACGCCTATGCGCTTATCGATGATTTACAGTTATATTCACCGGGCCCGTTCGGAACGTATACCCTGACTCAGACCGGTGATTCACTCAACTTTTCTCAGCGACCATATGATTCACGGACATTTGTATTCCCCCTGGAGTGTGAAGCCCGGGCCGTAAAGACCTATTACCTGAGGCAGCGATCATCCAGCTCAATGAATTATCCGCTTATATTGTGGTCTCCGGCAGCTTATAAAAAGTGGAATCTACGTGAAGACCGACTGCTGATGTTTTACTATGGCATCATACTGATCATGATCCTCAATTACCTGTGTGTGTATTTCCTGGTCCGGCATCTCAGCTATCTGTATTTCGTGGCTTTTATATCGTCCATGCTCGCCTTCATCATGACCCAGATCGGGTTTCTGTTCCAGTTTATCATGCCGGACAGTCCTGAGCTGGTGCGGATGGGTGCGCCATTTTTTCTGAGCCTTGCTAACATATTCGGTTGCCGGTTTGTCTCGGTCTTCTTGCAATTAAAGAAAAATGCTCGCCCATATAAAACGATCTTTGATATCCAGACAGGCGTGTTCATCGCGGCGCTGGCATCGGTAGGATTGATCACGCTTTTCAACGTGCACAGAATCATCATGCAGATAACCGCATATCTATCGATAGTAACCATAATTATCGCGTTTGGCGCCGGTGTCTACCTGGTGCTGCGGAAAGAAAGAAACGCCTATATTTTTGCACCAATAAGCCTGGGTTTTCTTACCGGTTGCGCACTTTACCTGATGAAATCCTTCGGAATTATCCAGGGAAGTTTCATCAGCATGTGGATGATCCTTGTCGGATCGGCCCTCTGCCTGCTGGCATTGTCTCTTGCGATGGTTGACAGAATAAACATAATGAGAAAAGGGCTCAAGCGTCTGTCGGAGAATCTGGAGCGAGAAGTCAAGGCGCGGAGCATCGAATTGTTGTTGAGTGAAGTAGCCTCGAAGGTAGTTGAGAACACGTCAGAAGAGCGCCAGGCTGGCACCATAAAAAAATATACGACGTCAATTCAGAAACTGCTCGATCATCAGCGGGAGCTGACGATCCAGAAATTGAGCACGGACATCACCATCATCTCCAATTTTGACGAGCTGCTCGACAAGACCATACACAAGGTGCAAGAGATCTCGCAGGCAGAGAACGTGTATCTGTTCATAAAGGACGACGATGAGCTGGTTGAATTCAGATCGTATACTGATGAAGAGGATCCTGAAACACCTGGTTATATCCAATCCATAGTTGATGCGGTTTATGAAAGCGGGAAATATATTATAAGCCATCCCGGGGGCGGTGAAGGCGGCGTCGAAAAAACCGATATGCACGACAGCTGCGTTCTCTGCGTGCCTGTCCGGGCAGATGACACTATCGTGGGCATATGCTATCTTGAAAAAAAATCAACGGAAGCATTTACGGTACGGGATGCCAACATGCTTATGGATTTTTCAAATAGCATCATTTCCGTCTTCGAGAATGCCCTGTCATACAGGAAAAAGCTGATGCGGGAGGAGTCCAAAAAGGACCATGTTATAACCCTGCAGACCGAAGAAAAGATAAAGCAGGCGGCGGATTATCTTAAAAACAATTATTTGAGGGATATCTCACGCGAGGGCCTGGCCGCATCCCTCGATATCAGCCCAAATCATCTCGGCAAATTTTTTAAGATTTATACAGGCAAGAAGATCAATGAGTATATCAGCGAACTCAGAATACAGGACGCAGCAAAAAGATTAAGGGAAAATAAAAATGAAAATGTCATAAATATCGCATTTTCTGTAGGTTTCGAGAGCCTGAGCACATTCAACAGGACATTCCTGAAAATAATGGGAACCACGCCGTCAGAGTATAAGGACCAGTATAAATAAAATTTAAATATTTATGCTTAGATATTAACAACATAATTGTATACTATATACAAGCCATCCTTCCTTCTTCCACCATCCTGATATTCTGATTTATATAAAACAATACGTTTGTTTTGATAATTATACGCAAGTTGAATGTCGTATAACAAAGAAGCAATACTCCCGCACTGTATATGCCGTCATTATTATATAATATCTACGGGAAGAATGCGTATGGTCATTTGCAATTTACAATTTTAACCACCATCAAATACAATTTAAATTTATTCTGATTAGACATCGTGTTCAAAAACTGTTTATATTTCTTTCAGTATAAATATATATCTCTCCTTTTTAATATCGATCTATCTGTTTCGTTTCTTGTCTCAGTATCTGATTCATTCTTATTTTCATGCGAATTACTATAAGTCAGAGCGATTATATTAATTCAACCGTTAAAGATTCTTTGCAGAGTTTAACAATTAAACAAGTCTAGCAATCTTAAAAACAGAGAAAGACTGCATTTAATAATAAAAAACAACGTTCAATTAGTTAGTTTATTAAAACTGAACAGTCAGTTTTTATGTGTTTATATATATTGTCCGTCTAGCCGGTTTTTATATAAAAAAGATAGTTATTTGGGTTTTACAATACTTTGTCAGGGGAGTTTATAATGAAAACATCATCTTCCTCCTTCTTGAAATTAAGCACGCGTATTATTGCCCTGCTGCTCGTTTTTGCAGCAGCGCTGGCGACAACTGATTGCAGTAAAAAGAAAAAAGGGAGTTTCTTCCTTCCATTTGGTTCGACCAAGGAAGCGCGCCTGAAACAGCTGAGTGTTACCAATGACGACGCGCAGGCCCTGAACGGCCCCTTCAGGCCGAATAATATGGGTCTGTACGAATGGCAGGTGCCCAAAGAAACTGACGAGATCACGATCCTTGCGATTACTAAATCACCGAAAGCCGTAGCAACTCTTGACGGCGACCCGTTTGATCCAGATAATTACACCCTGACCGTAGATTACAATCCGGTACTGGATGCCGGTTCCGGCAACAGGTACCAGGATTACAATATACTGGTAACCGCGGAAGATACTATAACGGTGCTGACCTACCAGTTGCGTGTTATAGAGGAAAAAAACCATGAAGCTGGACTTACCAACCTGACGGTTTCCGAGGGATCTCTGGATCCGTTATTTGAGACTGGAGAAACGGATTATACCAATTATCATCTTCCTTATGATGCGACTTCGATAGATGTTACAGCAACATTGACCGATCCCCTGGCATCTCTGACAATTAACGATAACCCGGCTACCTCTGGTGTGGCCAGGGCAATAGATCTTACCAGCCTTGCAGCTGACGATGATACTGTCCAGACCGTGTCCATTGTGGTTACGGCCGAGGATGGTACCACGACCCGGAACTATACGATCGATCTGACCAAACAGTGTGAAAATCCGGATGACTGCCCGCCCGCGGCAATGGATGAGGCCCGGCTGACGTCTCTCAACGTCAACGACGCGTCGGCGCTTTCGCCGGCCTTCGGCAGCGACAATAGCGGCCCGTACATGGTCACGACTGACACCCGCGGCGTTGCAACAGTAACGATACACGCCGTTCCGATAGCTTCGCCCGCATCGGTTCGAATAGATGGCGTGCTGACCAACCCGGTAACCGATAATCTGACGGTGAGCTTCGCAGGCGAGTCACAGGATTACGTGATCGAGGTGACTGCGAAGGACGGCACCACGAAACGGACCTATAACCTGACCGTAAACCGGCTCCCGAACGATGATTCGAGCCTGAGCGACCTTGTGGTATCTGCAGGGGCGCTTGACCCATCCTTTGTATCCGGCACGGCAGCGTATGAAGTAAGCCTGCCATTCGATACGACTTCGGTCGATGTGACTGCATCCCTGAACGATTTGAATGCGACCATGACGGTTGATGGCACCGCCCGTTTGAACAATGAAGTTGCAGCGATAGATGTATCTGCCCTTCCGGCTGACGATATGACCCCCCGCATTGTTCCGATCGTGGTAACGGCCCAGAACGGCACTGCGACTACGACCTATACTATTACCTTTACCAAGCAGTCTCCCCCGGCAGGGTGCGACCATGACGGTCAGCTGTCCTCCCTTGCAGTATCTGCCGGCGCTCTTGACCCGGTATTCGCTTCAGGTACCTTTGATTACGATCTGCTGGTACCGCACGGCACCACATCGGTTAATGTAACGCCCACGGCAATGTGCGGCACCGATGCGACCATTTTGGTGAACGGTGCGTCCGTAACATCCGGTGAGGCGCGGGCGGTGAGCCTGAGCGGCTTCCCGGTAAATATCTCGATCGTGGTGACGGACCCGGCAGGAGATACCCAGACTTATGAAATTTCAGTTATTGAAGATGATAGCACCGAAACCCGGCTCAGCAGCTTGGCTGCCGACCTGGGCTCCTGGATACCTGCGACCTTCAGTCCGGACACTGCCGAGTATACCCTGAATGTTCCGAATGGCACGATCTCGGTTACCCTGACCGCGTCAACAATGGACGAGAATGCATCCATGACCATCGAGGGGAACAATGTCGATTCTGGCTCTCCATATGCTGTGACATTGTCCGGCAACAAAGACGTTGCTATTGAGGTAACTGCAGAGAAAACTGGGACACCGACCCGGCTATATACGATCCATATAATAGAGGGGCCCAGCCCCGAGAACAGGCTCTCCGCCCTGTCGACATCGCCGGTCAACATTTCCGGCTTTTCCGTGGACGGCACGGCCTATGACGTGACCGTTCCGTACGGCACGTCGAGCTTCGGCATAACAGCAACGACCATGAGCACGGCAGCCAGCATGACGATTGACGGCTCGTCTGCCACGTCCGGGATTGAAAAGAGCGTGAGCATTACCGGCTCGCCTCAGGACATAGCAATTGTCGTGACAGCAGCTAGCGGTGCGGTCAGGACCGTCACGGTGACCGTGACCACGACCCCGTGCAACACCAGCAACAGCCTGTCCGGACTGACGACATCTGCGGGAAGCTGGAACACCCCATTCGATTCCGGTACGTACAACTATGACGTTACCGAGGCCTGGAGCGTGAGCACGGTTGACATAGTGGCAACGGCCGCGTCGGGTACCTCGAGCGTGTCCATAAACGGCACACCGGGCTCCACCCGGACGATAACGCTGGGCGCGCAGGGCTCGACCACGACCGTAACGGTAGCAGTGACGAGCCAGTGCGGCGTAACCCAGAATTACACGATCGATCTGGAGCGCGGCCTCTGCAACACGAACAACGCCCTATCGAGCCTGACGACGTCGACCGGCGACTGGAACACGGCGTTTGCCTCCGGCACGTTTGATTACGACGTGACGGCCGGATGCGCCACGACCTCGATCGACGTGTCCGCTTCGGCGGACCCGACCGCAAGCGTGACAATAAACGGCGTGGCAGGCGCGACGCGGACGATAGGACTCGGCGCCAAGGGCTCGACCACACCGGTTGTCATAGCGGTGACGAGCCAGTGCGGCGTGACCCAGAACTACACCCTGGACGTGATTCGGCCCTACTGCGCGAATGCGGACCTCACCGGCATCGGGCTTTCGCCCGACGGCACCTGGGACCAGGTGTTCTCGAGCAGCGTTTTGGCGTATCATGTCGACGTTGCCACCGGCACTGCCTCGGTCAACGTGGCGGCGAGCCTCTCGGACATCAACGCGTCGGCAACGATAAACGGCACGCCGGGCGCGACCGGTACGGTAGCACTGGGCGGGAACGGCTCTACCACGACCATCAACATCGTGGTAACGGCCGAGAACGGGTCCACCACGAAGACTTACACGGTAGACGTATACGTGGGAGAGAGCCCGAACGCTAACCTGGCATCGCTGACAACAGACCCGAACGGAACCTGGAGCCAGGCGTTCGCGAACAACGTACTGATCTATACAATTACCGAAGCCTCGACCGTAACATCGGTCGATGTGGCAGCGACCAGCGAAGACTCTAACGCGACTATTGACCTGGATGGGACCACGGGTACGGGCTCTGCCTCGAAGACGATTGCCCTTGGGGCGCCGGGATCCACAAGGAC
>Ga0116149_1000181_pt1 | contig 83024 bp, 73 predicted proteins | sample AD_UKC057_MetaG_FD_89787 | JGI IMG/M metagenome (GOLD analysis project Ga0116149, IMG submission 89787) | Active sludge microbial communities of municipal wastewater-treating anaerobic digesters from USA - AD_UKC057_MetaG | ecosystem: Engineered > Bioreactor > Anaerobic > Digestate | place: USA...
AAATTCAATTTTTTTACATAGTTATAATTTTTATCTTGGTTTTGCAATAACAATTTCAAAGCTTTAGTGTTGGCGATAATGCTTGGAACATCTAGCGTGCCTGGCTTTAATCCTAATTGAACACTAGATCCATATAAAATCGGCACTAAGTCAATATTGTTTTTAAAACACAAAACCCCCAATCCTTTAAGTCCGTAAATTTTATGTGAACTAAAAGTAAATAAATCAATATCTTTAAAATCGATATCTAATCTACCAATTGCTTGAACTAAATCTACATGTAATTTAGCTTTAGGATATTTTTTAACTATTTTAGATATCTCTTTTATATTTTGAACTGAACCTACAATATTATTAACACCTATGATTGATACTAATAAAGTATCTTTAGTCATTGCCTTTTCTAAATCATTTAAAGAAATTAAGCCTTCTTCATTTACATTTAGATAAACAACATCATAACCTTCTTTTTCAAGCTCTTTCATAACATTTTTTACCGAAGGATGTTCAATAGAAGTTGTGATAATTCTTCCTGTTTTTGCTTTTCTAACAACACCAAAAATAGCTATATTATTAGCTTCGGTTGCATTCATAGTATAGATTGCTTCATATTTTTCTAGTTTAAATAAAGCAAACATTTCTTGCTTTGCTTTTTGATGCATATATTCCGCCTCTATTCCTAGCTTATGTAAAGCAGTTGAATTACCAAAAAAGTTTTGGTTAGCTTTAATATATGTTTCTAATACTTCCTTATCTACTGGAGTTGTTGCTGCATAATCAAAATAAATCATTTTATCACCTTTTATATTATACATTAAATTTACTTAATTTATAAAAAAATAATCTGCATTAAGCAGATTATTCTTCATTCTAACGGTTATAGAACTCTACAATTAGTGTTTCATTAATATCTGTTAAGAATTCGTCTCTTTCTGGATATCTTGCAAATTTACCTGCTTGATTGTTTTCGTCAAATTCAATGTAAGGTTTTCTTGATTGCATTGCTTCTAAAGCTTCTTTAATGATATCAAGAGATCTTGATTTTTCTTTTAATGAAACAGTTTGACCTGGTTGAACTAGATATGATGGAATATCTATTTTTTTGCCATCAACTAAGATATGTCCATGGTTAACTAATTGACGAGCTTGACGTCTAGTACTAGCAAAGCCAATTCTATAAACTACATTGTCTAAACGAGATTCTAATAACTTTAAGAAGTTTTCACCTTGTTGGCCTTCCATTTTAGCTGCATAATCAAAAGTCTTACGAAATTGCTTTTCATTTAAGCCATAAACAAAACGTACTCTTTGTTTTTCTTGTAATTGTAATCCATATTCAGATTGCTTTTTACGTTTTTGTCCATGTTGGCCAGGTGCATATGTTCTTCTAAAAGAACCACTATTTCTTCTTCCAAACTCTTTTCCCGTTTCCAAAATAGAATAACCTAATCTTCTAGATTTCTTCCATACTGGTCCTGTGTAACGTGCCATATTCATTCCTCCTTTTCTTTTAAAATAGTAAAGAATCCTACCAAATTACTTTTAAAAATCGTATCTAAAGTGTTCACCTAAGCAGCTAGATTACTAACTACCTCTTAAGGATATTATTTTAAAAATAACTAATAAGTGCTGCTCTTTACCGCACCTTGTCATTTTACTATAATTTAGCTTATTTGTCAATTAAAACTTATTAAAAAGGCTCTTTGAAAGAGCCTTTTTTATCTTTATTTTTTAACTCCTGCTTCTACAAGCTTAACAAAATCATCTGCTTTTAGGCTAGCACCACCAACTAATGCACCATCAATATTAGGCATTGATAAAATTTCTTTGATATTATCAACTTTTACTGATCCGCCATATTGTACACGCATTTTATCGGCTACTTGTCCATATAAGTCTTTTACAACTTCTCTCACATAAGCACACATTTCTTCAGCTTGCTCTGCACTTGCAGTTCTTCCTGTGCCAATAGCCCAAATTGGTTCATAAGCAATAACTAAATGTTCAATATCGTTTTTGTTTAAACCTTCAAGGTTCTTTTCAAGTTGTGCTTTAACAACTTGTTTCTCTTGGCCTTTTTCTCTTTGTTCTAAAGTTTCACCAACACATAGAATTGGAATTAATCCTTTTTCAAAAGCTTTTTTAACTTTTAAATTAACTGTTTCATCTGTTTCGTTAAACATAGCTCTTCTTTCGCTATGACCAACAATAACATAAGCAACTCCTAGTGTAGTTAACATATCAGCTGAAATTTCACCAGTATAAGCGCCGTTATCTGCATAATGCATATTTTGGGCACCAACTCTTAAATTATCTCCTTGTCTTTTGCACAAAGTTCTAAGTAAAGGGAACGGAGCACAAACAACACTATCTACTTCATCAATATGAGGTAGTTTTTCTGAAACAGCGTAAACGAATTGTAAAGCTTCGTCGCGCGTTTTATTCATTTTCCAGTTACCAGCGATTATTTTTTTGCGCATTTTTTCTTTTCCTTTGGTTTTTCACTATCATTTAAACAAGTAATTCCAGGTAGGTCTTTTCCTTCTAAATATTCTAGACTAGCTCCGCCACCAGTTGAAATATGTGTGAACTTGCTTTCATAACCCATACTAATTGCAGCAGCAGCACTATCACCACCACCGATAATAGTTTTTGCTCCTTCTAAATTAGCTAAAACTTCACAAATTCCTTTAGTTCCAGCTGCGAACTTTTCAAATTCAAATACTCCAGCAGGACCATTCCAAACAACTGTTTTTGCTCCATGTAATTCTTTTTCAAATACTTCTAAAGTCTTAGGTCCAATATCTAATCCCATCTTATCAGCTGGTGTATGATGAACGTCTACTAATTCAGCTTCTGCGTCAGCACTAAATTCACTAGCTACTAAATGGTCTACTGGTAAAATAATTTTACCTTTTGCTTTCTTTAATAACTCTTCAGCATATTTTACATAATCATCTTCAACTTTAGATTTTCCAACTTCATAGCCTAAAGCTTTAAAGAATGTATATGCCATCGCACCACAAATTAAAATTTTGTCTGCTTTATTAATTAAATTCTCAATAACAGATATCTTATCACTTACTTTTGCTCCACCTAAAATTGCTACAAAAGGTCTTTCAGGAACATTAACTGCATCACCAATAAACTTAATTTCTTTTTCAAGTAAGAAACCAGCAACTGCTCCTCCTTTGATGTTTGCGGCAACTCCAACGTTTGAAGCATGGGCTCTATGTGCTGTACCAAAAGCATCGTTTACAAAAACATCACCTAAGCTAGCCCAATATGCACCTAATTCAGGATTATTCTTAGATTCTTTGTTTCCATCTAGATCTTCAAATCTAGTGTTTTCGAACATTAAGACTTCTCCTTCTTTTAATTTCTTAATAGCGGCTTCTAATTTCTTGCCTCTTGTTTCAGGAACAAATACTACTTTTTCACCTAATAGTTCTGATAGTCTATTAACTACAGGAGCTAAACTTGAATCCTTTTTATCCTCTTCAGTTTTAACTCTTCCTAAATGTGAAAATAATACTAATTTCCCTCCGTTTTCCTTTACATACTTAATTGTTGATAAAGCTTGAACAATTCTGTTATCATTAGTAATTACTCCACCTTTTAATGGAACGTTGAAATCAACTCTCATTAAAACAACTTTACCTTTTAAGTCTAAGTCTCTCACAGTCTTTTTACTCATAAACAATCTCCTTCTATTTTTTATATATTTTATAAGTTGTACAATACCATAATAAATTCCATAACCAACAAAGTATCCCGCCAAAATAATAATGATAGCTTCAAATGGTTTGTCTTTCATTAATGAGCTTAGAAAACCAATGACACTAAACATAATTCCTCTTGATGCAAACAAGATAATTCCATATCTTTTTTTGCCTATAGAAGTTAAGCTCATCGCATAATTTACAATAGCTGATGGAATGAAAGGAACAGATAAAATGAAAACATAAAATCCTGTACTTTTATTGCTAAGCCAACGATTGAATCTTAACACTTGAGGTTTGGTAATTATTGATTTTCTAAACCTTTTCCCTATTGACAAGTTCAAAACTAAAAATACAAGATACATTCCCCCAGCAGATCCAATCACGCTTAAAAGAACCCCCCAGAATGGCCCAAGCAAAGTAACATTGGCTGTTACGATTGCAAGTATTGGCAATATTGGAAACAACGCTTCAGCAAGCGGCATTCCAATACCAACCAGTATTGTTAACCAAATGGAACCTTGAGCAAATTCTTGAGCTGCGGCAATGAATTCATTAAAATACGCAGCTAATCTACGCATGAAATTAGCTAAAATAATAATCCTATATTTTCCTCCCATAACATCTCATCTTTTCTATACTTATTTGTTTGTTATTATACTTGTATATTATAGCACACATTGCAATATTTTTGTAGGGGTAATTGTTTTTATTTTTTAAATTTTACATTAAAATTTAAAAAAGTCACCGAAGTGACTTTTTTAATATTATCTATTTCTTAATATTTCTTAATTCTTGCTTCTGTTTCAGGATCAAAGAAGTGACATCTATCCATATTTAATGCTAGTTCAACTTCATCACCACCATAAAGATCGATTCTTGCTTCAACTTTAGCAACTAAGTTTTGACCAGCTACAACACCATAAATTTGTGTTTCAGCACCCAATAACTCAGCTACGTCAACCTTTAACTTCACAATTGAATGTGGATGTTTTTTAAGATCTTCTGGTTGGTCTAAAATGTTTTCTGGTCTAATACCTAAAACGATTGGTTTTTCAATAAATCCTTGACTTTTTAGTGTTTCAAATTTATCTTTTGGAACTTCGATTAATACGAATCCTTTTTTATGATCGCCAATTACAAATTGACCTTTTTCAGAAACATATCCTTCTAAGAAGTTCATTGGTGGTGTACCAATAAATCCACCTACGAAAATGTTGTCTGGGTTATCATAAATATCTTTTGGTGTTCCTACTTGTTGAACAAGACCATCTTTCATAACAACGATTCTAGATGCCATTGTCATCGCTTCAATTTGGTCATGCGTAACGTATACTGTAGTAACTCCTAAACTTTCAGTAAGTTTGATAATCTCAGATCTCATTTGAACTCTTAGTTTTGCGTCTAAGTTTGATAGTGGCTCGTCCATTAAGAATACTTTTGCATCTCTTACAAGTGCTCTACCAAGAGCAACTCTTTGTCTTTGACCACCTGATAAAGCTTTAGGGCGACGGTCTAAATAAGATGATAGTCCCAACATACTTGCAGCACTTTGCACTTTTCTATCAATTTCATCACGACTAAACTTTCTTAATTTTAATCCGAAAGCCATGTTTTCATAAACTGTCATATGTGGATACAAAGCATAGTTTTGGAAAACCATCGCAATATTACGATCCTTTGGTGCAACGTCATTCATAATTTCATCATCAATTCTAAGCTCACCAGAAGTAATATCCTCTAATCCTGCTAACATTCTTAGTGTTGTTGTTTTACCACAGCCTGAAGGGCCTACTAAAACAATAAATTCTTTGTCTTTTACCTCTAGGTTAAAGTCAATAACTGCGTGCACATTACCATCGTACACTTTATTTAAGTTCTTAAACGATATAGTCGCCATAAATACCTCCCAATTTCTATATTTTATTATAGCATAATTTTTCCTATATTTCAATATGCAGATTGCACATTATTTATCTAAATTCAATAAATACATCGCTAAAACATCAGCAAAATGTTTAATGTTTAATTGTGTCTCTTGATAAACCAAATCGATTTTATTATTTACAGTATTTCTATGTAAATAGATTTCGTTAGCCGCTTGACTAATGTTTAAATCATTATTAATCAACGCTTCTACAATCAAAACAATTTGATGGTCATTATAACAATTATTTAATATAATTGGTCTTAATTCTTTTAATCTTGCTCTACTATTTTGAAAAGTTTCAAATATTAATTCTTTGTTTGAAGAAAAAGCATAATAATCTTTATTTAAAAAATCACAATAAGCTGTATATAATAAATAAAAGTTTTTCGGATTATCGCTACTAACTTTACTACTTACAAATACCCTAAAAGGTAAAGAAAAGTCTTCCATAACACTTAACATTAAATTCTTAATATCGTCAATTTGTTGTTCTTTATAAAACAAAACATAATTGTCTTCTATTTCCAAAATAAAAGAATCATGAAATAGTTCACTTAAGAATTTCAAAATAGGTTTATGATTGCCTTTTTTAAAGCTAACTATAATAAAACGATAATACTTATCATCGTCTACAAAAGGTCCACCTAAAAACAAATACTCATACATTGTTTTTATTTTCATATCTGTAAACTGTAAAGATAACAATCTTTTTTTAATTTTTTCAATTGCCTCTTGAGACCACATATTTTTACCTCATATGGTATTATAACAACTTTTATGCCTTTTTACAACAATTATTCTTATTTTTTGTTATAATAGTCTTTGAGGTGATAAAAATGAAATTAGTATCATGGAACGTTAATGGTTTAAGAGCTTGTGTTAAAAAAGGCTTTTTTGATTTCTTTAAAGAAATAGATGCTGACATTTTTGCTGTTCAAGAAACTAAAATGCAAGAAGATCAAAAAGAATTTGATGTAGATGGTTACTATGAATATTGGTTTGATGCTGAAAAGAAAGGATATTCAGGAACACTAATCTACACTAAACAAAAACCGCTTAATGCTACTATAGGAATAGAAGGAAAATATTTAGATGAAGGAAGATTAATAACTTTAGAATTTGATAACTTCTATTTCATTAATACTTATGTTCCCAATTCTCAAGATGAACTTAAACGTTTAGATTATAGAATGGAATATAATGATACTCTAAAAGCCTACCTTACAAAACTTAAAAAACATAAACCAGTTATTATTTGTGGGGATCTTAATGTAGCCCACCAAGAAATAGATATAAGAAATCCAGATACCAACAGAAGAAATGCTGGCTTTACTGATGAAGAAAGAGAAAAGATGACAGAACTATTAAATAGTGGTTTTATTGACACATTTAGGTATCTTCATCCAAATAAAATCCAATATAGTTGGTGGAGTTATAGATTTCAAGCAAGAGAAAGAAACGTCGGTTGGAGAATTGATTACTTCTTGGTTTCAGAAGATTTAAAAGATAAACTTCAAACGGCCAAAATTCACGATGATATTTATGGTGGCGATCATTGCCCTGTTAGTATCACAATTAAACTATAGGAGAAAACAATGAATAATCCAAAAGCAGATTTCAAAATTAAAAAAATCGAAGAAGAAATCATTCTTCCATATAATATTAAATATCAAAAAATAAAAGGTGCTACAAAAACCAACTATGAAGGAACTGTGGCAGGAAACAAAATGGGTGAAGCAAACATCTCAAACGATATGATAGATGCAAGCAAATACTACTCACAAAATATTGTTGCCCTTACTATTCCCCACAATCTAGATCTAAAATTCAAACAAGTATTTAAAAACAAAAACAGCGCTTGGGAAAGAGAACATTTAGATATCTTAGCGCAAGAATACGAACAAGAAACTGGCGAAGAAGTAATGGCTATTATTAATGATGACTTTTTTGATATCTACCGTATCTTTCCTTTTCCAGGTCAACCAGATGGCTTAGTAATCCAAAACCAAAACAACTATAAAACAAAATCATATGGGAATCATATGAGTGGTAATTTAGGCGTTGATTTAAATAATAATTTCGTTTCTTTTTCTTTAGAAGAAAGCGACAATTTATTTAAAAAATTACCCAAAATAGATATCTTATCGCCCAATAGAATTAAATCTTTTGTAATTAACTCTATAAACAAAAAAACCAAGCAAGGAGAAATTGCTCTTTATTTTGGACTTCCGGGTGATGACCAAAAAGTGAACCCCAAAGAAATAGAAAGAAGAGGAGAACTATATTCAGTAAATGGTTTGATTCTTCCGAATGGTAAAAATGATTTTTATGGGAAAGGAAAAATTACCAAATCTACTAATAACATTCTAAAAGAAGATATCTTTTTCTTAGATTCTTTATCCGAAGATTTCAACAAATCCATTAAAGAAGGAGATTTAGTTAGAGTCCAATATAATCTAAAAGAAGAATTTAAAAATTATTATGCTTTCTTTGGCTACAAAGGAATTGTTTTAAAAAACGGCGAATTTACTGAAATGGATGGGAATTTTAAAATTAGACACCCAAGAACTATAATTGGAATTAAAGAAAACAAAGATGTAGTTTTCGTTGTTGTTGATGGTAGAAGGCCAGAACAAGGATCTTATGGTGTTAATGGTTTAGAGATGGCGGCTATTATGAAAAATTTTGGTTGTATTAATGCTTATAATTTTGATGGCGGCGGCTCTAGTGCCTTAGTAATAAAAGAAAAAAATAATTTTATATTAAAAAACAGACCTTGTGAAGGTCCAAGAAAAGTAATAAATGCTTTAGTAGTAACAAAAAAGGTGCTTAAATAAGCACCTTTTAATATCTTAAATCATTACACTTGCTTCATATAAATCAAAATAATATCCTTTATTTTTAAGAAGTTCTTCGTGATTACCTCTTTCCATAATTCCATCTTTTCCTAAAACAATAATTTCATCGGCGTTTTTAATTGTTGAAAGACGATGAGCAATAATAATCGTTGTTTTATTTAAAGCAAGTAAATCTAAAGCTTTTTGGATTTGTTTTTCAGTAATATTATCTAACGAAGATGTAGCTTCATCCAATAACAATATCTTTGGATTCTTTAAGAATAACCTGGCAATAGAAACTCTTTGTTGTTGCCCTCCAGATAATCTTACTCCTCTTTCTCCTACTATCGTATCATAACCGTCATCTAAACTTACAATAAAATCGTGGATTTGCGCTTTTTTAGCAGCTTCTTGAACTTCTTCAAAATTAGCATCAGGACGGCCAAATAAAATATTTTCTTTAATTGTTCCATAAAAGATAAATACATCTTGTTGAACATGACCTATGGCACTGCGTAAAGATCTAATATCATAATCTTTTACATTAATTCCATCTACTAAAATTTCTCCATCTTGAACATCATAGAAGCGAGGAATTAATTTAGACAATGTTGATTTACCAACACCAGTTTCCCCAACAACCGCAATTTTCTTTCCCGCTTCAATAGTTAGATTGAAATTATTTAATAAGTGTTTCTTGTCGTCATCTTCTTCTTCATAGTCAAAAACAACATTTTTAAATTCTATCTTGCCTTCAAACTCATTCTTTACAACTCCATTTTCTGGATTTACAATAACTGGCTCTTTTTGCATAACTTCATAAAACTGAGCAAAACCAGACATTCCTTGTTGAATTTGTTCCATAGAATTAACTAATCTATTAATTGGTTGAATTAAAAAATTAATATACAAAAAGAAAGCTGTTAAATCAATAATTGTAATATGCCCTTTAAAAACAAATAAACCACCAAACACTAAAGCAGCTAAATTAGCCATATTAATTAAAAAGTTGTTTCCTGTTCCAAACAAGGCTAATTCTTTAAATACCTTAATTCTAGCTTTTTTATATTGAGTATTAGAATTTTCAAACCTTGCTTCTTCATATTCTCTGTTGCTGTAAGCTTGTGTTAAACGAATACCACTAATACTACTTTCAACTCGTGCAGCTAGTTCTCCTTGAACAACTCTAGTTTCTGCAAACCTTTCAAGCATTTTCTTTCTTCTATATAAAGAAAAAAGAACTAGAAGTAACATAAATAGAAAAATAATTAATGTTAATTGCCAATTGATTAAACCTAACATTATAAACGAACCAACAAGCATCAACCCAGCAATAAAAAGATTTTCGGGTGCATGATGACTCATTTCTGAAATGTCGTGCAAATGCGTTGTTAAGTTAGTAACTAATACCCCCGTCTTGTTTTTATCATAAAATTGATAATCCATTAATTGCAACTTATGAAATAAATCTCTTCTCATGTCAGATTCAATTCTAATTCCCATAATATGGCCATAATAACCGATAAAATAAGAAAAGAAAAATCTTAAAATAAAAAAACCAATCATAATTGCTGCTATTATATATAACATATGAATGTTGTCTGTATTTAAATATTCATTAAGAACCTTTCTTGAGGCTACAGGAAAAATTAAATCAATTGCGCCCATTAACGATGCCGCAATAAGATCTGCTGTAAACAGCTTCCAATGTGGTTTATAATAACTAACAAATTTTTTAAACATATCTATCTCCTTACATTTTTTGATTATATCATAATTATTAATTTAAAACAAAGGAATCACTCCTTTGTTTTTTTAACCATTTTGTTTAATTCATATCTTGGAATAATAATTATTCTCTTACATGTCGTACACTCTAACTTATAATCTACTCCAACTCGTAACACTTTCCAACTATTTCCCCCACAAGGGTGATTCTTTTTGAAAACTAAAATGTCGTTTTCTTTATAAATGTTTGCACTCATTATTTCTTATTTGTAACTACGATTTGTGGTAGTGGAATTTCAATCTTATGTTTATCACAAATCTCTTTAATCATTTTGTTAACAGCTCTTTGAGCTGCAAAATGTTGTTGCGGTAGTGCTTCAAAAGTAATCATTAAGTCTACGCCGTGTGTACCTAAGTTAGAAACTCCCATAACTTTAGGCGCTCTTGTAACAACGTCTGGAAATTGTTCTACTAAAGTTTCAAGTTCTTGATCAAAAATTTTGATAACTTTATCTAAATCAGAGCCATAAGCTACAGTTGCAGTAACTACAGCTAAAGTAGGATTACGAGAAAAGTTAATTACTTTATCGATTGTACCGTTATTAAAAGTGGCAAGTTCTCCTCTAAAGTTTTTAATTTTAGTCGATCTAATTCCTACCTCTTCAACAAAACCCTTAAAGTCTCTAATTTCAACCACATCGCCTACATCTAAAACATTATCTAAAATCATAGATATACCGGCTACTAAATCTCTAATAGCATTTTGTGCGCCTAAACTGATTGCTAAACCAACAACTCCAGCGCCAGCAATCATTGGCCCCAAGTCTACCCCCCAAATTCCAAAAACTACAAAAACCAACATAACTCCAAGAATTGCTTTTGCTAAACCTCTTACTAGTTTATTAATAGTGATTTGTCTTTTTCTAAATGGATGATTCGCCCTAACGTTTGCTTTAAAAATAAGGCTAAAAATTAATGAAATTATAATTGCAATTACAATTGCAATTGCTGTATATAAAAGTCTATTTAAAACTTCTGTTTGCGTAAAAAAAGTTTTTATTTCATTCCAAAATTCTGAAAACATACTTAAAAACATTATTCTGTGTTCTCCTTTCTTTCTAATATTTCTTTTGCTAATAAACGATATTCGCGGCTTCCAATTGAATTATAAGAAAAAGACAAAACATCCTTTCCTCTAGAAGGCGCTTCCTGTAAGTGACTAGAATAATTAATAACAGTTTTAAACACCTTATTAGCCACTATCTCTTTAATGTTTTCTGCCATTTCATATGAGAAAACGTTGCGATTATCAAATTTAGTTAATAAAATCCCCTCTACAACTAAATTCTCCTGAATCTTAGTTTTTAATCCTTGGATAGCGTTAATTTTATTAATCATAATTTTAATTCCGTCATATGCAAAATATTGACATTCTGTTGGTATCAAAACCGAGTCACTTGCATATAAAGCCATATCAAGCAAAACCCCCATTACAGGTCCAGTATCAATTAAAACATAATCATACTCTTTTTTAATAATATCCAAGTGTTTTTTTAATTCTTCAAAATTATAATGATTATCTGATAAAGCTTGTTTATGAAAACAATTATTAGGAACAAGATCAAATCTTTTAAAACTAACTACACTATCTTTAATATTTGCTTTTTTAAGTAAAATATCAAAAATGCCTTTATCTATGTTTTCTCGATCAATTCCTAAACCAATAGTTAAATTAGCCTTGATGTCTAAATCCACTAATAAAACTTTTTGCTTCAAACTTCCAAGACCTGCTCCTAAATTAATTGTAGTTGTAGTTTTACCTACGCCTCCTTTAGGATTAGCAATTGTAATAACTTGTCCCATAACATTTCCTTTCTATAAAGGTTTTCCTTTAATTAAATTATATGTTCTTGGATATAATGTACTTGTCTTTTTCTTTTTTAATACCTCTATAATTACTCTACTTCCTAACTTATTTGGAAGTTCATATTTTATTATATCACAAATTTCTGAATTTAGGGTTTTTAAAGCATATAAAGATTCATCTACTTCTATTTGATAGTTTTTACCTTTCATTAAAAGAACTTTTCCTCCAACCTTAAGAAAAGGAACAGCTAACTCTAGAAAAATTCTCATTTGCGATACCGCTCTTCCAACAACATAATCAAAAAACTCACGATATTCTAAATCTAAATCTTCAACTCTAGCATTTAAAACATAAACATCTTTTAAATTTAATTTATCTATAACTAAATTTAAAAACCTACACTTTTTCTGATTTGACTCAATTAAATAAACTTTTAACTTAGGATATTTGATTTTTAAAACAAGTCCAGGAAAACCTGCTCCTGTTCCAATATCTCCGATGACTTCATCGCCTTTTAAATTAATAAATAAAGAATCATAAAAATGTTTAATATATACTTCTTCTTTATCTACAATACTAGTTAAATTGTATTTTAGGTTTTCTTCAATTAAAAGTTTAAAATAGATATCTAATTGATTTAATTGATTGCTACTTAAAGCAAATTTAGTTAAATATTTATCCATGTTTATATCCTTTTAAATAAACTAATAAAACAGAAATGTCTGCTGGATTAACTCCACTAATTCTTGATGCTTGAGAAATGTTTTCTGGTCTAATTTCTTTTAATTTCTCTCTTGCTTCGCTAGCGATATTAATTACTTCATCATAATTAAAATTCTCAGGAATTTTTTTATTTTCTAAAGCTTTCAGTTTTTCAGCTTCTGCTTTTTCTTTTACAATATAGCCTTCATATTTAATATCAATTAAAGTTTGGTCTTTGATTTTGCTTGAATAAAGAAATTTAGTTTCGGTTAAAAACTCTAAATCTTCAAAAGTAGTATTTGGTCTTTTTAAAAAGTCTTCGCCAGTAATTTTAGTATTAATGACATCTTTATCTTGTGCTTTTAGATATCTATTTATATCTTCTTTTGGCGTTAAATAAACTTGTTTTACTTCTTCTTTCAAATTTTCAATATCTTTTTCTTCTTTTAAAAATCTGTCATATCTTGCCTTTGTTATTAAGCCTTGCTCATAACCATATCTTAATAATCTTCTTTCAGAATTATCGTGGCGTAATAACAATCTAAATTCAGCTCTAGATGTTAGTAATCTATACGGATCAATAACTCCTTTAGTAATAAGATCATCTATTAAAACTCCGATATAAGCTTCATCTCTTCTTAAAAATAATGGTTCTTTTCCTTCTAATTTATTAGAAGCATTAATTCCCGCAATCAGTCCTTGACCAGCAGCTTCTTCATAACCACTAGTACCATTAATTTGCCCAGCACAATATAAGTTTTTAACATTCTTAGTTTCAAGTGTTGCTTTTAAACTTCTTGCATCAATTGCATCGTATTCTATAGCATAAGCATATTTCAAAATTTTCGCATTTTCTAATCCTGGAATAGTTTTTAGAATTTGATCTTGAATATGATAAGGCATTGATGTAGAAAAGCCTTGAATATAAATGCTATTTGTATACTTTGATTCTGGTTCAAAGAACAATTGATGACGTTCTTTGTCTTGGAAACGAACAATTTTATCTTCAATTGAAGGACAATATCTAGGCCCAACACCTTCAACTAAACCCGAATACATACTTGATTCACCTAAATTTTCTAAAATTATTCTTTTTGTTTCTGGTTGAGTAAACGTTAGATAACAAATAACTTGATCTTTTGGTTTTACTACATCTTCCCAAGATGTTTCTTCGCTAAAACGATATAGTTCGTTATCTCCTTTTTCTACTTTTAAACCTTTATAGTTTATACTTTCGCTTGCGATTCTTTGCGGTGTTCCTGTTTTAAGACGAATAATCTTAAAACCTAAATCAGCTAGTGCTTTGCTTAAGCCAGTAGTAGTTCTTTGTTTGTCCGGACCTGAATGAATTTCTTGGTGTCCAATAAGAATTTTTGAATTTAGATATACTCCTGTTGCTAAGATTACTATTTTAGCACAGATTTCTTCTCCGCTTTCTAATTTTATTCCTTTAACAACCCCATCTTCATAGATTAATGTATCTACATATGCTTCTAAAAAATCTAAGTTTTTTTGTTTTAAAATTGCTTCTTGCATATATTTAGGATATGTTATTTTATCAACTTGAGCCCTTAATGCTCTAACGGCCGGGCCTTTACTCTTGTTCAACATTTTAAGTTGAATTAAACATTTGTCCACTGCTTTTCCCATTTCTCCTCCTAAAGCATCTATTTCCCTAACAACGATACCTTTAGCTGGTCCACCAATAGAAGGATTACATGCCATACTTGCAATATGATCAAAGTTTCCTGCGATTAATAAAGTTTTATGATTTCTTCTAGCAGTGGCCAATGCCGCTTCTATTCCCGCATGACCCCCACCTACAACTACTACTTCATACATATTTTTCACCTTTTTTAATTATATCACATTTTCCTTCTTTTGTCCTTATCTATTCTCAAAAAAAATAGAGACATTTAATCTGTCTCTATTTTGCTATATCAACAACGTTTATTACAACGGTGTATAATGGTTTAGTATAGCTGGATGGTGTAAATGTAATTTTGAACTTTCCTTCACCAAGTGCTAAGAAATCCGCAAGTTTTCCAAAACCAGCTGAATATAATAATATTTTAGCATTATTTATATCAGAACCATCTAAAGCTTCGATTTGCCAACTATCTTCAGTAATTTCAGCATCACCAATACCAAACTCTTTATCTGCTTTATCAATAATACTACTAAAGCTTATTGCCTCATAATATTGATATGTTTGATCGCCAAAAGCATCTTCTTTTAATCCTTCAGAACTATTAATTTCAAAATCTTCGCTGATGATTTTTAAGGCTTTTTCGATTGGAGTTATATACTCATTTAAAGCGTTGTATTGAGAAGATATCTTAAAGTGTAAAATACCTTCTTTTACAATGCCTAATTTAAATGTTGTTACACCTCTAGAAGTTGTTGTTATTCCGTCTTTAATTACAAATGCCATATCTTTTTCTACTAATTCAAGTTTTAAGTCTTGGTGCGTCTCTTCTGGGAAGATTTGAGCAGTTATATCAACAGTACCAATAATAAACTTTCTCTTATTGTCTGCATTATCAATAGCTGTTGAGATTGCTGAATCGCTATAGAATTTATAAGATAATAATCTATCATCAATGTCCATTAATAATTCTAGTTTAACTGGTTTTTTCTTTTCAAGAATATGAACTGTAATTGTATGTTTAATATTACTATCTGCAAGAGAAGATAATTCTACCTCAACAATTCCATGATATGTTGATTTAAATAGTCCTTTATCAGAAATGGTTGCTAAGTTAGCTTCTGTAATTGTTCTGCGCGTAATTGGATCTTGAATAAATCTTTGTGAAGAATCAAAAACAGGATTAACAACTTTTTTACTCCATGTTACAGTTGCAGCTGCGTTGGCAGGGGCAACTAAAGCACCAAATTGAATTTCTTGACCAGCAATAATAGTTACACTGTGTTCTACTGCAACAGTTTTACCATTAACATCTTTTTGTGTAATTTGTACGCTTTCAACTGGAGCATAAGTATAATCTAATGTAATAATGTTTGATTTAATTTCTACATCGCCCGCCATAGCAACGGCTTGAAGACGGAACCTTTGTTGTGTAGCAAGTGAAGTACAATAAACTTCACCGTTTTGATTAAGAACTAAACCTACACTAGCAGGGTCTGCAATAACTTGATTATCATCTGTACGGTGAAGTAATCTCCACTCAACTTTAGCGCTAGCAGTTGCAGGTGCAACCATACTTCCTAGTTTTATAACTTCTCTTAAATAAGCAATTTTGTTGTTTGTTGGGGTAACTGCTGCAGATTTATTTTCTACAACATCAATAACTACTGATGTTGGATCGTGATAATTTACAAAAACTTTTAAAACCGCATAATTACCATCAGCTGTTCTTGCAAAAATGAAATGATTTCCACCAAATTGAGGAGTAAATTTACCATCTGCAGTAATAGAAGCGCGAGAATCATCGCCAACTTCCCAAGTAACTTCAGTAGTTTCGTTTGTATTTGAAGTTAGAGTATAGCCTAATTGTAATTCTTCGCCTATTTCCATTTCACTATTGAAACCTTCAGGAGTGCTAATCCTAATTCCTGAAGTTTTAGGACTTGTAACTTCAATAATTGCTGGTGCATAAATATCTCTTTCTACTAGATGAGCTTTAATATTACCTACGCCTACAGCTAAAGCAGTAATCTTAACTTTATCATTGGCTATTTTTTCAAACTTTATAATATTTTTACTTTCTTCGGTAATTGTATATTCGATTTCACTTTCAACATTGAACTGTCCTGTAATTGATAGAACTTTTGTTTGTCCTACCTCCATAGTCACTGAGTGAGCATCAAATCTAAATATATCTGTTGAACCGTCTTTAGCAATACAGCCGGCCGTAAAAAACAAAACAAAAATAGATAAAAATATAATTGCGATTTTCTTTTTCATAATTTTTCTCCTCTATTCATACTAGTATACCACAATAATGTCTTTTTGTTAAGAAAAAAATATTTTTTATTCTTTTTCCTTTTTGATGTGAATATCGAAAATTTTCAAGTTTTCTAGATGTTCTTTTTTAGTTATAAAATGATATCTATTTTGCCTTTTGGTTCTAATAAAACAACTTCGCTTTCCTAATAAATGTTGGAAGAAAATAATAAAAGAACCTAAAATTAAAAAAGCTCCTAAAATATAACAATACATTTTTGAATTTTCTTCAGTTGTTATTATAGAGGGCACAATAAGAAAAAATATCCCTACCAAAAAGAAAAAAATTAAAGGAGCAATAACACTATAAAAAGTTGCCATTTTCACATTCTTTACATATATTTCTTTTAAATAACTAGGACTTATGTTGGATGGTAGATATCTTAATTCTATTTCTTCTTCATTAAAAGTGCGAAAAGAAGCACATAACGAATACCATTCTCTTATCTTATAAGACTTTTCGCGATAAGTGTATTTTCCTTTATAATATATAACTTCTTCTTCGTTATTTATTTTAACAGTTTTTTCTTTCTTCATTTTAATCACCTTGTATATTATACCTATTTAAAACAAAAAATAAAAGGCTATTTTTAATAGCCTTTATTTATGTTATTTTGCTGCTTTGTCGATAGAACCAAATACTTCCATTCTACCAAGCATTGCTCTTTTAATTCCTGCTGTACATGGACCTAAGATTTTTCTAGGGTCATATACTGGATCATTTTTAGGATCTGCAAGTAAAGCTCTTAAGTCTTTTGCAAATTCTTGTTGAAGTTCAGTATTTACATTAATTTTAGCTGTACCTCTAGCAATAGCTTTTTTAATTTGATCATCTGGAATTCCAGAACCACCATGTAATACTAGAGGAACTTTAGCTGCTTTATTAATAGCATCCATTTCATCAAATCCTAGTTTAGGAACACCTTTATATGGTCCATGGGCACTACCTAGTGCAGGAGCTAAACAGTCTACTCCAGCTTCTTTTACAATACGCACACAGTCTTCTAATTTTGCGTATTGAACCTTGCCTACGATACCATCTTCCTCGCCACCAACAATTCCCACTTCAGCTTCTACTGTTACTCCTTTTGGATGAGCGTAGTCTACTACTTGTTTACTAAGTCTTACGTTTTCCTCAATTGGATGTTTTGAAGCATCAATCATAACAGATGTGAAACCAGCATCAATAGCTGCTTTACAAGCTTCGAATGTTGTTCCGTGATCTAAGTGCACTGCTACATCTACTGTAATTTTTTGGTCTTTGATTAATCCTTTAACCATCCCCATAACCACATTGTAGCCGCCCATATATTTAGCTGCACCTTCAGAAACTCCTAAAATTACAGGTGAATTTTTTTCTTGAGCTACTAATAAAATAGTTTTTGCCCATTCAAGGTTATTAATGTTGAATTGACCTACAGCATAACCTTCCTTGTTTGCTTTTTTAAGCATCTTCTTCATATTAACTAAAGCCATTTGTACCTCCTTTGCTCTTTGTTAATTACTTCTTGAACTTATCTAAAATGAAATAACCTATACCAACAACGTCACGGCCAATATGCGCTCCTACTGCTGGTGTAATATATTGTAACCCAACTTCCGCACGATTGCCATAATATTCTTTTAATTCTTTAACAATTTGTTTACAAGTTTCTATATTACCGCTTTGGATAACTTGAATTACAACATCTTGTGAATCTCCGATTTCCCCAATAACTAATTCTTTTAATCTTTCAATCGCTTTAGAATAAGTTCTTACTTTATCAAAAGTAACAATAGCACCCTCTTCGTTTAATTCCAAAATTGGCTTTATTGCTAGCCAACTTGCTAATGTGCCACTAAAACGGCTAAGCCTACCATTCTTTACAAGATAATCTAAGCTATCAACCACGAAATAAGCATGTGAATGATTAATCAAATACTCACTGTACTCCAAAATTTCTTCAACGCTTTTTCCTTCTTTAACCATTTCTTTAGCTCTTAAAGCATAGTACCCTTGTAAATACGTAGCTGTTTTAGTGTTTACAGAATATAGATTAATTCTGTCTGCATACTCTTCCTTAAGAGTCATAAATGTTTGGCCAATAGAGCTTAATTTATAAGATATCGAAAATAAAATTATATCTGTATAACCCTGTTTAATATGATCTTCAATCATGATCATCATATCGCCTAACGTAGGCGCTGATGTTGATGGAATGTCTTCTTTACTTTTTACTTTCTTTAGCCTCTCATAAAATTCATCAGCCCTAATTTCAATACCATCAACTAAATGTTCTTCCCCAAAATTAATTACTGAACGTAATGTTGGGATTTGTGGATCATAACCGATGTAATCTAAACCTGCGTTTACATCAGTAATAATTGCAATTTTACTCATTATTCCTCCTTTTGCTTTTTACTTCCACTTTGGATATTATATCATTATTTAACTGTTTTTTCAACTTCACTCAACTTATTTTACAATCGCTATACTATTTGTTATTTATAAACATAAGTATAAAGCAAATAGTGAACGATAATTCCTAAAACTGAAACTCCTGAAATCATTAAGGAAGTAGTTAAATATTTCTTAAACTTTAATAATTGTTTTCTTTTTACAATAACTATTACTAAAGTAAGGATTCCAAAAACAATTGCTACTGCATATAAAATATTACCCATCTTTTGAAACAAACCTAAAGGTATATAGTCTATATCTTCCCATAATGCTCGATATTCAGCATCAAACAAAAGTAATCCCAACGTAAGTATAAGAACAATAAATAATACTATAATTTTAAAAGCTATTATAATCGCGCTAATTGCCGGCATTACCGTTGCTAGAATTGCAGCTACAAGTCCAATAAAACCTATGATTTGTAAAAATCTTATTAGCTTAGACTTCCGCATATTTTTTTCTCCTTTGTTATCATATATTACAATACATTTATTATACGAACCTTAAACTATTTCAAATTTTCAAAGAAACTAGTAAAAGTATAAATCCAATTTTTAGATTGAACCTCTTTACTTAGCTTTAATAATAGTTGATCTTGTCTATATTCAAAATGGAAATCATTGGAGATGTTATAAGCAACCATAAAAACTTTTTCCATATCTAATTGCTTTGTTTTCTCTTTAGTAAAGATAACTGTCGCAAATAATTTTGTTTCAACAATTCTATCAATATCATATTTTAATAACAATGCATTTAAATAGATACTTTCTATATATAACAACAATTCATTTGATAGTTCTCCAAATCTATCCGTAAAGATAGAGATAATTTTATCTTTATCTTTTTTATTTTCTATTTTGCCTATTTCTTTATGAGTCATTATCTTTAATTCATCATCAGAAACATAACTATCATCTACAAACTTAGAAACTTTAATACTGTAACTCTTAGGTTCTGTTTTCTTGATTCCTTTTACATCCTCAATTGCTTCTTCTAATAATTTCAAATATAAATCTAAACCAACACTATCAATAAACCCTGATTGTTCTTTACCTAAAAGATCTCCAGCTCCTCTTATTGATAAATCTCTAATTGCAATATTAAAACCACTACCCAAAGTTGTGAATTCTTTAATTGCTTCTAATCTCTTATATGCTGTTTCGGTTAAAATCTTTTTATTATCATACATTAAGAAAGCATAGGCAATTCTATCGCTTCGGCCTACTCTTCCTCTAATTTGATAAATTTGAGCTAATCCTAAATGGTCAGCATCTTCAATAATTAATGTATTAGCATTAGGAATATCAATTCCCGTTTCTATAATTGTAGTACAAAGTAAAATATCATATTCCAAATTAATAAACGAAGCTACGTTATCTTCTAATTCTTCTTTGTTCATTTGCCCGTGAGCAATAACAATTCTTGCCTCTGGAACCAAACGCTTCAAATTAATTGCTGTTTTATGCAAAGTAGATATCTGATTATGTAAATAAAAGATTTGTCCCCCATGATTTAACTCTCTATAAATTGCTTCTTTAATAATTGTATCGTTTTTAGATAAAACATATGTTTGAATTGGATATCTGCTCTTTGGAGGTGTTTCAAGTAGACTCAAACTTTTAATACCAGAAATAGCGATATGAAGTGTTCTTGGAATCGGTGTAGCTGTTAAAGTTAAAATATTAATATCTTTTTTCAAAGTCTTAATTTTTTCCTTGTGCATTACACCAAATCTTTGTTCTTCGTCTACTATCAATAAACCCAAGTCATAAAAACCAACATCATCAGATAAAATCCTATGTGTTCCAATTAAGATGTCTACTAAACCTTTTTTAGTGTCCTCAATAACTTCTCTTTGCTTTCTTAATGGAACCAAACGATTTAAAAGTTCAACTCTTATTCCATAAGGTTCTAATCTATTTTTGAACGTATGATAATGTTGATTGGAAAGGATGGTTGTTGGGGCAAGATAAGCTGCTTGTTTATTATTTATAACTGTTTTAACTGCAGTTCTTAAAGCAATCTCGGTTTTTCCAAAACCCACATCGCCACAAACCAACCTGTCAATAACTTTACCATCTTCCATTTCAGCTTTGATGTTTTCAATAATTGCAATTTGATCTAACGTTTCTTCGTGTGGAAAGTCGCTTTCAATAATCCTTTGAAACTCGTCATCTGGTAAATATTTATAACCAACTGCTTTACTTCTTTCCGATTCGTTCTCAATAATGACGGTTGCAATATCAACTAATTGTTCTTTAATTCTTTTTCGCTTCTTTTCCCAAGACTTAGTTCCTAATTTGTTTAATTTTGGGACTACTCCCTCGCTACCAACATATTTACTAATTAAATTAATGTTTTCAACAGGAACCAAAAGATCACTATTAGAAAATTTTAAAGTTAAATAGTCTTGTTTTAAACCATTTAATTCAACTGTTTTAATACCTTGATAAATTGCTAATCCATAATCATAATGAACTATATAATCCCCTAATTTTAATTCGTCTTTATCAAAAATGGTTTTTCCTTGATAAGCAATAGCTTTTTTTGGCTTCTTTATCGATAAATCTTTAAAAATATCTTCTTCAGAAATAACTTCTAGTTTTCTATCAATAAAACCAAAACTAATAGGATTTTCTACAACTATCAAATGAACTTTATTTTCTTCTATATCTTCAAAGCTTTCAATTTCTAAATAATTAAAGCCTTCTTCTATAACCTTCTTAAATAGTTTTAATCTTTCTATCGTTTTAAAAGTTAAAACATATGTTTTTTGTTTGTTGAGTTTTATTTCAAAAATTAAATTTTTTAAATCATTTTGATAATCGATTATTGAATAAGTTTTAAAATCAATTACTTTGTCTAAAGTAACGTCGATATATCTTGAAAATTGTTCTAAATACACTTTTTGTTTCGGTTTATTAATTGCTTCAAACTCTAAAGTGTATAACAGCTCAATTTGTAACTCTAAACTTTCTCTTTGTGTTTGAATATCTACTAGGATTTTTTTATAAACATTTTTTAAATCGTTGTATTCATCATAAAAAGTTAAAGAGTTTTGATAATCTAAAAGGCTTGCCTGCTTATCATAAAAATAATTAATTAACTTATTTACTCTTTCATCGTTTTTATGGTTTTCTACATCTTTCAATAATTCTTGAATATGAGGATTGTTATATTTTTTAAGTTTAGAAATAACTTCTTTCTTTTGCTCTTCATTATAAATCAATTCTTGGATAGGATAGATATCTATTTCTTCTATTTTCTCTAATGATAGTTGATCTTTTACATCAAAAAATCTGATACTTTCAATTTCATCATCAAAACAAGTAACTCTAACTGGCTTTTCATGCAAAATAGGGAAGATGTCTATTACCTCCCCGCGCACGCTAAAATCCCCCGTTTGAAAAGTAATGGGGGTTCTGTTATAGCCTATTATCACTAATTGTTTAATTAACTCTTCGCGATTAATAATTTTGTTTTTCTTTAAGTTAATAATTTGCTTTTTAAATAGTTCAGGACTAATTAAAGGTTTTAATACTGCTTGAACATGAGTTACTATGATTTTTGCTTTCTTCTCTAAAATATTTTTTAAAGTATTAATCCGTTCTATTTTCAAATCATTACTAACTACTAATAAATCAGCTGAGATAATTTCGTCTACTGCATATAAATCTACATTTTCATCTCCAGCAAGTTTCAAAAAAGCATTATATGCTTGATTGGCTTTATAGAGATTAGAGGCAATATAGATAATTGATTCTCCCTTTAAGACATAAGTATCATATGCGGCTAAATATTTAGCATTGTTTACGACATTATATAAATATATTGACGAATTATCTTTAATGCTTTCTTCATACTCAATAACACTATTATTAATTTTAAATAATTCTAAAATATTATTCATTATATTTAGTATTATAGTAACTCATAAACTTTTCTAGACCTTGTTTGTCTAAATAAGAAATCATATTTGGTGCATCTTCTATAATAGGTGCAAGTAATTTCGTTTCTTTACGAGAAAACTTGCCTAAAACATAATCAATAATATCTTCTTTAAAATTATCAATACCAATTCTTATTCTCGCAAATTCTTCAGAATCCAGATTATCAATAATGTTTTGAACACCATTATGACCACCACTGCTTCCTTTAGGTTTTATCTTTAACTTTCCTGTTGGTAAAGCAAGCTCATCGTGGATGATTAAGATATCTTCTAAAGCAATATCGTAATAATTCATTACTAATTTAACTGCTTCTCCCGATAAGTTCATAAATGTTAGTGGCTTTAATAATATATAATCTTGATCTAATTTTAATAAAGCTGTCGCTCCTTTAAACTTTGTTTGAAGTTTAAAAGTAAGATTGTGTTCCTTTGCGATTTCATCTAAAAACATAAAGCCGATGTTGTGTCTTGTCTTTTCGTATTGTTTTCCAGGATTCCCTAGACCAACTATTAATTTCATTTCATATCACACTTTTGTAAGTCATAACACTCTAAGACATTTTCCAATAAACTAGCAATTGTCATTGGCCCAACTCCTTTTGGAACTGGTGTTACTAGTCTAGCAACTTCCATTGCCTCTTTAAAGTTTACATCACCAACAATATGACCCATTTGTCTGTTAATACCTACATCAACTACAACTGCATCTTTTTTAATCATGTCTCCACGAATAAAATCAGCCTTACCTACAGCAGATACTAAAATATCTGCTTGCTTTGTAATGTCTTTTAAGTCTTCAGTATATGAATGACAAACAGTAACTGTAGCATTAGCGTGATTAAACAATAAAGCTAGTGGCATACCTACAAGTTTGCTCCTTCCCACAATAACTACTCTTTTTCCTTCTATCTCTACAAAATATCTTTTAAGTAAAGTAATAATACCTTTTGGCGTTGCAGGCACTAAAACAGGTTTACGATTTAAAAGTTTTCCCTGGTTGACCATATTTAACCCATCAACATCTTTGATTGGAGAAATAGTATTAACAATAGTATCTTCATTAAGATGTTTGGGAAGGGGTAATTGGACTAAAATTCCGTTTACCTCTTTATTTTTATTTAATTTCTCAATTAAATCTACTAGTTCTTTTTCTCTTGTGTCTTTTGGTAAAATATAATCTTCTGTTGCTATCCCCACAGTCTCGCAAGCTTTTATTTTGTTGCGAACATAGATTTTACTTGCATCATCATCTCCCACTAAAATAACAACTAATTTTGGTTTGACTTCTAGTCTATTTACTTCTTCTTTAATTCTCTCTCTGATTTCTTTTGAAATCATTTGACCATCTAGTATTTGACTCATATCTTACTCCTTTTTTCTAATTATATCATTTTTTAATAAATAAGTCTTTATATTTGTTTTAAATTATCTTTTCAAAAACTTTATCAACAGGTTCATTAATTACTAAAGTTGCAAGAAAATCATATGGCGTTTCCGATAGATTTATAATAACAAAATTAGTCCCTCTAAAGAATTGAACCAAACCTGCAGCTGGGTTAACTGTAAGACTTGTTCCAGCTACAATCAAGGTATCACAACGAGCAATATAGTTAATGGCTGCTTCAATATCATAATTATTTAAAGGTTCTTCATATAATACAACTTCTGGTTTGACTAAACCACCACACTTCTTACAATAAGGAATCGGTTTTGCATCTAAAACATAAGATAAATCATACTTTGCTTTGCACTTCATACATTTATTACGATAGACACTTCCATGTAATTCGATAACTTTACTTGGACTACTGCCTGCCATTTGGTGTAAATTATCTATGTTTTGTGTTATAACCGCTTTTAGTTTTCCTTCCTTTTCTAGTTTAGCTAAAGCTATATGAGCATAATTAGGTTTTGCATTAGGAAAGATCATTTTCTCTTTATAGAAAGTATAAAAAAGTTGGGGGTCTTTCATAAAGCAAGAATGAGAAATAATATACTCTGGTCTTAAGTTTTTATATTGGCTTGAGTATAAGCCTGATGTACTTCTAAAATCAGGAATGCCTGATGCTGTAGATACTCCTGCTCCACCAAAAAAGACAATGTTGTTTGAGTTTTCGATAATCTCTTTTAATCTTTCTATTTTATCCATAACTATCCCTCCTGTTTAATTATATCATATTTCTTTTAAATAATAAAAAAGCATTAATTAGATATCTAATTAATGCTTATAACCTTACTTTTTGTCTTTTTTAGCAATACTTCTTGCGATATGAATTCCATTCGCTCCTGCTTGAGCCAAACCTCTAGTTAGACCAGCACCATCACCAGCTACATATAAATTTTTAATCTTTGTTTCAAAATTACGATTTACTTCAGGACGAGCTGAATAGAACTTAGCTTCTACTCCATAGAACAATGTGTGATCACTGGCAATACCTGGAGTTACATGATTTAATGCATCCATCATCTCGATAATTGACTTCATTGTATTGTAAGGTAAAGCTAATCCTAAATCTCCAGGAACAGCTTCTTTTAATGTTGGACGGATAAATCCTTCCTTAAGGCGTTTTTTTGTAGAACGTCTTCCTCTTATAATATCACCATATGTTTGAACAATTACTGATCCTGAACTTAACATATTAGCAAGTGTTGCAACAGCATGAGCAAAATCGTTTGGATTATTAAATGGTTTTTCAAATTCATGAGAAACTAATAAAGCAAAGTTTGTGTTTTCTGTACCATATCTAATATCTCTAAATGAGTGTCCATTACACAAAATTGCCCCATTTTGGTTTTCCACAACAACATGTCCACTAGGATTAGAGCAGAAAGTTCTAACTGTTGTTCCAACACTTGAACGATAGATAAATTTACCTTCATATAAGTGTGTATTGATATCTTCCATAACAATATTGCTTGTTTCTACACGAACACCGATATCTACTTGGTTGTTTTTAAATTTTATGTCGTGCTTTTGTAAGACTTCTTCAAGCCAACTAGATCCATCTCTACCCACACCTAAAATGACATTATCGCCATAAATTTCAGTTCCATCACACAAAACAACACCAACACATTTATCATCTTCAATTAATAAATCGCCAACTTTAGTTCTAAAACGATAGTCGATATGGTTTGCCATTTCGTCACGAAAGTTTTTAAGAATTTGAATATTCTCTTCCGTTCCCAAATGTCTTACTTTACTTCTCAATAATTTTAAGCCAGCACCAATTGCTAACTTTTCAATTTTTCTCACCTCTGGAGTATAAGGATCAGTTATCTCTGGGTTTGCACCATGCTCTAAGTTTAATTTATCAACATAATTAATTAATTCCATTAATTCGTCGTCATCTAAATACTCATTTAACCAACCGCCAAATTCGTTAGTAATATTATATTTTCCATCTGAATAAGCTCCAGCTCCACCAAAACCAGTTGAAATTGAACAGCTTGGTTTACATCCGTGATATCCGTTTCTATCTACCGGACACTTTTCAATTTTGCCTTGTAAGATTGGACATTGACGATCATAAATATCATGTCCTTTATCTATTAGCAATACTTTATATTCTGGCTTTTTAAGCATCAATTCATAGGCACAATACATCCCACTAGGGCCTGCACCTACAATAATACAATCATATTTTTTACTCAAAATCTTCACCTCTTATTTTCATAACACGCTTTAATAAATTCTCCAAATAACGGATGCGCTCTATTTGGTCTTGATTTAAATTCTGGTCGATATTGAACAGCAATAAAGAAAGGATGTCCTTTTAATTCCATTGCAACTGGTGTGCCATTTTTAGAAAATCCACTCCAAACCAAATCGCCATTTTTAAATTCCTCTAAATATTTTTTATTAAATTGATATCGATGACGATATCTTTCACTAACTTCCGTCTTTTGATAAACATCATAAATACGAGTTCCATTTGTTATTTCAACTTCGCTCGAACCTAGCTTCATCTTTCCTTCTTTTCTTAAAGTAATTACTGGCATTTTACAATTAGGATCAAGCTCTAGAGAATTAGCCTCTTTTAAGTTTAAAATTGATCTTGCATATTCTATAATTGCAGCTTGCATTCCTAACGAAATGCCTAAAAATGGAATTTTGTTTTCTCTCGCATATTTAATACTTAGCATTAACCCTTCAATTTTTTCTTGACCAAAACCATCAGGAATAATAATACCTTGATAAGCTTGTAATGTTTTTGCTACGTTTTTCTCTGTTATCTTAGTAGAATCAATTGCATCAATCTTTACTTTAAGGGAGTTGTTAAAACCACCATGAGACAAAGCTTCATAAACAGATAGATAAGCATCTTTTAAAGACACATACTTACCAATTAAAGCAACTTTAACTTCTTCTTTTGAATTGTTTATTCTCGCCACCATTTGATCCCATTCTTTTAAATCAACTGGTTTTGTTTTTATTCCAAAATGATTTAAAACTAACATATCTAATTTTTGTTCTTGTAATAAATAAGGCACTTCATAAATAGACTTACAATCTGGAACATCAATAACTTTCTCATCTTTTACGTCACAGAACAAAGCAATTTTTTTCTTTTGTGATTCAGGAATTGGTCTGTCTGATCTTAAAACAATAATATCAGGAATAATACCAATTGATCTTAATTCTTTAACGCTGTGTTGCGTTGGTTTTGTTTTCAGTTCTTTTGCAGCTGTAAGATAAGGAACTAATGTTGTATGAATATAAGCTGTGTTTTCATATCCTAATTCTCTACGAACTTGTCTTATTGCTTCCATAAAAGGAAGTGACTCAATATCACCAACAGTACCACCAATTTCTGTAATAACGATATCTGCTTTAGATGTTTCCGCTGCTTCATAAATTAATGTTTTAATGGCATTGGTGATATGGGGTATTACTTGGATTGTTTGTCCATCAAATTCACCTCGGCGTTCTTTTTCAATAACGCTTAAATAAACTTTACCAGAAGTAACTGTTGAGTGTTTAGATAAATTAATATCAATGAATCTTTCATAATGGCCTAGGTCTAAGTCTGCTTCAGCACCATCTTCGGTCACAAAAACTTCGCCATGTTGCAATGGTGACATATTTGTAGGGTCTACATTAATGTAAGGATCAAATTTTTGAATGAAAACTTTTAGACCTCTGTCTTTTAGTAATCTTCCTAAACATGCTGCATTTAGCCCCTTCCCTAAACTGGATACAACTCCTCCAGTTACAAAAATAAACTTAGCGCGACTCATTTTATACCTCCACCAAAAATAAAAAATAGCCCTCTTCTTTTAAGAGAACTATTTTGCTCTTTATTATTATACCAAATATTACAACTTTTGTCTATAACTATTTTTAGAATTGTTTTTGATTATATAAGGTCCTCAAACTCATCATCTTCGTCTTCATCATAATCTTCATCATCTAAATCTTCATATTCGTCATAATCTTCGTCGTCTTCTTCCTCTTCGTCCATTTCGTCAGAAATGTCGTCATAGATTGTTTCGTCATCGCCTTCATCTTCATCTTCTTCTAATACTTCATCTTCATCTTGAGCTAACAACTCTTCTTGCATTTCGTATTTTAATGCATCCTCAGAGAAAACTTCATCAACAACATCAATATATGTCTTGTCTTGATTTAGTAGTTTAGAGTTTTGGCGATATTTCAAATCCCATAATCTTGTGCCTTCTAGGTCTTCTGCGCAACAAATAAAATAACCACTTAGCATAAAATCAATTTCAAACTGAATATAGTCTTGAGGATCTACTTTTTCAATTCCCTTTCTTTTAAATACTTCTGCAGCTATATTTACAATCGTATCTGGTTTTTTAGTTTCTTCTAAAATTTTTAAAGCTACATTTACCATTGACATATCTTCATAAATATTTTTATCTTTTTCCATCTTTTACTCCTCCTTTTAAAAGATTGTATACTTCTTGGTTAGTGCGATCTCCACTTAAAGGTGTGATTGTGACATACCCGCGATTTGCTAAATAAGCATCACTGTTTTCGTTATTATCTAAAGCTAAGTTTCCTGTTCCTAATTGATAATATAATCCTTCTTTTTCTTCAAAATAAGTATCAAAACAAGTATCTCCCTGAACAGCAAGTTTAATTCCTTTTGGTTCTATCGGAAAATTTACATTATATACTAAAGCTTTATTCCAATATTCTTCACTTAATAATAATTCCATAACTTCATCAAAATATTTTTCAAACCCTGCTAGTGATTTATAATTAGCTGATAAAGCAAATCCTCTTCTTTTTGTATAAGCAGCTTCTGTTGCGCCAGCTACGGTTCCAGAATAAAAAATATCAAAACCTAAATTATATCCTTTATTAACCCCAGATAACACTAAATCAAAATCATATTTTAAATGATAATGGGCAAAACGGACACAATCTGCTGGTGTGCTATCAACAGCGTATGCTTCAACTCCAGGAAAAAGATTTATTTTTTCAACACTAAATCCTCCCCTTACAAGTATTTTGTGGCTTGTAGCTGATTGATTATATTTAGGCGCAACTACAAAAACTTCTCCATATTTCTTAGCTCTTTCAACTAATCGTTTTAACCCTTCTGATTGAATTCCATCATCATTTACAACTAGTATCTTCAAGTTACATTAATCCTCCGTTTTCCTCTTTAAATTCTTTTAATCTAATATCTAATTCTTCTAAAATTAAATCAATTTCTTTTTCTTTTAATAATGTAGCTCCGCTTGCTTGCTTATGTCCTCCACCACGATAATTATTAGCTATATCGTCGATAGACACATATCTACTTCTAATTCTAGTTCTAATTGTGCTGTCGTCTTGCTCTACAAATAAAACCCAAATTAAACTTCCTTTAATTGAGTCTAAACAATTAACTAGCGATGCGGCATCTTCAATAGTAATATTATACTGCTTTCTAATTTTTTTATCAATATAAAAATAAGCCACGCCATTTTCTGTTGTTTTAAAATTTAAATACAAATAACCCTCTAATTTTAAAACTTCCGAATCTTTTAAATATAAAGCATTATATATTTTTTCAAAATCAATATCATAATCTAACAATAAACTAGCTGCATTTAATGTTTGTGATCTAACATTGCTATACTTAAATCTTCCTGTATCCGTAACTATTCCTGTAAATAAAGCTTCGGCTCCTTCTCGCTCCATTTTTAAATTTTTTGGAGGATATAAAAAGAGGTCTACGATAATCTGTGCCGTTGCAGGCGCAGTAACATCAACGAAATTAATATCTGCATAATCATCAACAGGCAGATGGTGATCAATTTTAATCGTTTCCTTTGCAAGATGAAAATATTTACTATCAATTCTTTCTTTAGTAGCTGTGTCTAAAACAATAACTAATGACTCTTGATATATTTCTGGTTTTAATTCTTCATCTCTTGGCTTTAAAAAATCTAAATAACTAACCGAATCGTTGGCAGGCGCATAGATCTTTTTCTTAGGAAAAGACGTTGTTAAGATATCTTTTAACCCTAAAGTAGAACCAACACAGTCTCCATCAGGTCTTTGATGACCTAGGATAATAATACTATCATATTCTTTAATTTTCTTTAAAATTTGGTTTCTTGTTTTCTTCATTTTTTACTCCCTGCAACTAGTTTGTTTAAATCTTTAATAATCTCCTTACAAACTTCAAAACTTGCAACTTTAGCCCCACTTGCAAGTAAATGACCGCCTCCACCATATTTAACAGCGATTTCGTTAATGTTGTGTTTAGACGAACGAAACTCACATAAAATTTGGTTATTTTCGGCATCTTCCACAAACATTGCCCAAATTTCAACTTCTTTAATATTCGCCATAATATTCACATAACCTCTAGCTATATTGTGTGGCGTTAATCCATATGCTTCTACATCTTTTTTTGTTACTTTTAAATACGCTACTTTATGTTTACTAACTTTAAACTTATTTGTCAGTTTGGCTCTTAATTTAACACTATCTAAACTTTCTTGATATAAGTTAGAATAAACGTTATTAATGTCTATATCATATTCCATTAATTTAGATACAATATCAAAAGTTCTTGCTGTTGTTTTATCATATCTAAAACGACCACTATCAGTAACTATTCCTGTAAATAAATGTGTTGCTGCTTCTTTATTTAGTTTCCAATCTAAATCTAAAGCTATTTGAGCAATAATCCCAGCACAACTTTCAAAACTGGTGTCTGTGTAATTTAAATCACAATAATCACTAACTGTATTGTGATGATCTATTTTTATAGAAAATTTTGCTTTTTTATAATTGTCGTTTAATAACATCTCATCAGTAGAAGTATCTAAAACAAAAACTAACGCTTTTTTATACAATTCGATATCTATTTCATCGGTTTTGCCCATAAAATCAAAACGCTCACTAGTATCGCCAACTGCGTAAATTTTCTTATTGGGATAATTTTCTTTTAAAATAGCTTTTAACCCTAATTGACTTCCCATAGCATCTCCATCAGGATTAGCATGCCTTTCTATGATGATTAAATCGTATTGGATTACTTTTTCTTTTATCTGATTAAAGTTCATTGTTTTCTCCTTTGTCTTCTGAAACTAATTCTAAATCTGAATTTAAATGATAATGAATTGTTAGATATTTGTATAAACCATTACCAGCAATCCCTACTATTATACTAGTAACTAAAGATATTATTACTAATAATGCGCCAGATTTAAAAACCGCATCCCCTGTATGATATATAAACATTACTACAAACAATTGTGTAACTATATGAAGAAAACCGCCAATTACACTTATACCTACAAGCGAAGCTTTATCTTTTAATAACTTATGAGCTAAAAACATCCCAAAGAAACTAACTAGGCTAGCACTAGCTCCAATAATGAAAGAACTTATGCTTCCTAAAATCAATCCGACTACAACAGATTTTAATACAGTAATTAACAAACTTGTTTTAAAATCAAAAATATAAATAGCCAGTAATATAACAATATTAGCAAGCCCTATTTTAGCAACCGGTAAAAAAGGAAAAGCAATTATACTTATTGATTTATCAAAGAACGACAAAACAGCAGCCATTGCTACCATAATTGATGCTATCGCAAGTTCTTGAACTTTGTTTACTTTATTTTGATGCATATAATCACCTTTCCTTGCTTTCCCTTATTTTATCACAAATTATTGCTTTTTTTAAGATATTTGATATAATTTATATAAGGAGTTGATATTATGTGTATATTTTGTAAGATAGCTAATAAAGAAATTCCTTCATATATTATATATGAAGACGATAAGTTTTTAGCCTTTCTTGATTTATCTCAAGTAACGATTGGGCATACTTTAGTTGTTCCTAAAAAACACTTCGCAAATCTATTAGAGCTTGATGAAGAAACAGCAAAAGAAGCTTTAAATGTGACTAGAAAAGTAGCTTTATTATTAAAAGAAAAATTAAATGTTTTTGATTTTAATATTGTAAATAATTGTGGAGAAAAAGCAGGACAATCGGTCCATCATTTTCATATCCATATTATCCCAATTTACAAAAAAGGCGACCTTGAGTTTAATACTCAATCTAATAAATTAAGTGAAGCAGAATTTAAAAAATTGCATAATAAAATAATAAAATAGGAAGTGTAATCTTCCTATTTTTATATACTAGAAAAATAAATTAATAACAAAATATTAGCTAATATTCCTCCAGCAGCTAGATATAAAGATAACAAAGAAAATTTATACTTCTTTTTAATCTCTAAAACAAGAGCAATCGCTAAGGCTGCACCTCCTAAAACAAGAGCAATAATAGGTACATATGGAATAAAAGCAACAACCATTAAACTTACACTGATGATTGCAATAATAAAGTTAATAGTATCAAGATTATTTTTTTCTCTTTTTCTTTTCTCAACATTTTCATATGCTTGTTCTTCTGCAACATTAACTTGTCCTGCGTCTTTTAGTAAATTACCACATACATGACAAAATATAGCGTCTTCTCGCGCTTGTGTTCCACACTTTCTACAATACATATCTTTATCCAATCTTATCTACCCTCATATAAGGTCTTAATACTTCTGGTACCGTAATTGTGCCATCTTCATTTTGATAGTTTTCTAAAATCGCAACTAATGTACGACCCACAGCTAATCCTGATCCATTTAATGTATGAACAAATTCTAATTTGCTATCTTGTGATCTTCTAAATTTAATGTTTGCTCTTCTTGCTTGATAATCTTCGGCATTACTAATACTACCAATTTCACGATATGTGTTTTGTGATGGAATCCATACTTCAATATCATATGTTTTACACATTGCAAATCCCATATCACCACTAGATAATACAACAACACGATATGGAAGTTTTAAAGCATTTAATACTTTTTCTGATTCGGCAAGCATTTCATCTAATTCTTGATAACTATTATCTGGAGAAGCTATCTTAATTAGTTCAACTTTATTAAATTGGTGTTGCCTAATTAAACCACGAGTATCGCGACCTGCGCTACCTGCTTCTGATCTAAAAGCAGTTGTGTAACTAGTTAATTTAATTGGAAGTTTCGCATAATCTAAAACTTCTTCTTTAAACATGTTGATTGTTGGTACTTCTGCTGTTGGGTTTAAATACCAATCACCATTACCATTTGCAATTTTAAAGGCATCTTCTGCAAACTTTGGTAACTGTCCAGTACCAAACATTGATGCTGCTGATACTATATATGGCGGTATTACTTCTGTATAACCACTTTCTGCGTGTAAATCCATCATAAACTTGATTAAAGATAATTCTAAACGAGCTCCTAAACCTTTATAAATAGCAAATCTACTACCTGTGACTTTAGCTGCTCTTTCAAAATCTAAAATATCTAAAGCTTCTCCTAATTCATAGTGTGCTTTTGGCTTAAAACTAAACTTAGTTGGTTCCATAAATTTTTTGATTTCTTTATTATAACTATCATCTGGTCCAATTGGTACAGATTTATGAACTAAGTTAGGAGTTGTAGCTAGATAGTTAAAGATCTTTTCATCTAACTCTTTAATTGCCTCGTCTTTTTCTTTAATCTCATCTCCTAAAGAAGCAACCTTTGCCAAGATGCTACTTGCATCTTTTTTTTCTCTTTTTAAGATTCCTATTTCTTTGCTAGCATCATTTCTCATCTTTTTTAGTTTTTCTACTTCTGTAATTAAATTTCTTTTTTCATCATCTAATTTAATTACATCTCTCAAGTATGAAAAATCAGAACCTCTTTGATTTAGGTTTTTAATTACTTCTTCTAAGTTTTCTCTTAAGTATCTAATATCTAACATTTTCATGCCCCCTTAAATTTAGCTTATTTTAACTCTATAAGATATCTATTTCAATTAAAAAGCCATATTTCAACTTTTTAGTCTTTTTATTTTCTAAACTTAATTATACTATAATATCCTTGTTTTTGCAATCAATTATAAAATATAAAAAAGCACCCGAAGGTGCTTTTTCTTTATTCATATTCTACAAACAAATCAAGATCTGAATCTATGTCTGCTTCTGATTCTTCTTTTGGCAAGATTTCTATGGAAGCTACTTTTTGGTTTGCATTAAGTGTAATAATCTTAGCTCCTTGAGTAATTCTACCGATTGTTAGAATTTGCTCTAATGGAACTCTAATAATAAAACCATAATTAGTAATAACAATTAAATCTTCTTCAGATTCAACAGTCTTCATTGCTTTCATTTGACCATTTCTCTTATTAATACTTAAAGCTGTTACACCTTTTCCGCCTCTAACTTGAGTTCTAAACTCTCGTACGCTTGTTCTCTTACCATAACCATTTTCTGTGACGATAACAATTTCATCATTTGGGCTATTAATAATAGCCATACCAACTACTTCTTCGCCCTCTTCAACTAAAATTCCTCTTACGCCTTGAGCTACTCTTTGCATTGGACGAACATCATCTTCGCTAAACTTAATTGCTTTACCATTTGATGCCCCTAAAATAATGTTTTTATTTCCGTCGGTAATACCAACACTTAATAATTCGTCTCCTTCAACTAAATTAATCGCAATAATACCATTACGTCTAATGTTTTTGTATTCTTCAACTTGTGTTTTCTTAACTAGTCCTTGTTTTGTAGCAAAGAACAGATAATCTGTTTCTTTAATAGCATCAGTATCAATACTTAAAACAGTTGCTAGTCTTTCATTATTTTCAAGTTTAAGTAAGTTTACTATCGGTGTTCCTCTAGCTAATCTATTAGCTTCAGCTATTTGATAAGCTTTTAAAGTATAAACTTTACCAAAGTTTGTAAAGAAAAATAAATCATCATGAGTAGAAGTATAGATAACTTTTGTAACTGCGTCTGATTCTACCATTTTAGTTCCGATAATACCTTTTCCACCTTTGTTTTGTGTTTGATATGTATCTGATGTCATTCTCTTTACATATCCTCTTTCGGTAATAGTAATAATAACATCTTCAACTGGAATTAGATTTTCATCTTCTAGTCCTAAATCTTCAGCTAAACTAATTTCTGTTCTTCTTGGATCTTTATATTTTTCTTTTGTTTCTGTAATTTCTTTAATGATTAGTTCTTTTTTCTTTTGAGGATTTTGTAAGATTTCTTTGCACTCAGCAATAAATTTTTCTAGCTCTACAAGTTCTTCTTTAATCTTTTCAACTTCTAAACTAGTAAGTCTTTGTAATCTCATATCAAGAATCGCTTTGCTTTGCTCTTCGGTTAAAACAAATTTTTCCATTAAACGATTAATCGCAATTTCCCCACTCTTACTAGCTTTAATTACTTTTACAACTTCTTCAATGTTTGCAAGAGCAATAATTAATCCTTCTAAAATGTGAGCTCTAGCCTCTGCTTTTTCTAAGTCAAATTCTGTTCTTCTTCTAATTACTTCGTTTTGGTGAGCCAAATAACATTCTAAAATTTCTTTTAAATTTAAAGTTTTTGGTTGTCCACCATCTAGAACTAGCATATTGGTACTAAAAGTAGATTGAAGTTGTGTATGTTTAAATAAATTATTTAAAACAACACCTGAATTAGCGCCTCGCTTAAGTTCAATTACAATTCTTAATCCGTCTCTAGTAGATTCATCTCTTAAATCTGTTATATCTTCAATTATTTTATCTTTAACTAGTCTAACAATTCTGTCTACTAAAAGAGTTTTGTTTACAGCATAAGGAATTTCGGTAACAATGATTTGTTGGCGGTCGCGACCTAAATCCTCATAATGCGTTTTAGCTCTTACTACTAAAGATCCTTGTCCTGTTTTATACATTTCGCGAATAGCAGTTAGACCCATTAAGATTCCTCCTGTTGGAAAATCTGGTCCTTTTACATATTCCATTAACTCTTCAACTGTAATCTTTGGATTTTTTACTACAGCAAGTAAAGCATCCATTATTTCTTCTAAATTGTGGGGCGGAATGTTTGTAGCCATACCAACAGCAATACCTGTTCCACCATTAACTAACAAGTTAGGAAAACGAGATGGTAAAATAACAGGTTCTGTTTCTGTACCATCATAGTTGTCTTGGTAATCTACTGTGTTTTTATTTAAATCACGCAATAGCTCCATACTAATTTTACTCATTCTTGCTTCAGTATAACGCATAGCAGCGGCTTGAGCACCACCAATTGAACCATAGTTTCCTTGTCCTTCAACTAAAGGATATCTAAAACTAAAATCTTGAGCCATTCTTACCATCGCATCATAGATTGCCGAGTCTCCATGTGGGTGATATTTACCCATAACATCCCCAACAATCCTTGCAGATTTCTTATATGGCTTATCAGAATAAAGTCCTAATCCGTGCATTGCATAAAGAATTTTTCTTTGAACTGGTTTTAATCCATCTCTTACATCTGGTATTGCTCTTGAAACGATAACACTCATTGCATAACTCAAAAATGAGTTTTTCATTTCTTTTACAATATCAATGTTTTTTACACCACCTTTATGATGGTATTGTTTTTCGCTACTTGTTTCTTCTTCAATTGGGCTCTCTATATCAATAATATCTTTTTCCATAAGAGTCCTCCTATACGTCTAAATTCTCTACATAGATAGCGTTGCTTTCAATAAATTCTCTTCTTGGTGCAACATCGTCGCCCATTAGCATACTAAATACCGTATCAGCTACAGCAACATTATCTAGTTTTACTTTTAGTAGTGTTCTAGTTTTAGGATCCATAGTTGTTTCCCATAATTGATCTGCATTCATCTCACCTAAACCTTTATATCTTTGAATATTAGGTTTAGCATTAAATGTTTCTAAAACATCTTGCAATTCAGCTTCGCTATATGCATATTCTACTCTTTTGCCATAACTTACTTTATATAAAGGAGGTTGGGCAATATATACATACCCTGCTTCAATTAAAGGTCTCATATAACGATAGAAGAAAGTTAATAATAATGTTCTAATATGGGCTCCGTCAACATCAGCATCGGTCATAATAACTACTTTATGATATCTTACACTTTCAATATCGAACTCTTTTCCAATCCCGGCACCAATTGCTTGAATCATAGAGATAATTTCGTTATTACTTACAACACTCGCTTTGGTTGCTTTTTCTACATTTAACACTTTTCCTCTTAAAGGTAGAATTGCTTGAAATTCTGCATCTCTTCCCATTTCCGCACTACCACCAGCAGAGTTACCTTCGACAAGATATAACTCACTAATTGTTGGGTCTTTAGAACGGCAATCGCTTAACTTAGAAGCAAAGCCTATTGTTTCAAGTGGGCTTTTACGAGAAGCTTCTCTAGCTTTTTTAGCAGCAAGTCTAGCTCTTGATGACTCTAAAGCTTTATTAATAATTTCTTTTCCTGTTTCTGGATTTTCGTCTAAATATTGTTCTAGTTGATCTCCTAAGATTTGCGATACGATCCTTCTTGCATCTGCGTTACCTAATTTAGATTTTGTTTGTCCTTCAAATTCAGGCGAAGGATGTCTTACGCTAACAATTGCAGTCAATCCTTCTCTTGCATCATCTCCAGTTAGCGACTCTTTCTTTTTGAAAAGACCTATCTTTTTACCATATTGGTTAATGATTTGCGTTAACCTTGTTTTAAACCCTTCCTCATGAGTTCCACCATCTGGTGTATTAATATTATTTGCATATGAGTGAATACGGCAAGTTTCATCATCTGTATATTGCATTGCGATATCTACTTCTACATTATCTACTTTCCCTGAAAGATAAATAATCTCATTATGAATTGGCGTTTTACTTTGGTTTAGATATTTAACATATTCAATAATACCATTATCGTATTGATATGTATTAGTTCTAACACGATATGGGTTACGAAGGTCTGTTAATGTCAGTTTCAACCCCTTGTTTAGAAAGGCTGATTGTTGTAAATGAGAAGCTAATGTCTCATAATCAAATTCTGTTCCTTCTTTAAAGATTGTTGCGTCTGGTTTAAAAAGTACTACAGTTCCTGTTTTATCTGTAATTCCAATTCTCCTAACATCATATAGTTTCTTTCCGCGACCATATTCTTGTTCGTATACATAACCATCTTTAAATACAGTAACTTTTAACCATTCACTTAAAGCATTAACTACTGAAGCACCAACCCCATGTAATCCACCAGAAACCTTATAACTCTTTCCGCCGAATTTACCTCCAGCATGAAGAACAGTAAATACTGCCTCTAATGCTGATTCTCCTGTTTTGGGATGGATATCTACTGGTATACCTCTACCATTATCGGTAACAGATATTGATCCGTTTGGTTGAATTTCAACTTCAATATGATCACAATAACCAGCTAAAGCCTCATCAATTGAGTTGTCTACTATTTCTCTAACTAAGTGGTGTAGTCCAGTATCACTAGTACTACCAATATACATACCAGGTCTAGTTCTTACTGCTTCTAGACCCTCTAATATCTGAATATCGGAGCCACTATACTGTGAATTTAATCTTTTATCATCACTCATCTTATTATTCCCTTTCTATTTTAATAATATTGCTATTTTCCAATAATGTTTCGTGTATTGAATCAATTGTTGTTGTAGTAATAAATATTTGCTTGTCTTCTTTAAACAATTGCATAATTTGATTTTGTCTTTCTTTATCTAATTCACTAAAAACATCATCTAAGATAACAATGTTGTCCATTCCTAATTTATCAAACAAGTTGGCAAGTCCTAATTTTAAAGCTATGCTTGATGTTCTTTGTTGACCTTGTGAGGCAAAAGATGCTGCATCTTTGCCATTTATTTCAAAAATAAAGTCATCTTTATGTGGTCCAAGCCCTGTAGTTTGCAAATATAAATCTTTTTTAAGTTGTCGAAAAGTTTTCAACAAAAAATCATCTTTTTCCACATTTGGCATATATTTTAATTCTGTTTTCTCGGTTTCGTTAGAGATAGCCAAACTAATTTTTGCCACTTCGGGATTTAACATTTCAATAAATTTTTTTCTTTCAATAATTAAATTAATTCCGTATTTTACTAAAGCTTCTGAGTAGATTTTTAATACTTCTAGATCTTGTTCGCTTGGGTTCGGCTTCTTTAATAATTCGTTTCTATTCTTCAATACTCTATTATAATTAGATAGATCTTTTAAATACTTGTTATTAATTTGGCCTAAATAAACATCAAGAAATCTTCTTCTTTGAGGCGAATAACCTTTTATCAACTCAGAATCATCAGGCGAAAACATAACGACTCTAAATGTTCCTATGTAATCACTCATTTTTTTAATTACATTATTATCAACTAGCAATCTTTTGCGTAATTTATCTAACTCATACGACAAAAGCACACTATGACTTCTCTCTTTGTTTATAAATTCTCCTTCTAAAACATAGTATGGTTGATCATGTTGAATTAAAAGAGAGTCGCGGCTTGCTTTATATGATTTAGTAAGACTTAAACAATAAATAGCTTCTACTAAAGAGGTTTTACCAACTGCGTTTTTCCCTACTATTATATTAACACCAGGCTTAAAATTTATTTTTTTATCTTTATAACAACGAAAACTGATTAATTTTAATTTTTGTATATAAAACATTTTTTTACTCCACTACTTATAATTTAAGCTTTATATCATTAAAACAACAAATTTATAATAAAAACCTCATTAAAATCATAACTTTTACCTATTTTTATTGCTTGGATAATACATAGATATTATACCATATTTTAGCCTGTTTTTAAAGACTTTTTTGAAAATCTTTCTGATTATATTTTTTAAGCCAAAAAACTCGCTTATTTTCGGTTTAGGTGCGTTTTTCTATAAAATATCAGTTTAATTAAGTCTTTTGTTTAAAATTTGTTTAAGTTGAAATATAAAACTTAAAAACTAATAGTTTCTTTGTTTTAATAATATATTTAGTAGTTAGTTGTGTGCATTTCTTTACATAATGTTGTTTTTTCACCGATTCAATTGAAATTAATCTTTAGAGATCAATAAATTATCAAAAAACAACCTGTTTTTTGCATGCATATATAAAATTATTTTAAATTTAAATGTCGTTGGGCGATTGTTGAGATGGTTTTATGTATTCTTAATATTGTTTGTACTAATATAAAGGCAAGTTTTTGGTCCTGAATATATAAGTTTACTTAAAGAAGCGATTTACATAAGCTTTTTTAGTGTGGTTTTGTGCTTAAAAGCACTGTTTAATCATAGAAAAAGCCGGTTTTTTAATAATTTTGAAAATTTTGTCAATAAATAAATAGATTTATGTGCCGAAATTAAAAAAATAAGCCATTAACAAGCTTTTAGTTTTGTCTTTAATAGTTTTATTTTAAAACTAAAGATTTTTCATTTTTTGGACTGTTTTTTGAGTTTTTTTGCATCTAAAATGATCATTTATACTCTTTTTTTGCTATTTTTTAGTTTTAAGACATGTAAAAATGCAAATTTCACAGTGTTTTTAATTGAATTTCTAATTTAAACTTATATAAAAAAAGCTCAAAAAAGGTGAGTTAATAACTAAATTATCTTTTTTGTTTGTTTTTCTCGATTCAACCCCCAAAAAAACATGCATTTTTTTAAATTTTTATGGTTTTATGTATTGCTTTTTGGTATTTTTTTGTGTATAATGAAGTCAACAAGTTAAGAAAAAACAAAAAAACTTGTTTTTTTAAATAATTCGGCGTATGGTTTTATGTATAACCGTAAAACCATATATATGGGTTTATGGTTTTATGTATAATTTGGGCATATTTAATCGTTAAACGCCTCAAATACGACCAAAAAGCCATTTTCGCAACCTTTCAAATTTCGTTTTTAAGCCTTTTTAATCTCCGACCTTAATAAATACTTTACTATAGGGTAAAAATTGAGCTTAAATTAAATTCAAAATGTTTTTTGGGGTGCTGAAAATTATTTCTCTTTTTCTAGGTTTTGGTTTTTAGAAATTGGGGAAAATTTGGGTTTAAAAAGTCAAAAATCGTGCCTAAAAAGATCTAAAAAATGTATGGTTTTATGTATAAACATATAAATGTAAATATGGTTTTACATAAAATTGTATAAATGTATAAATGGTTATATGGTTTTGTGTAAAAATGTAAATATGGTTTTACATTTTTAAGTAAAAAATTATTAAATTGTAAGAAAAAGGAGTAAAAATATGATGGATAAACTTAAAAAAAGAGCCTCTAGCCCTTTATCTGGCCTAGATAAAACAGTAAATACTGCTACAACTGTTAGTGAAGAGTCTCAACCTGAACCAATTGTTCAAGAACCTGTAGCATACAAACCAGAGCCAGCGCCTGCCACGCCTAAGCAAACAACCCAAAAAACCGCTAAAAAAGGAGGTTTTGAGGTGTTTGGAGGCGATGAAAAGATAAAATATACGGCTACTATGTCTCATGAGGTAAGAGCAAATGCTAAAATAGCGGCAATTTCTTTAGGTTGGACGTTTTCTGAGTTCGTTGAAGAGGCTGTTAGGGCTTATTTGCTTACTAGAAGGATAAAATAGGATCATTATATGGCTATTATTTCAACATATTGTAAAAAGGGTGGCGTTGGTAAGACAACTTTTATTGGCTATTTAGCTCATTATTTAACAGAAGTAAAAAATAAGACTGTTTTAATTATCAGTGTTGACGATCAAAACAGCATTTTTACTCTTTTTGGGAAGCAAAATTTAGTTACAGCAAGTAATGATGACTATTTAGAACACCTAATGGTGGGTCTTAGGACATATGAAGAGGTACTACACGAGGTAAGAGATAACTTATATTTAATTAAAACCTTAAATACAGATGCTTTATCTACTAAATTAATAATTGATAGAAGCAGCGAAAAGACTCTATTAGAGATAATTGATACTTATAACGAAGCTTTTGATTATGTTTTGCTTGATTTTCCTCCTTCTAGTTGTAGAGCTACAGAGGTTTTATTGGATTATAGTGATAGAATTATGTTAATTATTAGTTTAGATAGTTTGGGTATTGATGGTTTTATTAATACAATTCAGTTTTTTGTCGACCAAGACATTCCAATTAGTAAAATACAGTACATTTTACCTAATAAATTCATCGCAAATAGAAGAGCACCAAAGAAGTCATTAGAAACATTACAAGCACAAGCTGAAGAGTTTTCTAAAACTATGGAGTTGGACGCTTTAATTTTGCCTTATTTTTCAGAAAAATCTACAGTTCAAAATATTCAAGAACAAGGAAAAACGCCTTTTGATAAGGATGAGTTGTTTACTTATCGCTATGATTTTAATGAAATGTTAAAAGTGAGAGAAGAATTACTTGGAGTTTTTAAAGCTGTTGATGAATACGAAGAGGAATTGGCAAATAGAGCTAAAAAAGGAAAAGAAAAAGAAAAACCAGGGTTTCAACTTAAGAAAAAGAAAAAATAAAAAGAGGTTTAATGACCTCTTTTTTTATATGTTTGTTTTTTTATTAAGATACTCTTACTGGTAATATTAGTTGAGTTAAATTAACATCATATTCACCAGTAACAATAAATGGTTTAATTTCCCCTGTAAAATGAACTACAATTTCAGAAGAATCAAACGATCTTACTGCTTCTAAGAAGTATTTAGCACTAAACGCAATCTTAAATGAAACCGGATTAGAACATTCAAGTGGAATTAATTCTTCTTTACCTTCACCAATTTCGCTAGTTGTTGATTTGATTTCAACTGTTTTGTCTGGATTTAATTGTAATTGAATAATGTTTGAAGATTCAATATTAGTAAATAAAGACATTAAATCAATAGTTTTAACAAGTTCAGCTTTATTAAACTTAATACTAGTCAAAAATTCTGTTGGTATTAAACTTGATGTGTTTGGATATACACCATCAATCAATCTTGATTGGAACAACAAGTTTTTGTATTTAAACAAGATCTTTGTTGGTGAAAAGTGTAATTCAATATCGCTTTCGTTATCATCAATAATAACTTTATTTAACTCATCTAAACTCTTAGAAGGAATAACCACAGATACTTCAGGTAATTCTTCGTTAACATTTAAGTAGATTTTTGCTAATCTAAAGCTATCTGTTGAAATGGCTTCTAATTTACTGTTAGATAAGTTTAAACAAACACCTGTAAGAATTGCTCTTGATTCTGATAAAGATGTAGCAAAAGTAGTTTTTCTGATAATTTGTTTTAGTGTTCCTATATCTAATTTGATAAATGATTTCGATTCAGCAAATGAAATTAACGGGAAGTTGTCTTTTTCTAAAGCATTTAATGTAAAATCACTTCTATTTGCATAAATTTTAATTACGTTATCTTCTACTGCTTTAAATTGAACTTCGTTTGCGTCTAATTTTCTAATGATCTCGATTAGTATTTTACCTGGTACTACAAAACTTCCTTCTCCTTCAAGCTTTAACTTGTTTCCTTCGTTTATTTGTGCTTGAATTGAGATTTCGTTATTTGAAGCGGTTAAAAACATTTTGCTTTTTGTTATTTCGAATTTAATTCCTGTTAATACAGGCATTGGTGTTTTCGTTGATAGAGCTCTACTTACGTTTGTTAGGTTCTCTAACAATAAATCTCTGTTAATTGTAAAATTCATATTTTTATTTCTCCTTTTTAATTTTAATTTTATGTTTTTATTATTAACATATGTGGATATGTTGATAACTACTGTTTTTCACCTTGAATTTTATGAGTTAAATACAAAGCATCTTGCTTTATACCTTTATTTTGTTTCATGTCTTTTTCAATCTTGTCTATAGAATAAGATATAGTGGCATGATCTCTATTTCCAAAATAGCTTCCGATTTGTTTTAAAGGCAAGTCATAAAGAGTTCTGATTAAATAAACAGCCATTTGTCTTGCAAAAACTATTTTAGCTTTTCTAGAACCAGATTCTAGTTCAGGAATCGAAACTTGATAATAGCTAGCAACAGCTTCTTTAATATCTCTTACTTTAACATCAGCCGGAGCCCCTTCTTTATCTAAACCTTCAACAAGTGGTTTTAGTATAGGATAGACATTTTCCTTAGTGAATGGTAGGTTGCCTGATACGCAATACCAAATATATCTACTTAAAGCACCTTCTAATTCTCTAACGTTACGATCTTCATAAATTTCTGCAATCAACTCTAATACCTCAAGAGGAACGTCTTCCGGATTTGGGATATGAGTTGGAAGTTTCTTTTGTAAGATACCTAATCTTAATTGTTTGTCGGGTTTTTTGATATCTACAGCTAAACCATAACTTAATCTACTCTTTAATCTATCCATGAAGTTTTGAAGTTGATTAGCTGGTCTATCTGAAGTAACTACCATTTTTTTCTTTTCTGTATATAAAAGCTCAAATAATTTAAAAAACTCTTCTTGTGTTTTAGTCTTTTGTTCTAGAAACTGTATATCATCTACTAAAAGTACATCTGCAGATTGATAATAATCGTAAAACTTTTGAAAAGCTTTTGGATCTTTGCTACTAGATGCAGTAAAGTAATCTTGGGCATATTGTTGCGCTGTGGTATAGACTACATTAGTATCTGGTTTGATTTGTAAGATTTCGTTGCCAACAGCAAACATAAGATGTGTTTTTCCCAATCCCACCCCACCAAAAATATAAAGAGGGTTTAAAACAGGAATTGGATCGTTTGCTACTTTAGTAGCAGCAAGAAAAGCAAACCTATTACTTTCTCCAATAACAAAGTTATAGAAGGAATATTCAGGTAGTAAAGATCGCGGCTTTTTGCTATTATCGATATCTGTTTGTGTAGTATTTACTAAATCTACTTTATTTCTTTGTTCTTCTGCTTCTTTTCGGTCGATAAAAGCAAAATGGCAACCAAAATTATTTAAAGCAAATTCATTGATCCCGTTTTTATAAAATTTATCAATTCTAAATTTTGTAAAAATACTATCGACGATAATCCAAATTGTACTATCTTTAACTTTAAACACTTCTTTAGTGTTAGAAAACAAATCATTGTAAGAAATGTCGTCAATTTGATTTTTTAAATGTTCGATTGTCTTTTGCCAAATATCTAAAGCATTTTCTACATTTAAATTATTCATACCAAACTCCTTCCCATATATGATACCATAAAAAGAAGGAATAATAAACATAAAAATTAAATAATTTTTTATCTACTTTTCCACAGTGCAAAAAGCAAGGAAAACTTTAAAAAAAAGAATAAACAATTTATCAACGTTGAAATGTTAACTGTAAGGATTGAAAAAAAACAAAAAAATGATATAATAAATAAAGAGGTGAACTCATGACTAAAAGAGGAAATAACGTCAAAGAAGTAAAAAAAATTACTAAAAAGATATCTTCTTTATCTTTGAAAGTGATAATTTCAGCTGTTTTAGTTTTATTAATCTCCCTATTGTTGGTAGGGTGTTTCAGTAATCCACATATTGTCAAGGACGTAAAAGTTAGAATTGATAAATATAATTTAAATAAAAATTCTAGCCAAACGATAATATATGAGATAGTTCCTGAAACCGCTGCTCCATATAATAAAGTTACTTTTACATCAAGTAACACAGAAGTACTTGTGATTGATCAAGATGGAAAAATGACTGCTCTCCAAGAAGGAGAAACAATTGTTACAATTACTGCTGGTAAGATATCTAAAACATATAAAATTACCGTTTTTTTCCTTGAGATAGATGACGAAACAGAAGAGCCAGAAAGTGATGGGTTTTATATGTATGTCGAAGAAGCTGAAGGAACTTATTATGCTTCTGCTAATGGTATGGAAGGGGCGGATTTAAAAACAGAACTTAATCGTATATTAAGAGATGGTTTTACGCCACGATCATACGGAGATGCTAGGGAGATTTTAGGTAGAGCAGATGCCGATCTAGAAGACCCTACAAAAGTTTGGACAATTTATAGTGGAGCAAAAATTAATGCAACTTGGGATGGTAAAAGTTGGACAAGAGAACACGTTTGGCCTTTTTCTCGCTTAGGAACAGGAACTAGTAATATTGGTAATAGTACTAGAAACCAAGCTAGTGATTTACATAATTTAAGAGCTATTGTTCAAAGAGTCAATTCATCAAGAGGAAACGCATACTTTACAAATCCAATTACAGAAACTACAACTTATTGTGCTGTTACTTCTAACTCTTGGTTTCCTGGTGATGATCATAAGGGTGACGTTGCCAGAATTCTGCTTTATATGGATGTAATGTATGAAGAATTAAGTTTAGTTGAAACAGGAGCAGAGTTACTAACTGGTGAAACCTATCAATTATCTGGAGCTAAGATGGGCTTATTACCTATATTATTAGAATGGCATCGTCAAGATCCAGTTGATGATTTTGAAATTCAAAGAAACGATATTATTTACGAAGAACAAAACAATCGTAACCCATTTATCGACAAACCAGAATACGTTCACTTAATTTGGGAAGGTAAAACCATTAACGATTTAGTAAAATTATGGTTTAAGCCTATCTACTATTATAAGGAAGAATATACATATGTGTTTTAGGAAAAAGAAAGAAATAATCTTAGAATCAGGCTATTACTATATAGGTGATCTTTATTATACAATTACTGGGAAACCCGCTAGCAAAAAATTGGAAGAAAAACTATTAAAGAAATTTTATAAAAAAAATAAACAATTAGCAAAATTAAAAAAAATTAAATGTCAAGGAATTAAGTTATATGCTTTTTCTCCAAACAATAATTTATTGCTATATTCAAAAAAAGAAGTTATTAATGAAATAGTTTTAGAGACAAAAGTCATTTGCATTTTAAACTTAACTAAATATGGCAAACACAAGCTATTCCCTTTTTCTAGTTTAAGTACAGAAAACTTTCCTAATTCAGGATTTATTTATTTAAATGAAGATACTACTATAGCAGAAACAGAAAAAGGTGATATAATTATAGGTAACTATAGTATTAAAGAAAAAACAAAAAGAAGAACAAGAAGGAAGAAAAAAGAATGAAATTAATTAAATTCCCAGAAAAATTAAACAATTTTACAATTTTAGCAATCTTAATGCTTTATGCTGTTGCGGCGGTAGTGCTTGGTTATTTTGCTATACAAAACAAAGAAATTGTTACTGCTACCTCTTATGCAGAACATGTAGAAAACGAAAAAGGCTATTTTAATTTTATAAAAATAAGCAATAGACTTGCTAAAGAAGAAAATGTGGAAGGGAATCCTCTAACTAACCGTTATTATATTACTGGCTATGTAAGGGGAACATCAGAAATAAAAGTAGATCTATTTAGAGCAAGCTATAGCGTATCTTATGTTGATGGTAAAGCCTATTATTTTTCTACTCTAGATAGTTTTAGTCACACTAATAGTTTTGTGATGGCCTCGAATAGCAAGGGAGCAGACTTAGAAGCATTTACTTCTATCATCCATTTTTATAACGATGTTGAGGACGAAAACGGAGGCACAACAAAAGAAGAGTATGTTTATAGATTTACAGAACCTATGTTAACTTTTGATAAAAAAGAGAAAATTACTAATTTAGAAGATGTAAAAGATATCTTTTTGTTAAATTTTATTCCTAAGAAAAAAACTGGGAAAACGGATTATTATTTTAACTTAGATTTTAGATCTAAAGTTGAAAACTATGAATTTGATGTCCAAGGGTTTGTAAAGACTGACAAAGGCGAAATTTTTACAACAGTAGGCCTATATCATTTTGAGGGAAATTATTACGGAGAAGATATAATTAATGCTCACGTATTAGAAAACGAATATATTACAGAAGTTACTCATCCAAAGACTTTATATTTCAAAGTAAAACATTATGATAAAATAAGTAAGGAAACAAATTATTATCTTTTCGAAATTCCATTTCCTGCAGATTTTTATCAAGAAGAAAGTGAGTAAAAAATTAATTTTAGAAAATAATTGACAATCGCCGAAAATTTGTATATAATAACGAGGCGTGGTAAAAAAATAGGAGGTGAAATTATGTCAAAAAGAACATATCAACCTAATAAAAGAAAACGAAGCAAGGTACATGGATTTCGTGCTCGCATGTCAACTGTTGGAGGACAAAGAGTTTTAGCTAGCAGAAGACGTAAAGGCAGAAAAAAATTATCTGCATAAATAAACTCTACGACCACTTTTGTCATTTTAATGTAAGTGGTCTTTTTATTTATTTATAGAGGTGTAAAATGAATCGTAAATATAGTTTAAAGAAAAATCATGATATTAAAGAATTACTGCAGAAGAAACAATCTGTTGGTAATAAATACTATGTGATCTACTATGATTATATAGAAAACAAAACTCCTCTTATAGCTTTGTCTGTTTCTAGAAAAGTAGGCAACGCAGTTGAAAGAAATTATGAAAAAAGAGTTGTTCGTGAAATTATTAGGCCGCTTTTAGAAACAATTGAAAACTATAAGATGTTAATTGTAATTAAAGATAAAAGCAAAGAATTAAGTTACGTAGAAAAAGAAGAAAATATTAATTATTTAATTAAAAAAATGAAAACACAAAAGGAGACTATTAATGAAAAAAATCTTAAACAACAAAACAGTTAAGATGATAGGGGCTATTGTTTTAGTTTTATTTGTAGCATTAGTACTAACTGGTTGTGGTTGTTCAGGACAACCAACAGAAGGCGGGGTAGCTGCTCCAGACCCAATTGTAGGTTTTAAGAGTTTTTGGGATTTATTTGTTTGGCCAATGGCTGCAATAATGTGGGTTGTTGGTAAAGTTATGGGAGGCAATTATGGGCTTACTATTATTTTTACTACTATTTTAGTAAGAACTGCAGCATGGCCGATTTATACAAAAACAAACGACATGTCTTTAAAGACAAAGCTTATGGCACCAGATATGGAAAAGCTAGAAGCAAAATATGCGGGTAAAGACGACAAAGAATCTCAACAAAGAAAACAAATGGAAATGATGCAACTATACAAGAAGTATGGCATTGGTATTGGTGGATGTTTATTACCATTCCTTCAAATGCCTTTATTCTTAGGATTCTTCCAAGCATTAAGAAGAATACCAGACACATTAGGAGCTGAATATCCACTAGACTTTACTTTTTTAAAATCCAACTTTTTAGGATTAAATTTATTTGCAAGTAGGACAACGGCGCCAGAAATGGCAACTAAAATTTGGATATTAGCAATTGCAGTCGGAGTACTTCAAGTATTATCACAAGTACTGATAATCATTAGACAAAAACTACAAGAAAAGAAAGTATATTCAGACGTACCAGAATACCGCAGACCTCAACAAAATCAACAAAACAAATCTCAAAATATGATGATGAACGTTTTTGCGATTGCGATGTCAGTAATGATGGTTGTGTTTGTTTTAAACAACCCAGCTGGTTTAGGTTTATATTGGTTAGTAGGTAATATCTATACAATGATCCAAGCACAAATCAGCTATATGTTAACAGAAAAACGATTAGCAAAATTAAAGGAAAAATTCAACAAGGAGTAAACGATGGAAAAGAAAACATATGAAGTTAAAAGCATTGAAGAAGCTTATGAACTAGTAAAAGAAGAATTAGGCCTAGATAAAGATCAAGTAAATATCGAGGTAGTTGAAAAAAAGGGTTTATTTAAAACTAAAATGGTTGTTGAAGTTAGCGAAAAACAAGACCCAGTTAAAATTGGTGAAGAATATTTAAAAGAAATATTAAAAGCAAACAACATTAAAGGTATAGTTGAAAAGAAAGTAAGAGACAATCTTATTTACTATAATATAAATGCAGGCGACGATAATGGTTATTTGATTGGCAGAAGATCTCGTTATCTAATTGCTTTACAAACTTTAGTATCAACAGCTATTTACAACGTAACTAAATCAATGGATATTAATGTAATTGTAGACGTAGCAGAATACAAACAAAAAAGAATTGATTATTTAGAAGGTTTAGCGGCTCAACATGCAAGAAGAGTTAAAGAAACTAAAAAACCAATTGCTTTAAGTAATTTAAATGCTTATGAAAGAAAAATAGTTCATGATAAAGTTGCAAGCCTAAAAGGAGTTACAACACATTCTGAAGGCGAAGGCAAAGATAGACATCTAATTATCGAACCAACACGCGATTAATACAAACAAAAAAACCACAATTTATGTGGTTTTTTATTATTTAAAATATTTTTCAAAAGAAGCTTCTTCTAATTGAATTAAATAGTTTATAAAAGTAAGTGTTGTTTTCTTAACTTTGTAATCCTCCAAACATTGAAAATAATTTTCTTTATCTGCAGAAGGAATAATGATTGGTGCAAGTCCAGAAGCCAACATGTAATAGTTTAATACTAGACGAGCTAATCTACCATTTCCATCTAAGAAAGGATGGATTTTTGAAAGTTGTAAATGACTATAAGCAATTTTATTTATTGGAAGATCAGCACTTTTTAAAACTTCAAAATATTCATCCATACGCGCATATATCTTATAATGAGGTGGTGGTGTGTGTTGAGAACCTTGAATAGAAATATTAAAAGTTCTGTATAAGCCACCATGTTCATCCATTAAAATTGAATGGCAATCTTTTAGTTTTGATTCTGTAAGTGATTCGCCTTTTTTAGCTAAGTCAACCATAAACAAAAATGCTTTACGATGATTTTCTGCTGTTGTAACTAACTTTTCATCATATTTTGCATGGTTTCCTGACAAGATGTTTTTGATATCTTCTCTAGTAACTGCTCTTCTTTCAAAAGTTAGCGAGTTGTAAACAAGATCAGTAATGAACTCTAAATCAATTTTATCGTATGAAAAACGTTCAGCCGCAAGCTTTTTAAAAGCTTCATATTTTTCTTGTAAAAATTTTTCCATATAACCTCCTTAGTTATCTATACTCCAATTATAACACAATAAACGGCAATAATAAAGCAAAATCCGAAAAAACTTGAAAATAAAATTAAGGTATTGTATAATTATTACAATAGGGGAATGCGTATGTATGATGATGTTATTTGTGCAATTTCTACTGCTAACACAAGAAGCGCGATTTCTATTGTTAGATTAAGCGGAAAAGGCTCAATCGATATTGTAAATAAAATATTTCGCGGGAAGGACCTAACTAAAGTTAAGAGTCATACTGTCCATTATGGATATATATATGACGGCGATCAAATGTTAGATGAGGTTTTAATAAGCGTCTTTAAAGCACCAAGAACATATACTAAAGAAGATGTTGTGGAAATTAATTGTCACGGTGGTGTTTTTGTAACAAACAAAGTTTTGGAACTTTGTATTGTAAAAGGAGCTAGACTTGCTGAACCGGGCGAGTTTACTAAACGAGCATTCTTAAATGGAAGGATTGATTTAACTCAAGCCGAAGCTGTAATGGATGTTATTGATGCTAAAAATAAAGAAACATTAAAGATGTCTAATTATGGTTTAAGAGGAGATATCAAAAGAATTATTCAAGAATTCAGGTCAAAAATCTTGGAGATAATTCTAAAAATAGAAGTTAATATCGATTATCCAGAATATGAGGATGAAGAACAAATAACTAAGGAATATCTAATTCCTAGTATTAAAGAGAATATTGAAGAAATAGAAATTATTATTGCGAAAAGCGAAAATTCAATTAAAATTAAAGAAGGAATCACTACTGCTATTATTGGAAAACCAAACGTAGGAAAAAGCAGTATTCTAAATGCTTTACTAAGAGAAAATAAAGCTATAGTAACCGATATTGCTGGAACTACTAGAGACGTTGTAGAAGGTAGTGTTAATATTGGCGGACTTACTTTAAATTTAATTGATACAGCGGGCGTTAGACAAACTGACGATATTATTGAACAAATTGGAGTTCTTAAAACCCAAGAGGTTTTAGAGAAAGCGGAGTTGATTATTTTAGTATTTGATTATTCTTCTAAGTTAGATAGTAATGATTTAAAGATAATTAATTTAACTAAAGACAAACACGTTCTAACGGTTATTAATAAAAAAGATCTACCGCAAAAAATAGATCTTAGTTTATTTGATAATTATATAATTATTAGTGCTTTTGATGAAAAAGATATCGAAACACTAGAAAAAGCAGTCAAAAAGGTATGTGACATCCAACAAATTGATGATAGCGAAGTTAAATATGTTACATCAATAAGAGCAATCACAAAATTAAAAAAAGCTTTGCAATCGTTAAAAGAAGGATTAAAGGCCTTAGAGTCAGGAATGCCAATTGATCTTGCAAGTACAGACTTGCGTAGCGCGTGGCAAAACCTAGGAGAAATTTTAGGAGAAGTTGGTAGCGAAGAGCTACTTGATGAAATGTTTTCGCAATTTTGTTTAGGAAAATAAGCAAAAAAAATAAGGAGGGTATATGAAAACAGAAGCAGTTTTAAAAAAGAATCTACTTAGCATCATAGGTGGAGGAATTTTAGTATCAGGATTAATAGTGGCGGTTGTATCAGCAATTTTTGGCGGTGGAATACCAGGAATTTTGAGTCTTGTGTGTGTATTGGGAGCAATCTTTGGATTAGCATTAGCGATAGCAACTGAAAAGTTTTTATACTTTATCATATCTTTTGTATCGCTTGCATTATTTGCTCATACATATATGGATGTTAACAATGTAATTTATTTGTTTTTCTTTTTATCATTACTTGTAGCTGTAGCGGGAATTGTATATTATGGTATTAAAGTAAAAGGAAAAATTTTAACAGCAATTGCAGTATTTGCTTTAGCGGCAGTAAGTTTAGCTTTATTTATTTTTGCACTTGTTCGCGAAGCTCCAGCAGCATTCGTGTTTGTAGCTGTAGGTTTACTTCTATCTTTTTCTGGTCAAGGAATTATTGTTCTTGCTGGAGACAGTAAGGGAGAATTTTTTGCTGAGAAAGTAGCAAACTTAAAACAAAAAGAAAATGAAGCAAAAGCAAAAGAAGAAAAAGAAAAAGAAGTTATTAACTTAGATTGATTAGATAATAAAAAAAGACCGAAGCTAAATGCTTCGGTTTTTTATTTATTTTTATTCTACTTCTTTATATATGTATTTAAACAAACGAGTGTTTTTAAATATTAATGGATATATACCTAGACCAATAAAAATAACTAAGAAGTATCTTACCATATCTAATATCAAATATCCATCAGGAAAAACAAACTTTAAACCAAGATAAACCACAAGCATAATTACAATACCAATTGCAGCTCTTAAGATTTTCATTCCAAGCGTTGTTAGATCAGTAAATTTAACAAGTTTGTTTTCAATAATAACTGCACCAAAAAATCCTAAGTAAGCTGCATAAGAAATATAAAAGTCGCGATAAACTAACATATCATTAGCATTAGGTCGATAAAAGAAATATAAGAAAGGTGCAAAAATTACTAAAGTAGTTGCGAACAAAATAATTTTCGATTTGAATGAATGTTGGAAAGTATCATATAACAAACCACAAAGCAGCGATACCCCAATTCCTAAACTAATTCCTACAACTACATCAGATAAAAAGTGAACTCCAAGCCAAATTCTCGTAAACCCAACAATAACAATAATTGCTATTGCAACAATCCAAAGCCAAGTTTTTTTGAAATGGTTGGCTATTGAAAAATAAACTGATGCAGCACCTTGTGAATGGCCGCTTGGGAATGAATAGCCTGTGGCATCTTCTACTCCTGCTGCTTCAATATCTGGATCTACTTGAAATGGTCTTTTAACCGCGCATATTCCTTTTAATGCATTGTTAACGCCATAAGAAGTAAGGGCAATATAAATTATTTTTTCACCAGCCTTTTTATCTAAAACAAAATATATAATTGCAACAAGAACAATAATTACCATTTGCGAACCCATAAATGTTAAAATCTGAACAATTTTATCTAAAGTTTCGGTACTTATGCTCCTAAAAAAACGAGAAATATTTAATTCAAAATTACGCATCTCAACCCCTCCACACTTTATTTTAACTCATCTTTATTTTAAAGTCAATTTAATAATAAACCTTGAAAAAAACAAAATAAATTGCTATAATATAAAAACGAAAAGAGGAATGAAGATGAGTCGAAAGAAATTAAGTTTAAAAACAAAAAAAATAATCATAAATACTATAATAATTATTCTTACAATTGCAATACCATTAGCTATCACCGCATTTGTAGCTGATTATGGTTTTAATAAGAGATATAACCCAAATTCTGAATATGCAGATAAAACAATTACTGACCAAATCGCAAGTGATTTAAGAAGTGATGCCTTTATTGTGCTAATGGAAGGGGCTACGTTTCCTCGCGAGAGAATTCAAAAATATGTTGGATATAGAAGTCAAAAATATAATTCAACTCCAATTTATGAAGAAACAATTTATAATGACAATAATGAAAAGCTATTTAATATGATAGTTTACGATGGTTTATGGAAAAGGATTGAAGAGGGTGTTGAATATTATGACATCGTTTCGCCACAAATCTATATTTACGATGTTCAATATGGAAAAATAAAAGAAGAGTTTGAAGTTGACCCAACTGTTATTGAAGATATTGAAGATATCGAATTAAGTGTAAAGTTTACTATTCCATATAAAAGAGATAGTGGGGTTGCAGACGAAGAAAGACAATATTCTTTTGCTGACGTAAATGGCGCAATTACTGACACAGGATCTGATCTTAATACAAAACAAGTTCAAGCTTGTGAGTTCCGCGCAGCATTAAGATTTGCAGAAACAGAAAACATTACAGTTAATTTTAACGCAAAGATTACAATCACTTCTTCAAATATAGTAGATCAAGTATTCAAGTCTATTAATTTACCAATTAATAGCGATGCAAGCACAAGAAATTTAGACAATTTTGAAGAGGGTTTAAATAGTTCTTTTGATAGTATTATTGCGCCTCAGTTAAAAGCTGTTGTGTTTAAAAAGTATATTTGGTGGCAATGCTTAATCGCTTTAGTTGTAAGTAGTGTCGTTATCGTTCCTTTTGGTTTATCATTTATACTACCATTAAAAGAAGAAAAATAAGGAGTTGGAAACAATTCCTTATTTAATAGGAGAAATAGATATGGAATTATACGAAATTGAGAAAGCATTAATAAAAAGATATCGAACTAAATTATATGTACCCTTTGTAAAGGCCATTAATGATTTTGATATGATTGAGGACGGGGATAAAATAGCCGTTTGTATTTCTGGCGGAAAAGACGGCTTTACTTTAGCTAAGCTTTTTCAAGAACTATATAAACACGGCAAGAAACAATTTGATTTAGTATTTTTAGTGATGGACCCTGGTTATAATGAAGCAAATTTAAAATTGTTGAAAGAAAACGCAGAAAAATTAGAAATTCCCATTATTATCGAAAAGTCAGAAATATTTGCGATTACCGAAAAACAAACAGAGAACCCTTGCTATTTATGTGCGAGAATGAGAAGGGGCTTTTTATACAAAGCAGCACAAGATTTAGGATGCAATAAAATAGCGCTAGGACATCATATGAATGATGTTATTGAAACAACAATGCTTAACATATTATATGCTGGTTGTTTTAAAACAATGATGCCAAAATTAAAGTCAAAAAATTTTGAAGGTATGGAAGTTATAAGACCAATGTATTATATTAAGGAAAAAGACATCATTACATATATGAAATACTCAGAAATTGAAACTATGCAATGTGGTTGCAGAATTGCGTCTCGCGATTTAGATAGCAAAAGAGAAGAAGTAAAACAATTAATTAAAAAGCTTAAAAAAACAAACCCTGTTATCGAAAAACATATTTTTAAAACAGCATTAAATGTTAATTTAGATTGTGTGATAGAGTGGGAATATAACAATAAAAAATATAATTTTATGGATTTTTATAGTGAAAGCAAAAAAAGCGATGATGACTAAAATCATTGCTTTTTTAGTTTCTCAAAGAAAATTATAAAAACGCTTTTATTTTTCAGTAATTAGTGTTATAATGTTAGAAAGTATTTGTTGAAGGAGGTAACATATGTCAAAACAACGATACACTTATATGTTTAATGAAGTAGATATGACTATGCGTAACCTTTGTGGTGGTAAGGGTGCTAATTTAGGCCAAATGACTAAATTAGGCTTGCCTATTCCCGAAGGATTTATCGTAACTACTGAAACATGCTCATACTTTTATGAGAACGGTAAAAAACTATCGAAAGAAATTATCGAACAAATCAAGGAATCACTAAAGATTTTAGAAAAACAAACAGGTAAAAAATTTGGTGATCCAAACAATCCATTACTACTTTCAGTAAGATCAGGGGCTAGAGTTTCAATGCCTGGTATGATGGATACAATTTTGAACTTAGGACTAAACGACATCGTTGCTGCTGGTTTAGCGCGCAAAACAAACAATCCTCGTTTTGTTTACGATTCATATCGCCGTTTCGTTCAAATGTATGCTGACGTAGTTATGGGGGTTGGCAAAAGTGAATTTGAAAAAATCATTGATGAAATGAAAGAAGAAAGAGGTATTAAATTAGATACTGAATTTAGCGCTGATGATTTCAAAAAAATGATTCAAAAGTTCAAAACAATTTACAAAAAAGATGTTGGCAAAGATTTCCCAGAAAATCCAGAAGAACAATTGTTTGGAGCTATTAATGCAGTATTCTTATCGTGGAATACACCAAGAGCTATTTACTATCGTAGAATGAATGATATCCCACACGAATGGGGAACTGCAGTAAACGTTCAATCAATGGTATTTGGTAATATGGGAGATACATCTGGAACAGGAGTTGCCTTCTCACGTAATCCTGCTACTGGTGAAGATCATTGCTACGGAGAATATTTAATGAATGCTCAAGGTGAAGACGTTGTAGCTGGCATTAGAACTCCTGAAGATTTAGATCATTTAAAAGATTATAGTGAAGAACTATACGATGAATTAATCGGATCAATGAAAAAACTAGAAGCATTCTATAAAGACATGCAAGATATCGAATTCACAATCGAAGACAATAAACTATATCTATTACAAACTAGAAGTGGTAAGAGAACGGCTCAAGCTGCTATTAAAATTGCTATAGATATGCACAACGAAGGTTTAATTAGTAAAGAAGAAGCTTTATTATTATTACAACCAGCACAATTAGATGACTTATTACATCCTCATTTTGAAGTAGAAGCATTAAAAGCAGCAAAACCAATAGGACAAGGACTACCAGCATCTCCAGGTGCAGCTACGGGCGAAGTAGCATTTACAGTTGAAAAAGCACTTGAAGCACACAAAGCCGGTCGTAAAGTTGTTTTAGTGAGATTAGAAACATCACCTGAAGATATCGAAGGTATGGATATTTCTGAAGGATTCTTAACTGCTAGAGGTGGAATGACATCACATGCAGCCGTTGTTGCTCGTGGTATGGGTAAATGCTGTGTTGCTGGTTGCCATGAATTAAGATTCCAAAAAGATTATGCGTTAGTTAATGATGTAAAAATTAAAGAAGGAGATATTATCTCTTTAGATGGAACTACTGGCCGCATTTATAAAGAAGCAATTGCAACAGAACCAGCAACTATTTCTGGTGATTTTGCTACAGTTATGAAGTGGGCTAATGAAGCTAAACGTTTAGGAGTTAGAGCTAATGCTGATACACCAAGAGATGCAAAACAAGCACGCGAATTTGGTGCTACAGGTATTGGATTATGTAGGACTGAACATATGTTCTTTGGCGAAGAAAGAATTAAAGCAATTAGAGAAATGATTATTGCTGATTGTACTAAAGAAAGAGAAAAAGCACTAGCTAAAATTTTACCAATGCAAGAACAAGACTTTGAAGAAATTTTTGAAGCAATGGGCGACTATTCAGTTACAATTAGACTATTAGACCCACCACTACACGAATTCTTACCAAAAGAAGAAAAAGATATTGTAGCTTTAGCTAAAGACTTGGGTGTAAGTTTAGATAGAATGAAATTAAGAATTTCAGAACTTGAAGAAGCAAACCCAATGTTGGGTCATAGAGGATGTCGTCTTGCAATCTCATATCCAGAGTTACCAATCATGCAAACAAAAGCTATTATTGGTGCTTATTGTGCTGTAAAGAAACGCAATCCAGCATACAAAGCAGTTCCAGAAATTATGATTCCTTTAATTGGTGAAATTAGAGAATTAAGATATCTAAAAGATGTTATTATTCAAACAGCTGAAGAAGTTTTAAAAGCAAACAAAATGAAGCTAGAATATAAAGTGGGAACAATGATTGAAATTCCACGTGCAGCATTATTAGCTGATATTATTGGAGCGGAAGCAGACTTCTTTAGTTTTGGTACTAACGACTTAACACAAATGACATTTGGATTTAGCCGTGATGATGGTGCAGATTTCTTAAAGACTTATTATGAAAAGAAAATTTATTTAAATGACCCATTTGCTCGTTTAGACCAAGAAGGTGTTGGTAAATTAATCGAAATGACAGTACAAAAAGGAAGAAAAGCAAATAAGAAACTTAAGATTGGTATTTGTGGAGAGCACGGAGGAGACCCTTCTTCAGTAGATTTCTTCCATAGAGCAGGATTAGATTATGTTTCTTGTTCACCTTATCGTGTTCCAATTGCTATTTTAGCTGCTGCTCAAGCTGCAATTAAACACAAATAACAAAATAAACAAGATATAAAGAAGGAGTAAACTTTTACTCCTTTTTCTTTTTATGATATAATAGCAAAAGAGGTGATTCTGTGAAATATTATAAATACCACGAAGAAGGAAATGATTTTCTTATTGGCAAAGAAAAACTCAATTTAGATTATAAAAAAGAAGCTATTAAATTATGTAATAGAAAATTAGGAGTTGGTGCTAAAGGATTAATTGTTTATTCTAACAATAATATTAATGTTTTTAATTCTAAAGGTGAGAAAAAAGATATCTATTTTGGCGGAATTAGGGCTATTTCTACTTGTTTTAATGATCAAGGAATTGACTATAAAAATGAAATAAATTACTCAGGTAACAAAATAAAAATTATTGATGAAGACTTAATTGGCTATGAGCTTAAAATTGATCAAAGTAAACTAGCAGAAGATGAGATTCTAACAACCAAAGGTAAAATTCCTATTTATCGTTATTTAGATAAAAAGGAACAAGTCTTATTAATTACAAAAAATTTAGATGAGCTAGTTAATAGCGGACTAGCTGAAGAATTATATGATAATCCTTATTTTTCTAAAGAAAAAGATATCAGTTTTGCTCGCATAATAAATAAAGACAATGTAGTTATCTATACTTATAACGAAGATGGCTGGTTAGAGGGAAAAGACTTATCTTGTGCTTTTGTTTATTCGATACTTGAATATAAAGAAATGATTTCTAAGGAAATAAGAGTTCATTTAAAAAAAGGTATTTTAAACTTGAAGAAAGAGAATGACAAACTTTATATTTTTGGTAAAGCAAATAAGATATGTAAAATAGAGATTTAAATAAAAAAACACATTAGTTTTACTAATGTGTTTTTGTTTTATATTATTTTAACAAGTTTAATATTCACAATTTCCTGGTGTTCTTGGGAATGGTAAAACATCTCTTATATTTTCAATACCAGTAACATACATTACTAATCTTTCAAATCCCACACCAAATCCGGCATGTTTAGCAGTTCCGTATTTTCTTAAGTTTAGATACCATTGCATATCTTCAACAGGAACGTTCATTTCTTTCATACGTTTTTCTAGTAAGTCATAACGTTCTTCTCTTTGGCTTCCGCCCACAAGTTCTCCACAACCAGGAACTAGTAAATCTACAGCCGCCACTGTTTCTCCATCTTCGTTTAATCTCATATAGAAGGCTTTGATATCTTTAGGCCAATCAATTACAAATACAGGGCCTTTAAAATGAACATCGGTTAAATATTTTTCATGTTCAGTAGCAAGGTCTTTTCCATATTCAGGTTTTTCGGTAAATTTATGACCTGATTCTTTCATAATTTTAATTGCGTTTTTGTGTGTGCAAATAGCAATTTTTGAATTTAAAAATGTTTCTAATTCTTTTATTTTGCCTTTTGCAACAAATTGATCAAAAAAGGCCATTTCTTCTGGAGCGTGTTTTAAAACATACTTGATTACGTATTTTAAAAGATCCTCAATTAAAGCCATATTATCGTTTAAATCTGCAAAGCATATTTCTGGTTCAATCATCCAAAATTCTGAAGCGTGGCGTTGTGTGTTTGAGTTTTCTGCTCTAAATGTAGGGCCAAAAGTATAAACTTTTTTAAAAGCAGTTGCAAATGTTTCTGCTTCTAGTTGGCCAGACACAGTTAGGTGAGCCGCTTTTCTAAAGAAATCTTGAGAATAATCTACTTTTTTATCTTTTGTTTTTGGTAAATTTTCTAAATCTAAAGTTGTTACTTGAAACATATCTCCCGCACCTTCAGCATCACTCGCAGTAATAATTGGAGAATGTAAGTAAACAAACCTATTTTCATAAAAATAGTTATGAATAGCGTAAGCTAAAACGCTTCTTACTCTAAAGACAGCGTTAAATAAATTAGTTCTAGGTCTTAAATAAGCTTGTTCTCTTAAAAACTCGCGCGAGTGTCTTTTTGGTTGAATAGGATAATCTTCTGGCGAATCACCTATAAGTTCTAATTTTGTAACCTTAAGTTCATAAGGTTGTTTTGCATTAGGTGTTAAAACAACTAATCCAGTAGCAGCTATACTTGCGCCAACTCTAATTTTCGAAACTTCTCCAAAGTTTTCTAATTTATCATCATAAACAAGTTGTAGTGTTCCTAGAGTAGTTCCATCAGATAAAGCAATAAATCCAAACTCTTTTTGGTCTCTATTTGATCTTACCCAACCTTGAACCGTAATTTCTTTGTTTTCTAGTTGTTTGTGTTTTTGGTCTAATAAATATAAATCCATTTTTATTTCCTCCTAAAATATAAAAAGTCCTTAAAAAAAACATTTTAAGGACGAAAAATTTCCGCGGTACCACCTTAGTTCGTATAAAATACGCAATACTCATTTTACTTTTTAACGCAAAGCTACGGTTAGGTCTACTTAATTTCTTCTAACAGCTCCTAGTGTTCTTTCCTATAAAATATAATTACGACTCTCACCATTGTCATATCTCTGTAAATGATTTTTATAGTACTTTTCTATTCATCGCCTTATAGTTTAATTTTATCATTATGCATCTTTTTTGTCAAGATAAAACTAAGCCCTATTAACAAGTTCAAAAGTATAAAAGTTCCTAAGGAATAAGTCCATAAAAGATATATCCTAATACGCCTGAAATAAAAATTAAGAGAACAGGATGGGCTTTTTTAAAGATTTGGGAAAGGGTGAGAATAACAACCATTATTACAATAGCTTTCCAGTCTAGAAGATAGCCAGTTTCTTCTCCAATAAACAAATTCTTAGAAACTAATGACACTACTACAGCCATCAACAACCCAATTATTACTGGTTTTAAAATTTTAAAAACAGACTTTACATAATAATTTTCTGAAAATTTAGACATGAATTTGGCAATAATATATATAATAAGAAATGAAGGTGTAACAACACCAAGTGTAGCAACCACTCCTCCTAATATACCGGCTTGTTGGAAGCCAATTAATGTTGCGGTATTAATTGCAAATGGACCAGGAGTTGACTCAGATATTGCTAAAAAGTTTAAAATTTCGGTTGTTGTAATCCAGCCCTTTTGCATTACAATTTCATCTTCTATCATTGGAATCATCGCATAACCACCGCCGATAGTAAATAATCCTATTTTAAAGAAAACAATAAACAACTCTAAAAGTAATTTAATTAATGCCATCATAAGTCTCCACTTCTTTTTTGGCACTAATTACAGCAAAAATAGCTCCAACTAACATTCCAAAAACAATAATTGTGATTGTTGGTATATTTAACAATAAAGCAAGTGCCAAAGCAATTACGATAAAACCATAAGACATATAGTCTTTTTTTAATACTCTATATAATTTACTTAAAGCATTCAAAATTAAAACTACAGCACCAATCCTTACGCCATGAAAAATTTGACTAATTACTTTGTTTTCTAAGAATGCTTGATAGAAAAACGAAACAATAGTAATAACGATAATAGATGGCAATATTACTCCGACTGTTGCTAAAAGCGAACCCCAAAAGCCTCCAATAGTGTGGCCCACATAGGTAGCGCTATTAACCGCAATAACTCCAGGAGTGCATTCGGCTAAAGCCAACATATCTAACATATCTTCGTCAGAGATCCATTTCTTTCTTTCTACAAGCTCTTTTCTAATTAGAGGTAACATAGCTAAACCGCCACCAAAAGTAAAAGCACCGATTTTAAAGAAAATCCAAAAAAGTTCAAAAATTTGTTTCGTCTTTTTTTCTTTTTTCACTTTTGCATCACCTCCACTATTTTTTAATTATACAATAAAATTTGTATAAAAACAAGGACAGGAAAACCAGCTTTTGAAAAATAAAACTTCTTTAAGAAAACTGTTTAAAAAAGCAGGTTTTTATGGTATAATAATATACGCACGAGGAGTTGGTATTTATGGGATACAAAGCACTATATAGGACATATCGTCCTCAAAAATTCTCAGAAGTTATTGGTCAAGACATTATTGTTAAGACATTACAAAACTCAATAATTACAGGAAAAATTTCTCACGCTTATTTATTTAGTGGGCCAAGAGGAACTGGTAAAACTTCAATCGCAAGAATTTTTGCGAAGGCTTTAAACTGCCATAATATTAATCAAGAAACAGGCGAGCCTTGTTTAGAGTGTACACCTTGTACAGAAATTGCTATCTCTTCAAGTCCAGATGTTATTGAAATTGATGCTGCAAGTAATAATGGTGTAGAACAAATTAGAGACATTAGAGAAAAGGTTAAGTTTTTACCAAGTGGAGCTAAATATAAAATCTATATTATTGACGAGGTTCATATGTTAAGTGGTAGTGCGTTTAATGCATTATTAAAAACATTAGAAGAACCACCAGCACATGCGATTTTTATTCTAGCAACAACAGAACCAAATCGCGTATTACCAACCATTTTATCTCGTTGTCAAAGATTTGATTTTAGACCAATTGCTATTTCAGATATCTATAAACATATTAAATATGTTTGCGAACAAGAAAATACAAACATTGAAGACGAAGCAGCTATCGCTTTAGCCGAAAGTGCTGAAGGAGCGCTTCGTGATGCTTTAAGTTTCTTAGATCAAGCAATTGCTTTAGCCGAAGAAACGATAACTTTAGAAATAGTTAATGATATTACTGGTAATTTAAGTTATGATAAATTATTAGAAATTGCTCAACATGTTGAAGATAAAGAAATTGAAAAAGCATTAAAAGCTATTACTGAACTTTATAATTTAGGTAAAGAAACTTTAAAAATGGTAACTTCATTAATTAGTTTATATCGCGACATTTTAGTATATAAATCTTTTCAACATGAGAAAAATGAAAAGTACATTTTCCAAAAAGAACAATTTAAAGAACTAGCAAAAATTTTAGAAAACAATAAGATTTTCTATTATGTAGATATCTTAAGCGACACCCAAAACAAGATTAAGTATTCTGCTAATCCATTAATTTTCTTAGAAGTTGCAATTATTAAAATGATTAATGCATCTAGTGAAGATTTAGATATCATTCGACGTTTAAATGAACTTGAAACAAGATTAGAAGAAAATAGTGGCGGAACTGGCGGAAGTAGCGCTTCGGTTCAAAATTTAGAAAGAAATCTTATTAGAATTACTGGCGAGTTGAGTAAATTAGAATTACCAATTTTAAAAAACAAAGTAGAAGCATTAGAAAGAAAAACAGCTAATACTTTAGATGTAGAAGATGTAAGGTCGGTAAACACTAAATTAAATAACTACGAGAAAGAAATCAAAGCATTAAGGAATGATTTGGCTACTTTAAATCCATCATATTTAGAAGGAAGATTGAAAATTATTGAATCTAAAATTGATGGCAAGAAATTTGAATCAAGCGGACCAGCTGTTGTTAGTAGTGAGGTTGATTCAAAACTTTTAGAAAGAATTGAAGAGATAGAAAATCAAATCAAAAACTTAAAGTCGGTTTCGGCTTCAGTAGATGTAGAGGAAATCACTGAAAAAGTAAACAAACTTTTAGGGCAAAATCAATCTCAAGAAAATGAAGAATTAGATACATTAATTGCAAGAATTGAAGCTTTAGAAGAAGCAAAACTAGAAGAGAAGATATCTAATTATAATGAAACACCAATAGTAGAACTTGCAGATATTGAAAAGCGAGTTCGCTTAATGGAAGAACAAGTATATCGTTTAAGTGCTGAAAACTATTTCGAAAATGAAGAAAAGCGCAAACCAAAGAGATTGAGTAAAAAAGTAGCCGATAACCAAATTATGTTTTTTGGTGATGAAGTTATTACAGTTTCTGAATTTGAAAATAGAGACGAACAAGATTTTAATTTTGGCGCTATTAGTAAAGAACCAGAAGAAGCAAATAAGCAAGAAGAAACACTTGATGAAGATCTTGAATTAGAAGATTCTAGCGAAGAACGCGAAGAAGACTTAGAGCAAGAAGAAAATGAATTAGAATCAGAAGAGCAAGACGAAGATGAATCAGAAAACATAGATGATGCAACGATAGAAGCAATAGAAGTTGAAGAAGCAGAAGATGAAGATGTCTATGGAGATGCAGAAATAGATAAGGCTTCTGTTAGCTATCGTTTAAAATATCAACCAGATGCTAAACCAGGAAAGATTTCTGAAGGTTATATTTATAAACATGAGAAAGCAAAAGAACAATATGATATAACTGATGCTGCTTATTCTGTAGACAAAGATAAGAACAAAGCATTAGATAAAGAAGTTTATAATTTATTTAATGCAAAGCAAGAAGAAAAACCTAAAGAAAATAAAAAGGAAACATATGCAACTGACGACGGCATTGTTGTTCATAGTACTCATTCAACAATCGTAAAGAAACAATCTAAAGATGATTATTATGAACAAAAATCGATGGGTTTAGAAACTCCAAAAGTTGAAATAGAAGAACCTCAAGAAAAAGAGCCGGCTCAAGAAGCTCGCGTAGAAGTTAAAAGTGTAGAAAGTTTAGCTGATTTAATTGATCTTGTAGATTCAAAACCAACTTCGGTAGAGCATAAAACTTCCGAATCTGTGGTAGAACCAAAGGTTGTTAAAAAAGATTTTAGCGAAGAAGAGGCATATGAAAATTACTCTGAAGATATTATCTTAAGAATTATGATTGATGCTCTAGACAAAGAAGCAAGAGATGATAAACGCAGAATAACAGAAATTTGGCCTCATTTAGGTGAAAGTGTTTTGCCTCAAGATGTTTCTGTTGCAAATTTATTAAAACAAGGAGATGTTCGAGCGGTAGGTAAAAAAGAAATAATTTTAGTTTATGAAAGCCCAATGGTTTGTAATCAAATTATGGATAAAAAAACTAGAAGAAGAGCCCTTAGTATTATTGAAGATAAGTTAGGAGATTTCTATAACTATATGGCTTTACCTGAATCTGATTTTAGCGAGAAAAGGGAAGAATTTGCTGGGTATTATTTAATGGGATCAATTCCTAAAAAATTATCTCCAGTTAAAAACCCTTATTTAAAAAACACATTTAATCAAAAAGAAAAATCAATTACTGAAGAATTAACAGATATATTTGGTCCAGGAATTGTGAAGACGGAGGGATAAAATGAACCAACAAGCATTAATGAAAAAAATAAAACAACTTCAAGACGAAATGGTTGAAACACAACGCCAGATTGAAGCAACTTTATTTACTGCTTCTGCAGGTGGGGTTGTAACTATCGAAATGTTAGGCAATAAGAAATTAGTAAAAGTTGATATTGACCCTTCTTTTGAAGCTCATAATAGCGATGATTTTGAGATGTTAAGCGACATGATTGTAGCTGCTTGTCAGATTGCAATTGATGACATCGATAAGTTTACTGAAGAGAAGATGAGAAAATATCAAAGCATGCTAGGATATGGCGGGTTTTAAATTTGAAATATCCAAAAGCTTTAGAAGAATTAATTTTAAGTTTTAAGAAGCTTCCGGGGATAGGACCAAAAACAGCAGAAAGACTTGCTTTACATATCTTACTTGGAGCAAACGAAGAAGATGTTAAGAATCTTTCTAGTAATTTACTTAAAGCTTTAGAAGAAGTTCATCCTTGTAAAAATTGTGGTATTTTAACTGACCAAGATTTTTGTTTTGTATGCAAAGATTATACAAGAACCAAACAACTAATGATTTTAGAAAACAACAAAGATATGGTTAGTATTGAAGCCACGGGCCAATATCGTGGTAGATATCATATTTTAAATGGTGTAATTTCAGCTTTAAATGGTGTTGGGCCAGATGATATTAATTTAGGTAATTTAAAACAAAGAATTAAAGATGAAGGAATTACTGAGGTTATTATTTCTACAAACCCAACATTAGATGGAGAAATGACTGCCTATTATATTAACAATTTATTGAAAGATGAATTAGATGTTTATAGAATAGGTTATGGCCTTCCAGCAGGTACTAATATCGAATATGCAAACGAAACAACATTGATTAAAGCACTTGAAGGAAAAAGGAAAATGTAGTATAATATATGAAAGGAGTGTATTTCATGAATTTGTTTAAGCAAGCTATTATGAATATGAACGCTTTGGGTACTACGCTAGTTAGTACTACTTTTGGCGTTAGTGTGCCATATTTTAACATAACTAAGTCCACTTTTTAGATTAAGTGGACTTTTTTAATACAAAAAAATAGGAGAGAAGATATGGGATTTTTTGACAAAATTAAAGAACTGTTTAAGAAAAAGGAAAAACCCCCAGTAGCAGATTCTAAAGAAGCAGTAAGCGAATTAGAATCTGGAGAAGAATTGTCTGAATTTGATGCGGAAGCAATCAAAAAAGACATGCAAAACATGGGAGTTGAAATTAGGCTAGAGGGACTAACTAAGGAATTCGTAGAAAAAAAGACAAACAGAATTACTGTTGCTGTTGACAATTTTGATGTAACAATTCCAGCAGGCAAGTTAGTGGGGTTATTAGGACCTTCAGGTTGTGGAAAATCAACAACACTTTACATGATTTCGGGTTTACACAAACCAACAGCGGGAAGAATCTATTTTGGAGAAGACGATGTTACTGATTTACCGCCAGAACAAAGAGGAATTGGTTTAGTTTTCCAAAACTACTCTCTATATCCTCACATGACAGTAAGACAAAACATTTTATTCCCATTAGAGAACATGAAAGTTCCAAAAGAAGAAGCTGAAAAAAGAGCGCAATATATGGCTGAGCTTGTTCAAATTGGTGATTTAATGAATCGTAAACCAAATCAATTATCTGGAGGTCAGCAACAAAGAGTTGCTATTGCAAGAGCTTTAGTTAAAATGCCAAGAGTATTACTTCTTGATGAACCACTTTCTAACTTAGACGCGCGTTTAAGAATGCAAATGCGTGAAGAGATTAGAAGAATTCAAAGAGAAACTGGTATTACTACAATCTTTGTAACTCACGACCAAGAAGAAGCAATGAGTATTTCAGACGAAATCGTAGTTATGAAAGATGGCGTTTTACACCAAAAAGACAAGCCGCAACATGTTTATAACGAACCAGTTGATGAATTTGTGGCAAGGTTCTTAGGAAACCCTCCAATCAATATGATTGATGGTAAAATTGAAGATGGCAAACTTATCGTAAATGGTAGAATTTTAGAAAAGGTAAATTTAGAGGATCAACCGATTCATCTAGGTATTAGAGCCGAGTTTTTCCAAGTAGATCCAAAAGGAAGATTAGAAGCAGAAATCGAATTCTTAGAACACATTGGTAGAGATACAAGGGTAATTGCTTCAATTGAAGACGCTAGTCGTACATTTAAAGCATTAGTATCTGCTCAAACTATTAAAGACTTGGAGGTAGGACACAAGATCAGGTTTAACTATACTTCCTACTTTGTATTTAACGCGGAAACTGGAGAAAGATTAATCTAAGATGCTTGAATGGAAAAAAGATGGTTGGAAAGCAGCAATAGCCTTAGGTCCTACTTTACTTATAATGGCTTTGTTTACTTTCTATCCAATAGTTAACACCTTTATAATGGCGTTTAGGAATAACTACCAATTTTTAAGGGGAACTGATGATGGGTTAGGAATTCAAAATTTTATTACTGTATTTAGTGATCCTAGATTTATGACATCGCTAAAGAATACTTTATTAATGGTTATTGTTTCGGTACCAATAACTGTTGTTGTAAGTATTTTAATCGCAGTTGCTTTGAATTCAATTGAAAGATTAAGAGGATTTTTCCAAACAATCTTCTTCTTACCTTATGTTACTAACACAATTGCTTTAGGTTTAGTATTCAACACAGTTTTCCATAAAGACTTTGGTTTATTTAACTCAATCTTTAATTTAGGTGCGGTTGACTGGTTAGGAGCTGAAACAACATATTGGAGGGCGTTCTTCGTTTTAATGGTTTATACAATTTGGAACGGACTTGCCTTTAAGATTATCGTTTTACTTTCTGGTTTGCAGAATATTGACAGGCAGTATTATCAAGCTGCCGCAATTGATGGTGCATCTAAGTGGCGTATTTTTAGAAAAATAACTATTCCTTTATTGTCACCAATGATTTTATATACAACAATCACTTCGTTTATCGGAGCGTTCAAAGTGTACACTAGTGTAATTTCCCTATTTGGTAAAGGAGCTGGTGCAAGTAACTCGTTTGGTCCAAACAACATGTTAATTACAGTTGTTGGTTACATTTACAATAAATTATGGGAAGCTGGAACACCGTTTGGTGCAGCATCAGCAGGATCTGTAATTCTATTTGTAATTATTCTATTGATTACACTTATTCAAAGATGGGTAAGTAAATCAAGGGTACATTACTAGGAGGCGCTAAATGGGTTTTAAAGAAATTTTATTAATTTTATTAGGTTTAGCAGCATTATTTGGAATTGGTTACTTAATTGTTTATCTAGTAAGTAAACATAAACAAAAAGTTAAGGCTGAACAATTAGCATTAAAATCAGGCGCAGATTTATCTGAGCTTGAAAGAGCAAAAGAAATTAAGCGAAAAGAAAAAGAAGCTTATGTTCCGGAAGATCAATTAAAGGCATTTAGAATAAAAAGAACAATATTAAAAGTTATTACATATATCTTTTTAATTTTAGTTGCTTTATTTATTTTAGTTCCGTTTTATTGGATGGTTATTACGTCTTTTAAATCAGCTGAAGAAATCGCAGCAACAAGACCTTCATTAATTCCAGATAAAATTACTTTTGAGGCATATAAGAATATTTTCCGCATAGAGGTAAATCCGTATAATGGAACTTTAAGGCGAGGAGTACCATTCTTATATATGTTTGGGAATACAATTTTAGTTGGTTTCTTTACAACAATCTTTACAGTAATATCTGTTGTGTTTTCCGCATTTGCTTTTTCTAGGTTGAGATTTAAAGGAAGCGACTTGTTATTCACAATTTTATTATCAACAATGATGGTGCCTGGTGAAGTATTCATTATTACTAACTATGGAACTGTATCAAGATTAGGTTGGGTTGGGGCTCCGTTAAATGCCGAAACCGGAAGGATAGTAGGAAACTATCTAGCAATGATCTTGCCGTTTATTGGAAGTGTCTTCTATACTTTCTATTTAAGACAAACTTTCAAGCAAGTACCAGATGAGCTTTATTATGCGGCTAAAGTAGATGGAGTTGGTGATTTTAAATATTTATTTAAAGTTATGATCCCGATTGCTAAGCCAACTATTATTACAATTACAATTTTAAGTTTAATGGGTTCTTGGAACGCATATATTTGGCCAAACTTAGTTACAGATTTCCAAAACTATAAGTTGTGGCTAGTAAGTAATGGTTTATCAAATGCGTTTAGATCAACAATAGAGTTATCTGGTCCAAACAACGTACTTAACCAACAAATGGCCGGATCGTTAATTATAACACTACCATTATTAATCGTATTCTTTGCTTTAAAGAAACATATTATGCGTGGAGTTGTTCGTGGTGGAACAAAAGGTTAATAATTTTATCATAAGAAAGAGAGGAAAATAAATTATGAGAAGATTTTTATTAGTACTTGTTGCAATTTTCAGCTTGATTTTAGTTGCGGGCTGTTCTTGCCAAGTTGACAAAGGAGACAAGGTATTCGAAGACTTAACAGAAGTTGTTAAGACTGGAGAAAAAGATGGCGTAGCTATTGAAAAAGTACAAATTACAGTAAGTGTAACGAGCGGTGTTGTTAGCGATTCTTTAACGCCACTAATTCCTTTATTTGAAGCAGAATATCCACATGTAGGAATTACATTAAAAACAATTAGTGGTGGATATACTGAATTAAGAAAAACAAACATTTTGGAAATTCAATCATATCAAGCACCAACTGTAACATTAGGTTATCCAGACCACTTTGCAGAATATTATTCAGCAGGTGCAATGATTAATTTATCAAACTTTATTGCTGGACCTAATGGTTATACACAAGCTGAATTAGATGACTTTATTCCTTCTTATTTAGCTGAAGGTAAAGGGTTTGATGATGCAAATCCAAATGATTATTATTCATTACCATTTAACAAATCTACAGAAGTTTTAGTTTATAACAAAACTATTCTAGAAGCAGCTATGGCAAAAGATGCCACTATTAAAGTTCCTAAAACTTGGGCTGAAGTAAAATCAGTTTCTGATAAACTTTTAGCTTTAGGGGCAGCAGGAGAATTAGATGGCATTATTACTGTTGCAGCTGGCGAATATAAAATTTCTGAACATATTAATAGAGGAACATTCTATACTTTTGCTTATGACTCATCAGCTAACGCATTTATTACTTTTACAAGACAAGTAAAGAGTACTTATACTGAAAGAGCAAACAACGAACAAGGATATTTAGCTTTTGATACTCCAGCAAACGTAGCAAACTTAAAATACTTCCAAGACGAAAATACAGCTAAACGTTTCGCAGTAGCAGAAACATTTGGTTCTAACTACGCATCAGATGCATTCAAGAGAGGACAAGTTTTATTTACAGTTGGATCTTCAGCTGGTATTAAATATAACGAACCAGAAGGTAATAAGTTTGAAATCGGAATATCTACTGTTCCTTATTTTACAGAAGATGCAAAATATGTTATCCAACAAGGAACTAATATTGCTATGTTAGCTCAATCTACAAACTTAGAAAGAGCAGCTGCTTGGTTATTTATTAAATTCTTATTACAACCAGAAGTTACAGCTAAATTTGCAATGGCATCAGGAGGTTACTTACCAGTAAGATTATCAGCTTATGAAACAGAAGCTTATCAAGAGTATTTAGACAATCCTCCACTAGAGAAAAGATCATACTCTAAAGCTGCTAACTTAGCTTTACAATATCGTGAACAAGGATATCAATTCTTTGTAGACCCTGCCTTTGTAGGATCTTCAAAAGTTAGAGATGAAGTAGGTAGTGCTTTAGTATCAGTTATCGTAAATAAAGCGGAAGTAAAGAAACGTCTTGAAGACGCATATGCTACTTTAGGTAAAGCATATCAAAAATGATAAACAAATTTAGAAGAATAACATTTAGTTTATTATTCTTACTCTTAGGATTTCTTTTAGTTGGTTGTAAAGAAGCCGAAACAATCAGACTAAACGTGGAGAAAAAAGACCTTCTAGTTGGTGAAACATTCCAACTAGAAGCAACTGTTTTCCCAGAAAATTCTAAGTATAAATGGGAATCAAGTAATGAAAAAGTAGTGACTGTAAAAAATGGCTTAGTTACTGCTGTTGGTCCAGGTAGAGTTACAGTTAGAGCCATTAGTGGCAAAAAAACAGCAGCAACAACTTTTGAAATTTATGGTCACCTAGATACTAGTTATACCGATAATTTAAAATTAGAAAAAAGTTTTGAAGGAAAAAGTTTTTTAAATAACGGTATTGGTGAAGTTGAATTGGGCCAGTTAGTTGATGGTGATACAGCACATTTCCGTAACAAGGGAGAAAGAGGAACATTCACGCTTAGGTTCTTGTATATTAATACACCAGAATCTACTGGTAGAATCGATCCTTGGGGGAAAGCTGCTAGCAGTTTTGTTGGGAACATTTTAACAAACGCCCATCAAATCGTGTTAGAAACATCTGATGGTAAATCTGCTCAACTTGATGCTACTGGCAAAAGATATTTAGGACTAGTTTGGTATCGCAATAGTGCTAGTGAAGAATTTAGATTACTTAACTTAGAGATTGTAGAAAACGCATATTCTAATTATACAGGTTCAAATGGTGACAATGATAATTATGTAGACACATTCATTAGTGCTGCTTCTAAAACAGCCGCTACAAGGAGAAGAGTTTTCGGTGAATTTGATCCAAGTTTTAATTATACTGGCGAGATTGTTGAAGTTTCAATCGCAGAAATTAGAAAAAATTATGATGATTATGACGATGGAACAAAATTATTAATTGAAGCTCAAATTATGCGTATTACAGGAGATAACTTGTATCTAGAAGATTTAGAAGCAACAGACTTTGATGACGAAATCAAAAAAGCAGGTATCTATATCTTTAGTGGCTATGGCTCTGGTTTAGGGGCCTTAAAAGTTGGAACTATCGTTAGATTCCAATGTCAAGTTGGAATTAGTGATATCTATGGATTACAATTAACTAACCCAAGTCAAGTAAGAATTTTAGCTAATGAAGATGGAGCTGAAGTAGAATATACTGAAGTTCCAGCAAACTTTACGTCTTTAGAAGATTATGAAGGATATGTTGTTATTGTACGAAATATAACTGTTTCAAGTGTTAGCTCTCCAAACGAAGAAGGAGCTTATACTATTTATTGTAAAACAGAAACAGGTGCAGAAATCAATTTTAGAGTTGATGGTGGGGCATATCCTAAATTAGACTACAATAGCATTGTAGTTGGAGACAAGTATATAGGCATAGGTGGGGTTTCAAAATTCCATGACACTTATCAAGTTATGATAGGAAATCAAACAAGCGGAATTAATGATTTCGTTAACGTTTCAAAATAATACAAAATTAGGAGGTATACGATTTTGAAAAAACTTAGAAGATTAGGTTTGGTACTACTATTTGCCCTAATGGCATTTGTAGTTGTGGGTTGTTCTTGTGTGCCAACAGAAGAAGATCCAACAATGGGTTATTTAGAAGAAGCTCGAGGAAAAATTGTTTTCTTAGGTGATGCTAATAACTTAAAACAAGATGAACAATTACAAGACACTGTAATTGTACAAGATGCAGATGGAAACAGGATTACAGTTAAAGTAGCTTGGTCTATCTCAAAAGGTTCAGAATATTTAACAGTTGAAAAAACCGGAGACGGAAAAACAATGCTACGAGTTACACGTCCTGAAGGTAGTGAGCAAGGTGAAGCTACTTTAGTTGCTACTTTAACTATTGAAGGTAAAGACGGTTCTAAAACAAGAGAGTTCACAATTTATATTGCTCCAGCTCCAAGAGCTTTAACAGTAGCAGAATTATTCGAAGCAGAATTAAATCAAGATGTTCAAGGTGAAGGTATTGTAACTCACTCATGGGAAGATTCAAGTGGAGTTTTAGCTTTCTTTAAAGATGATACAGGTTCATTCTTTATTTATAGAGCAAAATCAGATCATCCAGAAAGAGTTAAACCAGGAGCTAAAGTTTCAGTTTCTGGTGCTAGAAAGAATCATTATAACTGTCAACAAATCGCAGGCGATACACCAAGAATTACAGTATTAGAAGATGCTCCAGCAGCAGGTTATGTATATGGCGATTTAGGTCCTGCTAAAAACGCAGCTGAAGTTGAAGCAATGGGTCAAGATATTCATCTTCCAGGAACTTTTGTTAGATTAACAGGAAAAGCTGTTCAAAAAACTGAAGGACAATATACTAACTCATACTTAGACGATCTTGCTTCAGGAAAATCAATTTCAATTTATTATGGCGGACATCCTCAAGGATTAGCAGATTTTAATGCAAAACTTGATAAATATGTAGAACTAGATGCAGTTTTATATTCTTATTCAGGTGGTTGGAGAGTATCTGTAATTCCAGGAACTGTTGTAGAAGTTGAAGCTCCAGAATTAACAGACGAACAAAAAGTAGCAGCAGCTATTGATAATCTTAATACTACATTCCCTGAAAACTATGCAGTTTACAAAAATGTAAAATTACCAACAACATCAGCTTTAGATGAAGGATTAACTATTGCTTGGGAATCAGATAAGCCAGCAGTTCTTTCTGAGACTGGCGCATACAATAGACCAGATGCAACAACAACTGTAAAATTAACAGCTACAGTTACTTTAAGAGAAGTTACTGAAACAGTTGAATTAACATTCTTAGCGCCAGTTCATGAAGTTTCTACAATTGCTGAAGCATTAGCGATGGATCCAGCGAATAAACCGGTAGTACATGTTCAAGGAACAGTAACTGGTGTACTTAAAGATGGTATTGTTATTGAAGATTCAACTGGTGCAATTTTACTATATGGTTCATCATATGGCGGAGCTAAATATGGCGATGTTGTAGATGTAATTGGTAAGAGAGATGCTTATAAAGGACTGCAACAACTTGCTATAATTACAGTTGATGTAACTACTCCTGGCGAAGGATATGATCATGCTAGCAAGGCTGTTGAAAAAACAGTTGCAGAACTTTGCGCAATTCCTGCCACAGATTTAACTAACATTGGTAAGATTTATAAAGTTTCTGGTAAATTAGCTGTTGCTGGTAGATATAATAATTATTATATTGCAGCTGCAGATGACGAAACAGAAGGCGCAGAGGGCAAACTTTATATTTATTATAATAACGTGCCAGAAACTCTAAGCCAATTTGATATGCCACAAGTAGGCAGAAAAATTGACTCTGCGTTATTAGTAGTTATGGGACACCATGACGATGATAAATGGAGATATGTATTAGTTCCAGAATCAGTTGTGTTTACAGCACTAAACGATGAAGAAACAGTAGCTTTAGCTAAAAAATACTTAGCATTAGATTTCCCAGCTGGTATGGAAGTAACTGGAGACTTAGAATTCTTTGCAGAAGCACCAATTGATGATAAAATGGTACAAGTTGCATGGGCTACAGATAAACCAGAAATTATTGCAGCTGATGGAAAAGTAACTACTCCAGCAGAAGCAACAGAAGTGACAATTACTGTCACACTTACATTTGGCGAAGCAACTGACACATATGAAGTTACAGTTATTGTAGCAGCAAGTAACGTTGTAAAGAAAATTGATTTTGGTACAACAGCTAGAACTGGTTATGCTCAAACAGCTATTGAATTTGAAAATGGCGATGGAGAAACAATGAGTATTAATGTTTTGAGAGCACAAACAAACTCATCAAATTATGATCCACACAAAGATAGTGGTTGTATGTTAGTTTTATCAACTAAAAAAAGCGCACAAGAATCTTGGGCTGAATTTGATTTAACATCTTATGAAGAAGCAGCAGGAATTTCGTTCAAAATTGCTGCTTGGAACCAAAACAAATATGAGACTATTATGGCATTAACAGATTCTGTTTTAAAAATTCAAATTAAACAAGATGAAGAATGGGTAGATGTTGTACTAAGTGGTAGAGAAGATGCTAACTTCCTTCCTGACTTAGTAAAAGATGCATATGCAGAAATCTCATCTAATTTTACACCAGGATTATATAGAATTTACTATAATACTCCAAGTGCAACTTATGATGATGGAAACACTGAATACGCACTTGTTATAGATGATATAACATTAAACAAAGCTCCTTAAAAAGGTGATTGAGAATAGAGCCAAATATTATTTGGCTCTATTTTTTTTATGTGATATAATATAAGAGAAATCAAAGGAGCAAATTATGGAATACAGAAAAATGAAAAAACTTAATATCAGCCCTTCTTTACTTGGATTTGGGGCAATGAGATTGAAGACGAAAGCTAATGGAGATATTGATTATGAACTTGGTGATAAACTAATTGACAAAGCATATAAAAATGGTGTTAATTATTTTGATACAGCAGCTACTTATACTGATGGTTTAAATGAAAAGTTTTTAGGTCAAAGTCTAAAAAGATATCCAAGAGAAAGTTATTATTTAGCTACTAAATTATCTTTATTTAGAATTAAAGAAAGAGAAGAAATCTTTAGTTTTTTCGAAAAACAATTAGAACAATTAGGGGTTGAATATGTTGATTTTTATTTAATCCATGCAATGAATAAAAACATTTTTCAAAGAGTTAAAGATTGGGGAATTATTGATATTTTAAGAAGATGGCAAAAAGAAGGCAAGATTAGATATATTGGTTTCTCTTTTCATGACGACTATAAAACCTATAAAGAAATTTTAGATTACTATCATTGGGATTTTTGTCAGATTCAACTTAACTATATGGATACTAATATCCAACAAGGTATTCAAGGTTATTATGATGCTTTAGAAAAAGAAATTCCTGTAATTATAATGGAACCTTTAAAAGGCGGAAAGTTAGCTAACTTTAATAAAAAGGTAAGTAAACTATTAATTGATTATAATCCTAACGTTAGTATTGCAAGTTGGGGGTTTAGATATCTATTTGGTCTAGAAGGTGTAAAAGTAATCTTAAGTGGGATGAATGATATGGAGCAACTAGACGACAACTTAAAAACTTTTAAAAATCCTAAACCTTTAAATGAAGAAGAACAAAAGCTAATTAAAGAAGTTGAAGCCAAATTAAACAAAATTTTTGAAGTAAGTTGTACTCAATGTAGTTATTGTATGCCTTGCCCTGCTGGAGTAGATATTCCAGAGAACTTTGAAATCTTTAATGACTATGCTATGTATCAAACAATAAGCAACACCAAATGGAATATAAATCTTTTGAAAAAAAGAGATGCTACATTTGATGCTTGTATTGAATGTGGTGCTTGTTTAAGTTTATGCCCTCAAAAAATAGATATTCCAAACGAATTAAAACGAATGAAAGAGACTTTTGGGTTTCTTAAATGATTGAAGCTAAAATAAGTTTAGGTCAAAACTTTTTAGTTGATCAAAACATTATTAATAAAATAGTCAAAAGTATCCCTATCAATAAGGATAGTTTAATTATTGAAATTGGCTCGGGGATGGGAGCTATTACTAAGCCCATATATGAGCTAACTAAAAATGTGATTGCAATTGAATGTGATCAAAGACTAGTTGATTATTTAGGAAAGGAACTTCCAAAATTAAAAATAATTAATGAAGATGCTTTAAAGGTAGATGTTGACTCCTTGATAAACAAAGATAAATACTCTAATGTAATTTTAGTAAGTAATCTTCCTTATTATATAACTAGTCCGTTAATAGAAAAGATTTTAAAATTAAAGAAAATTGATTATGCTTTTTTAATGATGGAAAAAGAAGTTGCTCTAAAAATTAAAGCAAAAGCAAAAAATGTTTTATCTTTACTTATAGACTTAAAAGGAGAGATGGAGATTCTATTTGACATTGGACCTAATGCCTTTAAGCCTAAACCAAAAGTAGTTAGTTCGTTTATTAAGATATCTTATTTATATGAAAACAAGTTTGATGATGAGTTTTATTTATTTTTAAATAATCTATTTTTAAATAAAAGAAAAACTTTAATAAACAATTTAAACTCTATATATAAGAAAGACAAAAGTGAGTTAGAATTTATTTTCGAAAGAATAGGTTTAGATAAAAAGATTAGAAGCGAAAAGTTAAAGATTGAGGAGATAATAAAATTATATAAGGAGCTATTTTAAATGAAGAAAAAAGCTTATGGGAAGATAAATCTTTCTCTTCGTGTATATGACAAGAGAGAAGACGGTTATCATAATATAGAAAGTTTAATTACTTTAGTAGATATTTACGATAAAATGAAATTTAAAAAAGCTTTAGAAACTAAGGTTTTAGTAAAGAAAGCGAAGATTAAAAACAATATTGTAAATAAGGCGATTGAGTTAATTAGAGAAAAGTATAACTTAGAAGAAAGTTTAGAAGTAAAGATTAAAAAAAGAATTCCAATTGGTGCTGGTTTAGGTGGCGGAAGTAGTAATGCTGCTTGTGCAATTAATGCTATGGATGAGCTTTATGGGTTAAATATGAGTTTGAGCGATAAAAAAGAACTAGCAGCACAGTTGGGAATGGATGTAGCTTTCTTTTTAGAAAATGACACTTGTTTAGTAAGTGAAAGAGGAGAAGTTACTAAGCCTACAATTAATCCTTATGTAGGTTATTATTGTTTACTTCTTTTTAGTGATTTTTCTATTTCTACAAGAGAAATATATGAGGCTTATGTATTACGAGAAGTCCATCTTGAAAATGATTTAGAGTCTAGTTATGAAGCAACCAATTCTTTATTATATAGAGAAATTCAAAATATCAAGAAAGACCTAATTGATTTAAATGCAGCTAAAGCTTTAATGAGTGGATCTGGTCCTACGGTTTATGGTTTGTTTGAAAAGAAAAAAGATGCGAAAAAGGCGAAGAAGGCTTTAAAGAAAAAATACAATAGAACTTCTTTAATTACTAAAATTATTAAAAGCGCACAATAATTCAAGCGTTTTCAAAAAAACCTTGCTATTTTAAATATAAGTGTTATAATGTAAATGGAAAGAGGAAAGAAAGATGCCAATTACGAATGTACAAGTTTATTTAGTAGAAAATGCTGGCAAAATTAAAGCTTCCGCAACTATTACATTTGATGATGCTTTTGTAGTTCATGGCTTAAGAATTATTGAAGGAGAAAAAGGGCTGTTTGTAGCTATGCCAACAAGGTATTCAAAAGCTAAAGGCAGATTTTTAGATACTGCTCACCCAATTACAAATAAAGCAAGAAGTGTATTAGTTGAGGCTATTTTAAAGGCTTACGAAGAGGAACTAGAGAAGTCTAAATAGGACTTAAGGCCATGCCAATTGACATGGCTTTTATTTTTAATCAAAAGGAGGAATAATGAAAAGAAAAATAAGATTTATAATTATAATTATGTTAAGTTTTTTCTTAGTTGCTTGTTCTAACAACAAGGATTTAAAAGATGTTGTTAATGAGGTTGCAAGTTATAGAAATGTAGAAAGAATGACATCAATACAAACAATGCTATCATCTGACTCTCGTGATTCTGAATGGATGTTATATCCTAAACATATTAAAGGTTTTATTAACGAGTTTGACGATTGTGATTTTCAAAAGATTGAAAAACAAGATTTTGATAATTTAGTTAATGATGGAGTTATTAAAAAAATCGAAAGTCCAATTGAAGATAAAGAAGATTGCTTTGAAGAATATGGACGCAAGGAAGATTATTTTATTTTCTTAACTAATGAAAAATACTCTCTTCGATTTAAACAAAAAGACGGAATAAGAGAACCTGAACTTACAATTGCTTTCTTTACAAACAAAGAAGGAAAAAGGTCAATTATAGTAACAAATATTTTTGGAGATTTTTATTATCTTGCTGAAGATAATGGAGTGGAAAATAAAGTTAATCAATATGCAGAAAAGCTTGTTGCTAAATTTAAAGAAGCAAGCAAATCATAAAAATTTTAATTTTAAAAACCCCTTTAAATAAAGGGATTTAATTTTTATAATAGAATTGAAAAAAGATTGTAAATATAGTATAATATATGTGTATTGGAGGTAATTTAAGAAATGGCGACTATTCACGGAAAGAAAGTAAAATTATTTTCTTTAAGTGCCAATCCTGAGCTTGCAGAAGAGATTGCAGAGTGTATGGGGGTTGGTTTGTCTGACTGCACTATTAGTAGATTTGCTGATGGTGAAATTAGTGTTAACATAGGAGAGACGGTAAGGGGACACGATGTGTTTGTAATTCAACCAACATCTAAGCCTGCAAATGATCATTACATGGAGTTGCTTATTTTTGTAGACGCTTTAAAAAGAGCTTCTGCGAGAACAATTAATGTAGTTATGCCTTATTATGGGTATTCAAGACAAGATCGTAAAGCTTTAGCGAGACAACCTATTTCAGCTAAATTAATGGCTGACTTATTACAAGCAGCAGGAATTACGAGAGTTTTATGTGTGGACTTACATGCTGCTCAGATTCAAGGGTTCTTTGATGTTCCGATTGATAATTTTGAAGCTTTACCAATTTTTGTTCAGCATATCAAGAAAAAGAAAATTCAAGATTTAGTAATTGTAGCACCCGATCATGGTGGGGCAACTAGAGCTAGAAAGTTTGCAAATTGTTTTAATGCTCCTTTAGCAATCATTGATAAAAGAAGACCTGCACCTAATGTTGTGGAAGTTATGAATATTATTGGTGATGTTAAAGATAAGAATGCAATTATTGTTGATGATATTATTGACACAGCAGGAACATTAACAGAAGCAGCTAGAGCATTAGTTAAAGCTGGAGCTAGGGAAGTTTATGCAGTTGCAACTCACCCAGTACTATCTGGACCAGCAATTGAGAGAATTCAAAACTCTCCAATTAAGGAACTAATTACTACAAACTCTATCCGTTTATCAGAAGAAAAGAGAATTCCTAAGATTAAACAATTGTCAATTGCAAAGCAAATTAGTCAAGGTTTATTAAACATAATTGACGATAAATCAGTGAGTACGTTATTTCAATACAAACCTGAACAAGATTTTTAAAAAAGTTCTTGCTTTTTAAAAACTGGTGTGGTATACTCTAAAAGATAAGTAAAAAGGTCGTATATATTCAATAATATGGATTGAAAGTCTCTACCCCGAAACCGTTAATTTTGGGACTACGAATTTATTCTAAGTATAGGGGCTTTTTAAGGAGCCCTTTTCTTTTTGGAGGTTACTTATGACTTATAGAGAAAGTGTTGTTTGCAATAACGTAGCAATTCCTTGTTCTAAGGATGCTTTCGCATTCCCTTCTTTTGTTTTTACTTTTCAAAAATTATTTAAGGTCTTGTATTAAGACCTTTTTTTCTACCAAAGGGGAGGTTTATTATGGAAGAAAAAAGACTGGTTTTAGACATTGAACAAAAGCCTAAGAAAATTAGGCACTGGCTGTTATTTGCAGCACAACACTTCTTAGCGATGATCGTAGCTTGTATCACAGTTCCTATTATTACAGGACTACCAATTGATGCTACTATTGTTGCCGCAGGTATTGGTACTTTATTTTATATTTTAGTAACGAAAGGGAAATCGCCTGTTTTCTTAAGTAGCTCATTTGCCTACATTGCACCGATTCTTTCAGCTTTAGCTTTAGGAGATCCGATTGCGAAGAATAACTTACTAGCAGTTATTATTGGTATGGGAATTGTAGGTGTAGTTTATGTAATTGTAGCTTTAATTATTAAGTTTGTAGGAACTAAATGGTTGGACAAATTGTTACCACCAATTGTAATTGGTCCAGTAATTATGGTAATTGGTTTAGGATTATCAGCTAGCGCAGTTGGCAATTTATCAACAACAGCAAATAACTATAATATAGTAGGTATTGCCGTTGGATTGGTTGCGATGTTAGTTACTGCTTTAGTAGCTCACTATGGAAAGGGTACAGTGAAGTTAGTTCCGTTTGTAGTTGGACTTGGTGCAGGTTACATATTGGCGGCAATTTTAACTGTTATAGGTAATGCGGCCGATGTAGAGATTTTAAAATTAATTAACTTTACACCACTAAAAGAAGCTTTTGATCCAGTAACGTTTAAGTCATTTTTCCATTTACCTGATTTCTTGTTTTTAAGAAATATGACTGAGCAATTTGATGCGTCTCAAATCCCAACAATCATCCTGTTATTCGCGCCAGTTTCGTTTGTAACTATTTGTGAACATATTGGAGATCATAAAAACTTAGGTAATATTGTTGGTAGAGATTTACTTAAAGAACCAGGACTAACAAGAACATTAATTGGTGATGGTGTTGCAACATCAATCTCTGGTATTCTTTGTGGGGCAGCTAACACTACATATGGTGAAAACACAGCAGTTGTAGGGGTTACTAAAATTGCTTCAACAGCAGTTATTGGCGCAGCTGCAATTTTAAGTATCTTTGTTGGTTTCTTTACTCCATTTACGGCGTTTGTAGAAACTATTCCAGGATCTATTATGGGCGGCGTATCTTTATTGCTATATGGCTTTATCGCAGCTAGCGGAATGAAGATGTTAATTAATGAAAGAATTGATTTAGGCGTTAATAGAAACATTTTCGTTGTTGCAGTTATTTTAGTAGCTGGTATTGGTGGATTAGTGTTGAAAATTAGCGTTGTAGAGATTACTTCTACAGCTGTTGCAATGATTTTAGGAATTATCCTAAACTTGATATTAAATCCTGAAAAAGAAGCGAAAATGGAAAAATACGACGTTTAGATATCTAAAAAGTTAATATATTAAAGGCTATCAGTAATTAATAGCCTTTTCTTTTTCTTCTAAACTTTTCGAATAAAATCGTTGACTTTCAAAGTCAAATGTTATATAATATTAAAGCGCGTGTGAGAACATGTGCCTAAATAAGTCTTTGAAAACTAAACAAACAAGAGAAAGAGACAGGAATAAACTAGAAATAGTTTAGATAATAAATTGAGAGTTTGATCCTGGCTCAGGATTAACGCTGGCGGCATGCCTAATACATGCAAGTCGAACGAAAAATATAGAAGTGCTTGCACATTTATATTTTTAGTGGCGAACGGGTGAGTAAT